>Ga0315909_10000070_pt1 | contig 124442 bp, 145 predicted proteins | sample LakEriMetagenome_11_FD_203527 | JGI IMG/M metagenome (GOLD analysis project Ga0315909, IMG submission 203527) | Freshwater fungal communities from buoy surface, Lake Erie, Ohio, United States - Buoy 2 MA125 | ecosystem: Environmental > Aquatic > Freshwater > Lake | place: USA: Lake Erie, Ohio... | reverse complement strand
TGTGTTTAAAAATTGAGTTTTTATGAAGAACTCCTAACTTCACAAGTATTTATCACCTATAGAGTAATTATAACATAACTTCTCTATATTTTTGTAGAGCCTGCTCTCTAATCATAGCTAATCTATCGGTGATGTGTTTGGGTAATTCCGCATCATCATCCCATAAATTAGTATGAATTAGCCTTAATCGACCATAACCACGATGCAAGTCTAAATCGACTATATCATAGTTATCGTCATCATCTAATTTACTTGGCTGGCTTGGCGTCTGCTTTAGGAGCAGTTGTTGCAGGTGCCGCTTCTGTTTTGGCAGGTGCACTTTTAGTGGCGTCTTTTTTAGCCTTTGCTTCTGCTTCTTTATCTTCTTTCTTCTTAGCCAACTTCATTTCAGTCTTTGGTGCTTCTGCTTTAGCAGGTGCAGCCGGTGCAGTTGCTACTGGAGCTGTTTTGGCAATACCTTCGGGTTGCTTGGCAGCTTGTGCGAAGGCAGAACCAATACTGAAAGAGGCGATGATTGCGATTGCTAATGTTTTCATTTTAAGTTTCCTTTAAGTTTAATGAAGTAGATTTCATAATCTACATATATATAACGCCTTGGAAGACGTTTCCGTTGACAAGAATTTAGCCGCCTCGCCCAGTTTTTCTAACTGGTGCACCACCAAAGCCTTTGCTTGGTTTTGGTGCTTTTATTTTGTGTATTTGTGCGGCTTTTTCAAGTGTAATCTTTGTATCACGTGCTTTTGCTTCACGTGCCATATTGATGAATGGATTTGGGCTTTTCTTTTCTGTCATTATCTTACCTTTAGTGATTTTAAATAAGAATCAATATTTCCATACAAGGACACCATGATTGCAATTTTGCTGTCATAAAGTCGAATGTATGGTTGATTCTTCTTACCTTCATTCTTACTTACCCCAAGGTAGTAGGGGCATTTTATTTTCCTACTTAGTTCCAAAATGTAGTTGTGATAGCTACCTTCTATCTTAGCAGTGAAATCATATTGATAGAATTCTATCTCACCTAATCGGAAAGCCATGTCTCCAATTTCAGTTAGGCGAAGACTGTCTCCACGTAATCCAGTCTGCCACCATTTTTTCATTGCGGTTTCTATAGTCCAATCTTTCCAGCCATCTGGCATCTGACCTACTACAGCTTGTGTTATCAATTCCTTGATGGATGGTTTACTCATCAGGATAAACTTTGGTGCCGTTGTTCATAAACACAACACTAAATTTATCACTTTTAAATTGTGCGTTGAGTTTACGACACAGGTTTCTTGCATGACCAGGATTACTGAAACTGGTCTTTTTATACTTAGGCACGGCTTCACTATCCAAATAGTGTTGGCTTTTTAAGTTGATGGGACAACCGTCATAAAATACCGCCCAAATTCCGGCAGCTTCAACGATCTGGTCACATTTATAACTTGTTTTATCTACTATTTCTAGTATGACTTTCGGTTGTGTTCTGCTCATTATTTTACCATTTTCCTCCCGACATTACAACTTGAATTGTTTCGGGCTCTTTAACGTTTTCACGTTGGTCTAGCAATATCTTCAAAAGCTCATCACGTAGTTCTTTGGCATCGTTGAGGGTCATAATCACTTCACGGGCCTGACGGCCTTCTGCGGTTACAATCTTATCGATAAACTTCTTTATATTGCTCATACACTATTTATGCTACTATTTGCCTCTTTTTCCGTCTTAAAAGGGCCAGTGTACTCGTAACGCTGTATGAAAATGTACTTAGGGCAAAAAATACTAACAAATTCATGGCCTTGTTTGATAGCGAACCATCCGGCCGCATAGTAACACTTGCTCTTAGGTGTGGTAGTGTACAAATGTAGCTTTTTTCGCACATCTAATACACTATTATAAATGATAGTTCTATCAGTTGGAAAAACTGCAAACGGAGGCTCACTAGATTTTACTTTAGCTATCTTAGTAAATTCTATGTTTTTTGTTTTTTGAATGGCTTTAGTCGTATTGTAATGTTCAATATTATTACCAATCTTTACATCGAACCCGTTGCCCTCCGCAGTTACGTTACCGACTTTTTTCTTTCCATCGGTTACAACCCAATATTGGTTTTTTATTATTGGTTTGGCTATTAGATTCATGTTATCCCTTTTCATTTTAATCGAAATTTCTTAAGATAAACACTAGCCTCAGTAATGTTTTCACAGTCATACTTAGGCTTAATCGGTTCATCATTCATTAAGTTATCTAATCCATATAACTCAACGTACTTGTCTACCATAGCATCTATGAGCAGGCCAAATTGCTCTCTGTCAAGCATTGAAGTGATGCCACCTAAATCAATGCGAATGTTTTTATCTTTCATATTAGTCTTTCAGTTTTTCCCACATGTACTCAGAATCTTTCATGTATGCTACTGGTTCTACCCAACCATTTCTAATAGCTTCTACAATCATTAATTTATACTGACTTGGACATTTGTTACTAATTTCAAATCCAGCACGTGGCGACATAAGAAATCCATTGTGAATATGAAAATCTACATCGCCCTTACGTATTGTTTTAATAGTTTTATTAGCAATAGTGTATGTCATTTTTTAATATCTAGTTTGTTAATGTGAGGTTCAATCTTTGCAAGTTCTTCTTCTGTTGCATAGCGTGGAATTCCACTAAAAGGTTGCCAACTGTCTGATGTGAATATTCTAACAGGTTTCCAGTATTTGTGCAAGATATTATTGATTACTGCACAACCTGCAACAATTATAACAAACCCAAACATAATCAATACACTGCCTGCTAAAAATACCACTGATTTATCTATATCCATTATTCAACTCCAAAATGTTGTTTAACCAAATCAAACGCTTCACCTCTACTAATCATATCACGCAACATAGGACTTAACGCTACACCACATTCTTTCACTATCAATTCAGTAAACTTTTGAACAAATTCTCTGCTACCACTACCCGTCATATGACGTTGTGTCTCTACAACCAAATCACTAATTAATTGTTCGTTCATTCTTCAACTCCGAAATGTTTTCTAATAGCAATGATAGGATGCTCATAGTTGTATTCAGCACCGTCTGTAAACACCACCTTACCACGATAAGTTGAGAGTATGTCCGTTACTTCGATTAGAATCAACTCGGCGAACTTTTCGATAGCTTCTTGTTCATAGGTGCCTAATTCATCCCAGCATCCCTGTGCAGTAAGTCCCGCATGATACATCAAGTCTTCAAATCGTTTGTTCATGCTAGTACTCCTGTGTAAGGGCGGTTCAACCATGCACTGAAGGTCTCGGCCTTTTCGCTCAACTTCACCAACTCATACTTGCCACAGAAGCGAAGGAAATGTACACCGACGGTCGGGGTGATAGTTGTGCGAACACTTTCTCGAATACGTTGATCCACAGCATCTTTGATTTCTTGGGGTTGTGCAGTAAGATCAATCAGGGTGCGGTTCCTCTCAAATGCATCTCTAACTCGCACTTCCTTACCATCATAGTCGATAAATCGGCTAAGCATAAACGAATTGTAATGAAATCCTTGCTTGTGACGATCTTCGAACGCCTCTCGGATTCCAATTTTGTTTTTAGTGCCTTTTTCTCTGGCACCTGGGTATGATGGATGTACATTGTCGGATGTATCTCCTCTGACTAATTTTTTAAAGAGACCGTACTCAGGATCTTCCAACAGTTTAGGCTCTTTAGTTTTCTTATCAATAACAGGCCGACCATTCTCTTTGAGATAACCAGTGAGAGTTACAAGTTCTCCGGCCACGCCCGAGTATCTAAAAACTTTGTCGGTTATTAATTGGTCATAATCTGTGTCCGTTGAGATGATAAAATGTTTATCTGCTGGATGCAGTGCGATAAATCTTGCAATCATGTCATCGGCTTCAGCACGTTCATGCCTTAGGACACTTGCATTAGTTTTCTGTGAAATATAATCTGTGAAAACTTGATACGTTTCCCAAAATTGGCGTGACTCTTCCAATTCTTCTTCAGTAACTGATTGTTCATCAACTACACGATTCCTCTTATAAGGTGCGTACAGATCACGGCGAAACGATCTACCCTCTAAGCAGAAGACAACGTGATCGATCTTATAACGCTGGACCGCTTGGTTCACTGAAGCGAGGGTGATATGCAATGCTTGTGCTACCTTTTCTTCTGCGGAAGCACCACGTGATGCTACGTGGCGTGCTCTAAAAAAAGTGTTTGCCGTATCGATGAGTGCGTATGTTGTCATGTGTCTATTATATACGTATATTTAGAAAAAGTCAATCCTTTGCTTTACCAAAAGTGTATGTGTTTAGAAAATCCTTTTGTCGTTGTGTCTTTAACATGTGAACGTTCGGGCATACTGTTGCATGATTAGATGGGTCATTATTATAACGATTACCATCAATGTGGTCAACTTGCAATGTAGTTTTCCAATCATTGATAAAATCACCTAGCTTAGAAGTATCATCTCCATATTGATTGATGTAACCCTTAATTGCTTGTTCAAAGCAAGTACCTTTGCAGGCTTCGCAGTGGTCCTTTCGAAACAACGAGTTTAGTTGTCCTCTGTCGAAAGCGAGCCGCAAGCCCGATACTAACTTTTTTGGGTCTTTGCCCCCAAAGACTCCTTTAAGAATGTAATCAATGCCATCAATCATTTCAAATGTATCTTCTGTGTAGAATTCTTCTACTAATTGCATCAGTTCAGTATCTTGCGGAAGAATAGCAAACGAGGTAGACAATAATGAATAATAAGAACACACCAAAGATTTCACCTCATCGGACACTTTCATTTTGCGAATAAACTCAATTCCCAGTTCATGATCTCGGAAGAAAGGCAAACGACAAGTACGTGCAACAAACTGTGTATAACTGTTATGAATCTTTTGTTGTGCAGGGACTTTGCAAACTACTGCTGTAATCAATCGAGGAATATTAATACCCATCTTACCTGAATCAACAACAACCATTACAAGCGGTCGATTTAGATAAGCAGGGCTATTAGCCAATTTAATGCCGTCACTCATGCGCTTGATAGTCTTACCATCAAAATGTTTTTCCTTAGATGTAGAAACAAACAATACCGCATTGATTCGTTTGACAAACTCCTTAACGTCTTTCATTACTGCATCAATTGGAATACCATTAACTGCATTGTTGCGTCCCAAACTAATAATGATGCCGGGCATCATTTTAGGCATCTTGTCCGACACCGAATCCCAAGTGTCTTGTGGAATCAAAATCTGTTGATTGCGAATCTCATTAACTTGCCACGCAAATGTCTTGTAAGCGGCTTCTAATGTCTCGTACAAATCTTCACGATTGCCGTGATATTCAAACTTAGTGAATGCGTTTGATTCTTTGAATTTAGGCATTGTAGGTAATTGTATGTACTTGTCAGCACCAACCAATGTCTTCATACGTTGAGATTGCGTAGGTGTTGCAGTCAAGTGAATGACAACAGTACCACTATCCATCATTGCAGTCTGCATGTCAAACCATTTGGGTTCCCAGTTATTATTAGTAGTTCCTTGGTCATCTTTAGTAGTTGACTTATCAGGTACACCTAAACCACGATGTGCCTCATCATTAAAAATCAGATCAGGCAACATCAAATCAAAGTCATCAGGATTTGCAGGATCATAATTTTCATATAGACCGTACATGTACTGTGTAGTCATAAAGAAATAACGAATGTCACCCGGCAAATCAATATCATTTTCTAATGAATACTTTAATTGCTTACTGTCGTAAACTTTGACTAGCTTGTTACCGATGTAAGTACCATCGTACTTCATCATGCTTTCTAGAGGCTCGTCAACACATTCTTGTGATGGTGCCGCAAAGAAAACATTTTTGATTTTCTTAAAATGTTGTGCAATGAGAATTGCAGTGTAATTGGTAATAGTAAAACTTTTACCACTACCAGTTGGAGCCTGTACAACGATGGCTTTTTTTGTTACTGATTTTAAAAACTTAGTTATTGCATCAATAATATTATCTACCAAATATTCTTGTTGCAGGGGTTCAATACTGGGAATTGAGATTTCGTCAACTGCTAATGCTACTGCTGTTTTATTTCGCTTCATTTTTTACCTATAAGTTGTTGAACATTATGGCCATTATAGAGCCAAAAGGATTTGTTGTCAACTTCAAGAATTGACAGTTATGAAAGGACTCAATTCCTCTACAGTGTATTCTGATACTGCATACACCCAAGTTACTGGAACATTAAGTACTGCGGAGATTGTTGCAGGGTGGTCGCCCTTTTCCAACATTTCCTCGATTGTGATTTCCAAGTCTGCCATTTTACTCATTACGATTTACTCACATTAGATTTAAACAAAAAGCCACATAGCACTGTCAGTCCCCATGCCTGCAACCAAGACACCTCACTAACACCTGCAATAGCACCAACTAAACAACCATTCCAAAGCATATACACCGGCCAACTCAACAAGAAACTGAGAGCTAGCAAGCCCATAATACCTAGGACAACTACACCAACTACACCTGCAATCTTTTCCATGATTGTTCCTTATACAAGTGTCAACATACTAGCGGGTACTTTCCAAACACCACTAGTGAATGAGCCGGGGGCTTGCGTATCAACTAAGATAAACTTACGATTGATTTTTTTAACAGAGCCAACCATTGTGCCCCGTGTAGAACTTGTAAACGTAACCTTGGATCCGATTGTCAATACCGATTTATTACGCACCACTAGTTGGGCACGTGCAAAACGAATTGCATCGGTGATGCTGTTCAATTCTTCATTAGTAAAGTCACCCTGCATGATAGCAGTATTAATTTGCTTGATGTTCATAAGAACTCCTTTTGATTGAATAAGACTCTATTGTATAGCCAACACCATTAAATGTCAAATTTCGGTGCGGTTAGGATGCTTGTCTTTACGACGGTACTGAACCTTAGATTGTACAACCTTAGGCTTAAAAGGTGTGTTGTCAGAAAACAACACACGATGAACCCGATGTTTGGGTTGTTCAATTTTGAATGATAGTATTTGTCTTTTCATAACCCATAGTATAGCACAATGGGTATTTATTGTCAAATTTATCGTCCGGTAGTGTAGTGCTTGCCCTTTGGGCCTTTAGAAACAAAAGTTCTACCGTATAGATCGCCTTGATACTCGTCATTCTTCGGGGAATATTTGAGGATCATTTTGATACTTTTGTTTAGACTTACGCTTAACAATAATTGTGGTTTGTGGTCTAAGATATCAGCCGTAACTGTTTCTCCGTTGTCAACGCATTTCACTGCACATGTTTCATCATACCGTACCATCTTCCCCACCAATCGTAAATTCAATGCGTTTAATATTTTTAATTGTAAAGCTACGCCATTCTTTCTTTTCTAAGTCAAACACACGTAGTGCCTTTGTACTGTCAGATTGTTTGCGTGGCTTTGCATCTTCTTTAATCTCAACTTTAGGAATCTTTTCAGATTCCAATGTGCATTTCATTACACGTACAGTACCATCAACTTTTGTAAAAGTAACGGTTACTGGCGTAGATACCAATACACCCTTCAACCACTTGTGTAATTTTGGTTCAAGTTCATCGGTAACTTTAACATCGGTGTTGATCCAATTAAGTGTTTCTGTCATTTCGTTACTCCCAAAATTGTTTTAGCACGTGCAACCAATTCTTCGTCACTATCGGTGAATCGGTAACCTTCTTCAATAAGTCTCAGTGTGTAAAATTTGTTAAATAACACACCAAACAATAGTGCAGTTAACATCCACAACGGCAAAGTAAACATGTGAAAAATAAGACAAATCAATGCCATAACTAAGTTGCCACGATAGAGTGGCACGACCCAGCCAAGACTAAAGATTCCTAAGAAAAAGTAACTATAACTAAAACCGATATATCCTTGCTTGACGATACCAGTTTTAGTATGTGTCATTTCAATCGCTCGTGCCATTTTTTTCTTTCCAGGGTGTAAAAAATGAATTTACTTTTTGCTCTTCGGACCACGAACTGCAATAATCATTATCCTTATCACATAAAGTCAAGGCTTCGTCTTTTGTGACGATACGATGGCTAATGATTTGTTCACCAATGTGTTCTTGGCTAAATTCCTGTGCCTCATTCATAGTGACAGTATCTAGTGCCCACTCACTTTTATCTTTACCATAGTCATCAGTACCTGTTGGAACTTCAACCATGTAACGTTGACGGAATGTGCTTATCGCCTCAACTAATACCCATTGTGTTTCTTTTTTTGTCATAGTAAATGATCCATCTTTGTTATCATGCCATTGTAATACATCACCCTCTTTCCAACCCGTTTCTGCTAGCATATCGGGCGGAAACTCTAAAATACAATCACCTGTTTCGGGATCGTCTTGTAATTCAACTGTCCAAGTTTTCATTGTATTAGCATCCTAGTTAAACCTATCGTATCAATGGTTGTTAACAATATGTAGTTAGCAAGCATCCCAAATGATTTCCTAGTAAAACTAGCCCAAGCATACATAGCACAGCCAGCAATCCAAGCAGGATACAAGTAAAGAAGAGGTGGATTGGGTACAGTGAAAGCCATCGCAATGCTACAGCCAATTGAAATTGCCCAAGCCAAAACTTCAATAAAAAAACGAAATCTGTTAGTTTTGTAATCATCTTTGATCCAAGTAAAAATTCCATTTAAAATGTTATTCATGTTGTTCTTGCTTATTACTATCAATTGCGGCTTGCAATACTTCTACCATCAATTGATTAAGAGTGATATCTCGTTGATGCGCTAGCTTCATCATAGCAAACAACTCCTCATCATTCAAATCTAGTGGTACACTAACACGTGTATCATATGGTTGACCTTTAAAAATAGCATTTGCTTTTTCTAAAAAGTCTTGTTCAGTTTCCAGATCAACCCACTTGATGTTATCCCATGCCATGTCACAATCCACATTGCGATAAGAAGCCTCGTCAAACATAACTTGTTTAGTGTCAGGATTCAACCATCGATAAGGGCGATTGTCTGACTCCTTGACCTCGACGGACACTTCGTAAATTTCCTGTGTCTGAGAATCAAAGATGCAAGATCCCGTTCCATAGTTACTTTCGTAATCTAAATAACGGGCGTTAGGACCATAACAGTTCCAAGTGTATTCGCTACCACCAGTGATACGATGTTCAAAATTTTCGTTTACGTCTTTTAGGTTCATTTGGTTTTCCTTTGAGTTTTCTTGATTCATGTAATTTTATAAGTTCATTGTATATGAACTCCATTACTTTGTAAAGTACTTTGGCATCCTTTTCAGTCATTCCTGATTCTAATGGATTAGAATTATCTGATTTTCGTAGTCCAAAATCATGTCTATACTCCAAACACATCATATGAATGATTTCTTCTTTAGTTTGTTTCATTATTTGCCCATGTGGCTTTTTTATTATCCCAGTGTCGGTTGTCATAAATTTGTAGACCGATTGAGTATCCCATAAATCCTATTTCCATATCTATTCCGCCATGATCCTTACGAAAATTAATTTCAACAGTTAGTCTAACCAGTACCGGATCTTTGTAAAGACTTATTTCCCAAAATTTATTTTTGATAAGGCGACCAGTTTTAGAAAATAAATTTTTAAATTTATTAGACCGAGGATTTTGAATGTTAAAGCTAAAATAGATCATAGGATTTTCTCTATTGCTATTATAGCACTCAACGATATTATGTATCAAGTGCTTTTGGGTAGTGACTTCTATGCAACCATCCAGTGGTCATTTTCTTTGTATTCAATAGATTCACTACCATCATACTCATGTATTTTAAACATAGTGCCTTCTGGTACCCACACTATTCTTAAATCTTCCATACCACCTTTGTAGATTTCAGGATACTTCAATGTCACATATGTTTCCAATTCAGACCACATATTTTGGTCAACCAAATCTACTATCCCGGGATCAAAAAGAATTTCAGGACGCTCATAGTTCCATGTGTACCATCCTGCACCGAAGCCGGGTGATATTAGTACAGCAACCATTCCATCTTTAATAAACTTGTTCATTCTATATTCCTAAAAGTTCGCCAATCATCAACGTTTGGCTTTTCATCTTCATCATATGTCCAACCTAATGCTTTCATCATACGATGCTTGACAAGTAGGTTGGGGCTACGAAATCTTCCGGTATCTTCAAAGCCCATCATGACACCAACTTCACATACAGCACCACTACGGCATATACCTGCATAACAATGAACAACAACGTTCATTCTATTGTCTTTGGCATGTTGTAGTAATCGGACTAATTCGTTTGCTTGTTCTTGGCTACATTTCATAGCTTCCTCAAGTACAAAGTCATTACGTTCTACATCTAAGAATTCAAAATTGTGAATTTCTTTAAACTTGTGAGCAGGTGTTGGTCTCCAACTAGCAGGATCTACGATGCTAATTAGCATACTATTTTCGCCGGCATCATGATGAAACCTAGTAGGTATATCTGCCGCCGCTACATTTTCAATCCACATTTAAATTACCTCGTATTATTTGCTAACTCTTTGTAGCCAGCTGTACTTGGATGTATTCCATCCGCTTGTAATCGTGTAACAGGTAATACAATATCACTGTATTCGTCTGCAACTAACCGTACCATTTGTTGAATATCATTCACTGGTACGTTGTTCTTTGGGTTCACCCCTGAAGGTAAAATCCAAAACACACGTTTAGCTTTAGTCAGTTCCCGCATAGTACGCAACTCCTTTACAGTTTTAACGCCCATGTGGTCGTTACTACCCAAACTAATAATTACTGTATTTGCTGACAGGTTTTTGGTAATGTAGCTGTTTACCCATTGTCGAGAATTAATCCCACCTTTAGCATAAGCCACACATTCAGGACGAAATTGTGCTACTCCAACTGCAATACTATCACCTAAAATTAAACATTCTAACATATCATTCCTTACTGTATAGTGGAAGTTTGATATTCAACTCCACCCATCTTTACCATTGCTACATGCGTTACCAATTTTAGAAACTCATCCATTTCATCGGAGGATGCTGCCGCATGCGGTAGTTCCCCCTGTATTACTTTCCACAAACGGGCAATATCATTTTCATCAAGCCATGTGTCAACAGTTTTCATTATATAATCCTTTATAGCTCTAGTGCTCTACGTAATAGCAGTTCTTGTTTAGAAAATGCATCAATTTCCCAAGGCATGTCTAAGTACTTTGTTTTTTTACTGTAGCGTTTACCTTTCCACATCCTAACTTCATTCGGAAGAAGTTTCATTTGACCTTTAGCCAATTGTTTAACGTGTACCATTTCATGTGCTAGTGTGCCCGACATATCTATCAAGCTCATAGGAGTAAGCCGTTTTGGTGGTTTGATTAATACTATCATACAGTCTGCTACTTCAATGTTCATTGTAGAACCTTGAAAATTTTTGTCTAAGTCTTTGGTAACTTTTACTAGAACCGCACGTTTGCTATTAGTAAGTCCTAACTGTTTAATAAACGAAGGCATAAGAGATTCTAAAAACTTTTGTATTTTTACATTCGATGATTCAATTTTATATTCCATCAGATCAATCTCCTGAGTCAATTTGATAACGATCTCCACAATGTTTACACGTGTAACCTGTTAAACAACGGCCGTCGTTGGTACTTGTATAACTATGTGTACAAGGCACACCTTCATTGTTTAATCGTACTTCACCCTTAGCGGTACTGTACATATACTGACCTCCGCAATTGTGACAACTACGATGTGTCATATCTTTATTCCAAGAATAACTTTTTTCTTGTTCTGTCAATTCAACTTGACAAGTCCCGTTACAAACAGGGCATACTCCATATCCGTCTCTCATACTATACTCCTTAACTATAAGCCTTAACAAGACCTATCAAACATGTTACGATTGCCACCATATTGACAACCAATTGAGGACGATTCTTTACACGAATAGTCCAAGTCATAAACATAATAGTACCTAATGTGAATGCTACAATGTTGTAGGGGTATGCATCAGGACCTAGTGAATTACAAACGTGTCCAATGATAATGAATACTGCACCTACCCATTGTAAGATATCATTCAACTTCATTAGAAACCATCCTTTATAATAATTGCTAGACCCATCACAATGACGGGTAACATTACGATACACAAATTAATATATGCTTGCATTTTACAGTCCTACACTTTTCTTAATTACATAACGGGCGATCTTTTCATCAAAGTACATACGAACACCATCTTTGACAGGATCTTGAACTACGATTTCACCCAGTTCAGTAGCAAGGGCTTGCGTAAACTTTAGTAGAATACTATAAGTGTCCTCAGATTGACTCAAAGGATCACGATCCAAAATTTGTACTGTATCGTTAATTAATTTTTCAATTTGTGTGTTCATTACTTTACTCCAAATGTGTTAAGTGCAGGTTGTAAACTGTTGATTAATTCTGTCTCACGTGCATGAGCAGGACTTTTACCTCGGACAACTTCAACGACTCCGAATACAAAACGCTCGGCGCCTTGTTCACGCAAAGCACGACTCAGACCCCAGTTTTTGTTTTCTGTCAAGGCACGTTGCATATGTTTTTGCATACGACGGGTAAGTGTCTTGCGAACATTGCCTGCAAAGCACATAGCAGTCAAGCCGATGTAGTAGTCAAGTGTCACTACATCTTGGATGTAATAGATAACTTGATTACGATCAGTTCTACGTTTGCGGTTGTTTTTCGAGTTCATGTATGTATTATATACCCGAACCCATTTATTGTCAAATTTTCGAGATTATTAAGTTAGTGTTCACTAACTAAGTCTAGGGCTTTTAGATAGATTTCCTGTTGTTTTTTAGCAACATCAAGTTCCCATGGTAGATTATTATATTCTTCATAACTCATTTCCTCAGGTAGTTTTTTAGTATAGGGAATGCCATGCCAATAACACATTCCATTTGACTTAATAGTTAATATACCAGTATGTTTTTGATTAACATGTATTAACTCATGTGTAAGTATTTTAGGTATTAACTCTAATGGTAAATCATAGTTAATGCCGATTCGATTAACATGATTCATATCTATCCCGCCATAAACATTATTTGGTAATGGGTATAAACATACTTCCAATGATTCAGGTAACTCTATTATCTTGGATACTCTATTTGCAAATAGAGTTATTATAGTTTCGTGATTATGACTATACTGATTGTTCTGGTAATAATACTTTATTTCCATTATCAGTTTCTTCCTTATGAACCGACTGAGCATATTCATAATTAACAGTATCTATATTTTCACGGAAAACAATAGCACCATTTTTTAAATGGAATCGTCTGGCCATTTCAGTTTTAGGACTTAGTGTTACAAATCGTGTTACGCTAGGATGGGATTTTTGAATTTCTCTGACTGCGCCAATCAATAACTCTCTGCCCTTACCTGCTTTATAACTCCAGATAGTATAGAATACTGCGGTAGTTGGAACTACTGTAGTACTACTCAAATCATTAACATCCTGTGGTACAAAATCATGAAAGCTAATACACACCATTGCTTCAGGATTTGTCTCTTCGGTATCATCAGTTAATGCCGCTACCATTCTACCATTACTAACTCTAAAATCAGCAGGGATTTCAGGGCGTACAGGATCATCTTTAATAAAGCTAAGTAGTTGGTGTGTGAGGTCTTTGATGAAGTGTAGCATAGTAAATGTATTTATACTTCGTGCATTAAATACGCATATTATATGCGATAAATAATGTCCAAAGATTGGTTGATGAGTGTCTCTCGTTCTTGTTTTGTCTTTGCACCCAGAACGGTTATGTTGTATAACTGATTGTTAACGTTAACTAACATTGTAATGCAAAATCCCGCGGCCTTAGTGAATCCAGTTTTGATAGCAATAATGCCCTGTTGCCCAAAGTACTTACTAGTTGGGTTGCTAGAAAATTTAGCATTCTTTTTACCTTTGGAATACTGAGTTACTTCCCCGTGAGATTGTGCCGCTAATTGGACAATCTCAAAACTACTAACAACTGTGGTTAATCTAATAACATCTTGGATGGTACTGTAGTTCATGGGGCTTAGTCCGGTCGGCTCGACAAATCCACTGTTGACCATTCCAAGTGCCCTTGCATTGTGATTCATTTCTTCAATGAATTTGATTCTTCCGCCCGGATAGTTTTCAGATAGTGTTACTGCCGCTAGATTATCACTGCCAACTAGTGCTAATTTAAGAAGGTCATGTCTGGTCAACACCATTCCTTTACTAATTCTAGTATTAGGTACTTTGTTACTTTTAACAGTTAACTTTTCATTCAATGGTTGATTTTGTGTCAATACAGTGTAAACAGTCATCAATTTACTAATGCTTGCAATACTAACCTTTTTTTCAATGAGGTCGCCACTGATAACTTGGTTACTAGTTACATTGTAAACAATTGTATTCGTAGTAGCCATAGCTATCAGTGGCGATAGTAGTAATGAAATTAAAAAGTTTTTCATTGATTATTTATTACATAGTAGGACCGTTGCCATTCTTAAACCCAACACTCCCACCTTCTGCTTCAATACGTTTGATAACATCCTCGAACAGTATGGGTCTAAAGTTAGTATGCTCAACGCATACGCAATGATACCTTGGGTCAACTACTTCTTCTTCAATTATGTATGGTCTAGGATCATGCATACTAACTTTGTCAACCCAGGCTTTTTTCATTACACGATTTGCATGTAAGTGCCCGTGGATGTTAGTTCCAAAACGACCCAACGATGCCTCATGGATTGGGATATGACTTAATATCATACCATTCATTACATGATAAGCACGTAGTTCACGGAAGTGTTCTCTATACTCATCATCACGGAAGATATCATGGTTACCGCGAATCAATACTTTATCACCGTTCAAACGTGACAGTGTTTTCATTGCTTTGCGGTTAATAACCACATCACCTAAATGATAAACTTTGTCGTTAGGTCGAACAGTTTCGTTCCAACGCTTAACCATTTCTTCATCCATCTCATCCGGATCAGTCCATGGACGCATTTTAGCACCATCTTTGTTTGTGAATTTACAAACGCCTACATGCCCAAAGTGGGTGTCGCTGACTAAGAATACAGCTGGCATAATTTTCTCCTGTTGATACTATTATAGCATAGTGTAGGATATTTGTCAAATAAACGCCCTAGTTGCTCAAATATAGTCTAAGTAATATAATAAAGAACGTAAGGTATGCGAATGTTCGTCTAAGGCGCTTGCTTGAAAAAAATCTCTGAGTTGGTAGCTTTATCATCTATCCAAATGTCGTATGATGGTTTACCCAATTTAATACTTGTATATTTTACTTCCCAATTAGCAATCTGTTGTTGTGTGAGGGAAGTCCAATCTACTTTGCTGGTACTACCACGGGCAGTCCAATAGTGAATCTCGTGGCCTTCATCGAATAGCTGATTGAAGCGTTTGATTCTTTCAACATATGGTTCAGCAGACGAATAGTCTCCAAATGTATTGGTGCAAATGGTTCCGTCAATGTCAACAATATATTTCATGCTTGACTGTCTCCGGGCAATACTCGGTAATTGTCTTCCACTGAATCGGGTGTACTTACCTCAATTAATATTCCCTCTTCAATGCATATGACTTGATGCGGGGACAATGGCATGTTACGCCAAGCCGCGCCTTCTGATATTTCTTCTTCGTACTGTTTTGCATTAATAGTGTCTATCCACTTTATCAGGAACTTCCCACTTAACACATACCACGTTTCATCTTTCTCAGCATGAAAGTGCATACTGAATTTAGAACCAGTATTAAATTTCAATAGCTTGCCGCAGTACTTGTCATTGGTAGCAAAAATAAATTCTGAACCCCAACCCTTCTCTACAAAGCCTTCTAATCTCATTTTGATGTAACTTTCTGTATGTCTTCGTATGATAATGCATACACACCTCGGTGACCAACAGTAATAGCTGAACACTTATTAGCAAAGTCTATGGCTTGTACTATGCAATTTGTGTTTAAGAATTCATAGGTCAATGCAGCCAGAAAGGTATCCCCTGCACCACATACATCAACTACATCTTGTTTAACCGTAGCATATAGTATATCTTTGTACATTGCACCCTTACCACCTTTTGTAACAATCAGTGTCTCACACTGACTGGTGCTTACCTTGTATTCTGATTCATTAATTTTAACGTAACAACCACTGAATCGTGCTAAGTCTTGTTTCTTAGTGTCAACAAAGATAGGGCCTTGAAAATCGATTCTTAATTTTTCAATTACCTCGTAAGTAACAAAGCCTTTATTATAATCTGATATAACTATTGCATCATAATCTGTTAGGGGGAACGGTACGTGACCTCTCCACGGAAGCAATTCAGTATCGGTGTCGACCCTCAACAAGTGCTGGCCTGATTTAATTTCAACATAGCGAGTTTTAGTAATTTGCTCGTTGTTGGTTACAAAGTCAACATCTAAACCGAATGCCAGTAAGTTCTCTTTTACATTTGCCGCCATGCCCGGGTTACTAGCGGTAGTGACAAACTTTAATACAGGTATAGGCGCCTCAGGACTTAATCTATCAATTGTACCATAACAATATTCATCAACACAACTATCACCTATTAGTAATACGTTGAATCGTTTTGGTGGTTGAGTATTCTTCAATTCTGTCATAATATTCTATCTTCTTGCAGTAGCTTTCACCTATAATAGGCTTACCTTTCCAATCACTGCCCTTAAGCATGATATCAGGTTTGTATAGTTTGATCAATTCAATTAGTTCTTCATCAGTGTCAAATATGTCAACTAAATCTACTACTTTTATATTACTTAGCAAGGTTTGTCTGTCCTGTTGAGAATTTATTGGCCGATCATCTCCCTTCAATTCCTTGACGCGGCGGTCGCTATCAATAGCAACTATTAGATAGTCACCCATGCTTCGTGCCGTATTTAGTAGTACAAGGTGACCCGGGTGTAGTAAATCAAATGTACCATTTACAAATATTGTTTTCATTTAATGTCTCATGTAAGTGCGTTAGGTCTGCACAGGTGTATGTCTGATAGCTTTGTTTTAGTATATAAGGCATTGGTATATATTCTATTCGTGCCGGGTGTTTTTGTATAACTTCAGTGGCAACATCTAAAAAACTCTTAGTAACTCCGGTACCGATATTCCATACACCTGAATTTTTAACAGACAAGAATTTTTCATGTATGTCTATTATACTGCTAACAGGCACAAAATCTCTAAGATAGAGGTTACTGTTTTCGAATAACTTAATGACACCGTTGTTTATTGCTTGTTGTGTGAATTGATGATATGGGCTAGCTTGTTTTCCCTTATGATCTTCTCCCGGCCCATATACATTGAAGTATCTAAATCCTTGTGCAATAATGTCTAGTTTAGTTTGTTTGACATGACGCTCAAACAAATACTTGCTCCATGCATATGGACTTTGCGGTGAAACTGGATCTGTCTCTACAAAACTTCTGGTCATGCCGTATACGCTAGCACTACTACTATATTGTAAGTTGGCTCCTGTACGATTGCATTCGCTTAGTAACCAGCAACTAAAGTCTAGATTTTGTCGCATAATCTTTTCTACATCACGTTCAGTAGTACTAGATATGGCACCGAAGTGGAGAACCCAATCATAATTGCTTATGATTGGTTTCTCATTTGACCATTCGTAACAGTCAATTGTATGATTTGATTCAAAGTGCTTTACTGCATTACTGCCTATAAAACCTGTGGTGCCTGTGATTAAAATTTTCATATAATTAATAATGTCTGCTACTGTTCTACAACCGCTTTCTATGGGTATTTTACTTTAGAATTTTTTAAATTGCTGTAGTCATTTCACTTTACTTTATTGTTAACATAAATTATAACATTCATCGCTAATGTTTACTACTTATTTGGACAAACTAAATACTAGTATGACTCTTTATGAAGAACTAGAATTACCCAGAAATTGCACGATTGAAGAAATCAAACACCAATATCGTCATTTAGCTAATATACACCATCCCGATAAAGGAGGAAATACTGAAAAATTTCAACGAATAAAATTTGCATACGAGGTTTTAATTGACCCAAGTCGCAGGAAATTATATGATGAAACTAACTCTACCGCAGAATCCCTAAATGTAGGGGCTGAGGCAATTTCACAACTAGCTAACGTTTTCTTTACCGTAATTGCTAATATTGATTTACACCATGCAAATTTAATAGACACTATGCGTTATGAAGTTAACGGAGAGTTAACTCGAAATGAATTGAGCATAGCACAATGTAATCAACAGATTGTAAATCTGAATGTTGCAAAGAAAAAATTGATACATAAAAATCCACAAGAAGAAAATCTTCTTTTAGGATTTTTAGAAACTCAACTATCAACTCGCAACAAAGATTTAAAAAACTTTCAACATCGGAAAGAAACACTTGAACATATGATAGTTTTATTAAAAGATTATCAATATGGTTTTATCGAGCTTGCAGCGACACTAACCGAAGTTAGTCAATAATTTTCATTAATAGAATTTGGAGGAAGATAACAGAATCGAACTGTCACCTATTCATCATAAGTGGGACGGTTTTCAAGACCGTGTCCGCGCCATGCAGCCTATCTTCCATATATTATTTTCCGGCTCTTGCGTTTTCTCTAACTCGTTTTAGATACTCACGACCTATTAGACCTTGTTCAATTTCTTGAAGTGCCGTAGTTACTGGTCCACTCTTACTACCAAGTGTAGATTTGTGGCCACTCTTTAATTCTCTAACTCTTGTTGAGGCAATGAGTACTAGGTCGAATCTGTTTTCGACCATGGTAACGGCTGCTTCACTTGAATATTGTATTCTTGTATCTGTCATAGTTTCTTTCTTTGGTTAAAAAATTTGGAGCGGCTAACCGGGTTCGAACCGGTGACATTCACGTTGGCAACGTGATGCTCTACCAACTGAGCTACAGCCGCAATTAATTACACTTCTCTTGTAGAGATTGTAACTTTATTGAGTTCCGCCCAAGCTAATCGTCTTGTACGTAAATCCTGAGTAACAGCATGATTAACTACTGCGTCATAATCTTCTTTTGAGTTATATGTATAAGTGATCGTTAGTTGATCCTGTATCATACGCATTTCAAATTGGTGCGGATAAGCACTATCTAATGCAGTAATTTGTGCTTGTGTAACATTTTCATTAGGTTCACGAATCGGAATAGTACTGAATGCATTTTCCGGAGTCTCTGTAGTTTTTTTGAAAGTTATTGTAATTTGGTAGCTCATGATTATTTCCTTGAAGGTATACTATTATTTAGCTTGCGATAATAAATGTTATAATTACTATCGACCCCGCAGAGCCTCGTAGTTATTAACGATTTATTTTTTGAAACTGAGGCCTCATCTTTTTTATACAAAAAATAATCACGATCATTATTAAAATCGTAAATATATTTTTTCATAGGTAGTTTGTCCATACTAACCAAATCACCTATCTTCGGTTCACTATTAGTGATGGCCCATACTTGATATTCCATAGTATTAAACCACAAGAACAGATTTTTTTCTAAAAAATCTTTTGTATCAGTTTCGGGTGAAAGTCTCCAGTACCAAATAGCGTAATACAATTCTATATCCCAACCCCAATTGAAATTGACCCACCAAAAGAAATCGTTAATTGATTCAACTTCATAGTGTAGCTTGTCAAAGGTTTGTGTTATCTTTTCAAACGTTTTAATGCCGTTTGCAGTTGTAGAATTATCAGTAAAATATTTAAGTATACTATCTACGTTAGACTTCCAGGGTTTATTATATGTTTTTGAAAATATTTTAGTAACGTCAGAGTTATCACTATTCATTAGAGCACCACCGAGGTCACCTGTAATATACAGCGATTCATTGTTCATTAATCTATTGCTAAAATAATCAGTTGTGCTAACGGTAGTAAATTTATTCTGAATAAAATTTTCATAAAAGTTTTTATTTTCATCTATTGAATATTGATTCATAACCAATGTAATTCTAGCTAAGTCTTGACTACCCCAATTTTTTAACAGAGAGCATAGTATAGTAGTACTATCAAGTCCGCCGCTATAAAATAAAAAAACTTGCCTGTATTTTTTTGCAACTTCTAATAGTATCAATGCTCTATTATTAGTAATGGTTTCAAATGATGTAGCACATGTATCCGATAAATCAGGTTGGATACAATAAACACTGTTTGTCAGTAATTTTTGCGGAAAGTCAAGTCTATCATATCTACTGTACGATCCACGCATGGTTGTTCCTTTTCGAAACAAAAAATAATCTTTAGCAGAACTACCAACACTATTGAATAAGTTCTCTCTGTATATAGATGAATTTATTATATCGTAAATGTCATACCAATACCACTCACACCCTGCCATAGGCAAAGCTGATATTGTTTGTGGTAAGGGTATGTAATTACTCATTGTATTTGGTACATCGTCACGGTTTCGAACCGCGGACCCTCTCCGTGTAAAGGAGACGCTCTACCCCTGAGCTAACGATGCCTTTTAAAAATTACTTTTCTTTTCTACCACCGGAACGCAAATTTTCTTGCGCAACCTTAGTATAGCTACGAAAAAAATCACCACGTTTGTGTGGATCAAGAATCGAAGATCCTGCTATCTTTACTAACTTACCGATTTTAACGGCTTTTGGGTCATAACCTCTACATGTCATACTATTTTTCCTTTTTAAAAAATTGGTCGGAGTACAAGGATTCGAACCTTGGACCTCATCGTCCCAAACGATGCGAACTACCGGGCTGTTCTACACTCCGAATTAACTTGGTATTATATGCGGTATATATGGAACGTTTCGTGGACCATGACGTTGTTCAAGTAGCTTTTTAGCTTCTTGTACATTTGGTGCAAAGACTTTATCTTTAATTTCACCCTGTGGTGTGCGAACTGTCGTTTCATACATTGGCATATAATTTTCCTATTTGGATGCGGGGGACAGATTTGAACTGCCGATGCTCCTGGCTTATGAGACCGAAGTGGTGACCGGGCCCTCCCCGCGTAAACTGTTATGCTACTTTTTCGTAGCGAATTGATAAACCTTTGTTTAGATTAAATGTTGTCAATAATCCTGAATCTCTGTCAGCTTCTATTTCAGGCCAGATGAAATTAGGATTATATGTTTCTCCCGGTACTGTTACCGTTTTATACAGTTTATCATTGATAAAGACTTTTAATTGCATATTGTTTCCTCTATGCAGTATTTATCGTATTTGGTGGAGGATGGGAGAATCGAACTCCCACGAAAACCTTGCAAAGGTCCCAGGCTCCCATTACATCAATCCCCCAAATTCTGGTGCGACCTCCCGGAATCGAACCGGGATGCCTTTCGGCGAGAGATTTTCTTACCACTATAGTTTTCACTACCTTTACAGTTTTGTGGTCTGGACTATACCTTCATCATAGCATTACTGCTTTAGATGCCCGCCGTCTAGTCTCTACACGTTCAAAAGTATTTCTACTTAGGCTTCGCTCGGTATTAGCATTTTACAGCCTTCACCGAATTTGACGGGTTCTACTCCTAGCATTTCCACTAGGGCACTCAAATTTTACTCTCAAGTCTCTTGTGTCTACCTATTTCACCAAGGTCGCATTTAATTTATTTGCTCTTTGGTAGTTACCACCTTTCGGAGATAACCCCACTTTCTGCAATGCTTGACGTATATTACTACATTCTTGCAATGCTGTCAATAGTTCTTGGTCACTTACTTTAACTTTACCTGAATTAATATTTCTACCTCTCCAAGTTGGAGTCAAAGCATGACAATTACAACATAACAACTTAAGATTTTCTCTTGTGTTATTTTTGTTGTCACCATCAACATGTTCTAACTCTAACGGTATAGGTTTAGATTTCCATTCAGTCAATCTACAATCTTCACACTGGTGACCTTTTTCTTGAATCAACACAGCTTTATGATTACCTACACCATTATAAACAAACAATGTATTAGAAAAGTTTCCCTTATTCCAATTCATTCGTTTTTTAACTTCTTCTGATAAATTTTCATATACCAGAGCTGCCGGTAATCTCTTACCGTCATCATAAACTTTCTTTGTTGCTTCTGAATTTTTTCTTTTTTGTTCAGGGCAACTTGCTGTTCTCGTAGCACAACAATTTTTACCATTCTTCAATTTGAAAGATGATTCTTGACCGCATCCATAATCACAATACATAATAGTCTCCTATGATGTATTTATGCGGTAGACGAAATTTTCAGTTAAAATCATCTAACAAATGCCTGAAAGTAATAAGTTGTTGGATCATTACTATACCAACTACGAACTACACTAACACCACCTTGCGGTTGCCAGCCTTCAGACAATAACTTTGCTACTTCTTTATGAAATTCTTCATATGTAGCGTTTATAACTTTGTATTCTGTTATCATAATATTGGTGCGCAAGGAGAGACTCGAACTCTCAATCCCTTCGGCAATGGCTTCTAAGACCATCGTGTATACCATTCCACCACTTGCGCATTAACTTTTTAAAGAACAGACTATAGTATAACAGAGAAATACATATCTGTCAACTATATTAGGGTAAGAAAAACTCAGACGTATGATAACCATTTACCGGTTAGTTATCACAGAGGTCTGGGCCTTGTTATTGGAGCGGGGTAACAGAATCGAACTGTCAGCATTAGCTTGGAAGGCTAAGGTATTACCACTATACGAACCCCGCATATAAATACATAATGCACACGTATGACGCTATCACTAGATCAGGACTGCACATTCACTTATCAATGAGTGATGACGCCTGTTACATCTTTTCACGTGATATTTATAATCACGAATTGACAATGAAGTTTTTCACTAATGTCAATGATGCAATGGAATTCATACGCTCATTATAATTGGTGCGCTCGGAGGGACTTGAACCCGCGACCAAAGGATTATGAGTCCTCTGCTCTAACCAACTGAGCTACAAGCGCAACATTCTTTTATTATATAGCACTTGCTACATGTTGTCAAACTGTTTGGTACCCCTGGAGGGAATCGAACCCACATGAACCAATTATCTGTTGCTTACGGGATATAAATCCGCCGTTTTAACCATTAAACTACAGGGGCAATATTTTTGGCATCCCGGGTAAGCCTCGAACTTACAACCCCTGGTTTTGGAGACCAGTGCTCTGCCAATTGAGCTACCGAGATATATTACGCTTTGGTATCAACATTGTTTCCTTTAGTATTAGTGGGTTCTATTTGACCCGTCTTATCATAAAGGTATTGAACAATCTCTATTATTTTCTTATGAGACACTGGGTCTACAAGAGTTTTAAACTCTGTATTGCGATATTGGTTGTACACCATATCCCAAGAGCTATGAATCGATTGAACTATCATGTAAATATTTATACCATATAGAAACACACTTGATATAGTAGCAATTACTATCACGGATGAACCCGAGTTTAGTCAAATATGTTTTTATATGGTAGAAGCACAGGGACTTGAACCCTGAACCTACCGGTTAAAAGCCGGTTGCTCTAGCCAGTTGAGCTATACTTCCATAAGTCGTATGTTTGATTTTACGTGCCAATCATAGACCTACGGAAGTCTATGACGACACTATCGCTTACTGCGCTTCATATCGTTTCCTTTGTTAAAAAATTTGGAGTAGGTGACAGGATTCGAACCTGCATAGCACGGATTTGCAATCCGCTACCTAGCCTTTCAGTACACACCTACATAAAAGCATATTGAAACACACTAACTACCTCGGTATGTACTAAGGTTCATATGAACCGCTACTACCCTATCTTTAATGTGCTTCAATATGCTCTGCATCCCCCGGCGGTAATTATAGTACAGAAAGATATGACGCTATCATACCCATCACACACTCCTTCCACCCGCTTCCCGACAGGGACCGTTCTCGCATTGCCAGCGGCCTTTGGGTTTAAAGACTACCACCCGTAAGTTACGAACTTACTTCTCCTTCGTCTGGATCAGACTAGCCCAGCGTTACCTGGGCGGGTTCTTCCTCAAACGCCAGCGTTCTTTTGCGGCGTCTGATATCTTTTTCTTTTGTTCTTCGGACATTGTTCTCGGTCTTGTTTCCCAAGATTTCTTTGTTGTCTCGCTTAACTTTTGTCTAACTTCCTCGGTATGATTGTTTGGGTAATCACGATTTTTATTTGCTTTGCTTATTTTTTGTCTAGTTTTACTACTAGTCGTTTTACTTCTTTTCGAACTACCTTTTTTCCAATTAGTTTCTGGTGAAGTTCCTGCAGATCCTTCGCCACCATTGGTCATATTTTTTAATATACCTGTTCCTAAATCTTGTCTTCCATACTTTGAAATCAATTCAGTTTCTAAATTAAATGCGGCGGGTTCATCTAAATCTTCATATAATAACACTATTCGTTTATAATCAGATGGAGTATGAACTCCTTTTCCGTTAGAACGATGTTGCTCCCAGGCACGTCTTTCTTTACCTTTACCAATATAGTAAGGAGTTCCGTCTTCTCTCAAATAGGCATAAACATAGTATTCTTTCATACTATTATTTATGCCTAACGGGTCATACTACTACTTTGCGGGTCACAGTATCCGGAGACACTCAGAACGTTCTGGCGGAGTATGTAGGAATCGAACCTACCCACCGGTTGCCCAGTGATGGATTAGCAATCCATTGCCTTAACCGCTCGGCCAATACTCCATATTAAATTTGTTAAAGTAATATCTCCATAGTTATAGACATCATTCACCCGTGTAATAAAGTCGACCGGGACTCGGTACGTCACTTGGGATACTTAACCAGTGCATTCCATTATGCTCTTAGACGGGTACTGACCCCGCTCTCTGCTCTACACTACAAGGACCTTCGAAGAATCCATAGTAGTGTGTCTTTCTCTTGCTAACACTCTAACAAAACTTGGCGCACCGTAGGGGACTCGAACCCCTGACCCCCGCCGTGACAGGGCGGTGCGCTAACCAACTGCGCTAACGGTGCATATTCTTGGTGGAGACGACTGGAGTTGAACCAGTAGTGCCATAAGGCGGAAGATTTACAGTCTCCTGGGGTTACCAATTTTCCTACATCTCCAAGATGAGTTACGGTTGCAAGACCTAGTGTCTCATTACTGAGAGAAGTATCAGGGCGATGTAACTCAAAAAATTAGTATAAGCTACTTGTTTCCACACAAGCCCTTAATTGAGCAGTTACTCTGTCCATCTCCATTTATTCAAAGTCTGTGTGCAGTTGAGATTCTGCCTATCAGAGCCTGCAGGATGTGATTCATCGCTTGCGCTTACGGTTTTCTGCCACCGGATCTCTATCGCTAATCAAACGCTACTTTAACGAAAGTAGTAACGGGATACTGGAGCTCGGTACGGGATTTGAACCCGTGTGAATGCCGTGAAAGGGCACTATCCTAGGCCGCTAGATGAACCGAGCATAAAAATATTATTAAGTATTATCTACCAATTTGTCAAAAATGTAGCTAGCACTGACAAGCGAATAGCAGTTATATCAGGACCTGTTCCTCGCACAGTTAGGCCCGAATAGTGTATGGGTCCATACACGATACCTTGATAACACTTAATAATAGTTTTACACTATATGAAAAAACATTAAGGAACTTAAACTGTATCTACCAGTACCGTCTACTGGATCGTTGTTTCTGTCATTACTGCCTAACTTCCCGTCACGTTAAACAATATTACTATTGTCGGTACGCTTCTTGTATCCTATGCGACCCGGCGTCGTCCACCGGCTGACCTCATAGACCTACCTAACGGATTAGGTGACCTTAATGTATTTTCATATAGAGCCCTGAACTTAACAGGGATATATGAATTCTAAATTTTAAAGAACTGTTTTACAACTGACTCTATCGTTTGTTGCTATGTGTCTATTATAAAACCTTTACCATTTATTGTCAAGAACTTTGTTTGTGTCGTTATCACTAACTTCACCAACTAACTCTTTTTCTCAACTCATGCTATGATTGTATCATAGGCTCCATTTATTGTCAAATTTCGTTCTCATGCTCAATGATAGACTTAGTGCCCAGATACTTAAAATCAATGATATCATTGATATTATAGTTTGACGTAAAATTGCTTTCATTCAGTGGGTCTGGGATTTTTGTATCAGGCAGACATATATATGACATTGAACGATCAATTACTTTACGGCCCACATTGTGTTTGAATGTGAATGTGTGAACAACTTGTGTCTCATATAAAGCACGAACTTTATCATAGTCAGCACATTTTTCAATGCGTTTGCCGCTACGATAATTTTTTTCAGTATCAAATACTTCATACTCTTTTTCGCCAGTTTGAACTAAGAACATTTTTGCCACTGATTTCATAGTGCCAACACTTTGTTTGCCCGCGGACTGCTCGGGCCTAGTAAAAGTGCCACGATGTTTAAACCCAATAGATAGATCATTGTCATCAGGTGTAATAACACGTTCAATTACAAAAGCATAATTGTATCTGATGCATTGATAAACTACAGTGTTTCCAGCGTCAATTAAAGATTGAATTTTATCTAACATAAAGTACCTTTCAAGTAATTAAGATGCTATTGTATAGCCAAATCCATTTATTGTCAAATTCTGGTCCGGGGTACAGGAATCGAACCTGTATTGATTGCTTAGAAGGCAACTATATTATCCATTATATTAACCCCAGATAAATATTCGTATGGAACAACCTACCTTATATGATGAACTAGAATTACCTAAAAATTGTACTTCCGAAGAAATCAAACAAAAATATAGAATTCTAGCACAAATTCATCACCCAGACAGGCCAGGTGGAAATGAAGAAAAATTCAAACGAATTAAATTAGCTTATGAAACACTAGGTGATCCTACAAAACGTGCCCATTACGATTCTACCGGTGAACATTATGACGATACAAATATTGACAATGAGGTATACACTAGACTGTCTAATATGATAACTCATTTTACTCAACATATAAATCCTGATGTTGATGATTTGATTTTAAGAATGAAAGTTGACATTCATCAGGCACAACATCAAGCAAACAATGTCATACTAGAATGTAATAACACAATAAAAAAGTTAAACACCATTGCTCAAAAAATCAAAATGAAAAAAGAGGGTGAGAATTTACTAAAAACCCTAGTAGAAGAAAAAATTACTCAACGTCAAAATGAATTAACCACTCATAGAAGAACATTGATAGTTTTTGCAAAAATGTTAGAAACCTTAGAAGACTACCACTTTAGTTTAGAAGAATGGCAGTTAATGATCCAATCATGATGCAAGTGCCTTCCTAAGTGCATCAAGTTCAATGTCACTAAGGAACAACTCAATTTTGTTTTGTTCTGCTTCCGGATTTTTAGACCAGTCATATGTGGTGAATATACGTACATGATTGTCTTGTGGGTGTACGTCAAGTTTGCGCACTTCACAATACAATTTATAACCTGCGTTATTACTTACTAACATACTTACTCCATTATAAATTTGGCTCCCCTACGTGGGCTCGAACCACGGACATTTTGATTAACAGTCAAACGCTCTACCGACTGAGCTATAGGAGAATAATTTTGGTGCCCCCACCATGATTTGAACACGGGACCTATCGCTTACAAGGCGATTGCTCTACCACTGAGCTATAAGGGCGAAAAACTTTCAACTGTGACCTTACACTCTTTCCGTTGACGATTGAGTAGCCGACATTTTTAATGTCATCTCGGAACTGACTTGAATATTTATAGAGAGTATATCACAACAAAACTTTTTTGTCAAGCCTCATTGTGATATCTTTCTAGCTTAGGAGAATTCTACTATGCTTGGGAACACCTGCTAACAAGTATTCCATTTGGTCTGCGAGAATTGTTCTATGTTGTAGAATCATATTCTCGTAATGATTAGGTACATAAGGTGCATACAATAATTCCATACGCACTTCCTTCAAACTTTTATGACCTTTATTACTGTTGCAATCTTTACATGCGGTAACTACGTTCATCCAAGTGTTTTCACCACCTTTGCTCTTCGGAACAATGTGGTCACGACTTAACATATGGTAATTAGGAAACTGTTCACCACAGTAAGCACACACATGTCTATCACGACCAAACAATGTTTTGTTACTTAGTGCGACACATGCATGTTTGTATGGATTAAATCCGTGACCTTTGATAGCAATGATACTAGATGCTTCTAAGTAACTTAATGTGCCGTCATTTTGAATACCACCGCGATATCTAGCCACAATATTCCCCATTGACCATGCGATGGCATCTTTTGCTTTATAGGTAATTGCGTCATCATTTGAGATCCACTGCCGGGGAACTCCTGAGATATCTAGTGCTAGAACAGCCATTATGTACTCCTTTTCTGCTTTGTCACTATTAGTATTTAACACGTATTGGCGGGTCTTGCAGGAATCGAACCCACATCTCCAAGTTCGAAGCATGGCATTCTATCCATTGAACTAAAGACCCTTAATATATCATAACACAAAATGTGTTTGTTGTCAACTATTGGTGCCCCCACTGAGATTCGAACTCAGATTTCCTTTAAGATACTCCCTTTTGAGGAGAGTGACTTTGCCAATTTGTCTATGGGGGCATGTCTGGTGCAACCTCGTGGGATCGAACCACGTTCAACGGTTCTTCAGACCGCCGCTATGACCACATCAGCTAAAGTTGCATATTGGGGTGAAGGATGGGACTCGAACCCACAACCAACGGAATCACAATCCGTTGCTCTACCATTGAGCTACCAACACCATATTATAAAGATGAAATAGTCTTCCATCCGAATTTTCTAGCACAATGAATACTGTTGTTCATTGCTGCCGCACAAGAAAATTTATGTCCTTTACGAAAAGTCCATTCGTTTAACTTGAACGATTTTAATACTCTGTCACCGTTCCACCATCCACGTTCAATTTTGATATAACCCAGTTCTTCTAATTGATTACGTAACTTGGTAAATTCATCGTGGTCTTTGTTACTAGTGCTAGTCATCTTATCCCATCCTTTAAGGACTTTGATAAGATCATCATATGTGGGATTGTTTCTATCTTTGACTAAATCGAATTCAGTTCTAACAGTAACATCACATATAAATTTTTCATCAATAGTAAATTGTTTTAACATCATAACTCCTTATAGATTGGGCGCCTAACTATCTTATTGTTAATAAGCCTCGTTAGATTGTCTCGTATAGGCAAGTTTATACACCCATCAATCATACTATAGTGTCATCACAGTTAACCCCACTGTGACTAGATTGACAGGGACTCGAACCTATCGTCTATCCCATAAACTGGCACCCGGACTAGGGATCGAACCTAGGCTAACAGAGTCAAAGTCTGTTGTGCTACCATTACACAATCCGGGAATAAATTTGGTAGCCTCACTGTGACTCGAACACAGGACCCCCGCCTTATCAAGACGGTGCTCTAACCAACTGAGCTATGAGGCTATATTGTTTGGTGGATGTAAGTAGATTTGAACTACTGACCTGCTCCGTATGAAGGAGATACACTACCGCTGTGTTATACATCCATTGGTGCGACCTAAGAGATTCGAACTCCTGACCCCCAAGTTCGTAGCCTGGTGCTCTATCCATCTGAGCTAAGGTCGCATTATTAACGTGGTTGAAAGACAATAACTAAATATCGAATGACAACAAAAAATCGTATATTACTATTGGCAAATTATAGAACAGGTTCTAGTGACTACACTTTCAAATTATCAAAAGACAATGAAGCCAAATGTTTTCCTGAACCGCATCTTTATGAAGAAGAATACAATCTTTTAGAAAAGTTGTTTGTAAATAACGAACCATTTGTAGTAAAATTTATGCCTGACCAAATTGATAAACATTTACTTTATCAAGAAATTTTAAACAGCGATTGTTATAAAATAAAATTGACCAGAGAAAATAAAATTGAACAAATTGCTAGCTACTATGTAGCCGAGATGACAACAATATGGAACTCAAAGAATAGTCTTGCCCGAGGTGAAAAATATACAGTAAAATTTCTAGCTGATTCGGTTAGAAAATCAATCGATATAATAAACAAAAATGATAAATTAATCAATGACTTAGCTATAAAATTTGACGAAGAATTAACTTATGAATATTTGTTAAACAATAATCTGTTGGGGTCACATAATGCTAAGATCATAGAGCCTGTTAACATATACAATATAAAAAAATATATAGAAAGAATCTATAATACACCAAATACTTAAGTGGCATTCTAAAACACACCTAGTACTCCCGAGTCGTGTGGGTATAGCGTTGTAAGCTAAAGTGTTTCACTACGTATGTTTTAGAATGCCGTGTATTGCTACACGACATGATAGGGTTGATACCCTACCCAGGAGTCTTACTAAGAGTGTTATCGCCACTCGTTCATGTTTCCTGTCCGCCCATTCTATACATTTTGCGCTGTATTACGGCTCTCGTTGCCTGTTCACGCTGCCTATCAAGTGATACCTGCTAGCTTGTTAGCTTTCTTGGTAGCCTCTTGATAAGACTTTACACGGTCGATCTTATTTTGTATCAACTGTGCGTATTGTTCCTTCGTCAATGTGTGAGTAGAATACCAATCACGTTTTGTTTCAGAAGTTTTGTATTGTATCTTTTTGTCCATTTATTGTCAAATTTCTTTCAAAAAATTTTCAAAACTTGTTCCTAGATCCTCGGTGTTAGGGTCTGTTTTTATGTCATACGCATGTATCCTGCGATGACAATTAGCACAAACTACAACACATTTTTTGAGTTCTTTGATAACAGACTTCACACTGCGAGATACCATCCTTACGACATTATTTTCCTTTGTCTCTGGATCGCTATGATGAAACTCTAAACAAGCAACATCATTCTCCTCACATCTACAACACTTCAAAGTTTTTCTCCATTGCTGGAAGATATCCAATGTTTCGTTGTATCGTTTGTTCTGATACTCTAGTAACCTTTCTCTATTCTTTTTATATCTTTCTTTCGCATACTCGCTTTTTTGTTCTTTGTTCATAAAATGATTCCTTCATTTTATTTATCAAAAAAGTAAAAAAACAAGTGTTTTTTATTTTGCTTCTTTCATTAACTGGAAACCCCTGAGACTTTTTAGTTTCCCAGGGGTTAGATAATTTTAGTTATGATGTTAACTTGTTACCTAGTCCCGGGGCCTCTCTCTTGGTTATCATTTAAGCCGCGAATACTTGTTGGATACACTGGCGTAAAGGATACACTGGCTATTGACAGCCATAGTCCCATATGTTTCAGCGTGTTACAAGTTTTATTCATCATAGTAAGTTATTTAGTCCTGGTTTCAAATTAGTGTAATTAACATATGTTATTTACACTTTTTAATTCATATGTGAAGTATAACAGAATATCGATTAAGAGTCAACCTTCTCGTTGCCCAAATACCTATATACGTTTCCCTCTACATTGATCCAGTCACGATCTAAAGATAAATCGGGACGTTTCATTGCAATGTTACTTACTAAAGTAGTATTAGTTAATATGTTAACATTTTGTAGCTGTGACAGTGCCAAATAACCAATCGGTCTATGTTTAACACAGTCCTCCCATGCACAACCAAATATATATACGTTTTTTATTTCCGGGTGCATAGACAAATAATACTCTAGTTCCCAGTAACTGGAGCATTGCAATTTGATATTGTTTTGAATTATAATACTGAAGTATATGCGTATCAGTGGTTACATTTTTTAAACTGTTGTTTTTTATATATGCAGTGTCTTCTACCGTTGACTTATTTTGGGCCCATGTTGGTGATTTTTTATACCATTCTTTTCGATTACGGTACCAAATAGTATTATTAAAAAATAACTCAGAGCGGGAATTATAAGTTGATAATACTACAGTTTTGATAGTATCATTGGTACTCAAAAATTCAATAGTATTGTTAACCCTTTTGATTGCTATTGGATTCCAAAAATCAATAAGAATTGCCAGACTGGGTTGGTTTAGCATCACGTAACTTTATACAGTCACCCATTGGTGACTACTGTTAGAATGTATATCCGTATTTGGCAAGGTCTTTAGCATAAACTTGAGCGACCTTATCAATTGTAGCTTGTGTAGTGTAATAGCTACGGTAATCGGCAGATAAGTCTTGAGCTACGTGAAAATAATCAGTATTTTCTACTGTACTGAATTCTGGAATTTGTTTTATGTCGGTGGCAAAAGTGTCAAATTCTAACAAATACGTAACCGACAACTTGTCAGTGAAGTAGTAGTCACTTGAGTTCACTAACGGTCCTTCAAGGTTATCTGGTGAAAAATAATGTTCCACAAACTTATCAAAATCATCAGTATCAGTAAATTGAGTGTAATATTCAGAGTCAGAGTATTCTTCAGCAGGATAGTTATTATATGCAAAATAGTGTAGTACTACTCGCTTGAATGGATTAATTTTGACTGCAATAGTTTTAAACTCCTCTGAGTTTGATAAATCAAATATTTCATCTATTTCATTAATAGGGTGAATAGCTTCTCCCCCTAATAGGGTTTTAGTATCTATAAAATATTCTAATTTTTGACTACATGCTTGTAGAAAATCAATGTTGAATACTGAAGGGATTGCGTCTTGCATCAGTGTGTAATGTACCATGTTATAATCCTTTAATCTGTTGCCAAAATCTATCCTGATAGAATTTAGCTAATTTGGTCTGGACAAATTTAATATTTTGCTCCATTCTGTATTTATCATTTTCCCACTGTTTCCGTAGAGAATTCAGATCCATAGTTAAAATTTTTATATTTTTGTTTATAGCCTGGACTATGCGGTCACAAGGATCTTCTATATCATCATATGAATGGTCAATTATATCATCAAACATATCTATTCCCATTTCTCGCAGAAATTTGACTACGCCGGGACTAGAAATCATTATAGGATAATTGCAACCGTATATGAAATGTAGTGTTTTTTCCGTTATGTTAAAGCTCTTTTCATTGAAACTGGTTTCCGAAACAAATTCCACATAACTATTAAGATACTTACTCTGTAAAGAATCTTGGAAATTTCGTAAATTGTCATTACCACGCTGAGGGTAAATATTATAGCTATCGGCTATCTGATGGTTATGTTCGGCCACATACTTACTGAAACCAATGTTTGATAATTCATAATTTTGGTCATTTTTATAGTTATAGATAATTGCTTCATTGAGTTTTGCATTCGGGTTCTGCGGGGTTAATAAACTAATCTGCCCGTGATTGTGTAAATTTTTAGCATATAAATTTGAAACCAGATACACCCTATGGGGTCTATCTCCTCGGTTCAATGATATAAAATTCTTAGTTGCGGATTTTTCTATCAAAGGGGTAAAATTCATATAACTTGATATCTGATTAGTTATATCTCCGCCCATGTTCACTATTTTACAATTGCTAGATTTTAGTTCTTTATCTAAGTTTTCCAAACTAGTAACAATGATAAATTTTTTATCAGGGAAGTAATTACACAAATTTGCAAAGTAAGTAACCAGTTCGGGTATTGGATCAATCCAAGAATTTTTAAAATTTATTCTAAAGTGATCTTTGACAAATAATACTATAACGTCATTTATGCATGCCTCTTGAATCATATCTTCCATTGTACTACGGTCTATGATGCTTTCTACATAGGTAGAATAGTACTGGTCAAATATTTCACGTGAAACATCTACCCCAACATACTCAAGATATAAAGAAAACATTTCATCACGTGAGTTAAAAAATCTTTTTTTACCGGCTAGCATCCGTGCATGAGATAACATAAAATCAACAAATTTGGGCAATGATGTAGGGTTTGTATTAAACGATATAGAATTGCTGTATGAATAGGTGTTGTTATTAGTTAATGGTCCAGTCCACAAGTATATAAAACTAGCACTATCCAGACCCAATTTTTTCTTTTGACCGAATAATTGAAAGAACAGTTTTTTACTATAATCATCAAATGGTGGCGAACTAATAATCTTAAGCATGACATATTTACATTATAAATACAGTCATGCGATTTAATCCCTCAGACTATACCACAGTGTTTCTAAGCTATGATGAACCAAACTGTGAAGAAAACTATCAACATTTATTAACTCTAAACCCAAATGCTCTAAGAGTGCATGGGGTAGAGGGTAGTGATACTGCACACAAAGAATGTGCTAAACTAGCAACAACTGACCGTGTTGTCATCATTGACGGAGACAATTGGGTCAGAGATGACTTCTATACAACTGATATTGATATAGAGTATTCGGATGAGGATGTTATAAGCTATGCAGGATATAACATTGTCAATGGCACTAGTTATGGAAATGGTGGTATCAAATGCTGGCCTGTTAAACATATCATAGAAATGCGTACACACGAAAACGGTGATGACGATAGCATTGACTTTGTGTTAAACAAGTACATAGAACTAAACAATATAGGTAGCGATTTGCACATTAATGCTAGCCCACTACAAGCATGGCGTGCAGGCTTCCGTGAAGTCATAAAACTCACACGTGATGATAACATAGACTGGCGTAATTATGATAGGATATGGCGTTGGATGCACATTGGCGAAGATATAGAGAACGGACTATACGCTGTTTATGGTGCAAGACTAGCTTACTTTATGCTCAAGGTCAATTACTGGGACGGTTCAAACAACGTTAAGAATTTTTCATTCCTTGATAAACTGTTTGAGCATATGACAAATGTAATGCCAGGGACATTATTAGAAGAAGTAAATGTACTAGGTATATTGATAAAAGAAAAGACCAACGATAATAACATCGGGATAGCACTACAAGGTTGGGTATGTAGTGATTACAGGACCCGTATTACTAACCCAACACGTAGCCCTGTAAACTATACCCCAAAGTATGATATTGTATTCATTCACAACAACGAACCCGAAGCAGAAGAAAATTTCAACAAAGTTAAAGAACGTTTCCCCCGTACTAAAGTATTGAGTGGGGTTCAGGGTATACACAATGCACACATACGTGCGGCAAAGATGTGTCAGACTGATTACTTTTGGGTAGTAGATGGTGATGCAATCATACACGATGATTTTAACTTTGTATACAATGATGTGAAGTTTTACGAACAACCTACTGTCAGAGTATTTCGTTCTATCAATCCTGTAAACAAATTAGTATACGGTCACGGTGGAATTAAACTGCTTCCTCGTCTTGCTACCATGCGTATGAGTACTGATAAAGTAGATATGACTACCAGCATTAGCACACTGTATGAGCCTGTACACATCATAAGCAACATACACAAGTTTAACACAGATGAGTTTAGTTCTTGGCGTACTGCTTTCCGTGAATGTGTCAAACTATCTAGCCAAGTTATTGACAGGCAACAATCAAGTGAAACATTAGACAGACTGTTCACGTGGTGCAGTGTTGGTGCTGAAGAACAATACGGTCGTGAGACAATTCGAGGTGCATTGATGGGCAAGCTATATGGCGAAGCAAACAAAAACGATAACGAAAAACTTAAACTAATCAACAACTACGAATGGCTACACGATGAGTACACAAAACAACTTCAGTGATATTCCATTCGATAGGATAGTTAAGTTTGGGCAAGCAAATATGCTTGACATGGACTTATTCACCGTTAGCTGGATACTTGGAAGATTCTGTAATTATAGCTGTAGCTATTGCTGGCCATATGCTAATAGCAATGTGCCAGACCATCAAGATTTACAAATATACAAGAACTCTATTGACAGTATCAAAGAACAAGCTAGACGTAATGGGTTTAACAAGTTTCACTGGAGCTTTAGTGGTGGAGAACCCACAGCATATAAGCATTTGCTAGAACTCACTCAACACTTAGATGAAGGTCCAGTCGAAGGTTATCAAAGTGTCCACATGACTACCAATCTGTCGCCCAGTATCAATTGGTGGCTACGTTGGGATAAAGCTACTAGTCTATTACAACGTAGAAGCCTAACTGCTAGTTTTCATGCAGAGTTTGCCAAAGAGAACGAGTTTGGAGATAAGATTCTAGCATTGATGCAGGAACAAGTCTATGTAACAGTCAATCAAGTTATGGTTCCTGAATTCTTTTGGGAAAGCTATGAACGACTACAACGTTTTCATAAACGTGGGATCAATGTCACACTTAAGCCACAGAGTGATCCTACTGCTAGTTTTGTTGTTAGTGGGTATACTGATGAAATGATACAAATCATGCGTAATGGATTTCCTCAACAGGCAAATGATGAGCCTGTACTACAAGTTAAACTAATAGATGATACAAACAAGGTGCACTGGCTAGATCAAGCAGAACGATTCAATGCATTTGGATTCAACAAGTTTGAAGGATGGATGTGTAATAGTGGGTATCAGGGCATAGTGATACGCAGTGATGAAGTAAAACGTAGTTATAGTTGCAGTGATACACCGTTAGGGTCACTAAGTAAAGGTTTTACTATCTTTGACAAACCGGTAATTTGTACTACACCTTCATGTGTCTCTAGTGCTGACAGTAAGATACCAAAAGAAAAATTATGAGAACACTATTTGCTTTTGGAGATTCATATACATACGGTCACGGCTTAGAAGACTGCTGGATGAAGCAGGGTAATGATTATACGGTTGGCTCAGTATGTAGTCAATATGCGTGGCCGTCTTTACTAGCAAAAGATTTAGAATACAACATGGTCAACCGTAGTGGGCCGGGGTTTAGCAATCTTGCAATATTGCATAGAATACTCAACACTAACTTTAATAATGACTCACTATGTGTGGTAATGTGGAGTTTTCATAGTAGGGATATGATATTCCACGAAAAGTACAACCCGACGTTAGAGTTTTTTAGTAAAAAAATAGACCACGCTGATATGGCAGTGCATGTTGGATCTTGGGCCCATGATGGTCTATCAAAAGACTGGATGTTGGCCCACAATGACACTGATTTAATAATGAGGACTTGGTTACATGTACATCATGCTAATTTATATCTATCTAGTATAAATGTTCCGCATTATAATTTCTTTGTAGATTATGACAGCTTAAGAGATTATAAACCCAAATACGTTAAAATACCTTATAAGGATATTAAGTTAATAGTAGGGAATTTTGTAGATTACGCATTAGATAATTGTCACCCAGGTCCACTAACACATGAACAAATAGCAAAAGACATTAAAGAATGTTTAGTTGAGTCTTCACTAATATAAAACATTAGACCAATGGTCTTAATGTATTCCAATCGTCCTTATGCCAATATGGTCGAACAATTTGTTCTATGTCAACTACATTAACTTCACATATTGTTTGAAACTTAGGGGCATCACTAGTTTTCATAAACTCAGTGCAGGCTCGACTTGTCCAAAGTAAGTATAAGTTGGGATCTTTTTCTTGAAGCCTAGTAATAAAGCGATTCTCTGCCGCTATTCTATACTTCATACTTTGCTGAAAGATAACCGGGACATGGTCAAACATATCACTGGCATTAAAAATTGTTTTTTTGTTACTATCAAACCAATCAAAGTTGTATTCACTCATGTAATCAATAGATATGAATTTGAAAGTAAGACCGCGTATATTATTCCATTTAGTCAACCAGTCGGGATTATTAACTCTGAATGCAAGCCATTGGCTTCTAGTTTGTTCCATATAGCTATCATAATCATACTGAATATTATTTGGGATTATAAAATTCTTTGACATGTAAAAATCTACATAATCTTCCCCGTCCCATTCTTTTACCATAGACTGCATAAATTGTAAAACCAATGGATTGATATCTGTAAAATACACAACGGTAGATTCTGTAAAGCCAACCTTGTGTAGATTTTCAACCCAATTAATACCTGTACCTAAAGTTATATATTGTTCTATTGGTCCTTCAAATACTAAGTTTTCGCTTAATCTATCGCTGTTGAACGGGACTACAAAGTTATTGAAGAAATACTGATTGTAATATAAAGACGTAGACTCTTTTAAAAATACATGGTCGTATTCATAATAGAAATATTTCTTGTTGTTTCGTATATCATTGCCCAAATCAATAATAGGTTTATTATGTTCTAATGCAGTAGATAATATATTCCAACCATGCATAACCCCAGAGTATGAGTAGTCTTCTGTGCCACATTTCAGTACTTGGGCAATATAATCATCATTACTATCTGATATGGGTTTAGTTAAGGTATGTGTATTATCAGATACATCACCAATAATTGGGCATCCTAACTCAGCATGGGTTTTTAAATTTACTATATAGAATTGATGGTGTAGTTCAAAATACTTTTCTTTTCTATCTAATACATGTCCTGCTAGGTAAAAATCTTCCATACACTTGTCTTCTATTGCACCTATCAGTCTATCCGACAACTTAGGGCTAGTACCAGTAGCTATAATGACAGCATGACTATATTGGTCTAATCCATGGCTCAATAATTCATTTTCATCGGTTCCTATACACACATCATAACCGTATTTTAAGAAACGATTAACCATATAGTCGGATAAATTTTTAGCTATCTCTCTTGACCAATCAGATTGACAATCATTTAAAATATCATGTATGCAAATTAATATCGATTTTGCATGGTGGTTGGTGTGAATTTTCTGTAGCATACGCATATTTAATAAATATTGATAAGAGAATAAAATTAATGACCCTACTCAAAGACTATTTCATATCAGATTCCAAATATCTTATCTTAGATTTTGACATAGACTATTTGGGTATGCTAGCTGAGGCTAAGGCACTTAAAGAACATTTTGTGACACACAGACCCGGAAGTTATGACCATAAAGGCTGGCGCAGTCTTGTATTACACGGACTAGATGAACATAAGTCGGGGCATTGGAAAGACTACGGATATACCGATATTGAAGAAGTAGTGAAAGATATGCAGTGGACAGAATTATCTAAGCAATGTCCTGTCACTGTAGACTTTGTTAAAAATCGTTTCCCTAGCAACATGTTTGGTAGAGTTAGATTTATGTTAGTAGAAGCCGGTGGTTATATCTCAGAACACATGGATTCTAGGGTACCACTATTAGATAACACAAACATAAGCCTTAGTAATCCCGTAGACTGTTTATGGCAGTGGGGAGATAAAGAAACATTGTTTATGGAACCCGGGAAATCGTATGTGATGAACATACATTACCCTCATTCGGTTATCAATAATAGCAATGAGGATAGATTTCACTTAATCATTCATCGACTAGACTGCACTGATGAATGGAAACAAAAGTTTGACAAGGCTTGCATAGAACAAAATGTAACTGGCAAATACCATAACCATGAAGTGTTGGTATGAAAAAAGAAATATCAGTAGATGTTATTAATGCCAATGACCAGCATTTGACTGTAAGCACAGACAAAGGGGTCATATTACAGTCTAATAGTAATAGAGTAGTGCGTATGGTTGGTGTTGCAGGAGGCGATAAGCCTAGGGTCGAGATACATGCAGTGCGTGGAACTATTGACGAACCTGAGGCACTACACCCGGGTGACTATGGCGTAACGTTGAGTTTCACTACTTATTCTAACGAAAATAACGATGACATTAGCAAAAGTCTAGTGTCACTACTTTCAAGAATGGATCCCACTGCTGACAAAACCGACAATGCACCCGCAAGTAGTTTAAGTATCCTTGTTGGTGCAGGCGACGGGCAGGGTGAGATATTAGACGATTATAGGGGCTGGAGATTCAATAAAGACGGTGGGTTTGAAACTAAAATGGTTCAATGCATCGAACAAAGTACTTTGTCTATAAATAGTATACAACCCAAAAACGGAATGATTGTGTACAATGATGATACTCACAAATTCCAAGGTTATGCAAACGGAGTTTGGGTAGATTTACATTAGGATTTAACATGCAAAGAAAAACGATTACGAAAATACCAAACATTGTTATTGACGTTGATGCCGCACTAAACTTCTACAAGCGTTTAGAAAATGAATTTCAAAGTCAAAAGTGGGTGGGTATGGGAGGATGTGCATGTGAAAATCCGTGGGCAGACCATCAAGCATACGGCTGGGGACTTCAAACTATATATGAGAACGTCAATCAAACATATCATGCATTTGAAAACAATACAGTAGGGGATTATAAACTATACAAAAACACCGGATGTTGCGTAGATTGGGCGGCTAAAGCAATTGAGTCATTTCCTACAGCACACAGAAGTATTGTAGCTATTGCCCCGCCAGCTACCATAGTAACCCCTCACACTGACCAAGAAAACAAAATTAAAATACATATTCCAATTATCGCAGACGAGACACATTGGTGGGTAACTGACTATGGGTTCGATCATATGTATCCGGGCAGTGCTTATATACTAGATGTTAAGCAAAGACACGGAACTATAAATTGCGGTCATGTGACTAGAGCACACATAATTATTGTGTGTGATACCGATCAATTTGACGATATCTATAATCTAAATTTAACTATCTAACTACCATCTAGGGTGTTTGTTAAGTTCTTCATAGAATCTATCTACACATAATTTCCAAACTGTTTGCATAGATCCTCGATACTCTAGTTCACAAATACGGGTTACTTGCCCTGATTTAGCCATAGAAGGAAAATATATGTTGTGTACTAGTCTTTGACTTCCACTTTCTAGGTTGTTGGAAGTAATATACAAATCATTTTCTTTACCTGCCCATTCAATGCATGACGGAATTAAAAACTGCGCAGTAGCATGTTGATGTGTGATAATTTGATTTCTTGTTCTTAATGACGGCGTGGGTATATCATCAGTAAGCACACAGGTTCTAGCCGCTATTCTGTATGATTTAGAGCCCATCTCGGGGAACGTGTGTGCTACGACAGACCCAACCGGGTTACTATTATAATATAGTATCCAAGTTTGACTACTCTGTTCGTTGCGAAAGCAATCTTTAATCCAGAATTTACTACTGTTGTTTTTATAGCCTCGGGCAAGAGCTTTAATATAAAATTCTTCTAAATCTAAATCGTCCGAAAAAGGAACAATTCTATACATTTAAAGCCTTAGTAATGAAGTCTTCAGGGTAATTAGTTCTAAAACTGTTCCAACATAATTTATCCATTAATGGCCATGGTTGCGGCACATCCCATTCAATTCCTAAACTTTCTAAATGCTTACGTATTTCTACTTGTCTATTACTGTGTATATGACTTTGAACATCCTTTACACTAACACAGGGTTCTGTATTATGGTATGTGAAAAAGTAATTGAAACTTTTAAGCTGACCGTCTACTATAAAGTAACTACTAGGATGCATTGAATATTTGTGTACACCTAAGGCTTTATGAGCATTAAAAATCTCAAGCATTTGTTCTTGCCAATCAGGTAATACATTATCATAATTATCAGATGAGCATTCAGCACGATTCCAAAAATCAATACCATCTATACTTAAATAGATTTTTTTATTGGCGTAATCTATGTCATTGATTTTGGGTACTAAGTCAGGGTGTTGGTCTCTCATTAAAGACAAATACTTTACTTCCCGTTGCCATTTTTCTTCCATTTTATCTGAATCAATTACTTCATTTTGTCCAGCATGATATACAGAATCATTGTAGTACCATTGTACAAATGTCTTTTTATCGTCAGAAATAAGACTGGTATAGATTAAATTGTTTCTAGTTAACCCAACACCCGGGACGTTGTTATAATAATATTGATAGTTCATTGCATAATATTTATAAGGTTAGACATAGAACATAAATAATATATGACAATCAATCACATACACCACACCACTAGTTTATGTACTACATGCAGTAAACATATACCTGCTGAGTTATTTGAAAAAGATGGTAGAGTGTACTTGAAAAAGAAATGCCCAAATCATATCGGAGAGACACATTTAGTTGATCCTGACTCAGAATTTTATTTAAATTATCAGTATCCAAAACGTGAATTAAAAACATTCTTAGATGCTATATGCTTGGATATAACAAATAGATGCAATTTAACATGCCCGCATTGTTATCAATTGCCCGACAGTACCAGCAAAGACCCAAGCATTGAAAGCATTATAGCTCAGATTAAGAACTGGCCCGGTAACCAATCTGTTGTATTAATGGGTGCTGAACCCACAGTTAGAGAAGATTTACCCGATCTTATTCGTGCAATCAATGAAGTATCTATAAGACCTATCATGATTTTGACTAACGGCGTTAGACTTAGTAAAGAAGAATACATTGATGAATTTACAGAATTTAATAATGTTCACTTTACATTTGGATTAAATCATCCGGATTATCAGGGTCACACTGTTAGACGAAAACAAATACAAGGTATTGAAAATTGTAAAGCTAGAAACATGTCAATAAAGAACATTAGCTATACGCTTGAAGGATATCACCAATTAGAGTATTGCTTAGAAGAAATACAGAAATTTAACAAAGAAAAACAATATTGCAAAATGTATCGTATACGTGTAGGCACCGAGATTGGAAGAAGTCCTGTACAGGATAAGATGTTTATGAGTGATTTAGTGAAAAATAGTCGTACCATAGCAGAAAAGAATAATTGGACATTTAATCCTAGACCCGAACTGGGAATTCGTGCTCATTACCCTGTAGAAATCAACGGAGTATTAGTTAAACTAATACAATGGCCTGATATCAAAACACTTGACTTAGTAGAAACACAAACTGAGTCTTGGGCTGATATGTTGCCCGGCATGCCAATATCGCCATTGGTGCATCAAGTGTTATTGCGTGATAGATTAGTTAATAATAAATTACCTTTATTAGATACGGTACCTGAACAATATAGGTTAGTGTAATGCATCACGGGTTAATGTTTAGTTACAGAAAAGAGCGTGGGCACAGGGGGACCGGTGCACATCGTATAGCTTCTTATCTAAGAGCCAGTAACTGGGATATTGAAGTACTTGACTTTGCTATTGAGTTTACACTTGATGAACTAAAAGAATTTGTTCGTAGCAGAGTTAATTCTAATACTAAATTCTTTGGATTTAGTTCGTTTATTAATTGGTGGCCGGAAGACACTAATAACTTTACTAAATGGCTTAAAGAAACTTATCCAAACATCCCAACGATACTGGGTGGTCACGGATGTTTAATTACACCTGCACAAAACATTGACTACTGGGTAGACAGCTTTGGAGAAGTTGCAATGCTAGAGTTATGTAGACATATCTCAGGAAATCTGATATTTCACACTGGATTACAGTTTGAAGATTATCAAGGTAGAAAAGTAATTAGAGCACTACATAACTTTCCTGCATGGAATCTACCTACATACAGAAACACACATGAGAAACGAGACTTTATTGAATCGTTTGAAATGCTTACTATTGAAACGAGTCGTGGCTGTAAGTTCAAATGTGATTTCTGTAATTTTCCAATATTGGGAGTTAAAGAAGATACTTCTAGATCCAGAGACGATATTAAAGATGAATTAATGTTTAATTACGATGAATGGGGTGTTAAAAACTATACTATTGCAGACGAAACATTCAATGACCGTATAGAGAAAATTGAAAAGTATTCTGATGCTGTATCCAGTTTGAATTTTAAACCATGGTTTATGGCATTTATGAGAGCTGACTTGTTAGTAAATCAACGCAGTCACTGGGACAAAATGTTAGCTATGGGACTTGGTGGACATTTTTACGGAGTAGAAACATTTAATCATCAAGCCGGGAAAATTATAGGTAAGGGAATGAATCCTGTCAAACTTAAACAAGGACTACTTGATGCAAGAAACTTCTTTGAACCGCATAATATGTATCGAGGTACTGTCAGTCTTATTTGCGGATTACCTAAGGAAACTCCAGAAACGTTTCAAGATGGTATTGACTGGTGTGTGCAAAATTGGCAAGATCAAAGTGTTACATCATGGTACTTAGAAATACCAGAGTATAATTCACAAATGTCTAATCTAAGTGAGTTTTCTAAGAACTTAGAAAAGTACGGTATAAGAAAGAAAAAGGTAGATAAGAAACCAGATATCATTAGCTTTTATCCCGGACTAGAAGAAGTCACTATTTGGGAGCATGACGGTATGGATCAATTAACTGCTATTGACATTATGCAGAATTTCTACGACATTGTGTTCTCGGATAATTTTAATTGCACTGGGTTTAACTTCGTATCAGGGTTTATTGAGCACAATACTAATAATGTTGCTGATATTATTAAGATTAAATGGTGTAATGATGAGTCTGACAATATGAATAGATTCATTACAAATTACAAATATAAAAAATTAAGTTGGAAATTATGATTAAAGGTATTAACAATCAACCATATATCGATATGACTTCATATCTAGATATGAATGCATTTGATAAAATGCAACCAGAGATATACAAAGGATTTGCAGAAGCAAGAATGTTTGCAAAAGAAGGAACGTGGATGGAACCCGGCTTTACCTTTGAGAAAATGAGCTACAGGATTCATTGGAAACCGATCTACGAGTCAATGCAAGAGTTTATGAAGCTACCCGACACTGACCCTATTAAAATTGCAGGATTAGAAGTAATGCCTAAGGACTTTAAAAACTTCCAAGAACGAAACATATTTACACGATACTTAAAAATGAGTATGGGTGCGTATGACCCGTATATATACTACTATTTATGGGAAGAAGGTTCATGGGATGATAGAACAGCAGTGCGCAAACTTACACCTGAGGCTCAATACTTTCCTAACGTAGTCAAATGGGTCGAGAGTTTAGTTGGTCCAGTGTTTGAAGACATTGGTCGTGTTATATTCTTTCACTGTGAACATGATGGTATCCCATTTGAACACAGAGACTTAGATGCTAAGAACGGAGTTAATATAGTTAAGCCACATCGTAATGAATTTATACATGTACGCCCTAACACTAAGAAAGCCTTTTATCTATGGGATCCAGAGAACAAAGATAAAACATATTTGAATACACGTGCAGCCTGGTGGAATGATACAGACTGGCATGGCGGAGAGCGTATTATGGAACAGAGTTATGGACTACGAATCGACGGTAAGTTTACTGAAGACTTTCGTAAAAAATTAGGCATAGATCATTTGGAGACATACTAATGGAATATATAGGAAATTTTAAAGATTGGATTAATCCACAGTGGATAGACTATCTAAGTAATAACAACGGAGAGAAACATCCTAGAATTGATCCAAAAGAGTATGGATCTGGTAATCCACTAGATAAGCTAAGAGGTTATGGATATAAACTAGAAGATACCTTTTGGGAGAGTTATGAGAGTCGTAGCTTTCCGTTTAAACTAACACCACCACTAGGTCTAAGTGAACACACTGATTGGTGGTTTGTTAAGATGGGTTGTGGCAATTTCATACCGTTTCACAAAGACCATGCACCGCAGAATCACTTAGCAGATATGACTGTTAGACGATTTTGGATGCCGTTACAAGACTATGTTGAAGGACATATTTTTATCATAGAACATGATTTTATCAAAGACTATAAAGCGGGCGATGTGTTTGAGTATACTAACGAGTCCGACCGTCATGGTGCATTTAATATAAGTATGGGCATTCCACGCTATACACTAAATTTTCAATATTACACATAATGTTCAATTACGTTAACAATGATAAAGCCTGGATAACCAGTGATTTAATGAATCATCTAGCAGATAAAAAGGGTGATACAATTCCCGTATGGCAACCTGAAAGATGGACGGGGCACCCAACACTAGATATATTCAGAGAAACTGCTAGACCTTTCTTTGAAACTAGCACTCCGTATTTCCAACAATTTAATTCTAGAAGCAAAGATATGCAAGACTTCCCGGTTACTATGCCTATAGTACCCGAGTCTAGAACTCATATGCACTGGTGGTTTATCAAATTATTACCCGGACAAATGCAAACTATGCACATTGATCCTCATTTAATAGGCGTAAAGAACCCTGTACGTTATTCTATGTTTTTACAAGACTATGTACCCGGGCATATATTCATGTTTGATGACTTTCTAGCAACTAACTATAAAGCAGGTGATATCTTTGAATGGAGTGACCCTGAATGCATTCACGGGTGTGTTAACATTAGCTATACAGTAAGATATACCTTGCAAATTACATTATATGACTAAGATTATATGCACAGGTGATCCTAATCACGGTGGCATCACTAAAAGTTTGTTGAAGTATTACCCTGACACAGTGTTTATCAGTAGAACTACGGGGTATGATTTAAAAACAGTTGAAGGATATAATAGATTTCTTAATATAGTTAAAGAATTTAATGTGTTTATTAATCATTCACAGATTGAATTGGGGTTTCAAGAAAGAGCATTACGTGATGTTGCTAGTATATTAGACAACGGACATATCATTAGTATAGGAACTATATTAGAATTTGACGAGTGGAAACACCTTGATCCAGTGACTGGTAATGAAAAACTGTCTATAAGAAATGCTAGCTTAGAATTAGCTAGCGAACATATAAAAACTACACACTTAATAACCAGCGGGTTTCAAAGATTTGGAGTAGAAGAAGATGTCAAAATAGACCCCGATGATATTGTTGAAACAATTAAATTCATCATTGAGTCTAATATTGATATACCTTTAATTTATGTAGATAAAGTAAATAACAATAGATTAAGCAAGTGGAGAATGCTTAAAGACGTTTAGCTTTAAGGTGATACATATATTTAGGAACTAATCCTGCATTCATTCCTATATGCCACTCATCATATCTATTCCACTTAATCATTGTTCCGTGTTTAACATTGAAAAAGTAATCTTCTTCACCTAATATAAAGATATGTCCTAATTTAGCGTCTCCCAAGAATACAGTATATCGTAGTGCATCACCCACTTCTTCCGGGTCATCTTCAACATCCCAATGCCAGGGTGCTGAATAACCCGGATCAATTCTACTTATCCAACTACGTCTTAATTGTACATTAAGTATCTTACATAGTGTTTCGTCAATATCGCCCGTATCGTAATGTTCGCCCGGGTAATAGTTAGTCCATTTGACAGAATCAAGTTTGTAATTTGCATCTTTCCAGATATTTAATATCTCAGTGTATGCAGGAACTTCCATTCTCCAAATGCTAGGATCAGGTGTTATGTCAACACCCTCTTTATCTTTTAAACTGTCTAATATACTAGCCCAGTCAAAGGGTACATCGACTGTTATATATTCTGCATTAACTGGTGTCATGTTGAAATTCCTTGAATAATTCTATCATAGAATTCTGGTAAAGGATCGTCCGGCCATTTAATCCAAGTCTTCATTGAATTCTTAAAGTGATCTGCCATTTCATAGTAATCACCGTCTTTAACTTCTATAAAACGTTGCTGACTATCTACACCAATGATTGGCTCAATAAGGCTTTTATGCATTCTTGTGTCATTTTTATCTAATGTTGCATAATAGTCTACCATTTTAAGCTGGTTAGTCTTTGTATAGAAGAAGCAATGGGGATATATAGATGCCTTATGATAACCCAAATCATGAATACTTTTAATAATATTGTACAAGTCTTCTTTCCATGACGGGAATTCATGATTTAAATCTCTACCCTCAGTATATACAGGCCAGTTTAAACTTTCGCCATTAAACTCTACTAGAATCTTTCTCTCAGTTGCATCAACTTCATATATTTCAGGACACCAGGCTTGACCCTGAAATAGACTTAAATACTTTAATTCACGTTGAAAGAATGAGTCCATAAGCTCATCTGATCGTGGTACGCAACTACCAGTCATATATTCAGGAGAATATGTGGAAAAGTGCATACACATTCGGTCACGTTGTGCATTCGTAGTAGGAGTATATAGTACATTAGTAGAACAGGGGTAGCCGTTCGTTAATTTGTAAATATATTCCCATCCGGTATTGTTAATCATTGTTGTTCCTTGATATGTTCTATATAGAAGTTTTCAGACATTTTAGATTCTAATTCACTAATGTAATCTGAATTAATACAGAGTCTGACTTCTTTGCTAGTAGGATTGAAATCTGTAATAATATTGTTTTTGTTGTAGCTGTTGAGAACTCCGCTTATCTGATTATCGAATAGAAATCTATTGCTAAATTCATTATCCGTTTTACTCTTTATAACAATCATTGTTGGATTTGATATATCATTCTTGTTTAACAGCTTTCTAACTACCAACTGTATTCTTTCTACATATCCAAAGTTTGCGGCGCTGTGTCTATTTGACGCATCCATTTCGTACCATTTACCATCTGTAGTTACAGGATACATTGTGTTTGTCTCTAAATTAATCAGTGCAGAAATGTCACCCTGTATGTTTAAATGATATCTATCATCTATATCAGCATGACTTTGATAGCATGTTCCGTATTTTAAGTTTATTAATCTTGCTTCCCCAATTGAATAGGGCAGAGTTTGTAAGATATATTCCCATACAGTATCTTTAAACTCTGGTCTAATAGTCCATGGACTATAGAAAAAGTTACCAGTGGGCTCATTAATAGGTGTCTTAAAGTCACTATAAGAAAATTCTGCCATGGCTTTATCTAGAATATCTTTTGGTACAGTGTGATTTAATTCTTTAAGCATCATATTATTTATAAGACTGTAAGGTAGCTAATAAATATATACATGAATATTCACTTTGATAATAGTTGGAACAAGATATCTATTAGTCTAAGTGGTGGTGCCGATAGTGCATTGCTAGCATTTCTCATATGTCAGCAAATAACCAATCAAGAACTACATATAATATCACATGTCAGATGCTGGAAAACAAAGCCCTGGCAAAGAAATGATGCTCTTGGTATATATAATTGGTTACAGATTAAGTTTCCTAACGTTAAGATGTTTAGGCATGAAAACTTTATCCCGCCAGAAATGGAGTGGGGAGCCTTAGGACCCACTCTAACTGACGAATATGGAAAGACAGTCAGCGGCGATAATATTGAGTTACGTTCTTTTGCTGAATACATATGCTATTCACATGACATTGACGTATATTATAACGCGGTGACACGAAATCCAAAAGCTGTAGAATTTGACGGGATGCATACTAGAGACATTGACCCCACGGAGTACAATAAGCATTTAGAGTATACTACTCATATGGGTAAACTTGCCATTCATCCTTTTAGATTCTTAGAAAAGAAAGAAATACTAACTGAGTATAGAAAGCAAAACTTACTAGAACTGTTTGAACTAACTAGAAGTTGTGAAGGCGTGTTTGACGATTTAAATTATAAAAATTACATAACAGGACAATATGTTCCGTTGTGTAATACATGTTTTTGGTGTAAGGAAAGAGAGTGGGCAATTGAACAATCAAAGTAAAACGTTTTGTATGCATCCTTTTACCGGGCTAGCTACACGTGAAGATGGGGCAGTTAAAGTCTGTTGTCGTAGTGCACCAATTGGTAATATAGCAGATAACACACTAGAAGAAATTTGGAATAATGATACAATGCAACTTGTTCGTAGGCAAGTACTGTGTGGAGAACGTCCTGAGGTATGCAAGCCTTGCTTTGATTTAGAAGATCAGGGCGTAGAAAGTCTACGTCAGCGACATATTAATGGAGTCATTCCCGAAGCACGAATCAACTTGTATCCAGATACGCCTCTACAAGAAATACTGCCCTTCACATTTCCTACGATGGAAATTAAACTTAACAATCTATGCAACTTGAAATGTCGCATGTGCAATCCATTAGATAGCACTAATTGGACGGATTGGGATAAAGTTGTACCCTTTTATAAAAAAGAAAATAACTTTTTAGTACCCACAATTGAATCATTGGTAAACAAGCCCGGCAAGTATATAGGTGCATTTGATGACACTGACAACTGGTGGGCTAGCTTTGAAAAATTACTACCACACTTTAGGCGAGTAGAATTTGCAGGTGGTGAGCCATTAATGGACCCGCAACATTATAAGATACTAGACATGTTAAAACCATATGGTAAAAACATTGAACTCAAATATGCTACTAACGGGACCACACTTGGTATCAGTAAGGGACGCACAATACATGATTATTGGCCACACTTTAGAAGCATTGCAGTTAATGTTAGTCTAGATGGAATCAACGATGTGTATGACTACATAAGAGGCAACGGTGACTTTACTGAGGTAGAAAGAAATATAAAAGAAATTCAAACAATAACCAATGTAAGTCGTGTAGTGGGTGCGTTTACAGCACAAGCAGGTAATATACTGCAGGCAGCTGAATGCATTGACTATTTTATCAATAAGATGAATATTGTGTTCTATAGTCATCGTGTCAGCTATCCCAATTGTCTTTCAGCACAAGTGTTACCACATGAACTCAAAGAATTAGCTATACAACGTCTTGAAACAGTCAGTAAAAAAGTCCACACATTTAGTAATGTTGTTAAGCACCCCATACTAGAAAAGGTAACACAGCAACAGATAAAAGACAATATCAATTACTTACGTGCAAAGGATCAACATCACTTGTGGCAAGATTTTTTATCATTTAACTATGAACTAGATAGTAGTCGTAACCAAAGTTTATTAACAGTGATTCCAGAGTTTAAGCCCTATGCATAAAGTTAAAAGTCGATGGAATCATCAGGACAGTATTAAGATTGAATGGAACATAGGGAAACGCTGTAACTATGACTGTAGTTATTGTCCGTCAGTTATACACGATAATTCTAGTCCCCATACCGATATTGAACTACTTAAGGCAACTGTAGATAGATTATGTGACTTAGAAAAACCTATTCGCTTAAGTTTAACTGGTGGTGAACCATGCGTACATCCTCGTATAGAAGAACTCATAGCATATATTAAGAGTAAGGGCTTTTGGCTTAGTATTACTACTAATGGAACTAGAAAGGATAGCTGGTATACATCTCAGCAAGTAGACCAATGGGTGTTCTCACTACACTTTGAATATGATTGGTTAAATGTATTATACACTATCAAAGCTGTCCATGAAACTGTTATGCACACTCACGTGTTAGTTAATGTTATGGCTCATCATAATCATATGCGAGAAGTAAAGACGGCGGCGGGCTTATTAGAGCACCATACTATTAATCACGGTATACGTAGGATACGTTGGACTGAAGGTGACCACGATTTGTTTGATGATATGAAGTATGACCAAAACGACTTAGATTGGATACTGAGTAAGAGTAGTACAGTAGAACCTAATACTGTATTGATATACAAGGACCGTGAACTAATGATGCATGCCAATGATGTGATTAAAAAGCATTTAAATCAATATAAAGGTTGGCATTGCAATGCAGGATTAGAAAGTTTAATGATTAACTGGGACGGTGACGTACATCGGGCTACGTGTAGAGTTGGTGGAACATTAGGAAATATATATACCAACTCGTTCGTTATACCCACCGGGCCCGTTATCTGTGATAGGAATTACTGTACGTGCGCGGCAGATATACCATTGACAAAGTTAAATCAAGTGACTTAACTCAGGGAACGTTTCTTTGAAACTATTCCCCCTAACACTGTCCATAGTCTCTATATACTCTTTGAACGCCGGCAGTAAATGAGTATGGTCTTCACTGTCCATAAAATCCAATACAGCTTGCCAACGTTTCCATCCATATGGGTTATGATGCCAAAAGTTATCGTCTTGTCTATAGTTATCCCACAGCCAAGTCTTAAACTCTGAGTAGATTTCTCTTACTTCTTGCTTGTCTTTTTCGGGCAATATTTTGACACTTAGAAACGTGGGGATATAAACAAAATGCATGTTAAAGATTCCACCACCTGCATCAGACTCGTCCATGACAGTTGCTTTGTTTATTTTCTTAAAATTCTTTTGAATCTTCCACTTAGCAAACTCGGGTAGTTTCTTGACGTTTAAAATTTGTATCGCGGTAGCAATGCTTACTTCAATGTTGTCCTGTGTGTTATCTAGTATATCTAGCTTCTCTTCCACAATGTCCCACTCTGTTGGGTATCTGATATAGTGGTTTCTGTCTCCAAACATATCCTGACTACATGCAAACTTAACTTTTCTAAACTTCTCCCACAGTTTAATAATGCTATCATCTAGTAACAATCCATTAGAGTTGTATCTAATTAGAATCTTATCAGCATAACCTTGACGAACAATTTCCTCTAAGAACAACTTATGCTCTTTAATCATTAGAGGTTCGCCACCAGCAAAATATACTTGCTTTAAGTTAGGGATTTGCGCATACATCTCTTTCCAAAAGTCTGGATTTTCGTGCCACTTGTTATTGAATGATTCTTCATTCCAACTCAGTTGAGATTTAATTTCAGGTGACTTAAGTATAGGAAACACTTTTTTGTAATCTTGTACCCATCTACTCGAATCATGCGGGCTACACATAATACATTTGATATTACAGTTATGACCTAATCTTAGGTCTAAGTATAATAGCTTTTCAGGAACTGTTCCGTCTTCTTCTGTTTGCTTGATAAGTTCTTTAACATCCAGACCATCTTGTATCCATGTACCAGACTCCCACATTCTCTTGCTAGCCACACCGTTTGATTCTTCATCAAAGCATTTGGTACAGCTTCTAGGAATCTCACCGTTAAGCATTGTTGTTCTAACAGAACGCATATAGCTATTGTTCCATGCACTCATGGGAGTCTCGCTGCCAAAGTTAGCAGGAGATCCGGCCTCATTCTTTACTAATCCAATCTCATGGTCTGACCCTGCACCACTAGAATTAGAACCACAGCACAGCCTCATATCGCCGTTAGGTCGTGTGGCAAAATGAATCCAGGGCAGGATACAAAAGGTATTGCTGCCTGATATGTCTGCGACTTTGCGTTGCCATTTACCTAACAGGTTATCTTCTGGTTGTAGCCAATATATGTTACTCATTAAATGATTCTACTTTGATAAATTGTTCGTCATATTGTGTGATTATTTTTTCTGGGAATGTACCACATATCTTAGCGCATGTTGCTAGACTATGTGTATTCCAATACTTCTCCCACACGGTTGACCAATCAGGGTTTTCTAAAATTGTCTTCACTGAATTTTTAAGAAGGTCTATTGAATCATAACCCCCAATAGATGTTACTAGTTCATTAATAACATTAGCCTGTTCAGTTTGATATTCATGTACAATATCTGCAGGCTTACTATAAGTATACGGTATCATTCCTATCCAACAACAGGGCCATAAATTCTTAAATGCATCAATATACAATGATTTAGTATTTATTGCTTTGCAGTTGATGGATGCCGTCTCGACTACCTTTTTATAAGACTTGATAATATCAGGGTGTATGAAAGTTATCTTATGCTCAGATGGTGGTTCAATTTTATATAATACTTCACCCTGCGCATTCATAACATCTAACCACGGCTTTTCTAAAAATCTACTAGTTGCTTTATGAGTAAATTTTTCAAACCCTAAATCTTTTGCCATCTGTCTGGCTGTTTCAACTTGATGTTCGTTATGCTTGAAGGATAAGAAAACCCATTCAGCACGTCCACCTGCAGATATAAATGCCTTAGCATTTTCTAAAATTTTATCAAAGCTAGTACCTACTCTGTATAAGTGATGAGTGTCAGCAAGTCCATCTAAGGCAAAATGCACACTGTGTTCCGTTGGCAATATCGTTGCTAATTTACTCCACCAGTCAGGTGTTCTTGCACTACCATTAGTGTGTATTCCTAACTTGATGTTTTCTTTCTGACTTTTGCAATAAGAGACTATCTCTAATAAGTTGTTAGATATTATCGGATCTCCGTAGTTACCACAAAAATAAATGTATTCTATTTGAGAAAGCACTTCTGTATTAACTATACTTTTGAAATCATCTACGGAAATTTCATCTAAAGGTAAGTTTGTATTTTCTTGTCCCGAATGATAGTTTCTTGCACACATAGGGCAACTAGCTTGACAACGTGATGTTAGCTCTATGTGCAAAGTTTTTAACTCAGAGAATTTAAACATACTTTTTTCCTATAATCATGTATCTTTTATACAGGGGCAAATCAAGTTCACCGGTATATAATATATTTTCTATACATGCCTGCCTCTTAAATTCTGCCAGGCTATTAGCAATCCGAACATGTTCTGGTATTGAGTAATTATTACTTTGCAGAACTATCAAACTGTCGTTCCTAATTCCAGACAACCATAATTCATACGCATCTTGTGATATATGTTCACAGCTAGTGTTTATGACAATATCTGCATCTGACCTAATTACACACATATCAGCAGTAATAGCACGAAATCTTCCTGCATGAGTTTCTAGCTGATTCATAGTGTGAGCTATATCTTGACAATCAGGGTCAATATCTATATTACGAATAGTTGATATGTGTAGGTTACTTTGAAACAACATGCTGGCTAGTACTCCAACCCAGCCGCCGTGAATGTCTATTGACAGTACTGTTTTATTGATATAGGGTCGAATGACAAAATCTAAACTATCTATTAACCACTCTTTGCTTTTTATTTGACCGTTCCAAAACGCATCCATTGTTCTTAAAGGATCTTTACTACCACGAATAGCTCTCATCCAATGATGTAAATGGTCTGTGTCTATTTGCATGGTAGTTACTATATCAAAATAGTATCTTAATTTTTTTATAGCGTTCGAAACATGTCATAAATCCCTCACCCGGGACTACTTCAACTAAGTAGTCTGGTTGTGCTAATTCAGCCGGTACTGCTAAAATGTTAGCTACGGTGCTGTCTTCAAATGGGTTTTCATCACTATGTTTAAATGTTTCTGCAATAGGCTTAGTTCTGCAAGCTACCCAATATTGTTTGTATTTTCTAGCTTCTAAAAACTGTTGGCAGTTATTCCAAACATCCCATTCCATTGCTTCATAAAAGATAACAGGTCTGAATTTGCTGATAGTCTTAACACATCCTTGTAGTGCTTCAAACTCATGCCCTTCTACGTCAATTTTGATAACGTTACAGTGGGCAAGTTCTACATTATCTAAGGTAAGCATTCTAACAGGAATGCCTTCGCTACTATTAGTGATATGTATATCACCGTAGTTAGATTTTACTTCGGGGTCGAAATCTTTTAAAACACGTTCAGATTTTTTATTACTAGCGCCAGCGTTGATAATTTGAATTTTAGGGTAGTCTTTGCTGTTGTAAGATGCTACTGCAAAATGCTTAGGATTGGGTTCAAATCCCAGTGCATTACAGTTTGTTTCTTTATGCACCGCTACTAAATGATATCCAACGTTAGTACCTATATCGATATATTGACTAGTATCATCGGGTAAGTATTGCTTAATTATGTTAATTTCTGCTTGGCAGTATTCACCGTACATGTCAATTGACTTACTTACAGTGTTATCATTTCTATATACCAAAAAGACTCCCACTCTACTATCAGTAAGTAGCAGTGAATCCTTCATTGAATCGATGGTTTGTTGAATTTCTTCTTCAGTTGACATTAAAAAATCTCTCAGTTACTATAATTTATAGCAAAATACAGTAACCAAAATATTTATTGCTGACAAGTTCTAGTACGTGTGATAGTGCCATCAGAGTGATAAGTTTCAGTCCACGGCGTACAGTTTTGACTTTGTATTACAGGCTGTTGTTGAATAACTACTTGTGGTTGTTGAACTACGAGAGGTCTATTGTAGATATCGTATATGACTGCACCCACTATAGCACCACCAACAACTTGTCCCAAACCCCATCCACCACGCTGATGGCCGTGTCCGTGACCATGATAGCGAAAATGATGTTGAGCAAAAGCGGGAACGCTAGCCAATAATAACAATAGTGCAAATATAAATTTTTTCATAACATTCTCCTAGTCATACTAATATAACGCCTCAGAGGACGTTTCCGTTGACACATAACTATATTTAGTAGTCTTGGTTGTCCGAATCTACTACAAGCCACCCAATTGATAACAAATCTTTTCGTATTTCATCAGTCACTACGCTTTCGGCTACACTGGCTTTAGTTTCCAAATACTTTTCTTGTGCTTCTCTACTAAGCTGGTTATATTCTTCGTCAGTTAGGTCTTCGTTGTTACGTATGCCGCTACAGTACCAGTCAATATAATCACCCTCTTGTCGTATGTCAGCAACTATTCCACCAGCGTATCTCCATGAACAACCCCATCGTTTGTCTGATAATATAGGCCACACATCGTTTTTAATAAATTCATTGTTGCACATTGCGGCATAGAGATGTTGCGCATAGATACTATCATTGCACTTCTCTATGATAAGTTCGCTGGTTCGCAAATCATATTCCATATTATCAATGCGCCACTCATCAGTTTCTTCTAAATCTAGTTTATGTTGAGTACTAGTTTTAAAATACTCTATCATAGAACGTGCAGTTTCATCCTGTGGATCTTCTATGAGTTTTTTCTCATAACGTTCCATACTAAATGTTCCTCTCTGAGGACTTCTGCTTATCATTTTGTTTTACTTTCTGTTTACTATAAAAAATATGATTACCTATTCTTGCTACTTGTTTATATGGCCAGAACGGATCAACGGTCAAGTTATGAAAGAATAATGCACTTCTAGGTAATACATCATGGTATGCATCATACGCTAACACTTGATATGCAATATCCATTGCTTGTATATATTTAGGGTCGTTGACGTTTATTTTTTGTCTGTTCTCGCATACCCAACTAAACTGGCAAAGTCTAACTTTGTATTCATCTAATGTTTCTTCATTAATCTTGGTTACCATTGTTACTTGGTATATCACGTTGCAAGGAGTACTAGCAAAACCGTGGTTTACTCTATTCATTACTACTCTAGCTACTGCTGCCTTTCCAGTAATACTTTCGCCTCGGGCTTCATAGAATATATTTTCAGCTAAACATTTTAATTGTTTGTTGTCAACTGGTTTGGCTTCTACAACTTCTGCAATTTTTTCTGGTTCTGGTTCTGGTTCTGGTTCTATACTGGTGTTACTAAGCACTACGATAAGTGTAAATACGACTAATAATATTGCAAATATCTTAGTGGGATTTAGGGCTATATTTTTCATATACACTCCTTTTTCTATACATAGAATACACTATGTAAGGGTTAATGTCAATTGTTTTGGATTAGATTATATGATCCCAGCAATCGCAGTTACATAACACAACTTCATCGATTGCCTGAGACGGCGTAATAATTGACGGTTTTACGATATCAGTAATATTAATTAAATCTATCGATGATGGGACTAATGTAGTCCACGGCGATGTATTCGGATTACCTGTATTTGGGTTAATGACCGGATACGGTGAAGCAATGTCTGAATCATTTGGTGTTGTTTCATTATTGCTTGAACCTGTTATAACATCTCCCCACGGTGGACCAACTGGTCCAGGACCGCCCGTTATGATAGGCAGACCAATCAGAGGGCTAGTAGTGATTAGTGGTACTGTAATAGTATTACCTGTTACAGGATCTGTTTTGGTAGTGGTTGGTATTGAACCGTTGACTCTAGGCAATGATAATTTCTCAATACCAACCTCATTGTCTTGTTCAGCTCCGGTCAATCCTAGTCTATGCGCATTACGTACTTCACGCATACTACCAATCATACTGTTACCTCCCACTTTAGAAGTATCAGTTATGGCTTCTAAGTTTTGTACAGGACCCCATTTTTCTGTCTGAGTAGCATAGCCATTCAAACTTTCCATGAATCCATATATCTCAGTGACAGTAGTATCTAGGTCAGGTAAATATTTTTCTTGTCTTAATCCTAGACTTCTAGCATTCTGTTCTAATCTCATGTGTTTGCCGAATACATTGTATAAGTTATTAGCTGTTACCATTAATGCAGGATTGTTGGTTGCAATAGATGCAATCTCAGTGTTAGCATCATTTATTAAAGATTGAACCACACTGTTCATAGTAGGCCATCCAGCTGTACCAAAAGGAGAGTTAGTTCCACCAGTATAAGGATAACTAATATATGTTACAGGTGGTGCCTGTAAACGATATTGAATTCCGGGATTAGCAGGAGTTGATCCACCTGTACCATAAGTCACCCATGATCCGGGTATGGATGATAAATTTAAATTTACTATTCTACCATATGTACTTGGTGCATTACTAGGATTAGTGTCAGGATTACAAGTAAGAAGTGCACCACCGGAACTAGCAAGAGTACCATCAGAGAAGGTGTAATCGCCACCCGGGCCCGGGGCTCCGTTTCTTCCATAACCGCCGCCTGAATCAGTTATAGTAGTGCTGTTGATTCTATACTGCCATGTGTATACGCCTGAATCAGGACTTGTTTCAACTGCTCTTTGTTCCGTAGTTACATTGAATGTAGCTTGTTTCCAAGTTATTGCTAAGTACAGTTCATTGTATATTTTAAACAACTTTGCAGTTTGTAAACTCTTAATATACCCTTCTAATATTCGCCAATCATACGAGAGACCTGACATTGCTCCAAAGAAATCACAAGTAGTATATCTACCTTTTTCGCCATTGCCTAATGCAATAAGTGGCAGTGTGGTATTTCTAATAGGTTGATTTGCAGGGACATTTGTACCATTAACTCCTAGATCAGATACTGTTTCTAAATTTTGTACTACTTGACTAAATCTTTCAATATCCATTGACTTGATGTTTTTAATTTGTAACATTGTCGTAGAAAATGCATCACACGCAGAAGCTAATGACTCTGGTAAAATTATTTTTAAGCTCTCACCATAGTTGTTTACTATGTAAGAAGTTACTTCGCCGGCAGTATATATTAGGTAATAAGTTTTACTATTAGTAGGGCCCGGTACACCATTGTATGTAGGTGACGTTAGTGTAGCATAACTATTTGGGAACAAATACTTTGGATCTAATAAATCTGCAAGTGTTCTTACTCCTTTGGTTTGACAATTCAAACCTATCATAACTTCAACAAGGTCTATACCCATAACAATACAGTATGCGCTATATAGTTTTTTCTGCTGGTCAGTACTAGGCTCTGCCCCTGCAACAAGAGAATCTATTTCATCAGAAGAAAAACCGGCTGCTAGTAATGCTAGATTTACCGCTTTAGTAAGTGACTTAGTTTTAAATAACGTTCTTAATAATACTACAGGGCTACCGAACTTATCGATATTATGCAAGTCAATACTTCTACCGGATGCAATTAAGTCTTGCCCCCAAAAGAACAATGCTAAGGTAACTCCCGAAAAATCAGCAGTTACTAGGTCGTTCATATTGCTATATGCACCATCTAAGTATGTATCTGATGCATTCATTGCATCAATCGCTTTGTTTGACTGACTAATAAATCCATGAGCCATATTAAACGTGAACAAGAAATCAGTGTATGATCCGTTGTTTATATAAAATTCATAATGTGCTTGTAACGGTATAATACGTAACCATCCGAAACTAGTATACTCACTTGTGTAAGGTACTGCATTAGGGTAAGGATTAAGTGATGCTGTTCTAGTATATTCAGGTGGTTTGCTGTCACCCAATGCTGGGATAGAAGTAGAGCCTATTGAAATTAAATTATTATAGACAGTCAGGTTACTGTTTAAGAATCCTGCTCTAATACTCAACACCAACATACGCAATACAGTACCTTGTGTAGTAGATCCCATTACATAATTAGATAGGGAGTTACTAGTTCCCATATGACTTTGTGCAACTGCGTTGATGCGTAAGCCTTGGTTCTGAACAAAAGACCCTAAACTGTTTAAGTTAAGGGGAGAATATTTACCGGTTAAACTCATGGCACAAATACATCAGGACTACCTTGTACGATACTATGACCGCAACTGTTTCCTGACCCTACTCTAAGAACAGGTGCACCTTCTGCAAACACAGTAGGACTACCTTCGGTAGTGGTTGCTGATTTGTGTGGTGGATGTGGTCTACCCCAGGGTGCGTGAGGAGTGATGGTGCTAACATGTAATCCAACACGGATTCCATTCGCATACACTGAATCGGCGCCGCGGACAATTGCTCCACCGGGCTGATTCTGATCTCCTACACGACTTAATGCTGGCATATTATCCTAATACAATTTTCTTGTCAGGTACTTTAATACCTGTTGTAGCTTCTAAATATTTCATCTTTAAGCTATCATCTGTAGTTGCAACTATTGCAATACTATTAGTATTTAGCTTGAATTCAGCCTTCGGATCTGCGGTAAACACGCTAGGGATCATTTGCATACCCTGTTGCATTGGTGCAATAGAAACGGGTTCTTCAATGTGAATCCAATCACCACCGGACAATCTTACTTTAGCAATAAGTTCTTCTCCGCTGTTTAATTTAAATGTATATACTGTATTTGGTTCTAGGGCTATTTGTAGCATTATGCGCTTTCTTTTAATTTTGTTTTGAGTTCATTGAACCCACCGATCAATTCTCCGTCTAGGAAAATCTGCGGGACTGTTCTGGCTGTTGGTACAGCTTCTAATAATTCTTCTTTGGTGTATCCATCACCAATTTTCTTTTCTTCAAATTGGATACCCTTACTAGTTAGTAATGCCTTTGCTTGGTCGCAATAAGGGCAGTGGTACTTACTCCATATGATTGCTGTCATATTTTTCCTTTATAATTTTATATTATACACGATATACCTATCATTATCAATGATAATGGCATAAATATTAGTGTAGTTCACGGAATTGGAGTTCCTAACTACTCTAACGCTTTAAGGGAGCAATCAGCAATGTATTTAGCATATTATGTCTACGCCTATATAAGAAAAGACGGCAAACCCTACTACATTGGTAAGGGTAAAGATAGCAGAGCATTTCAATCACATCGTACCAAGAGAGGTGGAGTACATACACCTAAGGATCTACGTAGGATTGTTTTTTTAGAGAAAAATCTATCTGAGCTAGGCGCTTTTGCATTAGAAAGACGTTATATCAAATGGTACGGTCGTAAAGACTTGGGTAACGGGATACTTCACAATATGACAGACGGTGGCGAAGGAGGTACCGGATGTATTAGGTCCGATGAATTTAAATCCAATGCAAGTAAACAACTTACTGGCCGTAAAAAATCACCAGAGCACATTGCGAATGTTGTGGCTGCTAGATTAGCTAGTCCTAAGGCTAGAGGATATGTTGCTTGGAATAAAGGGTTGCCTAATATATTGAAGGGCAAAAAATTAGGGTCAAAACTTAAAACTACTTGCCCACACTGTGAGCTAGAAGGTGGCTCAAATGCAATGAAGAGGTATCATTTTGATAATTGTCGTCATAGAATTGGCAACTCATCATAATTAACTGTATCTGACATTACCCCTATTACATAGGATGTACTTTCTGTCTCCTGGAGCGCGGCCTGTTTTTTATTTAAATTAACGTGCTTGTTGAACCATGGGATAGGACTATGCTTAGGATAGTTTTCCGTGTACTTGATACCAATTTCTTTCAAACGAGTAAATGCAGTAAAGTCTACAAAGTCTTTTAATATCTCTGCATTCAAGCCAATTACTACACCCTTACTGAATAGATACTCGGCCCACTCTTTTTCTTCTTTAATAACTTCCATATACAATGCATACACTTCGACACGACATTCTTCTACAATAGAAGCAAATCTAGTATCATCCTTAGTCACGTTATTAATCAACCATGCTGTCCACTCAGCGTGAAGCAACTCATCTTGCAGGATCAAGGAGATAATGTTTCCGTTACCAATGTAAATTCGATTCTCTACCATAGCAAGACTTGTTGCAAAACTTACCATAAATCTAAATGCTTCTAATGCATAACTTGCATGTAGTGCCATCCAAATAGCTTTAATGTGTTCACGTTCTGATACTTCAGAACCTGTTTCTTTTAAACAATTAAGTTGATGTAGTGCTTCATAGTATCTACCGATGCTAGCAGCCATGTCAATAATCTCTTTTGTATCATGTATCTTGTTGAATTCTTCTTTAGGTACACCATATACATTGCGAATGATATGACTGTATGACTTACTGTGAATGTTAGTCTCAAAGAAACTCCAGTTACCCACTAGTGCTTCAAGTTCAGGTATACTGATTACAGGACTAAACACTTGACTAGGTGCACGACCTTGAATACTGTCTAAGGCTGTTTGTCTTAGTAGGTTGCTAGTAAAAATATGCTTGATAGCATCACTGGAATCTTTGTGATCCATTTTATCTTTAGTCAACGAAATCTCTTCGGGCACCCAAAAGAAGCCACGTGCTGTTTCTTCATACTTGGCAATGCGAGGGTACTTAACTTCTTCAAAACGTTGTACTGTTACAGGACCGGCTGGGTCTAAAAACATTGTACGCTTGAGGTAGTTTGTTTGCTTACTTAAATTATATTGTTCTTTACTCATAATACACAACTTTCACAGTATTCTTCATCTTCTATTGCATCTAACTTTACAAAAGGAATAATATTATTTTCTTCTTGTAGGGACGCTTTGCTACCTACTTTGTTAATCAAACTATAATATATAGTTTTGATTCCCCACTTATATGCTAGCATCAAGTTCTTAGCAATCAATGTGCCAGGTACTTTACCTTGATCAAAGAATGCAGGGTTATAGAACGTATTTGTTGATAGTGATTGGTCAATGTATACTGCCAATACTGCACTAGTTTTTAAATACTCTACACAGTCTTTTTGATCCCACATTAGTTGATATCGATTCTTTAATCGTCTGTATTCTGGTACTACTTGTACAAACGATCCAGCTTTGCTTTCCTTAACACTAATCAATTCCATTGGCATCTCAATACCATTTGTACTATTCAATACAACGCTTGAACTTTCAACTGGTGCTACTGCCATTAGTGTAGCATTTCTAATGCCATACTTCAATAGATTTTGGCGCAAGACTTCCCAGTCTAAATTTGCACTAGGAGTAAAATCTGTTAGTTCATTGACTCCGGGATTTCTACGTTCCCAAGGAAATACTCCCTTGCCATAATACGTATGTTCACTGCGTTTACACGCACCTTTTTCTTGTGCTAGTTCTACGCTCATCTCAGTGAGGTAGTATGCTTGATGTTCCATCCAACGCTTGACTTCTGCTAGTGCATCTGCTTCACCATACTTGAAACTCTTACGTGCATGCCAGTAAGCTAAGTTAGTAATACCAACACCTAACGGTTCAAAATCTAAGTTAGCCAGTTTACTTTGTATTGATAGAAAGTCTTGATAGGTTAACAAATTACTTAAGCTACGTACTAATACACGACATGCTTTACGCATTTCTTGTGGGGTTTTGAATGCTCCCCAGTTTATGCTACCAAGAGTGCAAAGAGCAATTCTGCCCTTTTCGTCTTCAATTCTCTGGAAAGGACGGGTGGGTAAAAGTATCTCTTGGCATAGGTTTGATTGATATATTGGATCAAGTTTTGTGTCGAACGGGCCCTGATTGATAACGTTGTCGATATTGACAAGATAAATTCTGCCAGTATCAGTGCGTTCTTTAAGTATTCCATTTTTGAATATTTCAACCGCGGGTAGTACCTTCTTTTTCTTTGTCTTATCTTGTTCATATTTTTTATACAGTTTCTCAAATTCTTCACTGTCTCTGTAATATGCTTCATACAAATCAGGAACTTCGTGTGGATCAAACAATGTAATATTTTCGTTGTTACGATAACGATTCCAGAACATCTTGTTGACTACAACAGAGTAATCCATTTGACGCACACGTGTTTCTTCTGTGCCTTGATTGTTCTTTAACACAATAAGGTCTTCAAATTGATAGTGCCATACTGGGAATGTAACTGTGCAGGATGCATTGCGAACACCACCTTGACTGCAACTACGTAGATCACCAAACCACTTCTTTAAGAAAGGAATCATGCCTGTGTGTTTGATTTCTCCATTACGAATGGCGGCTCCTAGTGGGCGAATGCGCCCTAACTCTAATCCAATGCCAGCACGTTTGCTAGCATACTTTGCCATCATTTCTCCTGAGGCGAATATCGAATCAAGGGTATCGTCACTGCTAATAAGCACACAACTGCTGAACTGTTTAGTTGTAGTACCGAGGCCAGCGAGCACAGGAGTAGCGAGAGTAAAATGACCATCAGACGCACATTCATAATATTCTTTAACATATTTTAATCTTTTTTCTTTGGGTTCATTGTGGAAGGCAGTGGCGGCCGCGATTGCATAACGTACTTGAGGACTTTCAAAAACTTGGCCAGTAGCACGGTTCTGCACTAAGTACTTTTCGGTTAGTTGTGCGATAGCCGCATAAGTGTAATTTTCGTCCTTGCTGTGGTCAAGAAATAAGTCGATGATATCCCATTCTTCTTTAGTATACCAGTCTAGTAGTTCGCTAGTGTACATTCCCTTTTCAATATTTGTCTTTACAATATCATATAAAGGAGGGGGATCATAGGTTCCATATACTTCTTTACGTAGCATAGAGACTTTTTGTCTACCGGCTACGTATTGATAGTTTACGTTATTGATATCGCTGTTTTCGCTTTCATCAATCAGATTAACCATTGCTTTAAGCAGTAGTTCATCAATTGTTTTTGTAGTCATTCCATCACATAGTTCTATTTGTGCTTTGATTTCGATCATACTCGGGCTAACGTTATCGATGCCTCTACATCCATATGCTACCTGTCTTTGTATTTTTGAAATATCTAAGGGTACGGTTTCCCCGTTGCGTTTAACTACGTTTATATTCATATTTTTGCCTATTATAATTTTAATTTTATTGGTGACACATCGATGTGCCGTTTAATTGTAAAGTCGTTTGAACTGTTATTTACTACAGTATCGGGCCAGTAATTAAGTACATACTTTGCACTATCGACCAGGACTAATACCATATCTTCACCCTGCATGTCTGTTGCTTCTACCAAATCTATATCCTGTACTCCAGTCAGAAGTAAAGTATAACACATTCCTAATGCTCTTGCAACCATACAGTAGGTATTTTCTACCAAAAGATCCCAGGGGCCGGGCCAATTCTCACTGTCCAAAATATGTAGGTGGTGATTAACTAATGGAGCTTTTTGCCACCAGTTATCAATTTCCACACATTTGGTTTTAGTATCACTATGTTCTAGTTTTGACCTTAACTTATACCAGTCGCTGAGCCTGGTATCATAATTCAATTGGAATACATTCATTACAACTATACTTATCAGATAGATATTATGACTAAGAATTACTGACTATTCTTGAATTTTAATAAACGCAGTTTGTGCGCCGTCTGGGAGACTCAACACATTTAGCTTGTGCCAATTGCATTGTATAAAGGTTTCAACTGCAAGTCTAGGACTCATTTGTGCAGATTGCGTTCCATTAGCGTCTTTGTACTTCCATGTCGTAGTATCGTCACATAGCATGATGCCACCTACTTTAAGTAGTTCCCATGCTAGCACAAGATCGGTTAATACTTCAGCAGCTTTGTGGTCACCGTCGATGTAGATTAACTCAGCACGGACACCCAAATTGATCAGGTCAATCAGTCCATTCTTGCTGTGCTTTTGAATGTAAGTTACATTTTTAGCTGGGTGAACTGACAAGTTATATTCAAAGTTCTGCTTGATTACTGCAAAATCTTCACTCATGTCATTGCTGCCCACATGCGGATCAATGGCATAAATCTGTGATGTTGCACTAGTTTTAGCAAGTTGCTCACTGATCCAGAACGTAGTGCCACCCTCGAACACACCAACTTCAATGATAGTGTGTGGTACACCGTAGATGCCGACAAGATTACTGATGTTTTGCATCGCACCCTTGCCCATGTTAAAATCCATGCTGAATTTGTACATATTATGTTGTTAGGTTATCGTTGCGGTCAGTTGTTCTGCCAGCTTTGGGGCGTGACTTAATAGTAGTATCATTCACTAGATCAATATTCTTGTCATAGGCAAACAAACCCTGATGCGATATGTTAAACAAGTCAGCTTTCATAATAATATCTAATGGAGCACAGATTCCCATCTTTAATACATGACTTAGTAGATTCTTAGCAACCACCGGGTCAATTGCGTATGCATGGGCACGGCAAATGAACAAATAATTAGGACCTTCGCTAGCATGTGGGGGGATAGGATACATATTCCAACCCTGTTCAGCCCATTCGCTGCCGCCTAGATATACTACAGAGTTGTAGGTGCTCATCATTTCGAATTTTTTCACAACAATACTGTCATGCTCTAAAATAACAATGGGACGATCTATCTTCACACAATGCGCCCAGAGACTAATGTGACTCAATGCACAAGCAACTTCACCCCTAGTGAGATAATGATCCGTTACTTTCAGCATACGCATGAACGAATCGTTCTCGCACTGCGCCGGTGTAGTAATTGGGCCTTTAGTGCCATCAAATGCGTCCCAGACTTGATATTTCATACCCACTTGAGTGCAACTTTTCTGGCATCGTTCTGAATATTTCTCAGATGACTCATTACCTTTTACAGTAATGATGTATGCACGTTCTACTTCACAGTTACGTGAATAAAATAAATTAAGTGTATTATCCATTATGTTTACTCTTTGCCCCAAGATACTCTGTTCCAAATTCGTTCGTGAAAGTAATACAATATCGTGTTAATTGTTAATTGTACTATTGCAATGGAAGTGGATACTGCTAGGTTTCCAGAAATCAACCACGCAACTAGAAATGTCGCGCCAGAACCGGTTATCCGCCAGCTTATTGTTTTGACTAAACTTCGTGTTCCGGTTTCAACCAAGGCCCATTTCCTTACGAATTTGTGTACCCGAGATACTAGTGATAGATTCGTCAAATGTTTCTTCACCTGAGGTATACCCAACACCACGACCCCATCCAATGTGCGTGATATTAGGCACGACTTGAATCTCGTATTGACCCTGATACACCGGATCTAAGTCTCTGCGAATTGCATTTTTAACTTGATCGATTGCAAATGGATTGCTTCCTTGCCATCCCTGACAATCTCTAATTTGAATCACAACTTGACCAGTGCGTTGAATCAATCTGTCAAATAATGCACGGTGTCCCGGGTGCCAAGGTTGCCACCGGCCAAGTTGTTGCACTGTTTCTTTTTGCCAATCAAACACAGGTCTCCGACGATTTTCTAAAATATGATTGCCGATAAACTCTGCCCACTTGTCTGCATTCTGTTCTGTTACTCTAAAGTCATATACTTCTGGTGGAACAAATGCTTTGTTAGTATCATCGAATCTTCCAGCATCAATAGTATCCATCCAGATAGTCCAGTCTGCTTTGAAGTTATTACGCATCTCTACTAGTGGTGCAACAAAGTCACAGATAACAAAGTCACCAGTTGACTTCAATGCAAACTCTGCCATGCGCAAACTCTGTCTAATGCGTCCTTCACGACTAAAGTCCCAGTCATTGAATCGTTTTCGAATCTCGTCTGCGTTGAACCAGTCAACTTTGCTAGTATACGAGATAGGTGGCAATTCTAAATGTAGCATACGCTCAATTGGCATCGTTTGTATGTTGGAGTTTTCTTCCAAATACTTTTTAAGTGCTGTTGCTAGAAATGTTTTACCTGAGCCTGGTAAGCCCATGATGAGAATTTTTTTCATGTTTATTGTCCTTTAGGTTGTAAGAATATTAGTTGAGTTAATCTGCTGTTGGTAAGGTCTGTGCCAAAATGTTTAGATATTCCATGCCATAACCAGGGTCTGAACAATACTAATCTGTTGAATTTGATTTCTACATTTAGTTCTGTTTGCCATAGTGATTCATCTAACCCCTCTGTTTCAAAGAAAGTTTTCATATCTTCTACAGTACGAACACCAATGATACTTGCTTCTATGTGATCTTTGGGTGCGGTGCTCATGCCAGTACGCTTGTGTGAGTATATCTTAGTTCCAGCGTCAGGGATACAGTGTTCGGGCAAACTTAGATATGCTACTCCCGCCCAACATTGAGTTGGCTTAGGATCAAAGTGAATGATTTGTCTAGAGGTTGCAGTAGCAGGTGTATATCTAAAATGACCACAGCTTGATGTGGGTTCTGGTTCTATATTCTCCCCAGTAGCATTGCATACAAGTCTAGTTAATTCATCACTCCAGAATGATTTTGTTGTATTATTACCGGGATAGTTCTTAATTCCCGGTACATCTTCGTACTCTGCATTCAATGCAGTTTGTCGCACTGAGTAAGGATCAGGGTAGAAGTCATCAATGATGATGATTTTTTTATCAAAAATCATAAGGTGCTCCTAGCTGGCTTGTGTGCCTTTGCATGAATCTGTATCTGATAACATACATTGTTATATGTTGCCATAGCATTTTCTAAGAAGTTTTTTGGCTGACTTTCGATCTGTTGTTGGAATTCAGGCACAATGTCATAGCCCACATCAGTCACCCCAATATCAATGTTAAGTTGTAAGCCCAGTGTAGTTTCATTGCCACCAGTTTTTATTGTGTTCATGTTGCGTGACTGACTAAACATGTCTACCCCAACGGGTGTTACTTTGCGTACATGGGTGGGGTCGTGATGGAAATTATCGTGCTGCCAATGCGGCACGGTGATTTTGATAACACCTTGATCTTTTAGAATTCTATAGAACTCGCGCCAAACACTGAAGTATGTTTCGGTTGTCTGTCCCAGATGTTCTAGCACATGGTGAAGCACAATCTCATCTATCGTGTTGTCTTCGAAAGGTAATGTTGCTTCTAAATCAGCGACCACATCTGGTTTACAAATAGGGTCGTGATCTACATTGATATATCCGGGCAACTTGTTGTACCCACAGCCTAAGTTTAATTTCATTATCAAGTATTTACTAAGATACTTGATAGTGTGAAATATTTCATGAACGGATCACCAATAAATTGTATCTATTAGATATATAACTATTAACCATATAGTTATTCCTACAAATTCTATGTTTTTTGTTCTTCTTTTTAATTAACCGATGGCCAGGCTGTGATTATTACCTGCAGAAACATTTAACCAATTAGTTAATGCACCAACTTGTACTGGACTAGATTTAGCTGTAGTATCTCCTACCCCAAGCTGGCCATCTTGATTCAATCCCCATGACCACATGGTACCATCTGTTTTAATGGCCATGCTGTGATATGCAGCAGCAATATTTAACCAATTAGTCAATGCACCAATTTGTACTGGGCTGGATCTACGTATAGTATCACTTAAACCTAATTGACCATGACTGTTTTGGCCCCATGTCCATAGTGTACCATCTGTTTTAATGGCCATGCTGTGATAAATACCTCCAGCAATCTTTAACCAAGTAGTTAATGCACCAATCTGTACTGGACTGGATCTAGATGTAGTATCACCTTGACCTAATTGGCCATAGCTATTTTGCCCCCACGTCCACAGTGTACCATCGGTTTTGATGGCTATGCTATGATAATTACCTGCAGAAATACTTAACCAAGTAGTTAATGCACCTATTTGTTTTGGACTAGAATAATTTGTAGTATTACCTAACCCCAAGCGACCATGGTTATTAGATCCCCATGACCACAGTGTACCATCTGTTTTAATTGCATGGCTGCGAAATCTACCTCCAGAAATACTTGACCAAGTACTTAATGCTCCAATTTGTACTGGGCTGGATCTATCTGTAGTATTGCCTAAACCTAATTCACCATTATTATTGTAACCCCAAGACCATATAGTACCATCTGTTTTAATAGCTATGCTGCCATTAAAACTGTTGGCAACAATACTTGACCAAGTGGTTAATGCACCAACCTGTACTGGACTAGATCTATTTGTAGTATTACCTAAACCCAAGGCGCCATAGAAATTTTGCCCCCATGACCACATCGTACCATCTGTTTTTACGGCTATGTTGTGATCATAACCTGCAGCAATTTTTGACCAAGTAGTTAATGCACCAATCTGTTTTGGACTAGAATAATTTGTAGTATTGCCTAAACCTAAGTTACCATTACCATTAAATCCCCAACTATATAATCCAATGGGTATATACCATTGAGTAGGCCAAGTGCCGCTTAATTGCTTATTGTATGCTTGAGTTAATGTCAGGGCGGTCTTGTTAGTCATGTGTTATACTCGTTTAATATCAAATTGATTAAAGTATTTACACAAATTCTCACCTAACACAGTTACAGGATCATCACTAGTCTTAGCTAGCTTAGGTCTAATTGTATGTAGGTCTTTGAGTCCCCATGCTGCGTCTTTTGATTCACCGCAACTATTGCTGATACTATCAAACACATGCTGGTATTGATCAATACCGAGAAAGTTATATACACTTGCAATAGTGGTCTCAGGTTTATTGACTAAATCATCATATGACACAAAATATAAGTTATTTTTATAGTTTTGCAATCCTATCTGTATACTTTGCCACGGGTCACTGATATAGCCTTCCCATAACTCTCTAGCACGATTCTCGGTAGTAATAGCAATGCTTTTTTTTCGTAACTCAGCGTCAACAAAGTTGTTGGGGTCTTTGTTGATTAGTTTTAAAAAACTAACTACAACTTCAGCAACAGGACGATATGTGCAAATGACTTTGGGGTCACTATTGATATGCATTTGTGCTGGCAACACATTTCTTGCCCAAGCTCTGTGCTTGTCAATGATATGTGGTTTGTTTATATGCTGATAGAAAGCCTGGGGCAATGCTTTGTAAATTGATTCAGATTGTTTATCTTCATCAAATGTATACTGCTCTTTGACACGGTTTAATGCTTCATTCTGTAGGCACAACAAGTCCAATAAAGGACTTGTTGGTGAAACATAAACATCTGGATTTTGATTCAATATTGAGCCTAACAATGTTGAACCCGATCGTGGCAAGCCACTTAAGAAATAAATCATCAAACCAGTGCGTCTAGCTCGTCATGTGTAGTAGTTGCTGCAATTGCCGCTTGTTTAGCAACCATTACTTCTCTTGCTGCTTCAACTTGCTCTGCATTGTAAGATGCTGGATCGCGGGCTTGTTCTTGTAGAACTTGCTGGAACACGAAACCTGCATTAGCAGACATGTCATTTTTGCGATCCTCAACCGAAATATCATATGTATCCCAGATGATTTGAATTGGTGTAGTTGTCAAATCAAAACGATGTGCTAGGTAGCCCTGACGCCCGGGTTGAATAGGTGAACGAACTTCTACTGCATCTGCCCAGCCTGCTTCGCCGGCTGGTGGAGTAGAGTCCCAGACTTGTTTGACTTCACCGTTGATTACTTGTACGAATAGTGCCATTTTGTTTTCCTTTATGTAAAATGCTGTTATGTATTTATTCTTTGTGCTGAGTTATTTAGAAATAGTTTATTCGATGATTGCTAACATGTGATAATATCCAGACGGTTCGCCAATTGAGATCGTCCGAAGCGTGATTGAACTTACTTGAACCGGACTAGATCGGCTAACAGTGTCACCTAAGCCTAGTTGACCATAGTTGTTATTTCCCCAGTTCCATAGAGTATCAGTAGTTATTCTAGTTGCGCTTACATGACCTCCGCCACCTGCAGCAATAGATTTCCAAGTAGTTAATGCGCCGACTTGCACTGGGCTGGATCGGCTAAGAGTATCACCTAGTCCTAGCTGGCCATTGCTGTTACTGCCCCAAGCCCAAATAGTACCATCTGTTTTAAGTGTAGTGCTACTGCTCAACGATGCTGTGGCAGATTTCCAATTAGTTAATAAGCCAACTTGCACTGGGCTGGATCGGCTAAGAGTATCACCTAGGCCGAGCCGACCTTGAAAATTGTAGCCGCAGGTCCAAAGGGTACCATCTGTCTTTACCATAATTCCGTGGTAACCGCAGGCAGCTACAGTACTCCAGGTAGTTAATGTTCCGACTTGCACCGGGCTGGATCGGCTAAGAGTATCACCTAGTCCTAGCTGGCCGAAGCTGTTATTTCCACAGCTCCATAGGGTGCCGTCTGTTTTAACAGCATATAAATGATTATAAAAAGATACACTTACTTGTTTCCAAGTAGTCAATGCACCGACTTGCACCGGACTGGATCTACTAGTAGTGTCACCCAAGCCAAGGCCGCCATTTGTATTGCTTCCCCATGTCCACAATGTTCCGCCTGTTTTGATGGCCGCAATGTGCGCATCACCTCCACTAATCTTTGACCAATTAGTTAATGCACCAACTTGTACTGGGCTGGATCTGTTAATACCAATACCAGCATCACCTAATCCTAGCTGGCCAACATTATTAAATCCCCATGCCCATAGTGTTCCATTTGTTTTGATTGCAGTAGTGAAGTATGTGCCACCAGAGGTAGTACTCCAGTCGGCGTGCTCACCAACTTGTACCGGGCTACTGCGTCCAATACGACTATCATTACCAAGCTGGCCGTTGGTGGCAAGGCCAGCTGTACGTATCGCCAGATTAACATAATTATTATGCCGCTCAGTTGGCCACACTCCAGCAGTCTGCCGTTCGTAAACTTCTCCTACTGTCAGTACGCCTTTTGTATTTGTTTCAGCCATAATAATATTCCGTTGATAAATTCTTCATACAGTATTTATCAACATATGTTTGGTAATTTACCCCACAAGTTTTAGCTTGGGATTGGTAATAGACAAGCGTTCTTTCATTTTGACAAACGGTGCTGTCCAGTCTCCGAAAGATTCCTGTCTGAACAGAGTAAAGCTGTCATAATAGGGAGTTTTCTCGCCGGGCAATGCATACAAAAAGTAGGGCATGATTGGGGTAACTACCCAAGTATCGACTCCCATTGCTCCTGCCAAATGACTGACTGAAGTGCAAGAACTGATAACTAAATCACAACTGGCAACTGCGGCACGGGTATCTTCCCAAGAGTTTAACGGAACTTGCTTGACCCAGTAAGGACATGCTTCTGCACCTTCATCACGTTGCAAGCTGATAAACTCAACATCAGCATCTTTCACTGCGTCAAACATCAAGTAGAAGGGGAACTTTTTGTGATGCTCATGCTCAAACTTGCTGTTGCCCTGCCAGCGTAGACCGATTCGTTTCTTATGACCCTTGATTACATTAGGCTTGGCTAGATAAGGCTTGCCACTTATATCTTCTAACTCAAAGCCCAGTGGCACAACTGCACTCATGCCAGCAACCCAAAAGTCGTGATAGATACCAAACACTGCTTCATGTTGAATCACACTAGAGACACCTTCTGCATTGAAGAATAGCGATGCTAGTGGGCCCGAACATGCTACGATAACTTTACATCCACGGTCTGCAATGTTCTTTGCATAACGAATTTGATGAATCTGATCGCCCAGTCCACCTTCCAAGCATAACAACACAATACCCTTGCTCTTGCCATCCCATTCTGGGGTAGGTACATTTGGTCTTGCATCACCAAAAACACTAGACAATCTACCGCGATTCATTAGCTGATAACCTTTTTGTATCTGTCTTTGATGTAGCAAGTACCAACCACGATTGTATGCTGCACGATGATTATTAGGTTCTTCTGTTTCTAACTTTTGTGCTAATCTCCATCCTTCAACGAAGTCACCAATTGTGCTTGCTGCCAATTGCAAATCCAAATCATGTATCTCGGGTACAGTGCGCGGCCGCTCTAACCAGAACTCACCTTGACAGAATGTAGCATAGTGGTGCTTCAGTAGTTCTCTTGGGTCTTGATTGTGTTGACGCTCTAGCACGGGTTTAACATCATGCATACCTGCATGTCCGTGCAAGTTCTCGTCATCTTCAGACACAGTGGAACCGTCGATGTTGTTAAAGTCATATTCAAAGTCAGGCAATCCCAAGAAAGCATGTACTCTTGCAAGTTCTGTTTTAGGGTCACGCACTAAGTCTTCATACTCTACAAACAAGAAGCATTCGGGTGCAAAGTTATACCCGTTTTGCAATGAGATATATGCCGCCCGTAAATGATCCATTAGTTGCCCTGATTGCATAAAGTCATCTAAGTCAGTGGGCTTTGCAACACGAATAAAACTTGCAGCACAGTCAGGTACTGAGCGCACAGTAGCAATGATGCGGGGTGCATGTTGTAGTACCTGTGCCATTGCTTGCATGATTTGAGCAATAGGCCATCCTCGTGATTTGTCAATGATAACTGGTTTGTCAATATCACTATAAAATGCGTCAATAGTGCCTCGCATTGTAGCAGCTAGTTTAGAGCGGTCAGCGTCTGTTTCATTAAGTAGTCCAGCACTGTGCCAAGTGTTGGCTAGTCCGTCTAATGCATGAACTAACCCAGAAGTTGTACTGACATGAGTAAGTGGGTTTTGATTTAAAATTGCAGCAAGTACCGTTGAACCCGAACGGGGAATGCCTGATAAGAAGTGAAGTGTTTTTTGCATCAAGTATTTACTGTGATGCTTGATGGTGGAAAATATTTTACAAGGGTATCAATAAATTGAAGTATTAATTAAAGATGGCAAGGATGTGATTGTTGGCTGCAGAAATATTTGACCAAGTAGTTAATGCGCCAATTTGTACAGGACTAGAGCGGCTAATAGTGTTACCTTGTCCTAACCCCCCAAAGTTGCCAATTCCCCAGACCCACAGTGTACCATTTGTTTTAATGGCTGCACTGTTAGCATTACCTGCAGAAATATTTGACCATGTGGTTAATGCACCAATCTGTACTGGACTGGATTTATTTGTAGTATCACCTAAACCTAAATTACCATAACTATTGCGACCCCATGACCAAAGGTAATATTCTGGAGTAGGAGCAAAGACTGCTTGCGCGCTAACGTCGCCGACGAAATTTAAGCCTGAAAAAGTAAATGGCATTTAGTTGTTCTTTTTATTATTAATTCTTGGTGGCTAGGCTGTGCCTAGATCCTGCAGCAATTTTTTCCCAAGTAGTTAATGCACCAACCTGTACTGGGCTGGATCTATCTGTAGTATTGCCTTGACCTAATTCCCCATTATTATTTTGGCCCCATGTCCACATGGTACCATCGGTTTTAACGGCCAAGCCGAGATAGCTACCGGCAGAAACATTTAACCAAGTAGTTAATGCTCCAATCTGTACTGGACTATTTCTAGATGTAGTATTTCCTAAACCTAATTGCCCTTGAGCATTATATCCCCATGACCATAGTGTACCATCTGTTTTAATTGCTATGCACGTCTGATTGTAGCTGGCAGAAACACTTAACCAATTAGTTAATGCACCTATTTGTACTGGACTGGATCTATTTGTTAGATCACCTAAACCTAAACCACCCCAACCATTATATCCCCATGACCACAGTGTACCATCGGTTTTGATGGCTGTGCTGTGACTACCTGCAGAAATTTTTGACCAAGTAGTTAATGCACCAATTTGTACTGGGCTGGATCTATCTGTAGTATCACCTAAACCCAAATTACCAGAGCCATTCCTACCCCATGACCACAGTGTACCATCGGTTTTGATGACCATGCTGTGATAACCGCCGGCAGAAATTTTTGACCAAGTAGTTAATGCACCTATTTGTACTGGGCTGGATCTATCTGTAGTATTGCCTTGACCTAATTGCCCATAATGATTTCTACCCCATGTCCACATGGTACCATCTGTTTTGATGGCCAGGTTGTGATAACTGCCGGCACCGGCAGAAATACTTAACCAAGTAGTTAATGCACCAATTTGTACTGGGCTGGATCTATCTGTAGTATCACCTAAACCAAGAATTCCAAACCAACTATATTGATTTAACCCCCATGACCACATGGTACCATCGGTTTTAATTGCTAGGTTGTGAAATCTACCTGCAGAAATACTTGACCAAGGCGTCAAAGAACTAGTTTGGTTAGGACTAGATCTAGCTGTAGTATCACCTAAACCCAATCGACCATATCCATTATTACCCCAACTATATAATCCAGGGGAATACCATTGAGTAGGCCAAGTACCGTCTATTTGTTGCTCGGTAACCTGAGTCAGGCTAAAAATCCCACCGGGCATTACTGTGTCCTACCAGATACAAAAACACTTATTGCTGATGCAGTAGTGGCCACAGCTCTTATCTTATTTCCAGTTGGAATACGCTTGGCAGTTTCACATAATTCTACAGTAGAATTTGCTGGTACGATAAAACTACTAGTCAGTGTTCCTAATACCGAATTAGTTGCATTAGTCCAAGTTAGTGTTATTGCAATATCACCCACGTCACTACTATTTACTACTCTAATGCTGTCAATCACAGCAGCAACACTAGTTGCAGGCACAACATATACATCGCCTACTGTAGCAGCAGTACTTACACCAACACCAAAGTAGTTGGCATCAGCAGGAACTTGTTCGTATGTTATAGTAACTTGTAGCAAATTATTTGCGCCTACGCCAGCAGCCAATGACTGTATATTAATTACATCACCGGGATTTAACAACTGCGGCTTGCGTAGTAGTTCTAATGCGCCTCTTGCTGGAATTGGTATCTTGTTAGCAAAAGACACAGTAGATACGGGAGTTGCATATGCTATAGTGCCGCTGACCGTAGTGGTAGTAGCGTAAGCTGTATCAACATTAGTTACATAAATTGAGTGTATGATGTACATATAGCCCGGTGTGACAGGCAATGTCAGTGCCGCGGCCAAAGCGCTGGTTACAGTGTAGCTAGTCTGATTAGTAATAGTCCTGTTGACTTTTTCTGAGATATTAGTAGGAACAACTACAGAACTAGTTGACGAAGAGGCGCCAGCAGTGATAGTGGCCCATTGGGGTACGCCACCAACCACCATACGTTTGTACAGTAAGTTGGTAGTGGAGTTATACCATTCGTCACCCAAGGCCGCGCCAACGGGTTCAACCGCTGACACAGTATGTTGTAAGCTATTTCTACTTGACATTGGGTATTCCTGTGATTAAGCCTGAGCCTCAGTCCAAGAAATACGTGCGTTGATAGAGTTTGTACTCGATGCAGTAATGTTTGTGGCGCAAATTGTAATAATATCAGGACCATCTGGATACAAGTTAGTAGCACTGGCAGTAGTTGGGCAAGTGTTGTTAGTTCCGCCACCTAAAATACTATTGCCAATGTCTCGAACAGTTGATAAGTCCTGTGCAGTTACACCTGGGGTGTTTGTATAGAAACTAAATATATCTTCACCACCAGTAATTGTTGCACCAGCACCATGATAAGCTACCTGCGCTAGACTAGATCCGCCGGCTGAATTAAATGTTCCTGTACTTACACGACCATTCAAACGCAGAGAAATTAAGAATGTTGCGTTAGTACCAGTAGTTTGACAACCCATACTACGCATTGTTAACTGCATACGGTTTATAACTTCTCTTGCTCCTAATATACCTGTTAAACCATTGTCAACAGTTGGTGCAATACGAATACTAATCAATGGTACAGTAACGTCTTGTCCTACGTTGGTGATAGTTTGTGTGCGGCGCATTCCCGCAACAAACACCAATGACTTATCGTCATCAAAACGTCCGTCCATAATGACAGAACTACCCCAATGGCTGATTGTACTTGCAGTCTGCGGACTGTATAGTTCTGCTAAAATAGGAGCAGTTGCAGAGAATGTAAATAATGTAGCACTAGAGCCACCTGTTTGTCCTCGGGCAGCAATAGTCAATGAAGTTAATGTTTTGGCACTGTATGTTATATACTCAATCACAGCACCGGTTGCCGCTGCCTGTTTTAACACAACAGTACCACTAGATGGCCAATCTGTTGTATCTGCTACAGAAATTGTAGCTCCGGTAGTGGCTGCACTTGCTAGTGTAGCAGTTAAATGTGTTCTGTACGGTATTGTATTAGTTTCATAACGAGCAACTAAATTACCAGAACGCATGTATGCTTCGGGATTTAAGTTGTTGTTAGGAATTCTATGACAGTAGATCACTTCACCACGACTATTCTTAAAACCAAATCGTATTGCACCGGCACCGTACCATGTATAGTCAATATAAAACATTTGCATTTTAGTCAAATCTATGTTGAATAAACTTGCACCAGTTCCGTCACAACGGTCAATGTTCCAAGAACTCTGTGGGAAACGAGTATCAACAGTTTTACTTATTGTAATTAAACTGTTGGTAACACCCCTGTACTCTGGAGAGATAGTCATTGCTGTATCACTTTGAATATTGTTTACAAAATATGTCATACCTCGAATAACAATGGAGTCTCCTGGTTTTAATTGACTACCAAATTTAGTGCCTGTACCAGTAATACTTTGACTAGCGTTGGTAACTGAGGCTACTCCTGATAGTTGTGTGGTACTACTGCGTTTAACAGCATAGAGTGTTTGCCCATCAAATTCAAAGAAGAATCCGTTTTGACTATCAAACATACCGAGACGGTTACTGCTACCGTACCATGTCCACGGATTCACATTTATATTGTTACCTGTAGCCGGTGATGCTGTTGGAGTAGACAATGCAGTATATGTAAAAGTTGTTGCGGATGCTGTGGTTGCAACAACAAATGTACCATTGTAAGCTGTTTCAATGCAACCTGTAACACGCACATATGCACCCGGCAATAAGCCGTGAGCATATTTTGTAGTGACTGTAACCGTAGTACCACTTGATGTAATATTTTCAGTTACAATTAATGGTTTCATCATACTACCGGTTGAAAACTGTATACCCTTACCAGATTGATAGCGAAATTGGCGGCGTGTTTGTCGAATTAATTGATAACCGTGATATGGTACTTCGTTGCTAAACTGTACTCCACCGTCAAATGGTCTATGTTGTATGAAACCCAGTGCTCTTGGAAATAATGTTGCACCTACTCCTGCGCTTAATGTAGCAGTAACAGCATTTGATACCGCCGCAAACGTAAACGTACTATTAGTGGGAGTTGTTGCTACTACCCAACTTGAGTTAATAGTACCGGCTGCTGTAGCTGCACCGCTTGTACCTGTTGTACCAACAATATTGAAACCATCACCCACACGCATCCCGTGTTCTACAGATGTAGTGACAGTACCTACAGTTCCATTCATTACAATACTTGTAAGAGGAATTGCCGACCCAGTATACCGAGCACCAATAAACACATAAGTTTTAAAAGCATCATATAATGCTGTTGTAACTGGGGTGTTAGTTACAGTGAACGTAAAATTAGTGTTGGCGCTAATTGTTTCAACTATCCACCATCCATCTACGTTAGCGTTATCTGCTGTTCCTGTAATATAGATTGGTAAACCAACCGTAATACCAGTAGTGTTATTAATAGCAACCGTGACTACTTTTGCACTTGATGTAACGTTGGTAATTTGATAAGCACTAGTATTAGAACCAACAAATGTTAAATCGCTTCTTGAAGTATTACTAATACCTTGTGTTGGGTCATATGATGCAATTGGGCGATTGTGTAATAAGTTAAGATTGTCCCATTTTGTAGGCTGTGTACCATATTCAAAGTCAGTATCAATCAATGATTGTGGCGTACTCACACGAAGTTTATCAACTGGATCTCGCATCACTTCCGAAGGAATGATTTCCTGATAAGTTTCTTCTGTTACGATTGAAATCTTATCTGAGGACTGCATTGCAGTGGTATTGTATGCCAATATCAGTGTAGTTGTTTCTAGTCCCGTTACGCTGTCCACTGCATTAGTGTAAGCAGTTGCAAGTAACGACGGATCAGAGAAATTATATATTACTGTACCGGTGTTGGTATTAGTAATTAGCAGTAATTGCTCTCTGCGAATGTTTTTACCATTTACTACCAGTGTGCGAGTTGACGGTGTGAATGTATAACTCTCTAATATTACGTGTTTTGCCATTTAATTAATCTCCTAATACAATTGTTGTTGCTGAAAACGGGTACCTTCTCGTCTGCTTAGTTGCAGACACGGGTGTCAACTTTAAAAATGCAGTGTCGCCAATATAAGGCGCATTGTAAATTATAAGATTGCTACCACTAACTTTGAATCCTTTGAATGAATCATATGGTGTTAACCATGGATACGTATAAGTAGTCACGTACGGAGCTAACCTTTGTCCATTGACCACTACTTCTAAATCTTTACTATCAATAATAGTATTTATGCTTGTTTGATCTAACATCAATGGAAACACAGATTTCGCCCCGTCAAACTGACTAGAAATGTCGTTCAAGATAATGGATGCTATGTTTGATACGCTGGAGCTGAGTATTTGTGTTAATGCCATATTTGTGTTCTCTTATTGTATTTATGCTGAGTTGATTGTTTAGTTAGCTAGAGATTGCAATCGTATGAAAGTACCCATCCGCCACTATACATTAAATCTTTCTCTTAATGCTTTAAAAATGTTTTCAGTTTTATCACAGTAACCATCAAAAGTAAGAATTTGTGGATCAGCAAAAGCTAATGTTGGTATTAAAACTAATATATATAGGTAATTGTAGTATTGTCATATTTAAATTTACTTTTAACCGATAATTTCGGACCAAAATTATCGGAGGCCTCCAATAGCCAGGGTGTGTCTACCACCTCCAGAAATATTTAACCAAGTAGTTAATGCGCCAACTTGCACTGGGCTGGACCGATTGATAGTGTCACCTTGTCCTAGCTCACCGAATATATTTCTTCCCCAAGCCCACATGGTACCATCTGTTTTGATTGCCGAACTGTAATACTTACCGGCAGAAATATTTAACCAAGTAGTTAATGCGCCAATTTGTACTGGACTGGATCTATTTGTGGTATCTCCTAAACCTAACCGCCCATATGAATTTTCACCCCATACCCACAGAGTACCATCTGTTTTAATGGCCATGTTGTGAGTCTGACCTGTACTAATTTTTGACCAAGTAGTTAATGCACCAATTTGTACTGGACTGGATCTAGATATAGTATCTCCTAAACCAAGTACGCCCACCTGGTTGCCACCCCATACCCACAGAGTACCATTTGTTTTAATGGCCATGCCGTGATAAATACTTGCAGAAATACTTGACCAAGTAGTTAATGCACCAATCTGTGCTGGAACATATTGTTCTCCGCTACTATTTAAACCCAGTTTGCCGTTCTGGCCAGAACCCCATGACCACATCGTACCATCAGTTTTAATGGCCAGGCAGTGGTATTCACTTACAGTAGTCTTTGACCAAGTAGTTAATGCACCAATTTGTACTGGGCTGGATCTATCTGTAGTATCTCCTAAACCAAGTCGGCCGTTGCCATTAAATCCCCATGACCACATCGTACCATCAGTTTTGGTGGCCAGGGAGTGATCAGCATTTTTTGCAGAAATACTTGACCATGTGGTTAATGCACCAATTTGTACTGGACTAGAATAAAATGTAGTATTACTTAAACCTGTTCTGCCGTTTGCGCCAGCACCCCATGACCACATCGTACCATCAGTTTTAATGGCCAGGGAGTGATATTTACCTGCAGAAATATTTAACCAAGTAGTTAATGCACCCACTTGTTTTGGACTAGAATAAGATGTATTATTGCCTAACCCCAGGGTGCCGTTATTCTGGCCCCAAGACCAAAGATAATATACAAGAACACTAGTATCATTAATCGTTACAGTACTACTTGTTGCAACTATGGTACCACTAACACTACCAGTTCTCAATGACACCGTAAATGTTTCTGCACCTTCGGTTGTTATATCAGCCGTTGGTGTTACTGTAAATGATCCGGCATTAGAAGTTATTGTAAATGAACCAGAAGTTACTGAGCCAGAAAAATCAGCTGCCGCAGTTGAGATATTATTAATCGACCAGTAATATGTTCCATTGATAATATTTGTTCCACCAACATTAAATGTTAAAGAACTACCTTCATTGACACTTGATGCTGCAGGTGTTATGGTATAAGTAGATGTTAAAAATGTCACACCCGTTGCATATATTCCGCCAGTGTTGTTGGGATTAAACAGCATGAGTGAATAGGTGCCTGCACTGAGTGCGGCGATGCGAACTCTGATTTCTGTGCTGTTGACCACAGTAGTGGACAACACTGTGGTTGTTAATCCGTTTAGATATACGGTGGCACCGTACTGAAATCCAGTGCCAACTAACTTGAGATAGCTAACGGGTGTGATTGCTGGAATTACATTGTATGCACTGTCGGTATAGTAAACTTGACTGATCACCGGAGGCGGAGTTGTAGTTATATTACTGCTAGCCTTAACACCAATGTTTGCTACTGATTTCTTGCTGGTAGTCTTATACGCCATTTTTTACTCTTTTAACTTAATGAATACCCTGCGGCTGCTAATAAAAATCTAGCAGTACCAACACCTGCAGTATCAGTAGCTACAATACCAGTGTTTGATACTAGATTTGTCATTGATACCCTTTGTGAACTACTATTAAATCCATAACCAAATATAGCTTTATCTGTGCCATAACCTGCGGCTGCAGGTCGTTCAGCATTTATTGCGTTTTCTCTGGCTTGTGCAATTTGTTCTGCTGTTGGAGCAGGCATGTTTTCTAAGTCTATCATTTTGTTTCCTTTGTAATAAATGTGTTTATGTGTTTATGGCCAAGAGTTCTTCTAGTTTTTTCTATTGACTATCATATTCTATTTTTTCTTCTTCGGTCATTTCTCGTACTGACCAAACATCCATGCAAACACCATCTACTATCGTATAAACAGGTGTATCATCTAAAACAATTTGGTAACTACTAGGTTTAGGGCGCTCAACACGGATAAACGGCATCCAATTAGATGGTACTGAACCAAACGCTTGAATTAAATTACTTTCATACGCAGGATGGTTTTTTGTTACACCGTTTTCAATTTCAATATAAAGATTTTCTTGCATTTTGTTTTCCTTTTTATTGATCTGTAGTGAGTGTAGATGGGAATGCTCGACCCGGTCCCCAGATAATACGAACTGCACCACTGGAAGCAGTGACTGGCAGTGTGCCGCCGGCATGACTTGAGCCAGCACCATAACCGGCAGTAGTGCCGCCCGAGCCACCACCACCGACGCCGCCAGTGCCAGCGGCGCCATTGGTACCTTGTCCATTCAGTCCTACGCCACCGCCGGGTGCGCTATTACCGCCACCGCCACCGCCACCACTGCCGGCCGTTGGCGGATTCGTGGCGTTGTTGCCCCGGCCACCGGCGCCTGCGTAGCCCCCTGCACCACCCCCGCCACCATATTGGCTTGGGGATAGGTTGTATATTCCACTCGCGCCGCCGTTACCACCGCCGTCGCCAGTGTATGTTCCACCTGCTGCAGCCGGTGCATCAAAGCCCTGTGCTCCACCTGCGCCGCCACCACCTTTGACAGTGGTCGTATTGATGAAATAACTGTCACCGCCGGCACTGCCAGCGACCGCCCCGTTAACTTTCGTACCGCCTGCACCGACTCTGACTGTATAACTTGCTCCTGGTGTTACTGCTATGTTATTTTTCCATCCAAGGCCGCCGCCGGAGCCGCCGTTCCATCCGCCACTTGCGCCACCGCCTCCAACAGCAACTACACATACACTAGTGATTCCGACTGGCGCAACCCAAGTGTAAGTGCCAGCGGTTGTGAAGGATTCTTGACCTGACGCTCTGCTTGTATCATTAATTGTCACAGTACTACTTGTGGCAACTATGGTACCACTGGTACTACCAGTTCTCAATGACACCGTAAATGTTTGAGCACCTTCTGTTGTTACATCGGCAACCGCAGTTACTGTAAATGAACCGGCATTAGAGGTTATTGTAAATGAACCAGTACTGGCTGAAAAATCACCGGCTGCAGTAGTAGAATTATTAATTGACCAGTAATATGTTCCATTGGTAATATTTGTTCCACCAACATTAAATGTTAATGCTGAACCCTCATTAACACTTGATGCTGCCGGTGTTATGGTATAAGTAGGTAAAAGAGGAATATTCCAATTAAATGTCCTAGTTGCAGTTCTATTTGTGGTTGCAGCCGTTGCAGTTATTAATGATGAAATAGAAGACGTCGCACTTGGCGTTCCGGTAATACTTGAACCACTGATACTTAACCCAGCGGGCAATGCATTTGCGGAATAAGAAATCGTCTTTCCTGCGGCACTAGTTGCGCTCAATGCTTGGGTATATGCAGTTCCTATTTGAGCGGTTAATGTTGCACCTGCTGCGGGGGAGTTCCAAGTAACTACGTCTGGGTTAATTGTGTAACTGTATTCTCTGCTTGTTGTCTGTAATTCGGCATCAATAGCAGTAACTGTGAAATTATATATAGTTTGATTTGCTACTGTTGGAGCAGTTCCACTCAAACTGCCGGTAACTGAATTTAACAGTACACCAGGCGGGAGTGCGCCACCGGTTATAGAATAAGTTACTGCGCTATCACTAGGAGCAGTAACCAAATTGTTGACAGCTATTGTTTCATAAACAGTCGCTATACTGCCAGCTGGAATTGTCCAATTTGGTACAGAAGATGACACAACACCGTTTGCATATATTGCGCCGGTATTGTTAGTATTAAACACCATGAGTGAATATGTAGCAGAAATTAATGCACCAACTTGAATACGAATTTCTGTGCTACTAACAAAAGTTTTTTCTATAACATTTGAAGTTTGTCCACCTACATACACAACGGATCCAGCTTCAAAGCCTGTGCCAATTATTTTAATATATCCACCAGTTGATAAAATTAGTGTAGATGCAGTATTGTTGTACGAACTGTCAGTGTAATAGATTTGACTTATGACAGGTGCAGAAACACTGGTAGTAGTGGTAATCACCGTGCTAGATACTGCACTAGCACTCGCGGTTGACTGCTTGCTACTGAGCCTGACTCCCATTACGAAATCTCACTTCCGAATGCTAGAAAACTGACCAATACGGAATTTGAACTCACTGTGATTACATCAGTTGCACCTAGTGTTATGCCAATAGCTAGTGTCACTGTGTCATTGGCTGGCACAGTGGTGTTGTAGTTGATATAGTGCCTAGAGTCTATTGCCGCTCCAGCCGGTCTGATTGCTATACTGTATGTAGATGCAGTGTTTGCTTGATTGCACACTGCTAAAGTACTGATAATGGTACTGGTTGCGACTGGCACTGTGTACAGTGTGGTCAGTGTGTCAACTGCTGTGTTGACTTGTCCTAAGATTTTATATGTGTTTGCCATGCTGTATTTATTAATTTTGTACTAGTAGTGTAGTTATCGAGGTTTTCAGACCTGGCCAGGCAATTAGTTAGTTGCTAGTTGCGTAACTAAAATTACCAAGACCCGCAGAAATACTTGCCCAAGTAGTTAACGCACCAATCTGTACTGGACTAGATGTATTTGCAGTATTGCCTAATCCTAATTGCCCGACGTAATTGCGACCCCAAGCCCATAATGTACCATCTGTTTTAATGGCTGCACTGTAATACTTACCGGCAGATACATTTAACCAAGTAGTTAATGCACCAACTTGTACTGGACTGGATCTACGTATAGTATCTCCTAATCCTAGTTGACCAATGTTGTAACCCCAAGACCACATGGTACCATCTGTTTTAATGGCCATGCTGCCATAATTACCTACAGAAACTTTTGACCAAGCAGTTAATGAACCAATCTGTTTTGGACTAGAATAAGATGTAGTATTACCTAAACCTAATTGCCCATAGCTATTTTGCCCCCAAGACCACATGGTACCATCTGTTTTAACGACCAAGGTGTGACTAAAACCTGCAGAAACTTTTGACCAAGTAGTTAATGAACCAATCTGTTTTGGACTAGAATAATATGTAGTATTGCTTAAACCTAATTGCCCATAACTATTGCTACCCCATGTCCACATGGTACCATCTGTTTTAACGGCCAAGGCGTGACGTTGACCTGCAGAAACATTTGACCAAGTAGTTAATGAACCAATCTGTTTTGGACTAGAATAAGATGTAGTATTGCTTAAACCTAAAGTACCCCAAACATTGGTACCCCATGACCACATGGTACCATCTGTTTTGACGGCTATGCTGCTATCACTTGCAGAAATACTTGACCAAGTAGTTAATGAACCAATCTGTACTGGACTAGAATAAGATGTAGTATTGCCTAACCCCAGTTTGCCGGATCCACCGCTACCCCATGACCACATAGTACCATCAAATTTGATGGCCAGCCCATGGGCGGAGCCTGCAGAAACTTTTGACCAAGCAGTTAATGAACCAATCTGTTTTGGACTAGAATAAGATGTAGTATTGCCTAACCCCAGGGTGCCATTTCCGCCGGCGCCCCATGACCACATAATACCAGTATAAACTGTCATACTCAAGCTAATCAATTGCGGTGCTGTTTGTAGTTGCAGGTCGCTCACGACTACTGTAAATGTAAATGTAGTCGTACTAGTAATTTCAGTGGCAGTACCTGATATCAATCCAGTCGAACTTAGTGTAACGCCAGTTGGCAATGAACTTCCACTTTGCAAGCTGTATACCAAAGGCACGTCGCCAGTTGCAAGTAACTGCACGTTAACTATATTATTAAAATTAGGATTGGTGTAAGAACTAAATGTCCATATTGGAGTCGGTGAATATACCACACCATTAGCGTAGATAGCTCCTAGGCCTATATCGGTAAACAACATCAATGAATGAGTACCTGCTGTTTTTGCAGGCAATTGTACTCTGACTTCAGCAGGACTAATATAAGTAGTGGTTGTGGCAACAACTCCACCCAAATATGCAACTGAGCTAGGTGTAAATCCCGAACCCAATATTTTAATATATCCACCACTTAATGCAACAGCAGTAGCACTTATCGTACTATAAGAACTATCAGTGATAGCAATCGTGTTAATAACAGGAGCAACTATCACAGGCAATGTACCAGTCTCTGCACCAAATGCAACAAAACTGACCGTGCCCGAGGCAGAAGTAGCAGTGATTACATCTGTGGTTGCCAGTGTGATACCCAGTGTCAATGCAATAGTATCATTCCCGGCTATTGCAGTGTTGTAATTTAAATAGTGTTTGGTTTCTACATTAGCTCCAGCCGGCCTAATTGACAAACTAAATGTAGTGGGAGTATTTGCTTGATTGCACACTGCAATTGTACTGACCACTGTGCTGATATAAGGCGGAACTGTGTATAGATTAGTAGCCGCATTAGCAGGGGGAATTATTTGACCAAGAACTAGATATGATATTGCCATGATGTATTTATTAATTTTGTACTAGTAGTGCAGTTGTCGAGGTTTCCAGATCTGGCCTGGCAATTAGGCAGAAACTGCCATACTGTGATAGGAACCGGCACCAATATTTAACCAATTAGTAAGCGTGCCAACTTGCGTTGGGCCAGTTTTGGTAGTATTGGCGTTGTCACCGATTTGCCCATACCAACCATCTCCCCATGCCCATAATGTCCCAGTTGTCCTAGTTGCGATACTGTGATAGTTGCCGGCGCTAACTTTTAACCAATTGGTGATTGCACCTAACTGCACCGGACTAGACCTATTGATAGTTGTGCCGTCCCCGATTCTTCCTAAATAATTCCGGCCCCAGGCCCATAGTGTGCCGTCTGTTTTAATTGCTACATTGTGATACAACCCCGATGCGAGGGTAGAATCGGAACTTGTCCAGGTAGTTAGTGCGCCGACTTGTACTGGACTAGATCGGTTTATTATAGTATTATCTCCCAATTGACCATAGCCATTCCTACCCCAAGCCCAAAGGGTACCATTTGTTTTAATTGCTATAGTATACTGGAACCCTGCACTGACATTTGCCCAGTCGGTTAATGTGCCAATTTGCACCGGACTTAATTTATTAGCAGTAGTATTGTCGCCAAGTTGCCCCGAGGTATTGAGACCCCATGCCCAAAGAGTGTAGTTCGTTTTTATTGCAACAGTATGGTTATAGTTACTGGATACCCTTACCCAATCTGCGAGGGTACCAATCTGTTTTGGACTAGAATAAGATGTAGAATTGCTCAAACCGAGTTGGCCAGACCCATTTTTTCCCCATGTCCAAAGTGTTCCATCCGTTTTAATTGCTGCAATATGCGACCAGCCAAGAGTCATACTTGACCAAGTAGTTAATGAACCAATCTGTTTTGGACTAGAATAAGATGTAGTATTTCCTAAACCTAATGGCCCATAACTATTGTTACCCCATGACCACAACGTACCATCTGTTTTAATAGATGCAGTAAATCCCTGGCCGCCGCCGTCAATTAAATTCCATTCGGTTTGTGCACCAATTTGAACAGGCGAAGACTTATTAATAGTTGTATTGTCACCAAGCTGGCCGTTGGTGTTACGGCCCCACATCCACAACTTACCAATATAAAACGTCATCGATAGACTGATCAATTGAGGAGTAGATTGCGACTGTAGATCAGTCACTACCACAGTGAATGTAACTGTGGTTGTACTTGATATTTCGGTAGCAGTACCTGATAATAATCCAGAGCTACTTAATGTAACACCAGTCGGTAATGTACTTCCCGCTTGTAAGCTATAGATTAATGGTACATCACCCGTTGTCAATAATTGAACATTGACCACATTACCAGAGTTACTGTATGAACTAGTAGTCCAAACGGGTGCGGCTGAGTATACTATACCAGCCACCCAAATTGCAGCAACAGTAGCAGTGTTGAACAGCATGATTGAATATGTTCCCACAGCCAGTGCTGGCATCTGAACACGAACTTCGGTTGCACTTATAACAGTTGTAGCTGTAGCAGGCAAACCGTTTACATACAGTATGCAACCAGTGACAAAATTAGAACCAGTTAGTTTTAAGTGGCCGCCAGTGGGTCTTAATACCAAGTCTGGTAAAACAGTTCCATTAACGTCACACACTGACACAGCAGTTACTATTGGTAGAATTGATGCTAACGAAGAATCTAAGTTAGCTATTGTTAGTTTTGTTGTCATAATTTGTTCCTGTTTATTCGTCTAGATAGAGGTTAAAGTTCATTTTTGTTCTTCTTTTTAATTAACAATGGCTAATATGGCATTACGAATAAACAATGCCATTAGCATAGATAGCACCAGAGCCGGTTGTGTTAAACGCCATTACTGAGTATGTGCCCGCTGTTCTTGCAGATAGTTCTGTACGAAGTTCAGTGCTGCTTACTACAGTGGTAGTAACTGCAACACCGTTGATATAAATTACGCAACCAGACTCAAACCCTATGCCAATCAATTTAATGTATCCACCCCCAAGAGGCAATACTGTTTCTACTTGTGTCACATAATTGCTGTTAGTTATGTACAAGTGTGTGATGATGGGTGCTGGTCCGATTGCCAATGTGCTTTCTGCACCAAATGCACTGAAGCTGACACTACCCGATGCTGAACTAGCAGTCAACACATCAGTTGGTGCTAATGTCAATCCCAGTGTTAATGGAATCATATCATTAGCTGAGATAGCAGTGTTAAAGTTCAAGTAATGCTTAGTGTCAGCCGTGGCACCAGCTGGTCTAATTAACAAACTAAATGTAGTTGCAGTGGCTGCTTGATTGCACATCACAATGGTACTGACCACTGCGCTCACAGTGGCTGGCACTGTGTACAAGGTAGTAGCTGTGGCTGCTGAGGGGTTGATTTGTCCAAGGACTTTGTATGTTATTGCCATGCTGTATTTATTAAGCTCCCATCAATAAGAACGGACTTAATATGTCAGTCGTTGTAGGTGATGTGGTATTTACTACGAAAATACCAAGCTCTCTAATTTGTATTGACACCCCATTAGCCGGTGCTGTAGTGAAGGTTAGTACAGTACCTGATACCGTGTAATCAGTTGTTGGGGTTTGTAATACTCCGTTTTCTGTAACAAGCACACTACTAGTAGTTGAGCCATTTGTTACTGTAAATGTAGTTAGTGAACCTGTACCAGTGTATGAACGCACTCCGTATGAACCCGAAGTTGCACTAACTCCCTGTGTCGTTGTGATTTCAATTAATGACCCACTTATTGGCGCAGTTGAGAATATAATAGTCGAACCAGTCAGTGTATATGCAGAACGCAATTGCAACACACCGTTATAGTTAACTTGAGTTTGCGTAATAGTTGCTGGGGTAACACTTAAAGGGAACACTACAGTTGAACCATCACCTGTAAATGTATCAACCGTAATACCAGTTGTCGATGTGATTGAAGTTGTTGCTGGAGTAATCCAAGACAGAATATTGCTACCATTAGTACCAAGTACTTGACCACCCACGCCGCCAGTAACTGTAATGTTACTAACAGCTCCTAAGTTAGTGGTCGCCGTTACTACTAAATTATTTGCAGTAAGAACAGTATTTGTTTTATTAAAAGTTAAACCTGCATTACCTGCAAAAACACTACCGTCATTGAACTGAATATAAGTGTTTGCCCCGCCGGGGGTGCCGCCACCACCGCCACCACCAGTAATACCAGTCAACATACTACCGTCACCAATAAAGTAATTAGCAGTGACTGCATTACCTAAATTAGCGTTGCCAGATGTGATATTACCAGTAACGGCTAAACTTGTTAATGTGCCGACACTTGTAATATTAGGTTGAGCCGCAGTATAAACTGTGTCTGCGATTAATGCATTGCCTACTTGACCAGAGACATTAGCTCCTGCTACTGCATTAGCTGTAGTAGCATATGTTGCCAATCCAACAGTTATGTTCGCAACATTTGCGTCGGTTACAACAATATTACCATTCATCCCACCATGAATAGAGCATATATATTTGTAATTACCTGTTATGCCATACGGTATCTTCCAGTATAATGTTCCTGCTACTTGTCCTTGTGCTGAACTAGTAGTTAATACTGTTCCTGTACTATCAACATGTTCTAAACCAACATTATAGTTTGCACCACCACTTGTTTGAATTAAAAATGGATGACCAGATACATTTAAGTTAAATGCCAATGTTTGACCACTAGTAACATATATTGCAGGATTTATTGTAGCGCCGTGTTGGTCAAATAGATATCCACTTGATCCACTAGCAGTGACATTTAGCCGTGTTGTACTAGGTAGATATAATTCATCTGTAGTTATTCCGGCAGTACTGAAAGTTGTGATATTACCAAAAGTTAATGAACTTAATAAACTACCGTTACCAGTAAAGAAATTAGCTGTAACTAAGTTACCTAAGTTAGCATTACCAGATGTGATATTACCTGTTACAGCCAAACTAGTTAATGTACCAACACTGGTGATATTTGGCTGGGCCGCAGTATATACAGTACCAGCGACCAATGCATTAGCTACTTGTCCAGAGACATTAGCGCCGGCTACTGCGTTAGCAGTTGTTGCATATGCTACTGCACCTGAGACATTAGCACCAGCTACTGCATTTGCAGTTGCCGCAAAACTAACTCCGCCTGTTACGTTAGCACCAGTGATAGATGTTAATGAACTACCATTACCGGCAAAGAAATTAGCTATTACTAGATTACCCAAGTTAGCATTAGCGGCTGTTAGATTACCAGTCGCATTTAATGTACCTGCAACATTAACACCAGTGGTAGTTACAATAACTACATTACCGGTTCCACCAACACCCATTGTAATGTTGCCATTAGCAGTTGTAATATCTACGTTACTTGTACCATTTGCTGTTTTAGTTGCTGTACCACCAGATGCAATGATACCTGTCAATAGACTACCGTTACCTATAAAGAAGTTTGCGGTTGCTGCGTTTCCTAAATTAGCATTACTAGCCGTGACATTACTCGTCACACTTACATTTGCAAACGTAAACGAAGTTGTACTGTCTATAATGAAACCGGGGAGTCTAGTAATGGCCATTTATTATCCTTTTATCTTTTATTCTTTTAGAATGGTAGTAGTCTGATTATCAGTTAGGACCTAATTGCCCCATTGGTGTTCTCTGGTGAATATACATTTAGCCAGGTAGTTAGTGCACCAATCTGAGTTGGACTAAATCTATTTAAAGAAGTACCATCTCCCACGCCGCCGCCGCCATTGTCTCCGATACCCCAAGCCCATAGAGTACCGTTCGTTTTAATAGCTGCTATGCGAGAAAAGTTTGCAGCAACTTTAGAATAATCAGTTCCAACTTGTACAGGACTAGAGCGGCTAATAGTGTCACCTTGTCCTAACCCCCCATAGTTGTTAATTCCCCAGACCCACAATGCGTTGGACGTGTTGATTGCTGCTGAGGTGTATCCGCCGGCGGAAATACTTGACCAATTAGTTAATGCACCAATTTGTACCGGGCTAGTAACGTTGGTTCCGCTACCTAGGCCCAGTTGGCCCCAAGCACCGTTACCCCATGCCCAAAGTGTACCATTTGTCTTGAGAGCCATCATATATTTCGAACTGCCCACACTAACCTGATACCAATTAGTTAATGCACCAACTTGCTGAGGACTTGAAATATTTATTGTGGTTCCTAATCCCAATTGTCCAAAATCATTCTGTCCCCAGGTCCACAGTGTACCATCTGTCTTGATAGCTGCCGATGAATATGACGCGGCGCCAACTGATGACCAATTAGTTAATGTACCTATCTGCTGAGGTAAGGGGAATTGCCCTGGATTGACAATTTCTCCTTGCTGCTGCACTCCCCAGCCCCATAATGTACCGGTGTCTTTTACTCCTAGGGTGTGAAACGTCCCTGCTGCCATATCGCGCCAATTAGTTTCTGTACCAACTTGGACGGGAGATGATCTATCAATCCATGATCCGCTAACCTGATCGGCATAAGTTCCCCAGGTCCACATAGTACCATCATTTTTGAATCCTGCAGTTCTTGTATTGCCGCCGTCAATTTTTACCCAGGTAGATAATGCACCGACTTGAGTAGGAGAGAGTCCTCCACCAGTAACACCGATACCCATTTGGCCATAGTCATTCCTGCCCCATGTGAATAATTTACCAGATATTGGTGACCAAAGAGTCAAACTAGTATCATTAATAGTTACAGTGCTACTTGTTGCAACTATGGTACCACTAACACTACCAGTTCTCAATGACACTGTAAATGTTTGAGCACCTTCTGTTGTTACATCAGCCGTTGCTGTTACATTAAATGAACCAGCATTTGATGTTATTGTAAATGAACCAGTACTAGCTGAAAAATCACCAGCCGCAGTTGAGATATTATTAATTGACCAGTAATATGTTCCATTGGTAATATTTGTTCCACCTGCAGTAAATGTCAATGATGTACCTTCATTAACACTTGAAGATGCCGGTGTTATGGTGTAAGTAGGTGTTAAACTAGTATCATTAATAGTTACAGTACTACTTGTTGCAACTATGGTACCACTGGTACTACCAGTTCTCAATGACACCGTAAATGTTTCTGCTCCTTCTGTTGTTGCATCAGCCGTTGCTGTTACAGTAAATGAACCAGCATTAGAGGTTATTGTAAATGAACCAGAAGTTACTGAGCCAGAAAAATCACCAGCCGCAGTAGTGGTATTATTAATTGACCAGTAATATGTTCCATTGGTAATATTTGTTCCACCAACATTAAATGTCAATGCTGAACCCTCATTAACACTTGAAGATGCCGGTGTTATGGTGTAAGTAGGTGCAAGTGAAGCAATATTCCAAACAAATGTTCTAGTTGCAGTTCTACCTGTAGTTGCGGCTGTCGCAGTTATTAGTGATGAACTAGAATAACCTACAGTAGGTGTTCCGGTAATGGTTGATCCACTGATGCTTAATCCAGACGGTAATGCATTTGCGGAATATGAAATTGTCCTACCTGCTGCACTAGTTGCACTCAATTCTTGACTAAATGCAGTGTCTTGAGTGCCAGTCAATGTTGCACCTTCAGCAGGTGATGACCAAGTAACTACGTCTGGATTGACTGTAAAACTGAAATTTCTGCTAGTGTCCTGTTGTTCTGCATCAACCGCATCTATTGTAAAACTATAAGTAGTTGAAGAACCAACCAAAGATGCTGTACCAGTCAGTGCACCAGTAGATGAATTTAATGAACCACCGGTGGGTAAAACCCCTGCAGTGACTGCATATGTTACTGTGCTGTCACTAGTTGCGGTTAATTGTGCATTAATGGATGATGCTTCATATAATGTACCTAGTGTGCCCGCAGGGGTTGACCAAGCTGGTACACCGGAATATTCTATGTTAGAAATAGAAGTAGCAATTCCACCGTCTGTGTTAATGACTGCCAATGAATATGTACCAGTAGATTTAGCTGGACTAGTGAAAGAGAGAGTATTATTATTTACCACTGATGATACTGATACAGGAACACCTGCAACATGTACAATTGCACCAGTACCAAATCCTGAACCAGTAAGAATGATCTCTTGCCCGCCAGTTGGGTTTGCAGCAGTATCATCTCCTGGATATGTTATCGAGGTAATTTTTGGCACAGACAATGCTGCAATTACAGCATCTGATAAGTTTGAAATATCTATTTTTGTTTGACTCATCTAGGTAACTCTCTAATCTGTATTTCGGTACCAGCTGAGATTGCGAAAGAGAAAGTTAAACTACTTCCACTTATTGTGTATCCATCAACTGGCATTTGACATAATCCATTCAGAAATACTAACACATCATTTTCCCCGCAACCAGCAGTTACCGTGTATGTATTAGCAGATCCATTTCCGATGTATTTTCTATTAATATAACCTGCTACAGTAGGACGCTGTGCAAAAGTGGTGATTTCAATATAGCTTGTATTTGGGGGAGCTTCTGAGAAGATTACGCTGTTACCCGTCAAGCTGTATGAATTCTTAAACTGTTGGACACCGTTAATATTTATAATTGTATGGTTTATTGTTGCCGGTGTTGTAGACAGAGTGAAGGTTGTTTGAACTCCGTTACCTGAAAAAGTATCTAATGTGACTAATGCACCAAGAGGCGCCCAACTTAGTGCACCATTACCATTAGTCTGTAACACATAATTGTTGCTACCACCGGTAATAGTAAGACCGCTTACTGATCCTAAGTTTGCGTATGTAGACACTATTAAATTACCAAAAGTAACATTACCAGTGATGTTTGCATAACCGTTTATGTTTGCACCCAATGAAGTAAGAACAACCACATTGGATGTACCGTTCATACTGAATGAAATATCACTGCTTGTACTAACTTTAACATTGCTGTTCCCACTGACTAATGAGCTAGACGGGGCAATATTACTTAGTAATCCACCGTCACCGGTAAAGTAATTTGCAGTAACTAAATTACCTAAGTTAGCGTTACCTGCATTTACATTACCAGAGATATTTGCATATCCATTAATGTTTGCTCCAGTACCAGTAATAGTCATTACATTAGCAGTACCATCTGCACTAAAGTTTATATTGCCACCTGATGTTGCAATATTTACATTACTATTACCATTACTAATAGATGCTCCGCCACCAAAAGACCATGCAACACCATTAGCATATAGTAAGTTGTTAGTTAATACATTACCTGCACTTATATTACCCGTAACCGCTAAGTTACTTAATGTACCAACACTAGTAATGTTTGGTTGTGCATTAGTATAAACTGTGCTAGCTACTAATGCATTTCCTACTTGACCAGAAACATTAGCTCCGGCTACTGCATTAGCTGTAGTAGCATATGTTGCCAATCCAACAGTTATGTTCGCAACATTTGCGTCGGTTATAACGATATTGCCATTCATCCCACCATGAATAGAGCATATATATTTGTAATTACCTGTTATGCCATATGGAACTTTCCAATATAATGTTCCTGCTACTTGTCCTTGTGCTGAACTAGTAGTTAATACTGTTCCTGTACTATCAACATGTTCTAAGCCAGTACTGTAATTTGCACCACCACTTGTTTGAATTAAAAATGGATGTCCTGATACATTCAAATTAAATGCCAATGTTTGACCACTAGTAACATATATTGCAGGATTTAATGTGGCACCATATTGGTCAAATAAATATCCAGACGCTCCACTAGCAGTGACATTTAGTCGTGTTGTACTAGGTAGATATAATTCATCTGTAGTTATTCCGGCAGTACTGAAAGTTGTGATATTACCAAAAGTTAATGAACTTAATAAACTACCGTTACCAGTAAAGAAATTAGCTGTAACTAAGTTACCTAAGTTAGCATTACCAGATGTGATATTACCTGTTACAGCCAAACTAGTTAATGTACCAACTGACGTAATATTTGGTTGTGCCGCTGTATATATTGTTCCAGCTACTATACTATTAGCAACTTGACCTAATACGTTAGCTCCTGCTACTGCGTTAGCTGTAGCGGCATAGGTTACTGCGCCGGAAACATTAGAACCAGATACGCTATTAGCAGTGGTGGCATACGATACTGCACCAGTAATATTTGAACCTTGAATATTACTTAAATTATTACCACTACCAACAAAGTAATTAGCTGTAGCAGTATTGCCTAAGTCAGCATTACCACTATTGATACTACCTGTTACAGTTAAACTAGATAGTGTACCAACACTTGTAATATTAGGTTGACTGTTAGTATAAACAGTAGCTGCTATTAGTGCGTTAGGTACTTGTCCAGTTACACTACTACCAGTTATATTAGTTATTCCAGAACCATTTGTTACTAAGTTAGTAACAGTAAGAGTATTAGATGTTTTATCAAATGTAAAGTTTGCGCTAGCGCCAAAGCTACTAGAGTCATTAAACTGAACTTGTGAATTACTGCCCGATACTGTAGTTGTAGTTCCGATTTGCCATGGACTACCGTTTGCATACAGTAAATTGTTTGTTTTTATGTTACCAGCAGTAATATTTGCAGTTGTTGATAAGCTACCAGTAACTGTAATACTACTACTACTAGCTACTATATTGTCTACACCGGTAACATTTCCTATGTTTGCTGTAGGTGAGGAAATGTTACCGGTAAGAGTTACATTATTGAAGGTGTAATTACCGGTTGCATCTACTACTCTGGGTCTTATTTTTTCTAGTGCCATACTGTATTTATCAAATTACCTATTCATCCCGTTAAGGCAATTCCAAAGTATATCTAATAAAATTGTTAAGTTGATGAATATCCTGCGGCTGCGAGCATTCGCATTACAGTACCAACCCCTGTTATATTACTAGAAACAACACCGGTGTTTGATACTAGGTTAGTTATTGATGTTATTGATCCATTATTTCCATATCCAAATATAGCTTTATTACCAAGCGGTGGAGGAGGAGATGTAATGTTGACTCCGCCGAATATAGTTATTCCTATAAATTTCATTTTATTAATTTTTTAACTTGTCCCGGCTAATGCGAATTGGCGCCCAGCAGCAGCTCTTAACCAAGTGTTTGATGCGCCAATTTGTGCCGGATAATTCAGGCGAAGCTCGCCTGCAAGCAGGGCTGTGGTGACACCTAATTGACCATGGTTATTATGCCCCCAAGACCATATGGTACCATCTGTTTTGACTGCAATGTTGAAATCATAACCTGCAGCAATATTTAACCAATTAGTTAATTCACCAATTTGCAGAGGACTTGAACCTGTACCATCTCGGCCCAATCGACCATTGTTATTATATCCCCATGACCACATCGTACCATCAGTTTTGATGGCCACGCAGTGTGTGCCTTTCAGATTTTCAGGAAGCGTTGACCAATTGGTTAATGCCCCAACCTGTGTTGGGCTAGACCTACTTATAGTATCGTTACCTAAACCAAGTAATGCGGCGCCACCAAAAGAATTAAGTCCCCATGCCCACAACGTACCATCTGTTTTGATGGCCACGTTGTGATAATTGCCAATGGCAATGCTTGACCAATTAGTTAGTGCACCAATTTGTACTGGGCTGGATATATTTGTAGTATTTCCTAAACCCAACGTCCCAAAGTCGCCGCGACCCCATGCCCACAACGTACCATCTGTTTTGATGGCCCTAGAGCTATAATAACCTGCAGAAATACTTAACCAATTAGTTAGTGTACCAATCTGTACTGGGCTGGATCTATTTGTGGTATCACCTTGTCCTAGTTGACCTTTATCATTTTTGCCCCATGCCCACAACGTACCATCTGTTTTGATGGCCAGGCTACTAGCCCCATTTGCAGAAATTTTTGACCATGTAGTACCTGCTCCAATTTGTACTCGGCTGGATCGGTGAAGAGTGTCACCTAAACCCAGGGTGCCGTTGCCATTATATCCCCATGACCACATAGTGCCATCTGTTTTGATGGCCAGACCACTAAGATTACCTGCAGAAATTTGTGACCAAGTAGTAGTGTTGCTAATCTGCACTGGACTAGATCTATTTGTAGTATCACCTACGCCTTGCTGGCCATATTCATTAAATCCCCAAGAGTAAAGAATATTAATCGGAGACACACTAGTATCATTAATTGTTACTGTACTACTTGTGGCAACTATGGTACCACTAGTACTACCAGTTCTCAATGACACCGTAAATGCTTGAACTCCTTCAGTTGTTGTATCGGCTGTTGGTGTTACTGTAAATGATCCGGCATTAGAAGTTATTGTAAATGAACCAGTACTGGCTGAAAAATCACCAGCCGCAGTTGAGATATTATTAATCGACCAGTAATATGTTCCATTGGTAATATTTGTTCCACCAACATTAAATGTCAACGCTGAACCTTCATTAACACTTGAAGATGCCGGTGTTAGGGTATAAGTAGGTGCAAGAGGAATATTCCAATTAAATGTCCTAGTTGCAGTTTTATTTGTGGTTGCAGCCGTTGCAGTTATTAATGATGCAATAGAAGACGCCGCACTTGGCGTTCCGGTAATACTTGAACCACTGATACTTAGCCCAGCGGGCAATGCATTTGCTGAATATGTGATAGATTTTCCTGCGGCACTAGTTGCGCTCAATGCTTGGGTATATGCAATTCCTGTTTGAGCGGTTAATGTTGCACCTGCTGCAGGTGATGACCAAGTTACTACGTCTGGATTGATTGTATAACTGAAATTTCTATCGGTGTCTTGATTTTCACCATCACTTGCACGTACTGTGAAATTATACGTGGTAGAAGAACCAACCGAAGATGCTGTACCAGTTAGTGCACCAGTAGATGAATTTAATGAACCACCTGCAGGTAGTGAGCCAGATGTTACTGAGTATGTAACTGTGCTATCACTAGTAGCAGATAAGGTGTTGCTAATTGCGAATGTTTCATATACTGTAGCTAAACTACCGGCAGTAGTAGACCAAGTTGGAACACCTGAATATTGTATTCCTGGAATAAATGTTGCAGTTGCTCCGTCTGAATTTACTACACTAAGAGAATAATTTCCTGCAGCTTTTACTGGTGCAGTAAAAGTTAGTTGAGTTGAACTTACTACGACAACCAATGACGCTATAGTACCACTTACATAAACTGCTGCGCCCGATTGAAAGCCACTACCAGTTAATGTAACAGTTGTGCCGCCTGCAATATCGGCTGCTGTATCATTACCTAAATAAGCAATAGATGCTATTCTAGGTGCAATAGCATTGGTACTGGTCAAGCTAGTACCAGCAATATTAACATTACCGCTCAGAAAGATATCTGTGTATCTACTAGAATCCGAACCCAAACTTATGTTTCCTGTAGGTTTTGCTATTCCCGCGTTTTTTAATGAATTATAATTTGCCATGATATTAACTTTCGGTTAAACGTTAGTTAACAACCAACCTTGTGTACTATTATAATACGCTAAAGTAAATGCGGCTCTGTCAGTCGTAACTGTCATATCGCTTGCAGTACCTTGAATATTACCACCATTTCTAGCTACAGTAATAGCATGTGTGCTTGCATTGCCAGTTCCATCAATAATAGAAATTTCATCGCCCAACGTACCTGAAGCAGGTAATGTCAATGTCAAGTTAGCAGTTGATGTATCTACAATATACTTATATGACGGAACCATTGATGTGTTTGCACTAATTGCTGAATATGTCCAGCTTGCACCACCATTTACTGTAACAGTAACACTATTTCCTACGTTTGTAGATGATATTCCATTACCTACAAAATTAATAAGTGACGCAGTAGTAGTTAAATTTGATCCTTCATCTTGTATAGTAAGTGCTGATCCGCTACCACCTCCACCTCCGGTTCCACCGGTAACAGTTGTAATCTCAACTACTGCTCCAACTGGAGGAGCTTCGCTGAATGTAATAACTGCCACCAATACACTGTATGTGTTTCTTGGTTGCAATACACCACCAATAGCTACAATCGTATAGTCTACACTAAGGGGTGTAGCAGATAATGTTTGCATTGTCCATGTACCGTCACCGGTAAATCTATCTACAACTAGCGTAGTAGTTGTTAATGCTGTCCAGCTTAAATTACCTGTACCATCTGTTTTTAATACATAATTAGCACTACCGCCACTAATGTGTAAGTTAGAAACCGATCCTAAAGTTATGTTAGCACCACTAAATGCTACATTACCTGTAGTAGAGATATTATTATTTCCAAAACTTGCTAAGAATGTTGCTACATTACTATTACTATATGTTACTGGAGCGGTAGCAAATACACCATTACCATATAATATTTCTGATGCATTTCCACTGATATTGATAGATGCAATATTTCCGGCACCTGATACATTTGCAAGTGCTACAGCATTTGCTGTTGTTGCAAAAGACACAGCACCAGAGACATTAGCCCCCGCTACTGCATTTGCTGTGGTTGCGAATGTTGCTAAACCAACGGTTATGTTTGCAATATTAGCATCAGTTACAATAATATTGCCATTCATCCCGCCATGTGCAGAACATTGATATTTGTAAGTACCTGTTATGCCATATGGAACTTTCCAGTATAGTGTTCCTGCTACTTTTCCCTGTGCTGAACTAGTAGTTAATACTGTTCCCGTAGTATCAACGTGTTCTAAGCCAGTGTCGTAGTTTGATCCAGCACCCGTTTGTATTAAAAATGGATGACCAGATACATTCAAATTAAATGCTATTGTTTGACCACTAGTAACATATATTGTAGGATTGACTGTAGCACCATATTGGTCAAATAAATATCCAGATGTGCCACTAGCGGTTACATTTAGTCGTGTTGTGGCTTGTAGATATAATTCATCTGTAGTTAATCCGGCGTTTGCAAATGTTCCAAGTTCGGTTGCAGTTACTCCAGTTAACTGACTACCATTACCAAAATATACATTAGCACGAATATTACCATAACTATTAAATGTAACAACTTCATTAGTTACGGTTACATTGCTACCAACACCAAATTCACCGTTGCTGTCGTCCCAACCCATAAATGCATCAACGGTAGATGATCCACTATAATAGTGTAACAATAAACCACGGTCTTTGTTATCGTCTGCTAAAAGAGCTGCGCCATTTGCGCCGCCGCCCAATTCAAACAACGGATCAACTACACGTGTAACTGTTGAGTTAACTGAAGTTGTGGTTCCACTGATAATTAAATTGCCAGTTAATGTTAGATTGGCTGCACCAATATCGCCGGTAACACTTAAACTTGTTAATGTACCAACACTAGTAATGTTTGGTTGTGCATTAGTATAAACTGTGCTAGCTACTAATGCATTGCCTACTTGACCGGAGACGTTAGCACCGACTACACTATTAGCAGTAGTAGCATATGCGACAGCACCAGATACGTTAGCACCAGCTACTGCATTTGCAGTACCTGCAAATGTTGCTAAACCAACAGCACCTGTTACGTTAGCACCTTGAATATTGCTTAATAAATTACCTGAACCGCTAAAGAAATTTGCAGAAATAACATCAACACCACTGATGTTACCACTACCACCGGCTGCTGTTGTAATTGTACCAACAGTTAACGTACCGGATATATTAGCGTTACCGGCAGTTAAATTACCTGTTACAGCTACACTTGTTAGTGTACCAACACTTGTAATAATTGGTTGAGCCGCAGTATAAACTGTACCTGCAACTAGTGCATTAGCGACTTGACCAGATACATTAGCCCCTGCTACACTATTAGCAGTAGTAGCATATGCAACAGCACCAGATACATTAGCACCAGCTACTGCATTTGCAGTACCTGCAAATGTTGCTAAATTAACAGCACCAGATACGTTAGCGCCGGCGACACTATTAGCGGTACCTGCAAATGTTGCTAAATTAACAGCACCAGATACGTTAGCGCCGGCGACACTATTAGCAGTGGTAGCATATGCTACTGCACCTGTTACGTTAGCACCAGTGATGCTAGATAATGAACTACCATTACCAAGAATATAACTACCAGTTATGTTACCTGATGCAGTAATGTATCCATTAGCATTGATACCTGTTGTTGTAATTGTTACTACGCCGGCTGTACCACCAACACCCATTGTAATATTACCACTAGCAGTTGCTATGTCTACGTTACTTGTACCGTTTGCTGTTTTAGTTGCAGTGCCGCTTGAAGCGACAATACCAGTTAATCCACTACCGTTACCAACGAAATTAGTAGCAGACAACGTGTTTGTTGTTGTGTCAAATGTTAGATTCGCACTTCCTGCTAGATTAGTACCGTTATTAAACTGAACTTGAGAATTACTACCACCAACATTTGCATTACCAGTCGAAGCGGCTATCCATGACAAATTACCAGAACCATCAGTCTTTAGTACATACCCGTTAGAACCACCACTAATTTTAACATTCGCAACTGAACCAAGATCACTGTTACCTGATACAGTTAAACTAGTTAACGTACCAACACTTGTAATAATTGGTTGAGCCGCAGTATAAACTGTGCTAGCTACTAATGCATTGCCTACTTGACCGGAGACGTTAGCACCGACTATTGAAGTCAGTGCGCTACCGTTACCGCTAAAGAAATTAGCTATTGCTAAATTACCTAGATTTGCATTACCCGATTCTATATTACCGGTAATATTTGCGTTAGCAAACGTGAAACGTTCAGCAGTATCAATACTGAATGGTTTAATTTTTAAAATTGCCATGGTGATTCCTCTTTCTATATTATATTTATCTTTTACGTGATATTAGTAGTCTACACTCAATAATATAGCTAGTCTACTTATAAAATACACAACTTCTAGATATTCTACGGTAAGTAATAACTGCAGGATAGGATCCACTTGTTATTACCATTACGGGTCCAATATCCATATTAATTGACCCCCATTGTTGTAATTTCTATTAACGCAGTATCCGGGGGTGCAGAACTAAATGTCAACACGGCTCCTGTTACTGAATATGAACTTTTTGGTTGCATAATACCCTGTATTACTGCAAAAGTATAGTTCTTTCCGGTAGGAATAACTGATAAGGTAAAACTAGTTTGTATGCCGTTACCTGTAAATTCGTCTACTGTAGCTGACAATGCAGGAACTACGGGAGTATTGAAAGTTAATACACCACTACCATTTGTAGTTATAACTTGTCCGTTACTGCCACCAGTAATTGTGATATTACCTATATTACCTAGATTAACCGGGCCGGCAACGGTTAAGTTAGCTAATGTTCCAAGACTGGTGATGTTAGGTTGAGCGTTACCGGTTACTGTTACTGCCGTTGTTGCACTTGAGGCTGAAACACCGGTTATAGAACTACCATTACCGATAAAGTAATTTGCTCGTACATTACCTAAACTGTTTACTGTAACTAAATTATTACTAGCACTAGCATTACTTGCAAACACAAACTCACTGTTAGCTGTTTGCCAGCCCATGAAAGCATCTACAGGAACAGTGGTATAATAGTGAAGTAATGTTCCCCTATCTTTTCCATCATTAGCAGACAGTAAAGCATTATTAGCTCCGCCACCTTGCTCAATTAATGCATCTTTTACATATAAATTAGTTACGTTAACATACTGTACATTACCACCAACATTTAAATTACCAGTAATTATACCATCACCAGTAAGTGTTAATAGACTTGTAGTACTATCAAACGTGAAGTTACTATTTGCCCCTAGTACACCATTGCTGTTAAATTGAATATAGTTATTACTACCGGCCGCGGCTGCAACTGCACTACCACTAGCTAATGCGTTATCTACATATATCTTTGTGGCGGCATCCGCACCATCCGATGGTGCAGATATATTCTTCAGTTGCGTTGGTGAGGGGAACGTTAATGCTGCCATATTATGAAGTTACTATAATTGCAGTAATTGCACTAAAGTTCGTAAATCCCCAAACACGGTATGTTTGTTCGGATATAGTAATATTAGCAGATGCATCTGGTGTGTCTACAATATCTGAGCCTAAGAAAATATGTTTAAAAGTATGTGCGACATTAGTAGGTGTTGCTAGCCATAGAAAATCCGTAGATATTGCTGTTGTATTTGCTGATTGACCTACTGCAAAATTATTGCTATTGCGACTATCACTGGTTGTAAATGTAGGGATAGTGCTGTTAGCTGTTGTTTTCCAAAACAACGGGTAGTATTTTGTTGCAGGGTTAACTGTGCCATTTACTGTAGTTGTCATTGTTCTAGACCCAGCACCAAATTGGCCAGCGCCAAAGTAATCATTACTAGTAAGGGTATATGTTAACGTACTATCCAATGATACACTTGTTCCACTAGTAGCACCTACACTAGTTAATGATCCACTGACGCTATTAGCTGTATTTGCATATGCAACATTACCGCTGGCTACAGTTGCACCTGCAGTTGTGGTAGCATTCCAATTGAATGTTTGATTCAAGCTCCAATATGGAACTGTACTCGCTGGGAACGTACCAGACAATGCAGTAACATTAAACGGTACTGGTTGATTGTTTGTTAATGTTGTTCCAGAACCAGTTTGAATGTTTCTATTAGTAGTTAAACTTACAGAGGTAGGTACTGAAGTATTTGTTTGCGTTGAACTAGAGGTTAGATATGTGCTAGGTACAGTATAAGTTCCGCCTGTACCAGTGATACCTAAGGCTGTTAGATTAGCACCTGTTATAGTACTACTACCAAAAGTTATTGAATCACTTTGTGCATTGATATTAAATGTAGCATTAGCTAGATTTAATGTAATTTTTATATTCGATGTATTAACCGTGTTTGCAATAAAATTTGCATAAGCGTTTTTACTTGTACCAATGTTAGCTCCACTCTGATTCCATTGATTTGTAGCTGATAAACTGATCGGTCCTAACTGTTCTAGTGTAAATATACCACCCGGATATGTTAAATTACCCATATCCACTGTTATGTCAATCGCAGATCCTGCAACAATATTTGTTATATTTGATTTGACTAATGATTGTACTGATGCGAATGCAATATTACCATTACCATCTGTACGTAAGAATTGTCCAACAGTTCCACCACCTAAGTTGATGTTAGAAACATTGCCCAATAAGATGTTACTAGTACCTGCAAAATTAATATTACCTGATACCGTTAGATTGGCAATAGGTCCGCCAAGTGTATCTGCTACAACTCCAGTCAACGAACTACCATTACCATAATACCTGTCAGCACGTACATTACCATATTGATTAATAGTTACTACGTTGTTAGCTACAGTTACATTACTACCAAATCCAAATTCATTATTTGAGTTATCCCAACCCATAAATGCGTCAACGGCCGTGTTGCCATCGTGATAATGAAGTAAAGTACCCCTATCTTTGTTGTCATCAGAAGTTAATGCACCACCGTTACTATTACCACCCAATTCAATTAGTGCATCAGTTAAGTAAGAATTGGTTACATTGATGTATGCTATATTGCCACCTACAGTTAAATTACCACTGATAGTAGCGTCTGTGGCAAATAATCCAGCACCAGAGTAGATGTTACCATGTACACCTAAACCACCGTTTGATAAAACTAGTGCACCGGTATTAGCACTGGTTGCGGAATTACTACCATCGATTGCCAATTGGGTATCGATAGTTGCATTTCCATAAATTCTAGTACCTGATTTTAATAGAGCCATACATTTCTGCCTTACATATACTTATGTAATTCCCGACACCTCGTCAAAAACTCCGGAAATTTTAAGTACACCCGTATTTAGCTGTTGCATGGCCTTGCCATTTTCAGTGCCAGTGTACTCATCCAAAGTATAAGCAAACACCCCGTTAAGGGTGATGCTTATGTTGCTCTGACTGATCTCGTTAAACCCTACATTACCATTACTGTTAGTGTAGAGCTTGCCAGTGCTATCCAATCTAGCCGCAATATTAGCCATTTCACCTCCAATTAATTGAAGATGAAGTCTAAACTATTTGCAGTGTCGTTGAATTGAATGTATGCCTTACTAGTAGTTCCACCGTTGTTGTTAGCAAATCCAACTGATTTACCAGTATAGATATTACCCGTTGCTGCCATACCACCTGTTACTTTTATTGTACCAGTAATACTAGATGTTGAATCTGTATTAGCTGATGCAGTAATTGTATTTGCGGCAGATATATTATTACCACTAATGTTACCAGTTACGTCAAGTGTACCAGTTATATTAGCTCCTACACCAGTCACAGTAAGTACAGTATTTCCTCCGCTGACCATAATGATGTTACCATTTAGAGTGGGGATGCTTACGTTACTTGTACCATTTACAATTGTACCACTATCATTAGATATGAAACTTAAATTGCCTGCGCCATCTGTTGAAATAATTTGACCATTTGCACCACCGGAAATTTTAACATTAGCAAGGGTGTTTAGCGTAGTTAAACCAGTTACAGTTAATCCGGTCAAATTACCTACGCTAGTAATGTTTAGTTGTGCCGCAGTATAAACCGTACCTGCAACTAATGCATTAGCAACTTGACCAGAAACATTACCACCGGCAACGTTACTAAGTTGAACACCATTACCAATAAATTGTCCAGCATTTACATTACCCGATGCGGTCACATTGTCAACTGTGAGAATATTACCAGTTGTATTAAACAACAAGTTTGCATTGTCAGATAGTAATCCACCTGATGTTGCAAACGTAATTCTACCTGAAGTTAAGTTACGTGAAGTGACATTACCCGCAGTCATATTAACTGCAACGTTAGCATTTCCACTCTGTAATTCATTAGTTGATGCATCAAATGTTAAGCCTTCATCGTCAGCTAATATATTTCCAGTACCAGCAAATGTTACACGGCCAACAGTTAGGCTAGCTGTTTTAACGTTACCTGCAATTACTTGACCAGATATATTGGCTGTACCAGTAACACTCAATTCAGTACCACTGAATGTTAAGTTAGCATTATCAGCTAATACATTACCTGCACCTTGTAAGGTAACACGACCAGTAGTCAAACTATCTGTTTTTAAGTTACCTGCAATTACTTGACCAGATATATTGGCTGTACCAGTAACACTCAATTCAGTACCACTGAATGTTAAGTTAGGACTTGATGCTAAATCATTAGAACCAGTTGCTTTGAACTGAAGTTCAGTAGCATTACCTGCGGCTGTTTGGAAGTCAATTGCTGCTCCGTTTGCATAGTAGTATCCATTTGTGTAGATACCATTTGCATTTGCAATAAATGCATTAGTAGCTACATTTAGTGTTGTAGCAACATTTAGATTACCCAACGTACCAACACTAGTAATGTTAGGTTGTGCAGCCGTTGTTAATGTACCGGTAATATATGTAGCACTAACTAAGTTTGCACCAGTGATTTGTGAGTCAACACCACTTAATGTGATGTCCGCATTCGCCACAACAGTGATGTTACCGGAATCGATTGCTCCAGAACCTAAGTTTAAACTTGTACCAGTTGCAACACCGATGTTTGGTGTAACTAATGTTAGACCATCTTTAACTTTTAATGCACCAGATACAACAGCAATTGTAGAATTATCAACATTAGCACTAAAATTAGTACCAATTAATTGTACACCATTACTAGCTGAGTATGAGCCAGTACCTGAGAATTGTGTCCAAGCTATACCATCAGTACCAATAACAATCTCGCCATTAGTAGAAATTACCCAACCTGAATCATTATTGTAAGTACCTTCTTCAACGAAAGTAAATGACCCAGCAGTAAGATCTCCGTTGTCATCGGCATCTACTGCACGTGACCACAAGCCTGAGGCTACAACATAGATACCATTCTGACTTGCAGTAGTTTGATCTTTAACTAGTACACGATTACCAACAGCAAGTGCCACACCGTCAACAGTTTGAGTACCGCTTAAAGTAATGTTTGTTGTTGTAGCCGCACGAACTGAATTCTTAATATCCAATCCTTGTGATGAAGCATCAACATAGCCTTTTGTAGCGGCATCTGTCGCTTGTGTTGGGGTTGCTAGACCAGTAATACGCTTGCTAGAAACATCAACTGTACCAGTACCTTGCGGGGCTAATACAATGTTACCATCTGTACCGGCAGTTACAGTTACGTTTATTCCTTTTGCAAGAATGTTATCTGTGATTACAGTTGCATTAGATTGAATATTTCCGGAAACAACTAAACTTGTTAATGTACCCAAACTAGTAATGTTGGATTGAGTTCCATTAGCAACAGTATATGCAAAACCAGCAATGTTACCAACAATGTTAGAGGTTACTGTCAATCCAGTTAATGTGCCAACACTAGTGACGTTAGGTTGTGCATTTGTTGTTAGTGTACCTGTAAATAAATTAGCACTTAATGTACCAGTAGTTGAAGTAAATGTAAGATTAGCATCTCCAACTATCTTGCTACCATTTGCAAATGCAACTTGTGTATTTGATAGGTTGTTAGCGGTAACGTTAGCACCAGTGATTGCACCAGATGCATTCAGTGTCACTGTGCTAATTGTATTAGAAGCAGTAATATTGGTTGTGTTAATTGAGTTAGATAAAGTAACTCCATCTGTATTGGAAGTAATTGTTTGTGAACCTAGTATAAGACTACTACCAGACAAATATAAGTCTCTCCATGCACGTGTAGAATTACCCAAATCATATGCAATATTTGTATCTGGAATAAAATTACCGGTAACCAATGCACCTGCACTCATTGTCAAGTTACCAACAGTAGCTCTACCTGCAGTACTTAAATTACCGACTGTAGCGTTACCAGTTACGTTTGCTGTACCACCTGATACTAAATTACCAACAGTAGCAGTACTTGTAATATTTGCTGTACCAGTTGCCTCGATATATTTGATATTTAAGCTACTACTTGAGCCGGTACCGTCAATATTTGCACCAGTTCTAAAGCCACCGGCTGCATTTGCAATACCAGTAACATTTGCTGTACCAGTGACAGAAAGATTTGCAGTAGTGCTGATGTTCCCCGAAGCAGTTACTGTAACCGTTGTTACGTCACCGGCTGTTGTTAAGTTACCACCAGACACATTGCCAGTAGCAGTAATTAGTCCACCTGTACCTAAATTACCAACGTTAGCATTGGCCGTTACACTTAGTGTTCCACCTGTTGATAAATTACCACCAGTAATTGTACCTGTAGCATCAATTGATCCAACTGTACCTAAATTACCAACGTTAGCATTACCTGTTACACTTAGTGTACCGGCGGTTGATAAATTGCCACCAGTGATTGTGCCTGTTGCAGTTAGTGCATTATCGTTCTTATTAAAAGTAAGTCCAGCCGTTGCGTTTTGAACACCATCATCATTGAACTGAACTTGTGTATTGGCGCCTTTGGCTGCAATGTTACCTGCAAAGTTACCATAGATGTTTCCACCAACGTATAAATTACCACCAACCCCCGCACCACCTGTAACTTTTAATGCACCGGATGATGTTGATGTAGAAATAGTAGCATCAGTAATAGATACTACACCATTAGCTGTAATTGTACCATTACCAAATGTAGTGTTTGCAGTTACATTACCTACAGTTAAACCAGTCAGTGTACCTACACTAGTAATATTTCCCTGTGCAGGGTTTGTAACGTTACCTGCAAATGCAGACATGTTTGCATTATTAACCGTACCAGTAACATTAGCACCAGTGATACTAGATAGCGTGTCACCAATACCAACAAAGTGTAATCCATGAACATTACCATAAGTACCAATTACAACGCTATTGTTTGCTGCCGTAAAAGTAGTTGTGGCTACCGCGGCAAATTCACCTAGGCTTTGATCCCAACCCAAGAAGCCTGTTTTGGCTGCGCCGTCATTATATTGTAAGATAAGACCACGGTCAAGCCCGTCATTTGTAGCGTTTGTACCTAACGTGATTACTGGATCTTCAATTGTTGTTATTGTTGAATCAACTGTAGTAGTTGTTCCCTGAATCGTCATGTTACCGGTAACAACTAAATCCAACGTGGTTAGCGTAGAATCAACATTAGCATTACCGTAAATTCTAGTACCGCCTTTTAATTTTGCCATTTTATTTTCCTTTTATTCTTTCGTTTGTTAGTTTATAGTGTTTTTACACTGACACTGTAATCCCAGTATACTCATCGAATTCATTTGCAACAAGTAATTGACCAGATTTTCTCTGCTTCATTTTTCCGTTGTAATTAGACGATAGCGGTGTCAATGCACTAAACACTGCGCCACCAACATTAGTAACAGCTTTATTCGTTCCCGAATCATCTGTTGTTAAAGCTAGTGACGTTATTGCTCTTAACAACAACACAGTAGCTGAACCGGTTATAGCAGAAATGTTAACACTGCTAAGTTGTGTAGCGCCAAGAGGAGAATAGGGTGTACTGAAATTACCAGTATACACTGCTACTCCTTTTACTACACGAAAATTAGTTATGTTACCGGTGAAAAAACCATCTGCCCCAGAGGACGGACTTTGTCCAGTAACGTCAGAACCACCTTCACCACCTATAACTAGTGCTCTAGATGTACTTGAATTATAAGGGGCATTGTCAGTAATTACTGATATCCCATTGACATATACTTTAGCATCACTTACAGATGTTTTAACTAGTGCTACGTGAAACCATTGATTTTGAGGAATTACATTAGATCCACTACTAATAGGAGTATCTACCCCATTCCAATAGTATAATGCTGAGCCTAGTAGTTCAACATTGTCTCCGTTTGGAAAACACCATAAACGTTGATATGTATTTGCAGTAGCATAAAACCATCCTTCAATGGTAAACGGATCATTTCCAAATTGAAAGTCCCCACTACCAGGCACTGTTAGATAACTAGTTGACCCATTTAACAAAATTGAGCCACCTGAGGGTTGACCAGTTGACAGAGTAACTTCATCAAATTCGCTTGCAAATATTTGTGTAACCGTGACACTATGTATGGATTGAGTTACCTCATCCAAGCCATCGTCAAATTCCAACGGATCATTACCTGCTGTAAGCAGTGTCCCGTCATTCTTTAATCTTGCCCCAATTGTTGCCATATATTATCCGTTAAATTTAAAATCTATACTACTAGAAGTTGAGTTATAATTAATAACTCCCAATGGATTAGCATTTGAACTTGTTGCTAAGTTAATATTGCCTCCCACTGTCAAATCTTTCTTAATCCCAACCCCACCCTCAGTAACAAAACTTCCGGTACCAGTAGATGTAGATTGTGTACTACTATTTATGACAAGTTGCGTATTCACTGTTACAGTGTCAACATTTAGAGCATCTAAAAACATGTTTCCGGCAGTAATCCCGTCAACATTTGCTGAGATTGTTTGCCCATTAATGTCAATATTACCAGTTAAAAATAAGTCTTTGTATCTGCTATTAGCGTTTGCTAGTGATAATACACCATTGGAATTAGGAATCAGATTAGACGCTAATAAGGTAACTGACAAGTTGCCCGCTCTTACATAATTAACGGCATTAAGGTTGGCTACGTTTGCATTTCCGCTGGCAGCGTCTAGTATGATATTACCAGTAGATATACCTACTTTAACGTTAAAATTTCTTGTTGTCATGTTATTCTATGTTCTCATTAATCAGTAATGTAGGTACCAACAAAATTTACAACCGTGTTTGCATTGGATCCCGATGCATATAATTTAATGTTCCCTGATGAAATATTGCTAGAAAGACTAACAATACTATTACTGTCTGTCGCGGTACTAATTGAACCATAAATTGTTATGAAACTGTCAGTGCCGTTGTGTATCAATAATATTTCTAGAGATTCATAACCATCATCATTACTGGCTTTAACTACATATTTAGCGGTTCTGGCCGATGCAATCGCAAAACTGTCAATTTCGGTATTAGCACCAGTGACAACATTAACGGTGTTCAAATTCCCACTAAAAATAGTAGATATGGTTATTGAGTTTGCAGTAACATTATCTACTGATAAATTTCCTGCAATCGCAGAGGTTGAGATATTAGTTAGTAAACTACCATCACCAATGAAGTAATTAGCATATGTAGCGTTACCCAAATTAGCATTGGTAGCTACTAGATTTCCTATAACGGTTGTGTTTCCGGTAACAGTTGTGTTTGCAGATAAACTAATATTACCAGTACCATCTGGATTCAATGTTATATCACTATTAGCTGTTGTGCTTGAAATAGTTGTATCAGCTATTCTCAAGTTACCAATATTAGCAGAAGTAGTAATAACAACTGTATTGGCAGTTAGGGTATCGGCGGAACTAATACCAAATTTACCTACATATCTAGCACCACTTATGAATATACTTTTGCCAGTAACACCGGTTGTAATTGCTGTAGGTAAGTTTGTTCCTATAAAATGCAGTACACCCGATTGATAATCAAAGAACCATTCATCATTGCTGGTTCCGCTGGCGCCAGCGGCAAATATACGTGTTCCTGTAGTTTGTGGGGTTGTAGCATTATCATTATCAATGTAAACACTAACTAAATATGTTGATCCAAACTCGGGCGGAATCCAATCAGTAAGATTCGTTTTCCAAGTTCTATTGTCACTTGCGGCAGTGTCTTCTATTAATTTAGCAGTAGGAGTCCAAGAACCAGTACCATCTTTATAAATTCTAACAATAGTAGAAGTTGTATCGGGTCTAGCATTAGGAATTTCTGAAGCCTGTGCCCATAGTTTATCCGCACGTAATAGTAACGGACTAGGTATAGCTTCGTTAAACGCTAATTTATTTGCTGCGGTATCAGTTTTAGTTACCCCGAAGCCTACCTTTTTCCAAAGGAAGTCAAGTTGTTCTGTAGTAGATAAGGCCATTAACTAAAACTCCATGATGTTATATAATCTCCTGAGGCTAACACTATACTGAATAGTACTTGATTACCGGTAGAACCTGAAATCGCAGTTCCGGTACTCACTGAACCCAATGTCATATTATATGTTGTTCCAGAAATTACTGAACCTAGAGGGACTCTATCTCCAGGTGTACTAGCACAACCGTTACTGCCATTTCCTCCAGCGCCTGCACCAGGTACGCCTGCGCCATCGTATGTTATTGATGCATCAATCCAACCATTCAACGTACTAGCTGTATCAATCGTTGTGCCTGGAACTGCAAAGAATAGTCCTGATATTTTACCTGTTATAGTAACTCTAAAATTTTGAACCAATGTTTTTGAAAATGCACCACGGAAGTATTGATTTCCACTAGTTCTACCTGAATTTAAATTAGGTCCTACTGGTAAATACCCTGTACTCAAATTAGTATTGAACCACTTTAGTTGATTCCAACGAACCACTGCTTCATCAGTACCTGCAATTGTTACCGCACCAGACCATGCGTTGTTTAAATAATAATTTGTTGCACTATTATATGTTGGGTTAGCACCGGTCGCTCCGGCTATAACAATACGTTTAGCAGTAGTAGCACCGTAAGGAATACTAGTCTCTACAAAACCAGTAGGGGTTGATGTAAACACTTGAATTTTTGTAGCTACAGTTGCTGTTGCACTTGTTCCATTTACGTTTGTAGCACTATACTTAATAGTTTGAACTGCCGCTGTACTTGCAGGGGCTACGTTAATAGTTTGTGATCCTATAGTATATTTGTTACTAGAATTTTTACCTGTGTCAGCTTTTGGTATACCAGTAGCTAAGAATGTAGTTGCACCATCTAAATTACTATATGTTTTAGTCTGCGACACAATAACGTTACCTGTTGTACTTTCATCGTTTGTATCCGGTGCGATAGTAAATGGTGTTGTAGTATTTCGATAAGTTTGACCTATCCAGTCATAAATCTGTGCGCCAGCTAATGATACAGTTGGACTACCTGTGTTAAAGTACGGAACACCCGAAATATACAAGTAAGTGCCTGCTGTTCCTGTAGTGAGTGTGGCACCAGAAACGTCTACCGTTGGTACTGACGTTAAATCGTCTTTAACAAAACCAGCTGGGTTTGTATTTCCAGTAGTAGAATGTGTTAGTTTGATTTGATTATAACCTGTACTTACAGAAGAAATTGTTTTTGTTGCGTATGCTGAAAAAACTTTATAGAAATCACTAGGGTAAGTAGCCGGACTAGGTACATGAGCATCTCTATCTAATGTAACTACTAGATTACCATATGTTCCTGCATTATCGCTAGAAGTAAATGCAATAGCACCATCATCTACTCCATTGAACTCATTAGTTAATGTACCTGTATATGAATTGTATACGTCACTAAGTGTACTAGTTATTACTGTACCAGTTGTATATCGTGTTACACTTGTGCCGGCAGCTGGAATATTACCACCTGAATTATCAGTTGCAAGTGCTGCCAAAAATGGACTTGTTCCAACACTAGCTGTACTCATACTTAATGTCTTAGAACTCAATCCAGCTGGTGCTGCCGGAGCCGCATTAATTGAAATGTAATTAGTTTTAGTATTTGTATCATCAGTAGCTGATTCACTGTACGTACCAGTAGCTAGTAATGCAATAGTGTAATTACCTACGCTCGTAAATGTATGGTCAATAGTAGAGCCAGGTGTTCCGGCTCCACTTGTTATTACTCCACTATTACTTCCATCACCCCATGTCCACTTGAATGAATCTGTGTTTAGTGAACTATTAGTAAATCTAACAATTGCTCTGTTAGTACCATTCAAATCAGTAAAATAATATCCTGTTTGTGATGTGTCACCCGTTCTATCAGACAACGTAACTACATTGCCAGTAAAGATTGATTGTGGATCTGGGTGAACTGTTACTGTAACAGTTGATGAACTGAATGGGCTAGTTGAATATCCATTGTATACTTCTAATTGTACGGTAAACGTTTGTGTTACTGCTGGATTTGTTAAACTAAACTTATGAGTTATGTTAACGTTTCTATCACCTGCACTACCCGAACCTGCATTCACGTTGGATGTAGTACCATCACCCCATGTCCACTTGTAATAGTTATTAGAGAATGTAGATGTAGCACCCACGCCTGCAGGTGTAGTATTTGTAAATATTACATTCCAACCATCTGGATTTAATGTATAATCATTGTTTCCTTCAAGTGTACTTGTTGTAAATGTTGGGCTATGTGTTTTGTATACGTAAACATTTTGTGTTGAACTTGTTATACTCACATCGATTGGGCCCGCGGTTGTACTAGTAGCTACAATATATGGTTGATATCTAGTATCTGCGCTTCCAGTTACACTATATGTATGTGTTTTTGCACCGCCAGTAGTACCACCAGCCTCACTGTTTGTTGCTATAGTATCACTTGTGCCATCGCCCCAATAAATCACATAGCTTTGTGCATATTGACTAGTATTGGTCAAACTTACACTAGTACCAGTATCCAATGACGTTTTGTCTAATGTAAACGATGCAATAGGAGTAGGTGTATATAATGTAATGTAGTTTGTTTTTACTTTATCGTCACTTGAGCCAGCACCTATACCACTACTATTAGTTACGGTTAAGCTAACTGTAAATTGACCACCTAATGTATTAGTATATGTTTTAGTAGGTGTTGAACTTGTACTTGTTGTACCGTCACCAAAATTCCATAGATAGCTAGTACCATTTCCATTAAATGTTCTACTAAATGATAACGATAATGGACTAGGACCTGCTACTGCGTTTGCCGTAAAGTCTACATTACCTACAAAAGTATTTTTAACAACATTTAACATTACTTCGTTTAGGTCATCAATAGCATTAGTTACTGTTGTGGTATTAGACCAAGTATCTAGTGCACCAGGTGATAGTAAGTTAGCATCATAAGGATCTCCCAGTGGAATTACATTACCTACAATGGCTGCACTGCCACCTGCTGAAGTAATAGAACCTGTAATATTAATATTGCCTTCAATTGTTATATTACCGGCTGTGCTGATATCACCAGTTGCACTTATGTTACCCAACCGTATATTACCAAATTGATTATATGATACAGTGTTATTAGCCTTGTTCACTACTACATTACTTGCGAGTGCAAATTCTGAATTGCTATTATCCCAACCAATAAAGGCGTCAACTGGAGCACCATTGGCAACATTACCTTCATAATAATGAAGAACAGAACCTCTATCTGAATTATCATCACTTGTTAAAGGTGCACCGTTAGGGCCGCCACCTGTTTCTGTTAACGGATCAGATACGTAGGTAGTAGTTGTTTGAATATATGATACGGCACCCAGTACTGTCAAGTTACCAGTAATACTAGTATTACCAGTTATATTAGCGTCGCCGGATACTGCTAAATTATTTCCAACTGATAGATAATTTGCACTAACGTTGGCATTAGCGTCTACTACGTCTATTGGCGTTTGTGTTTGTGTTAATTCACCTACCGAGAATCCACCAAGCGAGTTAAATTTCTTTAGTATTGTTGCCATACGTGTTCTTTAAATAGTTTTATATTGAGTTGTCCATACTGTAGAATCACTAGTTGCTGGAGTCACGGTTAATTTAATTTTTCCGCCAGCGTTATTAACTCCTAAACTACCAGTATAGCCTCCTATGTTTAACGTACCATATACATCATATGCTATATCTGTTCCGTTATGTACTGCAACCACTGTGGCTACACTATATTTACCACCAGCAACTTCTTCGCCTTTTACAAAAAATTCAACTGCTCTATTAGTAGCAGAACTTACTTCTGCAAGAATTTGCCCCGCTGTTACAGCGGTAGTAGTTACTGTAAAAGCACCAATAGAAGAATTTCCAATAGTTACAGTGTTACTTGATATGTCATTTAATTTAATGTTGCCAGCAATCAATGAACCACTGATTGTTAGATTGCCAAAAACGTTCGCACCAGTTTCAGTTACAACCAAAGATGTGTTAGCGTTAGCAGTTAGATTAATATTACCGTTATGTAAGACAACAATATTACTAGTACCATTAAGCAAACTGTTTCTTTTAATTGTAGTAAACCCAAGATTTTTTGCACCATCTGATGTTAAAATAGTTAGTTCATCTGCTGCCGGTACATTACCGTCATTCTTTGGATATTTTAAATCACTAGCAACTAATGTAGTTACTGTTGCATTGTTAACATTAAGTGTATTAGATATATTTGCGTGAGTTAATCCAAGTAGATTTCCAATATTGGGTTGACTACTTGTTTCGATTGTCCCATATACGTGGTCACTGTTTAGAGTTCCTATGCGTAATGTAGCGTATGTTCCGCTAACAACATTATTACTAGTTTCAGTAATATTAGACAACATTTGGAATTGATTTGATCCGGTCTTCCAACCCATAAAGTGATTAATCGGACTAATATCATATGTTCTTAATACTATACCCCTATCATATCCATCAGATGTAGTTGCATTAACACCGTTTCCATTACCACCTAAATCAATCACTGGATCTTTGATACTTGATGTAGTTACGTCAATATAAGTTGTAGCCCCTGTTACTAACAAATTACCACTTACTGTAACATCACCGGTAACACTAGCATTACCGCCTACTTTAAGATCTCCGGTGATGTTTGCATTTGCCGCATTACCTACACCTGCTTTACCAACTAAAAGATTACCATCTATGTTTGCAGTAGCACCACCAATGTATATATTCCCACCAATTCCAACACCACCTGTTACAGTTAGTGCACCAGTTGTATTGCTAGTAGCGGCTGTACTAGTAGTGATACTAGTATTACCTGATACAGTTAATGTTTGTCTATTAGTTGCGTTACCAACATTTACGATACCAGTAGTATTAATATTACCTGCTAACAAACCAGTAAATATGTTTGCATTAGCTGTCACAAAAGTATTATTTGTTCCGGAAGAAAGTGTAGTACTACCTAATTTAATTGTAAACCCGGATAACCACAAATCTCTCCACGGATGTGTTTCTGATCCTAAGTCAAGTTTAGGATCCCCGTTAGCATGTACTGAAGGTAATAAATTACTGTTTACATAATTACTAACAGTCAAGTTATTAGTAGTTAGATTAGCAGTAATATTTGCATCAACCCCAACTACTAGATTACCGGTAACGTTTGCATCCCTTGCTGTAGTGCCATCACCAACTGTTAAGTCACCTAGTATATTTGTAGTACTTGCTACACTTAAATTACCACCTAATTCAACGTCACCGCGAATGTTACCGGTAGTTGAAATGTATAATTGACTACCACTAAATGTTCCGGTATTTGCAAAGATATTTCCAGGAGCTTTAAGATCACCGCTTGTGTCGAATGACCAATGATTACCATGAACTTGAATATCAAATCCATTGACATTTGCTGTTGCAATTGTACTGTTACTTACATTAGCTACATCATTATATTTTAATTGTGCTGAAGTATTAGCTGTAATTACTATTGAGTTTGTGCCGGTGCCGTCAATATAGCCACCGTTTGAAAACGTTATACTTGATGCATTTGTAATATGAGCTACTGATAAATTACCAGTTAGTGTTACTAAATTACTAGTCTTATTATATGTTACACCAGGTGTACTTTTAACAACATTGGCGTCGTTGAAAAGCATTTCAGTATTTGAGCCAGGAGCTTCCAAATTACCTTTAATACTTCCACCTTGAACATTACCAGTTAAATTACCGTAAAAATTAACTGCTGTAACATCATTGGTTACGTTGACGTTACCGGCTATGTTTGCGTTAGCACTTACAAACAGATTACCAAGTGATACATCTGCATTGGTAGTTCCTAATTTAAAAGTCCATGAACTTGACGATTCAGTCCACAATAGTGTTGCGTTAGCTCCTGCAGTACCTCTGTCAATTTCAAAACCAGACGTCCCTGATCCCGCTGTTACTCCGTTACCTGTTTCACCTTTGTTTAATGTGATAGTGTTATCATCAATGGTTGTATTGTTAGTAGATAAACTAGTTACTGTACCGTTAACAGTTAAGTTACCATTGATGGTTGCATCAGTATTAGCTATTAAATTCTCAACAGTAAGTGTATTAGTTGCTGTACTGAATACGAGACTGCTTGATCCTGTTAATAAACCACTTGCGCCTGCAAATAATACTTGAGTATTTGATACTGTATTGACTGTAACATTTGCCGCTACTAAATTTCCCGTAGCTTCAATATTAACTGTTTTGAACTTCTTTACACCAGTAGAATCATCATAAGTTAAATCAGCGCTGGCTGCAAAGTTATTACTTGTATTAAACTGAATATAATTATTACTACCTGCTGCCTCTTGTAAATCCCATGCTGTACCATTAGCATATAATAAATTATTTGTTCTAATATTTCCGGCAATTAGAGTATTCCCTACTGTAACGTTACCTGTATTTGATAAGATGTTACCAACAGTAATGTTAGTTAAAATCGTAACATTACTAGTTGATATATCACCATTAGGATATATTACATTGGTTGGTATTTCTCCTACTGAGAATCCACCAACCGAATTAAACGTTCTTATTGCCATTGCGTTTTTCCTTTATGCTTTGTAGCTAGTTATCAAAACTTTGTAATTTGTTAAGTGCGCGGCTTTTGGTGTTACTGTTAATGTAACGTTTCCGGAAGCTATGCCACCACTTTCATAATTAACCTTAAAATCACCTACACCAGGACTAGTTATAGGTGCATCAATTGTACCATACTCATAATAACCAACATCAGTGCCTAATACACTAGCAATTAATTTACTAGTTTGTCTAGTGTTTCCTATAGTATCAGTAGCAATGATAGTATAATCCATTGAAATTACAGATGATGCTAATACTCGGTGTAATACTTGATCTACCGCAGTACTATTTGTAGTAGCAATAAAAGATGAAATTGTATAGAATTGATTATTGCCCAATCCTAATGAGAAATTGTTTGCTGTTAGATTTTCTTCTACAGTTAATGATTTAGTAACTTTATCGTAAATAACTCCAGAAGCTGAACCTGCTAAAGAATTATCGTTGAACAATAATGCACCATCAGTACCTGTAATAGTAATGTTGGCCGTAATGTTACCTTGAACATTTCCGTAAAAATTTGTAGCAGTGATAGATCCAGATACAGCGGCATTTCCACCAACCGTAAGATTGCCAGAAATATTAGCTCTTGGGGCTGTAATATTCCCATTAGTATCTATAATGTTAACTGGAGGTATATTTACTGTATACCCACCTACCGAATTGAATGCATTAGCTGCCATTTATAGTCCCAAATATTATTTTATATCTTATTTATCATTTTTCAATGATATGTGTTTGAGTAGCCAACAAAAAAGAGCACCGAAGTGCTCTTTGATTCCTTCCCGTAGCACAGACCGCGGTCTGTGCTCCCGAACAAGAAGATGTTTGTGCTTACTTGAATGTCAAGTTAGCAACATCGATTTCGCCTAGATAGTCGGCTGCATTACCGAAAGATGATGCAGTGTTTGTCAATTCAACATAACCGTAACGAGTCATGAAAGACACGACTGGTTCGAATGTTGATGGATCTAGAACAACGCCAGAAGACATCAATGGGATGTATGGGCAATAGAATGCTGCCGCATCAGTCTCAGATGTACCTTTGTAACCAACTAGAACAGCTTGGCTGTCAGATGCATATGTGTTAACGAAAACACGCATTGCACCGTTCAATGTACCAACGAACTTAGTGTTAGTTGGAGCTTCAAAAGTACCTTCTGTTGTACGAGCAAATGCTGATGTAGTTGCAGATTGCAATACAGTCAACACAGCTGGAGATACAACTGCCCAGTTACCAGCGCCACGACGAGTGCGTTGAGCAATCTTGTTAGCAACACGGTTGATTAGAACTGCCAATGCGGCGTGCTCATCACCAACGAATGTAGCTGTACCGGATACAGCGGCTTGGTCAAATGTTTCTTCCAATGTAGCCAATGTGCTCAATGACAATAGAATCTCTTGGTCGATCTCAGCAGTAATTTCTTGTGCTAGAGCGGCCATAATTTCTGCTTCAACGTCAATACCATGTTGGCTTTGAGCGTCTTGGGCAGCTTCGAATGTCCAGCGAGCTTGTAACTTACGTGACTTAGCTTCAACAGCCTGACGCAAGATTTGAACACTGATTTGCTTACCGCCATTACCTTCTAGAGCGGCAGTGTTATTGCCAGTATAGATAGATGATGAACCAGATGCATTTGTCTGTGTTGAGTAAGCCTGAGCAATTTTGAACGGGCTTAGAGCTTCTTCACCTGCTGATACGCTTGTTGCCGCTGTGCTGTTGTCTGTTAAAGACTGAGCATAACGAACACGTAGAGTGTGAATTTGACCAACTGGGCCAGTCATTGGCTGAACGCCAACCAACTCGTTAGCAATAACGGTTGGCATGACACGACGGATAACTGGTAGAATCACACGGTTTAGTGTAGCGATATTGCCAGATGTAGTTGTGCCAGCTGATGACTCAGATAGTAACGATTTTTTAGTGTTTTCTAAGATAACACTCATTGTTGAGCGGCGAGTACCTTTTAGACCTTCAAGTAGGGCTTCTTTGGTCTCGTCCCAACGACCTTCTAATAGAACTTGTGACATTTTATATTTCTCCTAAATTATGTCGATTTTTAAAGCCCTGCCAATCGTCTTAGGTCAATCACGTTATCACGTGGTTGGTCTTCAACTTGTGTCATGGCAGATTTATCACCAGTAACTGCTTTTACACCTTCTGAAATCATAGACTTTTTAGATTCTAATTTTTCATTGATGTTATTCAATACGGCTGGTAAATACTTATCGAAAGCTGTTTGCAAACGGGTTGTTTGTACGCTTTCTAGTAAATCCTTCATTATAGTTGCTTTTTCCTCATTTAGAGTAGATAGCAATTCATTCATTGTCGTTTGACGGACATTGGATTCTTTAATGATACGAATTTCACGTTCCTTGTTTTCAACTAATTGCTTTGCGGCTTTCATTGTAGTAATAGATTCAGCTAATTGCTGATCTTTTGCTTGTAGTTGTTTGAATAACTTACGTGTCTCAGCTTTTTCCTGTAAATAGGTAGTGCTGAATTCACTTGCATAAGATTCAAAGATTTTACGACCAAAATCGTTTTCACGGGCAGTCTTAATATCTTCTTTCAATTGGCCTAGTTCACCCTTAAGATGTTTGCTTACAGTTTCGTTCATTCTCTTAGCAGATTCGGTCACGAAACGTGCCTTCAATGCTTCAAGTTGTCTACGACCTTCTGCAACTAACTTAACTTTTGCTTCGACCACAGCTTGTTTGTCTTGCGTGAATTCTTTAATTTCACGTGAAAGAGCACGAACAACGAATTGTTCTAACTTTTCTTGACTTTCTTTCTGGATCTTACGCTCATTGCGTAGTTCTTTAATTTCTTCGGATAGTTTAGTAACCATAAAATTATTGAACTTGGCTGCATTTTCATGTAGCTTGCGTTTTGCGTTTGCGCGGTCTTCGTTCATCGCTTGTCTTTCAATCTGAAATTCGGAAATTTCTTCTGAAAGACCTTCTGTAACCATATTATCTAGGGCTTCTACCATTACGTTTTTATCATGTTCATAACGTTGTGCGAATTCTTCACGCAATTCTGCACGTACTTGCTCTTTGGCTTCATTCAACTTAGTTTCCCATGCCTCATTTAATGCGACACTAGTTTCTTCGTTGATTAATCCACTTTCAAGTAATGGTTTAATAATTTCCAAACTCATTGGATTTCCCCTTTATGTTTAATCTCTTTACTGTAGGTTTTACCTACATGACTTAGAGATTGCTTTTTCAAAACCTCAGTACGAGTTTCTTTACGACCCTTGTTCCAAGGAATAGAACCCTTTTTTGCACCGCCGTTTTTATGACCAAGTTTATTAACACCTGTTGTGGATGCAGAAATTTTTTGTTTTACCATTGCCGGTGTTCCCAAGACCCACCCAGCAGATATATATTCATCTAATAAATTAACATGAACTCTTTTATAGAGTCCGTTTTTATTTACCGTTTTTTTACCTTTGTTATGTCCATCGTTGTTAAACAGACCATCTCCGTTGTGTTTATTAAAACTTCTAGGATCATTTTTAGCATCAAGTAATTGAAGTATCTCTACTTCTAATTTTCTCATTTCCAATGGATCTCCTGTTTGAATAATTTCACGTTTCCATTCAATTTTATTTTCAACAATCAAAGGTTTTACAATTTTACTAGAACAAATATAACCATCATTTACATGAGCATTTTTACTAGTACGTGAACCTATATACCATTTCATTGTTGGTAAATGAGTCCATTTGTAAATGTAAGAAGTTGTCATTTAATCTTTAACTCACTGATGAGGCGCATTACTTCCTCTTTCAAGTATCTCTGTACTTTTGCGTTACTTTGCGCATCTTTTGCAATCTCAAGCGTTTTATGACCATGTTTCATGTTCATCATACCTTCGTATATCGCTTTAGGATAAGCATTAGGTGCACTAGGTTGTGCAACGATATCCACAGTGACTATTTCAAAGTCACTGACATGGCCATTAGCATCGTTAACGTTTCCGCTACCTCTGCTAGATACGCCTAGTTTGACACCACTCTCCAACATAGTAGACACTAACTGTCCCATTGGAGTTGGTAAAATCTTTAACTTCCCGAATCCATTTGCACCATCCATCCACATTTGAGTAATCATATGTGAAACACGATCCAAATTGATTTTTAAATCATCTGGGTGATCTACTTCACCCAATACAGAATAGCCTTCGGTAACTTGTTCATTTAGAGCATTAACAGCAGATTCAATTTCAGAAACAGGATACACACGCTCATTAGCGTTGCGTACCCCACCCTGAATGAATATCCCCTTCATATAAAGGGACTTCTTGTTACCTTCACCTTCACTCAAGACCTCCATACTAGCACGGTCAAAAGTTAGATGCTCTTTAAGATACAAAGCCATTATCTTAGGTATCCTTACTTCTTAACAATCTTCTTGACTGTCTTTCTTGACTCACCAACGATAGACTTACTGTTCTGTCCATCATCACCTTTTGCTGGCTTAGGGGCTGCTTCACCTTTTTCAGAGAAGTTACCTTTGCCTGGAGCATTTTTGTAATTGCCAGGAATGTCTTTAACTGCTGGGTTCAATAGTCCACCTTGTGTACCACCCTTGCCACCATCGCCACCACCTAAGTGATTAGCTTTAGCGCCATTTGACGGAATCTTTGGTCCATTGCTAGTTACGCTCTTAGTGTTAACACCGTTGTCACCGTGTGTTACAGAAACTTTCTGCAACTGTACAGCTTCCATCATGCCTTCTTCTTCTTCTGGTGCAGCCATATCCATGTCGCCTTCTTCACCGCCCATGTCTTCTCCACCTTCGTCTGAACCCATCATTTCTTCGAATTCAGCCATTAGTTCGTCTAGTTTGTCTTCTAGTTCAACTACGCGGTCTTCTAAACCACCTTCTGGTGTTTCTTCACCGTCCATGCTGTCATCCATATCGATATCAGCAAATTCGTCTTCTTCTTCGGTCATGCCTTCTTCTTCATAGGCAATTTCGTCCATCAATCCACCGACTTCATCTTGACCTTCGCCCATGTCATCAAAACCTTCTTCTAGGTCTTCATCAGCCCCTTCTTCAAGTTCTTCTTGACCTTCTTCTAGGTCTTCGTCTTGGGCTTCTTCTAATTCTTCGTCCATCATTGACTCATAAATTTCGCGGCTTTTTTCAACTACGATATCGTGGAATAATGCACGTGCTTGTTCTTCGTTCTCATTGATAATTAAATCG
>Ga0315909_10000067_pt1 | contig 126216 bp, 162 predicted proteins | sample LakEriMetagenome_11_FD_203527 | JGI IMG/M metagenome (GOLD analysis project Ga0315909, IMG submission 203527) | Freshwater fungal communities from buoy surface, Lake Erie, Ohio, United States - Buoy 2 MA125 | ecosystem: Environmental > Aquatic > Freshwater > Lake | place: USA: Lake Erie, Ohio... | reverse complement strand
AAACCTACAAGGGATATACATGGAACCAGATTTATTTTCAGAATACACAGCTATAAAAAAAGGGACAAAAAAAGCAAACGCTTTTTCTAAATTGATTAAAAACAATGAGGAACTAAAAAAAGAACTGCATTCCAAATCCCTTGACATATCAGAGCTTTATTCTAATCCGAGTGAAGTACAAAGATTGAAATTTGTATTTGAGGACAAAAAAATCAAATTTTGTGAATGTGGTAAACCAAGATCTTGGAGAAACTTCAAAAAGGGCTATAATAAGACATGCGGGGATAAAGAATGCGTTTCAAGGGAAAACAATAGGTCAGTTAAAGAATTTTACCAAAATAAATACGGAGTAGACCATTTGTTTCAAACTGAAACATTTAAGACAAAATTAAAGGATACTTTCATATCAAAGTTTGGAGTTGATAACCCTGGAAAGAACGAGGAGGTAAAAAATAAGATCAAAAAAACAAATTTGGAAAAATTTGGAGAAACAAGCTGGTTAAAAGTAGAAGAAAATAAAAAAAGAATCTCTGAAAGTATTATAGAAAATAATTCTAAAGATAGAATCTCTAAAATTGAAAAATTTAATATACCAATAGAAATAAAAGATTTTAACACTAAAGAAGTTAAAATACAATGTAATATTTGCAGCAATTCTTCAGTCTCATCAACTTCATACTTTAATAAGAAAATATCAGCTGGACAAAATCCGTGCTTAAAATGCAGTCCCCCTCTTTATTCTGAATCTAGAGCAGAAAATGAACTTAGTGAGTACCTCAAAGAAATATACGCTTTGGAAATAATAACTCACGATAGAAAAATATGCGAAGGTAAGGAAATTGATTTCTTTTTACCTGAATTAAATGTAGGTTTTGAATTCCATGGGATCTGGTGGCATAGTGAGATCTTTAAGGGGAAAAATGGAAATCTTAATAAGAAAAATATTATTGAGAATAAGGGGATAAAAATTTACCACATTTGGGAGGACAGTTGGCTCCTAAAAAAAGAAATCATAAAAAGCAGAATCTTGAATGCTTTAGGTCTTTGTAAAAAAATATATGCAAGAAAATGTAATATCCTAAAAATTACTGCCAGAGAAGAAAAGGATTTTCTTGATACTAATCACATACAAGGATATGTTCCATCACGAATCAAGCTGGGACTTTATTATGATTCAGAATTAGTCTCAATTATGACTTTTGGGGCAAAAAGGAAATCTTTGGGTCAAAGATCAAAAGAGGGAGAATATGAGTTATTAAGATTCTGTAATAAATTAGGAACGACCGTAGTAGGAGGTGCATCTAAACTTTTCAATAAATTTATCAAAGAATTTGATCCGGATCTAGTTATTTCTTATCAAGACAATTCTTGGTATACTGGAAATCTCTACCAAAATATAGGATTTGATTTTATATCTAAAAGCAAGCCTAATTACTATTGGTGTAAGAGTAATATTAGATACCATAGATTCAATTTCAGAAAAGATAAATTAATTAAAGACGGTTTCGATAGAACTAAAACTGAGGATATTATTATGACTGAGAGAGGTTATTATAAATTATGGGATTTTGGTAATTTGAAATGGGAATACAAAAAAAAAGGCTTAGATTAATCTAAGCCTTTTTCTTCTAATTTATATTTTTAAGAAAATTGGATAAATCCTCCAGAAGCAATGCCTCCAGTTCTTGTTACCGTTAATCTGTTAATAAATTTGTGGATTCCCCTTGCAGGTTCGATTATAACATCTATAATACCTAGATTCTGATCTATGATTGCTGGTGTGTTATTAGAAGAATCCATAATGCTCAAGTAGTTATAAATACCACCTACAGATCTTACACCTGTTAAGTAATTATCTACCAATGTTTTAATTTCAAGTCTTACTGAGTCTTCGTTGAAATCAAATACATAATTTGAAAGAATCTCTTCAATAGCGCTTTCAATAGTGATCAGAAGATCTCTAACATGGAGGTTATTGAATGCTGAGTTAGTTCTTTGATAGCTTGTTTGGTTACCGTAGATAACTACTCCAATTCCTCTCTTACGGATGATTGGGTTGATACCAAATGGTTCCAAATATTCTCTATCTTCTAAATCGAAATCATATTCAAGACCAACTAAATTACCTGCTGAGATAATACCTCTTTTAACACCTGCTACTATTGAATAAGGTTCACCTGTGATAAACTTACGTATGAAGTTGTTTGACACGTAAGCAGCTGGTGGAACATTCAAATTCTTGCCGTTTTCTCTAATTGTCAAGAAAGGAGCAAAGAAACCAGAGAATTTAGCTCCTAAGTCTTCATCAGGTAAAGAGAATGTGAATGAAGGATTCAAACTCAAATTACCACCATCTGCAATGTATCTTGCTTGAAGAATTGGTGCTGGATCAGTTGACGTTGGTGCAGAAGTAAATCTAGGATCTATAGAATCAGAGAATTTCTGCATAGAAGGTGCGTTGCATATTGCCATACACTTCTGTCTGTTCTTAGCCAATCTAGTAAGTTGGTATTTACAGTTTGGTTGAATACCTCCATCAAAAGTATCCACAATGTATCTGAATGTAATAACATCAGTATCAGCTAGTGTTCTAGCCAAATTTGTGTCTGTCATCACATCAAGAATTGCGTTCATTCTTGTATCTGTTCCGTTAGGTACAGAAGCAGCTTTTATTGCAGCACCTGGGAGATAAGTGAAGTTAAACGTCTTAACAAATTCCTGTATGTTCTTGAATTTCCAAACTCTTGTTGTTGCACCTGGGTACAATTGGATAGGTCTTTCTGTTTTTACTTGTATCGTATAAACTCCAGGCGACGCTGCTGAAGATACGGATTTAACTTCAAGAACTCTTGTTAATCTTGACTGAAGGTTTTCAGTTAATGGATTATCGTAAGTTTGAGTGTCAGTAGATACCAATAGATCTCCAACTTTAATTCCTGACGCTTCAGCTTCAGCTTCAGTAAGTTCAACAACATTCGGAGCTAACTGAGTGATAATGTCAACATAATCGCTGACGTTACCAGCAGTAGAAACGATGTTGAAAGCTTCACCTGTAGTAAGATTAGTTCCTACTGGCAATGAGCTGATATATGAAGTATCCCAAGTAGCAATAGCTTCAGGAGTGTCGAAAGTATCGTCTGTAAACGCTCTCACAACCAATACGTTGAATCCATCTCTATCAACATTTGTTTCGAATTTCAAATATTGTAAAAGAGTTCCAGTATCGTCTTGCCAAACAACGTCTCCATCTCCAATATTTCCTTTTACCCAATCCTGATAAGCTACAGAATTTTCGTAAGCCAAATAGCTATCATCTCCGATTGGAATATCAGGCGAGAAGTAAACATCATCATTATCAAAGTAATCTGGACTTCCTATTTGATAAGCATCTGCTGAGTTTTTATTCGTTTCGTACCAAGGTTGAACATAAGTTGTACCTACTGTTGCACCAATTAATGGGTGAGTAAGTTTCATTCTAACCTGGGTTTGAACACCAGCTGCTAAAGTTGAATTTGTAATTGTCTCGGATGAGATAACCTTCAATTTAACAAGATCTCCTACATAAAATCCTAAATAACCAGGGGTAGGAAGTGAACTAGTAACTTTACCAAGGACCCATTTAGCTGCAGGAGATGTAGTTGTAATATCTAAGAATTCCTGTACAGCTGTAATTTGGTCGTCGTGATATGTTGGATTAGTAAACTTGGTATCGAATAAAATTTTACTTCCAGAAATTGTCCAAGCATTATTCATATCTGTGTACAAGATACCAGGTCCAGTGTTGCTGAACAAAGTTGAATCCTCAACCAATGTTCCTGTTTCAGGAAGTTCATCAAATCCAGTTCCTGGTGAAACTCCTGTGTCAGTTATAGCTGTACCTCCAGTAGCTCCATCTACATTTCTATAATAAGTAAAATCTGCAAAGAGATTTTGGCTATAAGAAAGGAAGTTCAAATTCTTTGGAACTGAAGTGATATCAGCATCAGCACCAATTTCATCAACCAAGTGGTGACCAACTAAGTCAATTACTGAAGAATTATTCTCTAAATCGTCTAAAGCCTCTTCATTAACTGCACAGAAAATTCCAGTTTGTTGAGTTTGATTATTAATCAATGTCTGAACATATCTTAGAGTTCCGTTTTGGTCAGTGAAGTTAGGAATGAGTGTTCCAGTAACAGTTAAAACAATGTTTACTCCATCTATAGAAAGGAAATCATCGATTTTAGATTTAATGAATCCTTTAGATGTAAAGTAAGCACTATATACTGGATCGTTTGCCAAAGCCTGGTAATCTGTCCAGTTTCCACTAACTGCAATAACATCTACAAACCAATCTGACAAATAATCATATTGGTTCATATAAGAAGGCACGTTGTCTGGACCAAAATATTCTCTTGCAGTTATATCAAACCCTTTTAATGGGAATCTAGAATCAAGGGATTTTCTAACGATGATTGATACTGGGCTCTGACCAAGGTTTACTAAGCTGAATAGCTTTCTAGAATCAGGCTGTGAGCTAGAAGTGTCTTCAGTGGCCAATAAATACTCAGTGTCTGGGAACCAGAACTTTTCTTTGTTATAGTAAGAAGAAACTAATTTATCTTGCTTAGTCAAAGGATCTGAATAACCACCTGTTGCATTGTTACCATTTTGTTCCTCTGTGTCAACAGAGAAAGCTCTATATCTTGCAACATCTGCTCCTTCAGCGAAATCTGGATCGCCATTAACATCTACACTGTTGTTAAGTATTCTTAGATTAAGAGCGAAAACAGGACCAGACTGAAGGCAGGTTAAAACTGATCTATGGAAGAAAGATCCCTTTTTCTCTAATGCTTTATCAATTCCTCCAAAAACTGCCTGGAAAGTAGTGATGTCTGGACAATACACAGGAGTGTTAAAAGGTCCGACATTAGAATAACCAACTACCAATCGGATTGTTGATGGGTTGATTATAATGTTTTCCGAAGCATCGAATTCTAATGTGTAAACACCAGAAGCTTTGAATAATGATAAATCAAGTTTAACTTGTTTGGCCATCTTTAAATATTATTTTTGTATATATCGAAGAAGTTCATCCGTTAGGACTTCTTTTTCTATCTATATATCATTCTCCAGTTAAGAATCAAGGAGACCATTCAAGAAAGTATAATTGGACATTTCCCCTCCTTTTGCAGAGGAAGCTTCAGTATTCTCTTTTAATTTTTCTTCTATAGACTTTTTAAATTTCTCGTTTAAACCATCATAAAGGTCAGTTACTGTGTCCTGAAAATCACCAGTTTCAAAGATACAGTTTATATCAACCAAAGTCATTGCAATATCATCCTTACCAATTTGGCTAGTAAAACTTCCTCCCTGGTTCATTCCAAAATTAGCTAATTCGTGTACTGTGTTTTTTTCTGACGGAATTATTTTACTGTTTTTTACATGTATTTTGAGATCGTAACAGTATTTTTCTTTGTTCTTAGATGTGAGCTTAACTCCTGGCTTTAATCTAGTAGATGCTTCTGAGTGCCTTGTATAAACGAACATTTCTTCATAAAACTCTTCCGAATCTAAAAGCTTGTCCATTAGAATCTCTCCCTTATAATCAATCTCAATTACGATTCTAGTGTTGTCCACTCCTAGAATTTGTGTTACCAGTATCTCTAAAAACACCTTCAATTCATCTATCTGGATAAGATTTGATCTAAAAATTCCAACCTGTAATAGACAGAAAAAGTCACTTTCGTCCTCATAAAATTTCTTAGATTTTATGATGTTAGATGGCATTGGGGCAACTTTGAAAATGTTTACTACCGAATAGTCACCTCCACCTCCACCTGCAGTATCAATCGAAAGATAAAATTTCTGTCCTTCCTTTTCAAATATGGACGTTGGATCAAATTTGGGATGCCAAATAAGGTTAGAATAATCTACGTGACTATTTTCAAATGGGAATAGATCATGGTGTATAAAATCCTGCTCGTTGATTTTGAGTCTTTTGAGGCTTTGGGAATCAAGGAGAAGTCTAGATGACGATAAGAATTGACATCCATACTCTTGATTGAAATCTTCTTCTGATCCTAGTGCAGCTATTTCTCTTTTCTTCCATTCGTCATCTCTTCCAGGTATTTGCCACCATTCTACTCTTATCGGATTAAAATCGTTTTCCTTTTCAATTGCACCTTTATAAATTTCCCAAAATTTATTCATCCCATTCGGTGTGGATGTTATGATTACTCTTGAAATTTGTGAAGATGAAATAGTTGGGTATACGGATTTGAAGAATTGGTTTATGAAGTTTGGGTTGATGTGTGCAAACTCATCCATGTAGAGCATGTGAATGGTATAACCGATGGAAGATGTTTTAGTGGTTGTTTTTGCCATTATTCTGCAACCATTATCAAACTTCATAGTCATTACGTTGTAAACCAATATACCAGGTTTCAAAAAGAAAGGTAATCCTTTAAGGATAACTTTAATCTTATCCATCAATTCTGCAGCTGTATCACCGATGTTTGCCATTATCATGGCATTTTTCTCAAAATTGAATAGCAAGTACCATAAGAGGAATATAGAGGATGTTATAGTCTTTCCTGATTGCCTAGGGGAAACGAATACATTTTTTCTGTGATGTTGATATTGATTCAGAATTTGGATCTGATAATCTCTTAATTCAATTTGCCTGATACCATCATCAGTCATCACTTTACAATAGTTGTTTGCAAAGTACACAACATTAGATGCACATTTCTTTATTTCTTCTAATTCCCAGTCTGTGTATTCAAAAAGTACATTGCCCCTTCTTAGCTCTGGTTCGTTTTCATGAAAAGGGTTATCAACCTCTTTATAGTCAATTCCATTTTCTTCAGCCTCAAAAAGTAGTTTTTCTATTTTAGCTGTTGACCAAAAATTACCGGATTTATCTTCCTTGTTTTCTGACATAAAAAAAATTAATCAAAGATTTCGTCCTCGATTTCAAAGTCCTCATCGTTATCAGAACCTCCTATGAAATCTGCAGTGCCACCATCTTTTGTTCTTGGATTTATTAATTCGTCTTCTGGCTCTATTATTTCCGCATCCTTTATTTTGCTTCCACCTTTCATCAAGGTTTGTAAGTTTTCCATCAAGGATTTAGTTCCTCTCACTTTCAAAGCATCCATATTTTCTGGAGAGTCTATTAAATTACCGTCCTTATCAAATTGGATTTCTGATTGTTTTTTGATGTCCTCAGATTCCTTTCTTAATTCTTTGTAGTTCTTCTCCATCTGGGACATGTAAGTAGCAAAATTTTTAGGCATCTGCATTATTTGATTTTGCAATTGGGCTAAAACTTCAAAAAGTCTTGGCTCTATTCTTCCTGAATCAATCTCTTCTATGAGTTTAGAAATAGCGTGTTGAGCAGTTCTGATCTGAAATGCCATAGTGGAAATACTTAAAGCGTCAATCTTCTGTTTGTGCTTTAAATAGTTGTCTTCTGGAAGACTTTCCATATCATGATAGAACTTAGAAAGGGAATCCAGAATAGCCCTAGCCTCCGATTCAACATCATTTTTGATGTTATCAACATCGATAGTTCGTTGAGGTCTCATTGGAGGAATATCTGGAGCGGTTAATCCAGACAACATTTCATCAGCCAAAATGATTCCATCAAGCTGTTCTTTAAGGTTAAGCTCTTGCTCTTTAGATAAATTAGGCTTTTTTGGTTTTCTTCTTGGCATTTACTTTTGAGTATTATATCTAATTATCTATTTCTAGCGACACGTGGAAGTTTCAGAATTGGTTTAGCATTATCAATTATGATGGCTAATTGTGCATCATCTATGATATTTTGGTTCAGGATAGCAGATTGTTTTTCTTCCTCTACCATATATTTAAAGAACCTAAAATTGGTTACCCATAAAGGACAAGATCTAGTCTTATATGCGTAGTTATTTGTTCCGTAAAAAGGGCTATCAAAATCTGTCTCTATAACTGGTGGTATGTTAAACGTATATGCTTGAGTTGTAACGCCATCCAAAGAATGAATTAGGCTCAAATCAGATGTTTGTGCTAAAGGATTATCTGGGTTGTAAGTGAGTCTCCAAACCTTTAATGAATATTGTCTGAATACATTAGAAAAATTAAAAACGAATCCATACCAATCATCTTCAGTTGGAATGAATTGACCTATTGTGCTTTGAATTCCTGCTCCAAAAGGTGAAAGAATTTCTAAATTATTTATTTTCACTCTAAAACTACCAGTTTGCAAATAGTTGCCGGATTGTGGACTCGATTCAGCATTTGATCCACTCCAAATGAAATCTATGTATAACCCTTGACCATTATAGTAACCATCGAACAATATTCTAGATTGAGCTCTTTGTGCTTTCCATCCCGAGGTTGACACAGGTGCTGAAGCTCCTGAATCCTTCACTTTGAATCTGAATTGATCTATAATTTCCAAAATCTCAAAACCTCCTGATCTTATACCATCAGCCAGGATAGAAACGAATCCATTAGGATTGGGTCTAACATGAAATCCGTGAGGTATAGGATAAGTTGTATATGTTATCTCGCCAGATCCAATATTATCAATATTAATAGGGTATTTAGGAGATGGTCTGAAAACTAATTTACTCTTATCAATGTAGTTTCTTGATCTAAACCAGCAAAGAAAACTCCTCTCCTCATTAGCAGTTAAAATTGGATCTGCCTTCCATCTAACAGCATCTCTTTCTTCGTCAGTCCAACCAGATGCAGGAGAAACTGGATCTATTGTGTTAGGATCATCGATAAAAATAGAATTTAGATCATAATAAGTATTGAAAACTATTGTCCAGTTGTTATTTAAATCGTATTCTATAATTGGGAGGTTCTTATTAATATAAGATCTTATTGGATCGTCTAATCTCCTTTGTGAAGTTACTGCATATTGTTGTGGTTTAGTAATTTCAGTTTCTTGATCTTGGATATCAGTTCCAAAAAGTTCTTGTGTGTTTACAGTGTAATCATGTAAGCCAGATTCTGCTGTGGGATCCAAGAATGTTGTGTTTTTTTGGATTTCGTACTTAACCAGTTGAACTTTGAAATATACCGGATAGTTATTTATATCTCTAAAAACGTACATAGAATCTATCCTATAAATTCTATTTGTTCGTGGGAAATAAATTATATCTCTTTTCCTTGGCTGAGATCCTTTTCCGAATATTCCTTCGAAATATTTTCTATCTATATGGATTTCAAAAGGTTGTTGGAAGTTTAATCCCCACGTTTCAAAATTGATAGCAGCATCAGGAAATTGGTTATTAGGAACCATAACCTTAACACACTTCTCATCAACAACATCATATAGCGTATACTCTTTGAGAACAACATCTTTGCCTCTTCCCTGTGGTTGAACAGAATAATAAACCACTTCGTGACCGAAAACATTATTTACAACCTTACTTAAATCTTGATATAGATTGATCGCTCGATTTATATCATATGGTCTAAAAGTGAAATCACAATCTGAAAAAACAATTGGATAATTAGTTAGCTCTTTTCCACAAAGCGGAGTAGGCGTTACCATTAAATCTCTAGGATCTACAGTAGCATAAGTTAAGTCCAATTCAAAATCATTTAATATTATTGCAGGACTTAAAGTTGTTCCTGGAGGATAATAAGGACTCGCATTTTCATCTGAAGAAGCTGTCATTCTAACTTCTAGATAAAAGGGAACAGCAGGAGATATTGGCAATGCTTGAACAGCAGCCTCGGTTAGTTCACTCCAAAGAGACCAATTTGATCCATTTATACTCCATCTAAATTCTAAAAACAGAAAAATGCTTGGGGGATTTTCTCCGCTTGTATCAATGATCCACCCATTAAAAGATTGTACATTTTTAAAGGGATCTGACCAAGAAATTATTCTATAATTTCCAATAGCGGTAAATTCTATTACTACCTCTGGCATTTTTGTCTTTTCATTTGTAATATATATCGGTAAAAGAGTTATGAGAAAATTAAGAGCTGCAATGGAGAAATTTAGTTTCTCACAATTAACTTCAAATTCGGACGGAAAAACCTCAGGAAGTGGCACCGCTGGTCTTTACATTGTATTTATAGGAGGATTTTGTTTTTTCTTAGGATGTATCGATAAAATGTTCATTAATCAAAATGTCGACATTTTAGTACAATCAATAATTTTTGTGAGTATAGGAACTGCTTTACTTGGGTACAGGAAATCAAAAGACACACAAGTTATAGAATCTGATAATAAAACGGTCAGCACTGCGGAAGAAGCTGAAGTGAAAGAGGATCAGCAGTTAAATTCTTAAGGATTAGCACCGGTAGATCCTGTAATATCCCTTCTAATGTCGTAAACTCCAAGCCCTTCTATAATTGTGCTATTATCTTCAGGTGCCTTTCCTAATTCAACATTTAGTTTGATTCCACCTTGCATCAAATTACCTCTGAATCTCTCAGTAGTAAGGTCTAACTGTGGAAGATATGTTTCTAGATCCATCGAGAAAGAAAGTGTTATAGCTTCACCTCTTTGTGATCCGTATCCCATTTGGAAATTATTAGGTTGCTTATCTGGAGGAGAATCCTGTAATGAAACTTGAACTGGTATTCTAAACCCCTTGTAATTGAAGTAGTAAACGAATCTCTTGTACAATATTTCAAGAACACTTTGCTGTATTTTAAAAGCATCTAAAGTTGTATCTGCTTTGATTTTAGCATTAACTTGTATTGCTAAAGGAATAGGATTCATGTAGGATGAATAAGTCACCATTTCACTTCCTGATTCTTTTGGTACTTCTTTTACGTACGAGCCACGGACAAATTTTGTAGTCGATGCAGATGTATCTAATCTGATTGTACCAAGCTCTAATATTCCTCTTGGAACGACATCATAATTTCCCTCAGCAAAAGCAGGATTTCCATCGCAGTCTTCATAAGAAAGATAAAAATCTTGTAGAAATGGTTCGTCGCCTACCATAGAATAGAAAAATGGAATGAAGATAGTTCTTTTAACTTGATCTGATCCAGTTTGAGTATAGGTTATAACCTCATTCATCTTACTTAGAAGCCCTAAAATAACACCTCTAAAGAAAACATCGTCTGTGTTGTATTTTTCTAAAAAATCCATATTAGTTAATTACTGAGGTATTATTAGTTATTATTGGAACACTGCCATATTGGTAAGGATCCTTTTCTAAATCAATAACCCCGATTTTTGATTGGAAGTAAATCGGAATTTCTCTTAAATTAATTTGTAATGGCTGCTTATTTTGATTGATATAATCGGGATGATCAAATACACCTGTTGCATATTCTACATCAGTCATTTGATTACATTGGATAAGTTGAACTGGGGAAAAATACTTTCTCAATGAATTTATTCCTTTTTTTGCAGCAATTGAAACCTTAAACCTATAAACGAAATATTCTTTTTGTGGAATATCATCAACTAAAGAATCGGGTTTTACCACAAGAAAGTAATAAAACCTTGGTTCTAAATTTCTAATTGTGTTAGTACCCGCAGGATAAATGATATTGGCCATCGATCTATATATCGATGTAGACTTTAGCCTATCTTTTCAAAAACAAGATCTGAGAAATTGTTCTTTTTTGAAATCTCTATCTTGTAATCGAAAATTTCTGTAGGCATTGGTGCGTGATTAATTACGAAGATGTTCATGTGTAAATCGTCGCAAAGTTTTCTCAAAGTAGTTAGAATCGTATGTACCCCATCAGGATCGACAGAACTGAAAATCTCATCAAGAAATAGAATGTTAACAGAAGAAAATCTTATTTTCATTAACTTGATTATAGCAACTAAGACCGCAAAATCAACTTTTTTCATTTCTCCTGTAGAAAGAGTTTGACAAGATATCTCCTCACCTAAGTGGAATATTTGAGCATTGAACTCCTCATTGAAAACCACCTTGTATGGTAAATGTAAAGAGAGAAGAGTGGAAAGAATTTCATTGTTAAGTGATGGTAAAATAGACTTAATTGCCAGTTGCTTTACACCTTTTTCACTTAAGATTTCATCAAGGGTTTTAATCCAATTTTGTCTCTCTTCCCAAGTAGACTTTTCCTTATTGAAAGTGCCAAGCTCTTCTTGTGCAGTGTTCAACAACTTCTTAATAGAATTTACCTGATCATTATTTTTTGCAGTTTTAAGATCCCTTAATTTTTCTTTCAAAGATTTGATAGCTAATTCTATTTTCCCTCCCTTCTTAAAAAGATCATTTTTGGTATCTTGTAAATCTGATTGCAATTTCTTAGCATCATTGTAATTTTGCTTCAAAGCTTGCAAACCATCAGACAAATCCTGTCTTTGTGATGAAAGAAGGTCAAAATGAGATTTATGAAAATCACTTGAAAGATCTGATAAGCAGGTTGGACACTTGTCGTTGTTGTACAAGTTCATTTTTGAATCTAATTCTTTGATTTTACTCATAGAATCAGTCAAAGTCTCGTATGCTTTGGAAACAGTTCTACTTATGTCATTTTCTTGTGTTTTGAAAGACTTAAGCTTTTCTGTGTGAATTTTAAGCAGATCTGTGTAATCATCAAGCTGTTCCTGAGTTTTGTCAATTTCACCTCCTGCATTTTCTACTAATCTTTTCTGAAGATCTTCAAGTTCTTTTTGAGAGTTGAAGATGGATTTTCCTGTTGCTTGGATTTCACCAGAAAGTCTATCAATAGATGACTTTATATTCTTTGTTTCTTCTTTCAAAATGTCACGCATTTCATTTAAAATATAGAAACCAAAAATCTTATCTATTATGAGCTTTTTATCTGCGCTGCTCATCTTTAAAAAGCTTTTGAAGTCGTTAATAGACAGGGATATTGTATTATTGAAAACGTAATATGGTATTTTCAATATGTCATCAGAAAGAAAGTCCTGTACATTTTTCTGACCTGCCCTGTCATAAACTTCACCTTGAATCGATAATTGAAATAGTGATGGATCAAGACCTCTTTCAACCTCGTAGAATTTACCATCCTCCTCGAATGATATTTTCATCCAGGCATTGCCGTTGGATCTATTAGGAATGTCTTTTAGTTTTTTTCCTTCGAGTTTTCCATACAGACCAAAAGTTATGACATCAGAAATTGTCGATTTTCCCACACCATTTTCTCCAAAAACTTGTATCAGACCAGTTTTTTCTGGAAATTCAAGTTTTTGAATTTTATTCCCGTAAGAAGCAACGTTTTTCCACTCAATCTTCTTGATCTTCATCTATTTCATTTTTTACTGCAACTTTCTGTAGCAATTTTTCTATAGCGTTGTATATTTTACTACTTTTTTCGTCCTCGTAATTACATTTTTCCAGATATAGCTTTGTTAATTCCAAAATGGAAAAATTCTTTCCTTCCAAATCATGAAATCCTTCATCGACAATATTTTGGTCTGGAGATGTTATGGGAGTGAATGATATTTTCAAAGGCGAATCGATATAATCAGTTAATAGTCCAAGAGGGGCTTTAACTGCAATCTCTGGATCTACTAAAATATCGATGAAATTGTTTCTGAAAATAGGACTTAACTCTGCAGGTGTAGAGTTTAAGACTTTCTCAAAAGTGAGCCTTACGAATCTTGGTGAATAATCGTTATCGTAGTATTCTTCCGAACCAGTTTCTAAATCTAAAACTGTAATTCCTTTAGGGTTGTCCGTATCGGATCTGGTCAATTGATACGGAGATCCAAGCATTCGCATTTTTCCAAAATTCTGAGAATAGTGGATGTGACCTGAATAAACTCTTTCAAATTTATTCATGTCATCATAATTCAATCCCTCCTCAATTCTAACAAATTTGTTAAACATCAGGCCTTTTAGATCTGTGTGGCAAAACATGTAATCATGCTCATCAACAGATGACAGAACTTCTCTTTCTGCTTCATGGTCCTTTCTCCAAGGCATTAGAAAAATCTTCTTTGGTCCGAACTGAATTGTTTCTGGCTCCTCGAAAATTTTTACTCTTGGTATCCATTTGAGAGATTTCAACGAATTAACTTCATTAGTACTGCGTCCAAATATATCATGATTACCACAAATGATGAATATTCCATCCTTGAAAATGTCAGATAGCTGTTCGAATATTTCTATTCCAAGATTTAGAACTTTCAAATTAAGAGATTGTCTGGAATCATATACATCACCAAGATGTACTAAACAATCGCCGGGTCTATAAATCTTCTTACATAAAGGAATAAACCAATTCTTGAAATAGTCTTCATGAATCTGAATCCAGTCATTAGAATTATTCCTAACTCCTAAATGAGTGTCAGTAATGAATATAACTCTTTTAATATTTGGAAAATTCAGCATTAAAATATCTTTTTGATTCCCTTTTTACCTAATATACCATACTTCGCATCCATTTCTTGTACAATTTGCTCCTTGTACTTCATATGGATAGATTCATATGCTTTCTGATAATTGATAGCAGTGTAATCACAAATGGCTACAAATTTTTCTACCATTGAAAATTCAGTCCCTTCTAAATCTTGTAGTATATCTTGAAATATAAGCGGAATGAGATCCTTTGGTATCTTTTTACTTGGGTTGATTACTGTCCATCTTGATTTTTGAAATATCTCGTCGATTTTACCGTTTAATTTGTTGTTGTGCAAATATTCTTCATCATCATATGTAACAACAGACTGTAAGCTTCGGTAATCTGTACTCGGATCTGGATCAAATTCTCCTAAAGATGAATCTGATGTTTCTTCAGTCTCTTTACCTGTTCCATTTATGTCCTCGAACTCATTTTCTTCATCTTGAATTAGTTTTTTTTGTTTTGTCATCAATCATTCATTATTTGGGAATTTGGGTCTTCGGAAATTCTCATAAAAGAATAGTCTACCAAAAATTTCTTATAAGAGTTTTTATATCCCTCGTCCCTATTGGCTAATAGCTTCAATTTATATTCTCCGTTACTGTACATTAAAGGATCTTGAATTATACCAAACATACCATCCACAGTAGCAACAAGACCAGAAGATTCAGAAGCTGAGTTCATGCTTAAATCTGTAGCATCGAATTCGCTTTGCTTGGTTTGTGTTGCCGTAACAATAGCCCAATGGTTTCTTTGTGCAGCTGCCCTTAAATCTTCAGCAATCTGCTTGATCTTCATGTAAGTATTTTCGGAGTTTGGATTTCTCCAGTTTTTCATAATATTGATGTAGTCAATAATTACGATCTTGAACTTAATACCTTGTATTTGTTCAACTTTGTTCAACCAATTTTCAACATCAATTGCTGAAGCTTGTGATGTTGGAAACTCCTTAACTACAAGTTCACCTGGGCTTTTCAGATTTTCAAAACCAAGATTTGTTATCTTCTTTTTGATCAAGGAATCGTTCTCTGCACTTTCCTTGTATTCTGACATTTTAATACCTAGGAGGTTAGCTCCTAATCTTTTCATGTACTTCCTGTCATTAAGCTCTAGAGTGATAATTGCAACATTATTAGATGCTCTAATTGCTTGTGTTGCTATGTTTCCAAGCCATAAAGTTTTACCAACTTTTGGTTGTCCTAACAAGACATAAAGGCCTTTTGCAGAAAATCCACCGCCTAAACAAAAATCTATATAGTCATAACCACTTGAGAAAGTTAAGTTACTTGGCTGTTTATGTGATTCTGGATCTTTAAAGTTAAGACCCATATCAAATGAAAAGTCGACTTTGTTTCTGTCGACTACTATTGATTTGTAAGTGTTAATTACATCTTTAATATTATCAGGGCTTACTTCAGTGCTCCTAATATAATTAATTGAGTCAACTGCACTCTTTTCCAGAGTTTTCCATTCTATCCAAGATTCAACATTTTGCTGGAGCCACTCTTTGTCGTAATCTTCAAGGTTTATGCTCCACATAGAATCAAGCAAAGAATCCTGGAGTTTGTCATCAATTTTTAAAAGTTTTGCAGCTTCTCTGACTTGAATTTTACTTGGGATCTGTTGGTATTTTTTCCAGAAAGATTTTACTACTTTAAATGCTTCCTGATAATCAGTATTTTTAAAAAAACTAATATCAGTAGCATCAATATAAGCTGGGTTTTGTATTACCGATCTAAACCAAATATTTTCTAAGTGTTGATTCTGCATTTTTAATAGTGTGGATTGTCCTTTATTTTATACCAATTTTTGTTTCCTGTATTTTTCTCTGTTTTTTCAAAAACTCCAGTTTCTATAAGTTCCTTTACTAATTCTCCATGTTTGAGTACTTCCCAATCTTGTGGTAAAAACGAGTTGAATGTCTGATCTGAAAAATCTCCATCAGGTCTACCATCTTTAATCAGATAGAAGTTTAGCTCATAAATAATATCTTCTTTGGTCGGATATTCAGGAAGGTCTTTCCATATTCCGAGAAGATACTTAAGCTTAATTTTCTCCTTCTGCATTTTCCTCAGAATTTGTTTCAGTTTCTTGTCCCTCTAAAAGCTCTTCAAATTCTTTCTCGTCGAAAAGATCAGGCAATTTAAAATGCGGACCTATAACCTTTTCATCAATCATTTTAAGAACCTCGTCGGTGAAAACTTCTGATGTAAAAATCTGTGTTGAAGCAACAGTCTTTCCTAAGTGTCTTACTGCCCATCTTGGAGAGGATTCATTTCCTTCGAATTTCATTTCTCCCGTTTTTTTATCAACCTCCAATTTACCTCTTTGTATGCCGCACGTTTCCCAAGAAACAAAGTCCTGGAGACCAACATATGGATTCATACCATTCATAAATGAAATGTGGAATTTCACAGCATATGGTCTAGTGAATCTTGCTTTTTTAGGTGTCGAAGTTACTATTATACCAGTTCTGGTATCTCCTTCTTTTAGCTGAGCTTTAGAAAGCATTATAACGTTGCTCATAGAGAAGATAGGACCATCACCACCTGCAGCTTCTTTAGTAGGCATAAAACCTCCAATGTTTCCAGTGGTCGTGTGGTTTGTACAAATCAATGGGATTTTCACTCCGGTTAGATCTAAAGTAATAACTCTGAATAAGGATCTTAATTCCTTAGATCTTATACCCATATCCATCGCACTTTTACCCTTAAGTGCATCGCCAGTTTCTTTGTCTGTTGATAGCATACCTAAGGAATCCAGCACGATCATAATTTTTGGATCTGCTCCTTCTTTTCTATAACCCTTAACCTTATCAATAAGATTTGCAACGAATACTTTGAATTCTGCAATTGTTTTAATTGGTTGATAACGAACAGTATTAGCATCAATACCAAACTTTTTAGCACTGCTTTTGTCGATTGCTCCTTCTGTATCACAGTAAATAACGTTGTAGCCCTTTTTCTGTGCCTCTCTTACAATGTTCATACAAAGGAAGGATTTACCTGTCTGTGGATCGCCTGCTATTCCCATTGATCGATTGTTGGCTATTCCTCCGAATAAACTCCCTGAAAGCTGTGCATTAAGAAGATAGTTACCAGTTGGTATCCATTCCCCAACCTCTGAGAAATCGTTGGTCTCTAGAATTGAACCAGTTTCAAATCCTTCTATTTTAGAAAGCTGCTTATCAAGTTCAGCGAACGAAAATTCTTTTTTTGCCATATTAACTTTAATTATTTAGATATTTTATACTTGGAATTTTTTATTATTTCGGGATCAGAAAGTTTTTCGTTTTCAAATCTACCTGCATATTCACTTAGAATGAAAAGATCCTTACCTAACTCTGATGCAACTCTTTTTAAAGCGTTATCATCAAGAGTTAAATCTAAATCTCCGTACCAAACTTTACCATCTCCAAGTACAAAAATGTTAGCATTAAACATGACATCATTATCTGGGTGATCCTCCCGGTATTGGGATTTAGAGTGACCAATTAATCTTGCTTTGGGTAATCCCTCTTTGTAAAAAATTTCTTCCATATATTTTATAGTGACGAGTATCTGTTTTGGTTCACAAAAAAAGACCCAAGTGGCCTTTTATTTTCTATACCAATTACTTAGAAGACTGGAGACGATTAAACATGTTTTGGAGTTCCATTATTTTCTTACAAAACTCGTAGTTTTGGTTAATTTCATTCCATTCCATCATCTTCTGTAATTCCTCTTTTGTGCTTGCTGGGTCTTGGTTAAATGATTCCTCGAATAAGTAAGAGGAAGAAACCCAAAGTCTAGTTTTCTTGTCTAAATCTATTTTTGGAAAAACTGGTCTGTCGATACACAAAAAAAATCTGCCATCAGCAGATTTTTTAATGTATTTTCTTGGTTTTCCCATATCTTATTATATCGGAAAACCTCAATAAGTTTCTTCTAATTTAATCTTGAGCTTTCAAGCACCACTGTACCTTTTGGAGCTTTGCACACTTTTCATATTCCTCTTTTGATTCAAAGTGCTCAATAAGTTTATCTAGCAAATCTGTGTCTTTATACTTATACAGTGGGCTAGTTTTTTGGAAGGCCTTAACTCCCATTAGCACGATGTGTTCGAAAATTTTCTCAGATTCTTGGTCGTATTGTTGATCTAAAATTTCTGAAAGCTTTTGTTCGTTGTTAGCCATAGATTTTTTGTTTTTAATGATGGAACAAATTTAGAACAATCTACTGGATAAAAAAAATGTTTTCTAAATTTTCCCAGATTTTTGGTAGTTAGTACAAATTTCTTCCCCTTCAAATATATCCCTAGTTGCAAAGAAAATAAACTTCAGTTTCTTTGTGTCTGTTTCCCAATCTGCATTAGGACTATCATCTGAGTGGTTGAAGATACTACCGAACCCTAAACAAACTGCAAAATTTTCGCTTGTTCTTTTTGGCCAGCTGAAGAAATGATCATGTAATATTTGTGGATACTGGACATCAGATGGAACAAGAAAAAAATGGCATTCCTCAAGTATCTCTCCTGCTTTTATTAACTCAGAAGCAAAAACCCCTCTGCCATGAACTGGGGAATCATCCACGTATATTTTTTTAGAACGATATAACATTTGTTTTGTCTTTGTATTTTATATAGAGCTAAGAATTAAAAAAATTTCTTATGCTGAATATATAAAAGAAAAAAAGATGGAGAATCTTGCGTCTATAGAAGAGTTCTTAAATGAGAACAAAATCTTCTTCACCCCTCAACAAATACAGGAATCTTTGGATTATCTAAACTCAGAAGATCCTGTATTATTAGAGGCTTGGTATAATACTATTTTAGATTTTGCTGCTTTAATTCCAGGTGTGGGATCAATAGCAGAAGGTATCAACTTAGTCTCTTATGCTAAGCAAGGTGAGTATCTTCTTGCAGGTCTCTGTGCAATCGGCCTGATTCCGATTTTTGGTCAATATATTGGAGCTGGTGGAACTTTATTAATAAAAGCTCTGGGTAAAGGTTCAACAATAGGTAAGGGAATTTTGAAACCACTAGTTAATCTAGTAGCTAAATTCTTCCCAAAAATTGTTGCTTTCTTCAAAAGCTCTAAATTTCTTTCTAAATTTTCAGGGATTTCCCCATTCATTGGAAAAATGCTTGGATCTTTGAAAAATTTCGTCACAAGTGGAGGTGCTAAGTTAGCAAATTTAGCAAAAGACGCATCAAAAATCAAAAGCCTTAAAAGAGAAGCTAGAAATCTTAAGCAAGGAGTGAAAATAACAGATTGGGTGTTTGGATCCAATGACAAACCACAAACCGGAGGATTTGCTCAACAACCGCAATATCAAATTCCAGTTCCTAAAGATGCTTATATGTCTTATCAAGGAGTTCCTCTTCAGAACATTAGACCATATACAGACATGGAAATTTCACAAGCTGAAATGGCTCAGAACTGGGAGCAATACCTATAAAAAATAAAACCCCGGATATCCGGGGTTTTTTGTGAGATCTTGTTTGCTTAACGTGTAATATAATGCACGAAAACACGAGATTTGCGCATTTTAAAACACGTTATAAAGCTTAAAACTTTTCTCCGCAGTCTGGACAGAATTTCCAAGAATCCTTTTTGATCCTGTTACCACAACCAGTGCAGTAGTTTCTGAGTTTTTCAATTTCTACTGGTTTACAAGACTCTGGCGTCAATCGATAAGATATGCTATTCGAAGCAAATCCACTATAGTTGCCAAATGTTTGAGTCATTGATTGTTCACTAGATTCACCCTTTTCAACTTTGCCTGTTTCAATGGAGCTATTAGAAGCATTCGAACCCTTAATATTAGATTCTCCAACTGAAGGTGAAGTGAAACAGCTTACATTGTTAACAGTCGTTCCACCAAAGGAAATAGGGTTTCCTGAAATACCAGAATATCCAATATTTTCTGATGTTAGGGTATTAGTTGTTAATCCCCCAGTGTATGTAAAATATGATCCTGGTAGGTTTGTTGTATAACTAGGATAAACAGTGAAATATCCAGTGGTTGAATTCTCTGGATAAAAGCTAATCTCGACTAAACCATTATTAACTATCGCATTAAGAGCTTCATTACTGTTTTCAATTTCATATGTTTCAAAAACAAATTTGTTATTTGAGTCAATGAATCTTTCGAGGTAAACTCTTTGTCCTGGTTTAAGAACAATACCAGAATTAGAAATTTGTTTTCCATCGATACTGATCTTAGCAAGATAGTTGATCGTGTTTGGATTGAAGAGCTCGATCTCAAACCTTTGTCCATCTTTTAGATAAACTGCATTTCCGTAAATTTTAGATCTGTTACGGTTTGTTGTGATGTGGGCGGTACAAGATCCATACCCGCCAGTACTTGACGTTGTTAAATTCATAAATTTTTTGTTATTTAATTTTTGCCCCTTCCTTTGTGTCCATTTCTGAAAACTCTACGGTTTGTTGACCGGGAAGTGACTAGAAAAAATCTAGTTCTAATTTATATATGGATGGCTTCTAAAGTTTCAAAAATGAAGTGACCTATTTTTGCTTCTTAGGTCTTCCTCTTTTTGGCTCTGTACTTTGCTTAGAAGATGCTGAGTCTTTTTTCTTAGCAGGTTTCTTCTTCTTTCTTTTTATTACAACTATTTCATCAACATCACCTTCATCTTTAGTGACCTTAGACCCTGAAGACTTCTTATTAGTATACTTTGCAACAAACTGCTTGGTTTTACTTTCCTCTATGTTGACTGGCTCATCCTCAATGTGTATAACTTTAGGCTGACATCTTTCACATCTACCGCAACAACATCCAGTGGGACAGTTGCAATAAAATTTAGGCTCTTCTTTTTTACCAAAAAGATTTTTGAAAAAATTTACAATAGCGTTCATAAAATATTTTTTCTATCTATCCTTTTTGCTTAGACTTCTGTGTTTCTTCCTCGTCTTGTGGCTGAATCTCACTGGGAGCAGCTGGATTTTCAGAATTAATAATTAAGTCTTGGATGTATTCAAGTGGTTTCTTAATACCATAAATTCCTGGCTCAGCTAATGCACCAGTAAAGTTCCCAAGTGAACCTTTTTGACTATCAGTCATTTCATTTTCTGACTTGAAAATTTGATCTATATAATCGTAATAGTCCTTTTTGTTTTTGCTCAAGTTCGATGCAAATCCTTTGAAAAGATCTGGGTTTTTTTCAATCATAAACCTAGGAAAATTCCATTCCCAATCTTTTTTAATTATTTCCGGATATAAAGTCAAAGCAGCAAAATCACCAGCTGTGATAGGTCTTTGTAATTTCATTCTTTCAATCCAAGTTTTATAATAGGAACAAACAAGGTCAAGCTGATCAATATTGGAAAGTTGTAAAACGTCTTGTGGAGTATAGTTCTTTCCGGTTTCCGGATTTACCATGTTTTTTAAAACCTCAGGATAAAAAGAAAGTAAACCTACTGCTCCAGTAGACTTGTCAGTCTTTTTAGGATCAAAATCACTTTCGTGAAATATAGTGTGGAGTAACCAAACTGGGTCTATTCCCAAGTCCTTAGAAATAGTAACTAGTTTTTTTAAGAATTCTTGTCGATTTTCTTTGATGTGTTCAGAATATGGAAGAGCAACAACGGTCTGTTCCATGTAAGAGTCAGGTTCCATTTTTTGAACCCTAATACTTTCCGATAATCTTTTAAAATCCTGAAATTTTTGGATGTGATTCATTACATCCTATATATCCCTATATGTTTTTAGCAAGCATTGGTTTTTCACTTGCCCATGCGTGTAAGGATGTTATGTGCATTGTTAGAGTTCCTGGTTTTACATTTTTCCAGGTTTCTGGATCTTCTTGTTGCAGTTGTTCAATGAGCCAAAATAATTTTCTAGCACAAAGGTAAATGTCATCTCTGAAATGTCTGAAGAAATCACAAGATCTTATGTAATATACAACATGCACCCAATCAAATCTTCTTATGAAATGATAGCCAATAGTGCAAGGAACTCTTTCACCGTGGACTGATCCTGTATCTTCAGGAAACCAGATAGGAAGAAAAGCTTGTCTTGTAAAAGGCTCTTTTTTCATTAGATCGACAACATCTTTGAAATCACCATATTCATATCTAATGCCCATCATCTTATCCGAATCTAGACCTTTTTCTATCTCCCCATATTTTGGCCAAATTCTTTCTGGATAAGTGTGTGAGAATTTTTCAAGGCCTCCAAACTCCGCATTATTTTTCTGAGCATAAGGCCATCTCTCGTGTGATGGAGGGGGATTCAAAGGAATACCACTAACCCTCTCTTCAAAATGTTCATCAGCCCAAGCAACATTAGGCTTAATTTGGTCTTTTAACCCCTCCAAATCCGTCGTTATTTGACAACTAAAAGAATGATTAAGAATTTCAATCATTGCATACTTAGGATCACTTTTAATGTCCTTAGCTTGCCATTTTTCTGTGTGGACAACATAAGAAAGATCATTCATCTGTTGAGCTGTCCAACTAATAGCATTTTTAAAGTTACCAAATTTTTTCATACTGTTTATCTCATCCTATTATACCAGATCTAAAGGTTCTGTTTCTTTATTTGTGAAATCTATCGAAAGAATTTTTTGTGATCTGGTTGAATCTCACCTTTCCACAAAATTCACCTAAAGTCAAACAATCTGTATAACTCATGGCAGATTTAAGATAATCAGAGAAATTTTCTACCCAGCCTGATAAAGTATATTCTACTGGTTGGATTTTGCTAATACCCTCTGAAGTTTTTAACTCACTTCGGCCTAAACTTTTTTGGACCTCTTTAGTTGACATACCTCTGAACTTCTTAAAATATTTTCTGCCCATTAAAAACTGCTCTTTGACTTCAGCAGAAAATTGATCTACTTTTTCCCCAGGATCTGTCCAAAAGTCATATTTTCTATTTTCTTCAAATGTCTCACCAGCACTTTCAAGTGTTTTGTTCAGCATACTTCCAAGCATTACATAGTCTGCTCCCAAAGCCAATGCTTTGATTATATCTGAGTATTTTTTAAATCCACCATCAGCAACTATTTTGGTAGAGAGATTTCTTTCTTGTTGTAGTTTGTATGTGTCATGAATCAATGAGGCCATTGGATAACCCACACCCGTTTGCACTGTGGTTAAACAACCTGCTCCATTACCTATGCCCATTCTAACATAATCAGCACCAGACTGAGCAAGTGATAAGTAGGTCAAGGGGTTAGCACAGTTACCAACCATCAGAACCAATTGTCTATCATATATTTCTTTGGCCTGCTCTAAAAGATCTTTAACTATCCTCATGTGTCCGTTAGCTATATCAATCAAAGCATACATTTTATCCTTTGGATGGAGCTCAATTGGATTGTCTATAAAAATTCTTTTGAAATCGTCAAGTCCATAGGAAAACCAAATTTTATGATCTGTGGAAAAATCAGTTTGTAATGGATTGGCTTTTCTTGGAAGAATTGAGTAGATCTTATGATCATTAAAAATATTACAGTTGTTTTCACTAATTACCGTATCCATTGGTGCAGTAAACAAAGGAAGCATTTGTTTTTCTTCTAAAATATCTACCTTCTTTCTCGAATTAATACTAGTATGTAATTCTGGTTCTATCAGAATGTCGTCAAAATCAAAAAGCATCTTGGGTTTTATCTTTTTAGATCTTTTACTAAAAAGATTTCTAATATGGATAACTCTATTTAGAAATAGAAATACGATATATACAATAAAAAATTAGGATGAAAAATATACTCCATTTTGATAAGTTTGTAAACGAGGGCTTTAAAGAAGGCGCAAGAAAATTTTTATATGGCCACGAAACCCAAGAAAAAGAGCAAATGGCTGAGCAAGATTTTATGAAGGCTTTAGACCAATTAGAGGTTTTGGTAAATGCTCAACCCGATAGATATTTCAATGGCTACAATTGGCCAGCAATGAAAACATCATTAATGAATCAAGCTGCTGAAAACAGATTCAGAGGTGGTATAGATGTTAGACCTAGCATGAACAGTGATAAACTATTTATTGTTTACAAAGAAGGTTTAAGTGGATTACAAATGTTGGCAGTAGCAGCAGCTGGTGCTATGCAATCTTATCAGTCAAAAGCTCAGTACGAGAATAAGAATGGAGGTGTAAAAGAAGGTTTTATGTCAGGTGCAAGAAAATTTGTCACTGGATATGAAACTAAGGAAGAGGAAATGAAAGCTCAAACTGAATTCATGGAAAACTTAGAAGCAGTTGAAGCTTTAGTAATGGCTAATCCTTCTGAGTATTTTGCAGGAGAAAATTGGCCAAAATACAAAATGGATTTAATGGATCAAGCTAAGGAAAATAAATTCAGAGGAGGATTACAAGTAGGTTACTCAGCAAGTGGTAATTCTGACAAACAGTTCGTCATTTACAAGCCTGGTTTAACTGGTTTAGAAATCATTGCTCAAGGTGCAGCAGAAAGAACTGCAAATCCGTTGGGAAAATAAAATATTTACAAAATTTCGAAAGGCATCTTAGGATGCCTTTTTTTATGCACCTTCTAAAATTTTTCTATCAATTTCAGTCAAAGATTGTTCACCCTGCTCATTTATCTTGTCTAAGATATTGTCAACTGAAAGATTTTGAAGAAGAAAATCATTTAATAATCTTCTGTTGTTTGGATCCGAAAACACAACATCGAATGCTTTTGATTTTTCTTTTGAAAGAAGAACGTTTTCGGTTATGTCTCTCACTTCACAAAGCACTTTTAAATCCTTCAACTTTTGAATCAGTGGATTACATTTATCAGCGGGAAGAAATGAAAAGATTGCTTCCTGATTTAATCCCTCTATTTCATCAATCGCCAGCAAATTCATGTCATCTAAAGTGTATTCAGCTTCCATGAAATAATCGTGGATAGATTGAGTTATTTTTTTATTCTCTTCTTCCGAAAGAGGTTTATCGATGAGGATGAATTTTATATTTTCCATACTGTAAATATATGGATTTATCTATAATAAAAAAATTATTTCCAATTTTTGTACAAAAATTCAGACAAGATAGCAAAGCCAATTTTCATTGACTTTTGCAAAATTCCTCATGAAGTAGTTGTAAGCTGGTTTGAATGGAATCTGTCTCAGTTTCATTCCTGCTTCATCCGGTGTTCGATCACCTTTAAAACAATTACACTTTGTACAACATGTGCCCATGTTTTCCCAAGTGTTAGATCCTCCTCTTGATTTAGGAAGAATATGATCAATGGTTAGATCTCTTTTTGCACCACAATATAAACACATAAAGCCGTCCCTTTTAAATATGTTGTCTCTTGAAGGATTGAATTTTTTAAAGGGCAATACAACATATTTCAGAAGTCTAATTACTGAAGGTCTCTTATAAACTTTTTTATCAGTGATTATTGGATTTTCTTCAATGTGCTCAATAATTTCAGCTTTGCCTTTGAATACAAGTTTGAATCCCCTAATCATATCTGTTATACTTACTGGAGTATAATCATTATTCAAGACAAGAACTTGCATGATAATTTTAGTTTTTGTTCTTGGACTAGTTTCAAGTATTTATCCTTTGTGAGGGTCAACGAAATAATAAACTTTGAGGAATATATAAAAGAAAAAAGACGAGATGGTATCTAAAAAGGTGTTTAGTTTTATAGAATTCGTAAACGAAAACTACAACAATCAAGACTTACTAAATGAAGAAAAAGAAGCATATGTCCCTTCAAAAGAGGATATAATGAAGATTTTGGAAATTCAGCAAAAAATTGGACAAAACTATAAGAAGGTTAAGGGAGAAAAACAGTTTGAAAAAGGAGGTAAAACAAACAAACAAGTTTGGGCATCATTAGATGTTTTCAATTCATTAGATGCCACTTTACAAGAATCTGCAATTAAAGATATTCAAAAAGCTTTTGGTAAAAAAAGCATAAGTCAAAAGACTTTTGAATCAGTTCTCAAAATGTTCGAAGAATCTGCAAATGGAGGGTCAATTTCCTACACAGTAAAATACTCAGGTAACAACCAAAGTATCTATGCAATTGTTACAAAGCAAACTATCGAAAAGGAAGAGCCTTCCAAAAAAACAGAAACTAAACCCCCGGTTGAATCAGAAAAAATAGTCCTGATAGATCCTTTGAAAACTTCTTATTTTTTCAAAAACAACATGTACGAAATTAAGGAAGATAATCTAGGGGAAACATTTGTTGATGTTGAATACACAAAACAGGTTTTAGATTTGATAGACGAAAAAATAGCCGAAGGCTACCAATCTTACCAAATAGATAAAGCTGGAGGGATCACAAAAATTTCTATAAGTGCTTCATGCTCAAGATACAGAAACAGAGGTATTTCAGAATCTCTATCGTGGGCAGAATTAGCTTACAAAAGAGTTGGTATCTTTTCTAAGTATATCAAAGCCTCGGCTGAGAAGATATCGGAAAATGACAAAGAATTTGTTGATAAGATTTTATCAGTAATTGAACTGGAATATTTTGGGTCTAACGGAGATGGAACATCAGGACCAGATCCAAATAAAGATGACAAAGGTGCATCAGTAAGAAAAGGATATTACATCCAAAAAGGTAACAAAGCTGAATTTGTTGACTCTAAAGGTACAGACCTAACTATGATTAATGTTGTAGATGTAACTACTGGAGAAAATGCAATTCCTGTGCTAGGAGAAAAACCTAAACAAGTTAAAGCAAAAAATGTTGATGGAACTGATATAGATAAAGCTCCGGCAAATCCTAAAGATTACGATCCATTCAGATATTTCCAAATAGAAATGGAGGGTCAATTTGTTAAGACAAAAGAAACAGAAACCCTTCCTGAAGAAGAACCACCTGTAATTACTGTTACTGAGAAATATAAAATTGCTATTTCTTTTCCAGTAAAAATTAAGAATAGCTCATTCATTAAATTACCAAGAAGATCTAAAAATAAAACTAAAACTTACAGTCCTCCCAAAGGAGGTGGAAAAAGAAGAGCAGTTCCTTGCCCTATATGGGATTAAATAAATTAAGATTTATAAAAAAGCCCTTAGGGGCTTTTTTTATTGATTAGGATCCTGAATAAAGACAGTAACATTAAATGTGTTGCAAACGATGCGAAGAAAACCCTGATCTATTTGCTTTTGGGTCAAATCCTTTGTAGTTTTATAAAACACCATGGTTGTATAGGATCCAATGTATCCATATTTTTTATCGGTTGCTATAGACCAATGTGAAGGAGAATTACGATAGGAAGCTAATACATTTTTGTAAGAAAATTCAGGATCAACTATTTCTTCCCAATTGGTACCTTTTTGATACTTTGGATTAATGATAGTATATGTGGTTTCAACGTTACAAATTTCTGAAGTTTGTCCATTGAATCCAGAACGATCACTAGGTTTTACTTTTTCGACAAAATTTGGATAATCTACATATTCTCTATGTGTGAGAGAGTCTGTGTGGATGTAATGAAATATAAGATATTGAGCATGGTGCTTGGCTGCAGAATCCAGCACTGAAAGCCTTTTCAACGAATTTGGATTACTCTTGTCAAACCCGGTAACTAAAGAATCTGTCGATTTAAATAAACATTTTATTTCTAAAATTTCAACACCTCTTGGCATCTGGGCATTACAAACTACAGATAAAATAAGGAAGGAAAGGGCTAGTATGTTTTTCATAATCTCCTTGTTTGATAAAGTAAATGTAGAAGATTCTAGCTAAGATAAAAAATATTTCCTCGTTTTATTTTAAAAACCGAAGAATTTTTTCTTTAATACCCACCTGCTTGATTCCTTCATTTCCCCTTGGAGTATGGACAAAATTTTCTAATCCCCATTCGTGGATAAATTCCATCGAATAAGATTTGACAATCTTACCCATATTGAGATCGTCCACTGCAACCCAATTGGTTACTTCAGGATGGCTTTCAAGCCAGGTCATAATTTCCAAGCTTCTTGTGCCCTCAGAATCCCAGTCTCTGTGCCAAGTAGCTTTAGCTGGATCAATTATGTTTCCGGTGAAAGCAATGGGTTTTTTTATAATTCCCTGCATTTCATAATACAATCCCATTTCTTCAAGATTACAGAAGTGCTGCCAATCTGAACTCACGACTATTTCAGCATCTGTTTCTAAAAGGATTTTATTTAGAACACCAATTGCTTTTTTGTTGAAATTATCAAATCTGAATTCAACTGGTACACTCCTTTCTCCACCTGGATTTGGATTAGAGTAAGCTTTAGTTTTTTTCAATCTACTTCCCCATTCTGATGACAAACAGATAACACCATCATGGTCTAAAAACAGAATTTTCATAATACAAATATAAAAAAATAGCACCGAAAGGATATATATTTTACTAAAAAAATCATCAATGGAAAAAAACATTCTCAGATTTAGTAGCTACTTGGAAACACTTAGCGGAACAATCAATGAAAGCGAAACTTCAATCAAAACAATTTCACAAATAATCTCTGCTTACACTAAACTTTATATGTTTCTCGTTTCAAAGTCTCCTAATTACAAAGATGTAGTTACTGATTTGATTGAGGTTAACGAAGAAAAAGACCCAGCTAAAAGAGGTGAGAAAATGGCCGCTATGCTTAACAAGGTAGCTGAAACTGTTGATGCTAAGTATGCAGATGTTAAAACTGGTATTAAAGATCTTGCTAAGAAAATTGGGGATTTATTTACTTCAGTTGCATCAAGTGAAGATGCTAAGAGTAAGAAAGAGGTAATAGACACAGCAATAGCTACACAAATATTCGGATATAGAGATATTGCTAAAAAAGAAGGAACTAACGAAAATATTCAAGGATTAGGTAAAAACCACGTTCAAATGTTTGAGCAGTTCACTTACCCTCTTCTATTCGAAAAGAAAACATTTGAAGATGAAAGAGAGGATTTGGTTCAACAAATGAAGCCAACCTACACTGAAATGCAGCTTCAGAAAACTAATCCTAGTACAGAAACACTTAAAGCTAAAGCTGAAGAAGTGGTAAAAAGATTTGATGAAATTACCAAGCTTCTGAAAACTGAAGAAGAGTGGGAAAAAATGAAAAACAAAAAAGCTAGAAAAGAAAAGATTAAGGAACTGGGTGAAGAAATAGCTAAAACATCTGAAGAGGTTAGTAAAATACAAAAAGATGAGCTTTTCAAAATTGGTATTGAAAAGAAAACCGCTGAAGACTTATCTAGCGTGATAACTGGAATAGCAGAACTTGAGAAAAAAGCTAAAGTCGTTGATGATGCAGTTTTAGCTAAAGCAGGAAGAGACACATTTCATTCTTCTCTAAAAGTTGGTGATACAGTTAAATACAAAAAAGATGATGGAACTGAAGCTGAGGGGGAAATCAGTAAAATAGTAGGTATAGGAGACGAGGCTAAATACACCTTTAAAGATAAGGAAGGAAATCTTTTTGCTAAAACAGGGGATCAGATTATCTCAAAGGTCGAAAAAACAGAAGACAAAAAAGAAGAAGAGAAAAAAGAGTCTACTTTAAAATTAGAAAAAACGATCAAAGCAACTGGATCTTCACCAACAGGTGAAAATCTAGAACTAACCAAAAAGGTTTTCTCTTTGATATATGATAAATTTACTGATAATAAAGAAATATCAGCTATGGAAGAATGGAAAAAATCCAACTTCGGCAAAACTAGTAAATTCTTCATAGGACCAAGCAGAACAGCAGTCATTAAAGCTATCAAGAAAGAGTATGGTTTAGAAGCAAAAAATGGAGATATCACCCCAGAATTGGTTCAAAAACTATCAGCATAACAAAAAATACAATATTTAAAAGGGATAAATTCTATCCCTTTTTTTGTGACCTGTGATTACATATTCGTCACAATCAGATATATAAAACATCTAATTAATCAATGAAACACATAAGAAAATTTGGAAATTTTGGAACCAAGATTAACGAGGGGTTCTGGAATAGTATTTTCGGAAATCCTACTATTGATGATGCTGCACAAGACTCAATGAAGGGCCAAGGATGGAGTCACAGAGGAAAAGAAGAGGATGAACAAAATTATATTATGTTCCAAGGACAGAAATTCTATCCTGACCAAATAGAATATGATGATGCTTACTCAACTAAGCCTATTCCTAGAATTGAGAACGGAAAGCTAATTGTAGCTAATCCTTCTTGGAATATGTAAAGGAAGTACCCGGGACGGGAATCGAACCCGTACAACCAAATGGTTACAGCATTTTAAGTGCTGCGTGACTACCAATTCCACCACCCGGGCAAATGGTCGAGACAATGAGACTTGAACTCATAGCCTTGATCGTATAAGGATCCTGCTCTTACCATTGAGCTATGTCTCGATTTTAAAAATGTGTTCCCTGTAGGGATCGAACCTACGACCTACGGTTTATGAGACCGTTGCTACTAACCAACTGAGCTAAGGGAACTTTATGATAAATATTTTGTGGGAATTTCATATATTCCTCTTCTTATCTGTTCAATCTCCTCTTTTTTGATTATTATAAGATTATTTACGCATTTCCACTTTTCTCTATCACGATCTCTTTCATAGCCTTTTACCTCGATATAAGCATCAATTTTTGGCAAATAAAAATCAGGAAAATAGTAATGAATATTCCCTATCCAAAAATAGTCGAATGGTTTTGTAATTTTATTTGTCCATTGTATTTCATGAATGTCGAGCCATTTTGCTACATCTAGCTCCCATTTTCCTTTAAGCTTAAATCCCTTATATTCAAAAATTTTAGTTCTACCTGAAACGTTATTAGCTGAATAAGAGTGTGGGTTTTCAAGAACTGTTTTTTTCATTTTTTCTGAATGCTTTTTTTTCCTTTCAAGTGTCCATTTTTCACCCTTTTTAGAGTCTGATATTTTTTTTCTGGTTTCTTGGGCTAATAAAGGAAATGAGAGCCCCATTTCTTTAGATTTTATATATTGATTGGAAGCATTAGATTTTTTTCCAAACATTGGGTTATTTTCTCCAGCTTTACTCTTTCTTTCTGGATTCATTTTGCAATAAGACTCGTGATTTTTTAATCCAAATATATTTTTATCTTCTTTACAATATTTACAATTCATACTAAACTATATATAAAAAGTACCCCTGGCGGGAATCGAACCCACATTTTGAGATTAGAAGTCACATGTTCTATCCGTTGAACTACGGGGGCTTAAATTATTTTACCACTACTTCAAAGAACAAAAAAACCGGAACTTTTAAAGGTCCCGGTTTTTGATATATTTAAGATGGAATATCAAAATTAGGACCTTTTAAAATCGTCTTATGAACGACCTTAATATTAGCCTTAATGAAATTGATTTTCCTATCATTTGTGTTTTATACCTTTGTGAATGCTTTTGTTTCACAAAGATAACAAATTAAAGTACTGAAAAAAATATTTTATGAAGTTCTTCGATGAAAATTTTAGTTGGTTTGCCTAAATAAGATGCAACATCTTCGGCTATTTCTTCATCTTCTGTATCACAGACAATATAAAAATTAGCATCTTCCCTGATTGAGCTTCTGTTTAGGGCTAAATTGTCTAAATCTGATGCTGGATCATCCCAGAGATCTTCGTAGTCTGGTCTCTCAATTTCATCTTCTTCAAAGTATGAGAAGATATCTTTCTCCTCATAGCTGAATTCATCGAATTCACAATAAATCTTGATTGCCATAAAAATGCTTGATTAAACTTCCTCGATTAGAACTTTCTTAAGATCGTATCCTGTTGGGATATCTGAAGATTTTTCGTAGTAACCAATAATTGAATACTGTTTTCCGTCTGAACTAGAATCTGGAACCATCTCCATTTTGCTAACCATTGATCCTCCAGTGTATTCTGGTTCTAATGCACCACCTATTTCGATTGTTGTAGGCATGCCTTCAGAATTTTCAAAATTTACAAAGTAGTTTCCCTCGGTATAAGCATCACCTTGGGTGATGTCGGTAGATTCAGCTTCAAAGTGAACTGGAGTAGTTTCAACTGGCATGGTTTCAAAACCATAATCTTCGTATATTTTTAAATGCCTCATCTTTTTTAATTATATATCTATTTATCTTCCCTGGCCAACGTAAACTTTTTTGTAATTCTTAGATTTTTTGTTTTTACTAGATTTACACTTAGAATGTATCCCTTTATTACATTTCTTTGCTTTCTTTCTGAATGTACTAGTGGATTCACTTTTCTTAGGTTTAGCCATGTTTTGATAAGATTATTTAGTTTTGTCTACATATGTATCTTAGAGAAACAAAAAATCCCGCCTGAGCGGGATTTGGTTGATATGGCACAAAAACTCAGGATTCTATAGAATCCCAAATGTCAATAATTGCTTTTGCAAAGACAGGTTCTTTTCCTGTCCAACCTGATAAAATTGCACCTCTATAAAGATTTTCTGGAAGAACTGAATTATCGTATCCAGCAACCTGAACAGAGAAGACATTTACTTTAGGATTCACCTTCTTTCTGTAAACTTCAACCATCTTTAAAACATCTACGTGTGTGGATGAACTAGTTGTTCCATAAGGAGATCTGCCAACAGTGTTTGAAAATCCGAAAAGACCACCGTGTCCCGCTTGCATATCAGAGTAAATGAAGACCGTATCGTAGTGAATCTTTTCTGTGATGGCTTGATCCCAAAATACCCAAATACCATTCTCAGTAGATCCCCCTTGCATTTTTCCTCTTTGTGATGTCTCTTCCAGTTGTGTGAGTAGACCATTTCTTTTAGAGATCTCTTCTAATGAAAGTTTATCACCAAAAACACCAACAAGACCTTGGTCTGCTTGCATTGCAGTAATTAAAGAAGAAAGGTTTGCAATTTCTGCTACGGTAACTGATCCATATTCACTCTGACAAGATCCCCAAGCAGAACCTGAATTGTCAGACAGACAAGCAACTTTACCCTTAAGCTTAGGCATATTTGCTACTGCTATATCTAAGCATTCTTCTAAAGCATCAAGTATTAGTCTTTTGTTGTTTACTTCTTCTGAAGACTTAACTGCTTTATAAGCTGACCAATATCTAAATGGGAATTGCTTTCCTTTCAAAACTCCAGATTTTAATCCATCTAGAATTTTAACGGTGGTATCAAGATCTGATATCTCTTTGAAAATTCCTCTTAGGTTTTTCAGAAGAGCCATATGAGGAACTGTAATTTGCTTCAAAATCTCTTGCCAGTTTTTACCTGCAGACTTAAGACTTTCCCAGGTCATTTCAGTTTCTAAAATATTGAGCTTACCAGTTGTCATAAGCTCACTGATGTCATCATTAGAAGCATGAGATATTCTTACTAGGTCAATGAGTTTTTTGCCCTTGTACTTGTTGAGCTGATATCTGCTATACTCTTCTAATCTTTCCGCCCATGTACGTTTAATTAAGGATGGAAGCTTTGATTTTGTTCCATTCTTAAACATGTAATAGTCAAACTGGTTAGTTAAGTCATCAGGTCTTTCTGCAATTTTCTTCCCGATGTTTTTCATATAACCAGGATTCATCTCATTAAAAGATTTCCTGCTCTCGTGAGAAAGTGCCCTAACAAATATAACCGAAGGGTTTAATCTCATAAGATATTCAGTCCTGAGTTCTAGGGCTAAGTCCAATGTAGCTTGGAAATCAAAAGAAAGCGAATTGTCGATTGCCTGCTCAAAAACATCCACTGCAGATCTTTTATCTTTGAATAGATCCGGGAAAATTGAATGGTCTATAATCGTAGAGATATTTTTGATTGTAGCATTAGAATTGATCCCATCCCGATAATATTGAGGTTCTCCAAAAATCGAAGAAGCTGCTACAATTTTCAATGTTTGTAAAGGAGAAATCTTGTAAGATGTTCCTGACATGAAATTCTGAACTTTGTCTCCAGAGTTTTTTCTAGACAAAGCTGTTTCTTTAATACCAAATTCGCTTAATTTAGACATGAGAGTTGTGGTTTAAATTACACAATAAAAAAGGATCTAGAATGTGAAAAATCTCACACTTAGATCCCAGAATTTTTATGACTATTGCTAGTCTTTAAAAAAAATCCGAGAATATTAGTTTTGGGTTTTTTTCGATAATAAGTGAAGTATCCCAAAACACCGCTTCAGATTTAGTTATTTCTTTGTTTCTTGAGAAATCTTTAAAAGGGATTGCTAATTACGTTAGCTAGTCGTACCCTAATTTCTAGGCCGGTATAATGACCCGATCTACTGTGGTTTTCCTTTGCAGGCGTTTTTTCTGTAGCACTACTAAAACCTTTGTGCCTTGTACTAATCTTGGGGATTAATACTCAGCTTTTTTTGCGTAATTGTGGAGTATCCTTCTAAACCGCTTCAAGAAAAAAAGAATAAGAAATGAAAGAACGTTTTATTTTGATACCGCTAATGTAATACAAAGTTTCAATTTAGATTCTCCTGGAGGAAAATTTTTATTTGATCTTCTGATTTTACTCCTGAAAATCTAGCAACTTCTTTACCCTCACTGGTGATCACACATGTTGGAATATTTTTAATTCCAAACTTTTTAGTTGTTAGTTGAGCCTCTCCAACATCTGCCTTTACGAAATTGAAATCGTTTTGAAATTCTTCTGACACTTTCTCCAATGTTGGTTTTATAATTTTGCAAGGTCCACACCAATCTGCAGAAAATAGGATAAAAGATTTCTGTGAAGAATCAATTACTTTTTCTAGTTCTTGGTCTTTAAGACTATTCATTTTGTTTGAGTTATTTAGTAGTCTATATAACCTCAAAGACTTTGAACTTCAATCTTTATTCACTTATTTTTTCGTCAATTTCACTTAAAGACGGACCTGATAAATCGATTTCACTACTTGGATTTACGTTTAATTTTTTTGTGAAATCGCTAGATATTTCTAATGATTCATTTTCCGATCTAATCTCAGAAACTGCACCTCCTTCTGAAGATTTATTTTGGCTTTGAATCATCTCCATGAGTTTTTTCATCTTAGTTTTTGACAAGCCTTTTGGTTTAGGTGTATGTTTTACCTTTTTACCATTTTTCTTTCTTACTCTACTTTTAGGCATAAATTTTTATTTTATTTTGTAGTAAATTTCTAAAAATTGTTTCTTGGCTGTTTCTGAATCCATTGATTGAAAGTTGTCGCTCAGTACTTTATTTTCCCATTCAAAAAATAAGGCCTCCCTATCATAAAGCTTTACTTCATCACAAAGAGGATAATCAAATCCAAATTTTTTACCGATAACCTTCATGAGCTTATCCTCAACCTCCAAGTATTGTGGAATCTCGTCTTTTATGGGTTTTGGTAAATCAATTAAGTATGCTTCACTGGCATCATGTAATAAAGCTTGTAAAGCGTGCTGTTTTGAGACTTTTTCTGAAACCCAAATGGAATGTTCAGCAACTGAATAAAAGCTCTTTATATGTCCTGCAAATCTGCATAACAGGGATAATGAATGAGCAATATCTATTATCTCAAGATGATCAGGATTAGGGTCAAAGACATCAAAATAATGACCACTATAAGTTCTGATTAATCTACCTGCAAAAAGTGGGTCCATGTTCATCATAGTAAATTGCTTGATATATAGTTTCATGATAAAGAGGTTTGCAGATTATCTTAATGAATCACAAGGAATGAAGCCTGAAGACTTTGATCTAGATACAAGATTTGACTGGGTTCCTGAGATTATGGACAAAATAGAAAAAGTAGTTTTAAAAGCTGAAAAAATCCAAAAAGACTACTCATATAATGGCAGGAAAAATTCAGATTCTTTTGAATTTAACATCAAGACTAGAACTTGGCCAGAATTTGAGAAGCTCCGGAAAACATATAATGTTGACCTTGATTACATCTATCAAATGTGGGATACTTTTCTTTCTGACAATCTTCAAATACAAGCGGACGATATAATTGACTCATCTAGATTTTTTGAGGCCTGGAGTCAAGCGGGGAGAAGTGGAGGTTGGCTTTTTCTCAAATATAGGGATTACTTATTTGATGAACCCGAAGATTGGATCCAAGAAAGAGTAAATCATCTAAACGACCTGACCGAAGAAATCAGCGAAGAGGATTTTGAGCTTTATCAAGAGCTTAAACAAGCATCCAATCCAGCATATAGATTTCTAAGAAGAATAGGAACTGAACCGGTATCACAAGACATAATATCTGCTGAAGAGGAAAGCAACAATGTTAAAGTTATTCTTGATGGATATTACAAGAGATTAGTTTTTTTAGAAAAAGAGCTTGAGAAGGTTAAAAATAGAATTGATACTTTTTGGGAAGATGTAGAAGTGGATTTCGAGCAATTCTTGGAGTCAAATATCCAACAAGATTAAAGAATTCCTAAATCTATCCAATCTTGATACCAATTTCCAGATTGAGATTCATCTAAACTTGACTTTACAACCACATCATTATTTTTAAAGTACACGGTGTTGTCCTCAAAGATATCATTAACAAGAATCTTATGTACTTTCAATCTGAATGACAAATAAGCTCCAAAAGGATCTAACTCACAAACCTTTTCACCCTCAGTACGAACGAAAACACCAGTGAAAGAATTTTCTCCGATAGTCCTATTCAGAATATCCTCAACATAAACACGATTTTCGGTGTTTATAATATCCAGGTTTGGATTATTTGTTTTTTCTAATTTTCCGTTATTGACTTTCCACCAAAGATTGGATGATTCTTCACAAATCCAAACGGGTAAAATGTGGGAAAGTTTAATTAAAAAAGATGCTTGTAAATTCCTAGGATTGTAAAATGAATCTATAAAATCTCCTCTATCTTTGGAAAGCATTTTGTATTTTCCTTCATAGATTGCACAAGGATCTCTGTTTTCATCTAATAAAAAACCATCTATGTCCCAAAGACAGAAATTGCCAGGCAAACAAGTTCTGTGTCCTTCCGAAAAAGCATTTGATTTTCCCCAGTTTCTTTGTCTAACCATTAAACTATAATTGCTCTTTCTCCCTCTACTATCACATCTGAACAAAAGCCTTGCAAGACAAGATAGGGCTGAGTTTTATTCCTTTTAGTTTCACATTTCACTTTACATTCAACATCACGAATTGGTATACACTGACCTCTGAAGTGAACAGTCATACCTCCCGTTTGTTTCCTATAGTGAAAGAAAAATCTATATTTGCTAGGCATAAATTTTTTACACTAGAAGCTAATAAAGTTTCGTTTCTAATTAATAATTCGAAGGAAGCATACCCGCTTCATAACGGCTTTTGCCGTTCTTAAGAAGGAATTCAAGCTCTATCCACTGGTTTTTAGTCAACCTTTTTTTACTTGTGACTTTATCCCAAAGACTAGAAAAGAATTTATTTGTGCGGTATTTGAAATGCAAAAAATCCCAAAGTCTTTGATAATAAGCAACTTCAGAATCAGAGAAATCCTTGTATTTTGATTGTCCCGAATTTTCAAAGAGTTTGATGTGTTTCATGTTAAACCTAATATTTTCGGAGAAAGCTCATAAAAGTTAGAAAGAAAGTCATGAGCCAAAGCTTGATTGATTTCTACTAATTCTATACCATCTTCCCAGTCTCTCAGACCTTTTCCTATCTGTAAATTTTTGATGTTGTTATTTACAAACTGTACCATGTCCTCATCATCGGGATCATAATTTTCCCAATCATATTCCCAATCAGGATCTCCGTCTTCATCAGTACCATAATAGATTTTTTCAACATCTGCATATTCACCAAAATCTTTCTTATCAAAATCTGAATAATAAAAAGCCCAAAGCTTGTTGGTCTTCTTATCTTTTAAAATCAGAAAGTCTCCTTTAGAAACACGCTTGACAAATTCGAAGGATTCAGGTCTATCGGAAGATTCATTTTCTAGAATAAAACTGCTGAACTTTTTAATTTCCATGTATTATTTATCCAAAGAAGATCTTGCTTTCTCAATTCGATCTATCTCAAGAATTTGGTCCTCTAAAATGGGTAAGATCTTTTCTAAAAAACTTTTATTAGGAATTCCGTAAATAACTCCTAAACTGGAACCTTGGAAATAAACTTCTGTGGAAGGTGAATCACAACAGGGATCTTCTTTAACTTCGTAAGTGAAAATACCAGAGAAATCTGTGTGATTGAAATTTTTCTCGAGGTATTGTAAACTTATATCACTTACACTTCTGGTATTGACAATGAGGTTGATTTTTTTTGTCTTAGGAGGGAAATTAAAACTAAGCAAACAAACGGAGAGAAGTAAAAAAATATATTTCATCTTTTTTATAAATTTTAGTGCAATTTATAAAAAAAATTCGATTTAGTTAATAAAAGTATAAGAAGCACCACCTGCACCGAAATCTGGCTCAGAATAAACCCCAACAAGATTAGAGAAAAACACTCCTCCTCTACTATCATTAACTGAACTTGTATCCCAATCATCAACATTTACCCATCCATTAGTTCCATCACATTGTACAAAAAATTCTAATACAGTATCTAACGGAACTGCAGAAACAGTATAGCTTAATTGTTGCCAAACACCACCTGTTGAAGATGCTGTTGCAACAACAGTATCTTCTAAATTACTTGACATACTATTGAATCGATAAACCAATTCTGGGTTAATCCCGTTATATTGGACTCCATCTGCCAATGTAGATAATCTTACCCAAACAGATACTGTGCTTGACTCTCCTGCTACTACAGGAATTCTTACAGTGTTACTTGCCAAAATTCCATATCTAAAAGCGGGGGTCAATCTTGTTGATGGAGCTGAAGTTCTAAATATAGTTGTGTCTGTTGAAATATTTCCAAGGTTTGTGTAAATTGTGTTACTTCCTGTTACACCATTCTCTTTAAAAACTTGTATTCCTTGTATGTATGGTGTTCCCTTGAAGAAATTGTTTCTTGAATTTACAGTTCCAAAAAATTGTGGATTTGAGACCATAAGATTTCCACCTCTAGTATAGTCTGAACGGAAAATTGAAGTGCTAAAGGCATTTGTTCCACCTGTTGGAGAAATTGCAAAAGAACAGTCAACGAAGTGCATATAATCTGTGTATGATGGAACCTGACTTGCTTGTGGATAAACAGCACTTGCAACAGTAACGTTCCTGTCTCTCCAAAGGTAACAATCTTTAAAAATAACTCTATTAATGAGATTGGTGTAAGTTATTAAAGAATTACTCGATCCAAAAATGTAAGCAGAATCAAAAGTTATTTGTGAGGAAGAATAAAGCATGTCATAATTGACAAAAGTTATTGCTGTTCCTCCAGCATTATAGAAGACCCTCCATCCTGGAATAGTTAAGACACTTTTATCCGAAAATTCACTCGCAACTGTTGCTGAAACTCCAAATTGTGCACCAAAAGAACCATTCGAATATATTCTCCAGTTATCAAAAATAGTATTAGTACCAATAGGATAGCATCTTGCTGTGCCAGACGAATATGTATTTAAAATCACTCCAGTACTGGAGGAGGAGGTAAATATATTTCCATCACTAGATCCAATCCAGTATTGAACAAAACAGCTTCCGTTTCTTACAAAGAAATTGTTCCTCCAAGTTAAACTATCAACACCGGCTACAGCAAGAAGAGTTATTCCTGCTCCGCTGTAATTGTAGATAACATTATCGGAAAAAATAAGGGAGGATCCAGTACCTGCCACTGATGTACCAAGATAAAATCCAAGACCTGAAGCGAGGGGGGTTGATTGGTAAAACGAGCAATATCTAATTTCAACACTCATATCTTGAGCATTTCCTGTATTGGTCCCAACACTAACTCCTGCTGTTGTCGCTGCTGTTCCTGCACATTGCAAAAACTGCGTGTATTTACAGTTAACAACAGTATTTTGTCCGGTGATTTGTACATTCGTTGAAAGTGTAGTAGTAGCCCCAACAGTAATAATTACATTTCTATTTAGGTTTGCTATATCTGCTTCAGTCCATGAACTTGAACTTCCTGAATGTGCATTGGTCAATGCTGCAATTGAAGCAGTTGTTGAACTAACTCCAGAAGCAAGGTTTTTTATCTCAGCTTGAGCAGCAGTTGTAGATGTTGAAGCTAAAACGATAGTCTCTCCGGATTTCCAGTTAGTTGGAGTTGCACTTAGTGTTATTGATGTTGCACCAGCAGAAGCATCTGCAGCTAATTTAATTCCTGTGCTTTTTTCTTCCCCATAAGTTATAAAAGTTCCTCCACTTATAAAAAGACTGAATTGATTGGCTGAAGTAACATTTAGCTCTAATCTTGCAAATCCACCATTAGGAATCGGATTCGTTGAATCTCCCATTTTTAAAGTGCCCCCACTAGTGACGAACATGTTACCACTCAACCTAAGTATGTAAGTTGCTGCTGTTGTGGGATATTGAAGAGTGCCTTTTGTTGCTATGTAGATCTGGCCATACACAGTTGCACTGGATGTTTGGTTCATCGTCACCGCATATGAGTTACTAGTTCCCGCCCCAGTGTAATTTCCAGCAATAATTAATACGTCAGTAGCTGCTGGAGCTGCATTAGTAGTTGTAACTAATCCCCTGCTCCAGTTTGTTGTCCCTGACGTGTATACTGTAATTTGGTTTGCAACAGAGGTAGAGAGTCTTACTGCATAGTTAGTTGCTGCTAATAATGTTATATCAGAAGCAAATTTGAAATAAGCCCACCCTAAACCTCTCGCTCCCGTTCTAGTACTCAGAACAGCGGGAAGATCCGAAACGTTAACAGTTACAGTTGCACCAGCAACTGCTGCACCAGCAGTCGTGTTAAACAAAGCAACAGTAAAAGTTCCGGAAGGACTTGTAGTTGTGTTTAATATTTGTATAAGAATTCCAGAAGTTGTAATTGCACCAGGAGTAAAAGCTGTTGAGTTAGTTGGGGTAGTTGTGACTGTTCCTGGGGCAACAACTGAATCCAAAAAAGAAGCTGCATTCACAACGTCCCAAGTTGAAGCATCTAGAAAATTACCGCTTTGTACAGAGACCAGAGTTGCCATTATTCAATTACTATTTGTGTTAAAGTTTGATCTGGATATAAATTCAAAGCTATCTCTCTTACTCTTTCTTCCATTTCTATTGTAGTGTATGGTTGGCTAAAAATTACACCAGATAAACTAAATTGGAGTTGATTGTTTTCGTCGTCAGAAAAATTAAGATCAAAGAAATCATCATTACCAACACACCTTTTATTTATTAAATATGCTATCATATAATCTTAGCTGTTAAAGTAAAAGTTGCCCTTTTTATCGAACTAACACTCCTCACGTTAAATCTCAATATATCATTTCTTTGAATCTCTGTAGTAACCCAAGATCCTAATGAACTGCTTGTATTTTTGTTTGAAGCAGAAATAGATGGATATCCTCCACCAATTATCGAATCGCCCACAACTGGAGGAAAGTTAGCGTATGTGTCTTTCCATATATCAAGTTCAATACTTCCAGTTTGATCTGCTAGAATTTGCCAACTTAATATTTTTAGATTGTATGGAATCACTAAATCCCCTTTAATACCTGTTGTAATTACAGAATCTCCAGCATCTATTACAATACCAAAGGTTTTCGTTGCATCAGTAGCATCTCCTGCGATTAATACCCAACTTGAAAATCCCTCATAAGACACTTTTAAGACAGTACCAGAAATATAAGTTGTTACGGAATTGTCGCCATTGATTTTATAGCCAGAATCTGAGGGATTTGGCTGGATTACTAAACCATTTATATTACTCCCAAAATCCGAAATTGTTATAGTGTAACCAACACCTATCTCATTCGTTGATATACTTGGAAGTGTAAGAGTTCCTGAACCACCAGTTGCACCTGTTATTTCGACAGAAGTTATTCCAGGTTCTATCGTATAAGTGGTAGTATTAAATTGATAATTTGGTCTCCAAATACTCATGCCAGGTAATTAGGTTTGTTGAAATTCAATTTTACATCAAGATCTCCATTCAAAATATTATAAACGAGGCCTGTAGGTGCATTAGTATTAGATATACATCTTGATGCAATACTTACATTTGACTTGAAAGTTGCAGATGCTGCAAGAGTAGCTGTTGCAATTTCTGACCAAAACGTGCATCCATCTAAAAATAAATAAATTGAGTGGTCCGATGAATTAAGAAACTGTATCAACGATGTGGGGATATTTGTTTGGTTTATAACTGATGTGTTAATCAAAGAAAAACTCATCTCACCATTAAGATAAATCGTAGAAGGCAAACTTGAGATATTTCGGGTATTACCGGAAATAATTGAATTCTCAATCCTCAGTTCATATGCAGGAGTTACTGAGCTATTTGTATCACAATATAGTACAGCAGTATTTCCTGAATTTATCAAAATACAATTGTTCAAATAAACCTGACATATATCTCCTGCAGTTAAACTGATTGGAGCACCTCCAACACCTGCACTATCTTCAAGATTAAATTCAATTCTAATATTTTGTAAAACCACATACAACTCAGTAACAGCATCAGCATATAAGAAAAGCTGATCTGTGCCTGTGAAAACCATCCGTGTTTTTTCGCTTTCATTTCCATTCATTACTAAAGTTAACTTCGAAGAAGAATCAAGAGTTATCCACGAATTTGCAAATGTGACAAAAGAAACACTTACCCCTGGATCAAAGTCGATAAAAATTTTAGGAAAATAGGTAAAATTCGAAACAGGAACAGATTCAGTATAAGAGCCAGAAAAAACCTTTATAGTAAAATCCTCCAGTGTATTGCTTATTATATAATTTATTGCTCCTGTAATAGTTACAAAAGGTAAAGTGATATCCCCAGGAGATCCTGTTGCATCATCGCCATTTGGATCTACAAAAATTGTTTTCTGTAAGATAAATGCAGGCCCAGTTGCTCCAGTAGCACCGGTATTTCCTGTTGCTCCTGTTGCTCCAGTAGAGCCAATTCCAGTTGCTCCAGCGGCACCAGTGGCACCAGTATTTCCTGTTGATCCAGTTGGTCCAGTAGCACCTGTTGGACCAACTGGTCCAGTGGCTCCTGGTTGAGATGGGAAACTAGTAGTTATTACTGAATAGTGCTGACTACCTTCAGTTCTAAAATTGATAGTTTGCGATCCAGAACCAGTGTTATAAGCAATAATTTTAACAACTATCCTATCACTTGTTAAAATATTAGTTTGGGGAAATACACCATCCAACAAGAACATTGTGGTTGTAGTCGGAATGTTTGTAATTACCTCAGAATCTGAAGTAAATATAAGTACTTCCGGTCCAGATGTTGGACGTTTATAAGCTTCGTAATAAACTTCCCAATCATCAGTTCCTGAGTTACCATCAAAATGTAAATAAGCGGACCAAAGACCTGCTGGGATCACGGTGATATTCGGATCGCCTGATGGAGTTTGGAAAGATTGTATAATTCCAGTTGCTCCAACTGCAAGTGTCAAACTTACTGTTTGTTCAGTAGTTGAAGTTGGAATTTTTGAAAATTCCTTATAAGGTGTTTGAGATACACTTTCATTTAGATAATAAATTATACCCGTAGTGTATCCAGCTGCTCCCGTTGGACCAGTTGCTCCAGTAGCACCTGTTGGACCAGAACTACCAGTAGCTCCTGTACCACCTGTTGTTCCAACAGCTCCAGTATTTCCTGTAGAGCCAGTAGGTCCAGTAGGTCCTTGAATACCTGTTGTCCCAGTGGCTCCAGTTGAACCTGTTTCTCCTGTGTTCCCGGTAGGTCCGGTAGGTCCTTGGATTCCCGTTGGTCCGATGGCTCCGGTTGCACCGGTTTCTCCTGTATTCCCAGTGGAACCAGTGGAACCAGTGGGCCCGGTAGGTCCTTGGATACCTGTTGCTCCAGTTGGACCAAAACCAGTAGCTCCTGTAGAACCCGTTGGACCAATAACTCCTATAGGGAGAAAAGTAACTTTTATTGATTCTCCTATAGAAGGAGTTACAGAACCTGGATTCACTAATGGGGTTATAGTGAAATCAAAATATGACCCTTGATCAACAGGATTTGCAGTTATTTGGTATGTGTAAAAACTTTGTTGATATTGTAAAATTATAATAGATCCAACACTTATTGAAGCAAATAATCCATCATAATCTACATTGCTACTGGAGGTTTCTTCTATCTGTATAGAAACCTCTCCTCCGCCCAAAGCACCATTACTCGTGTAAATTCTGCCATTCGAAACAACTGGTCCCCACGTCCAAGAATCTAATGAAGCAGCAACACCAGTTGGTCCTTGAGGTCCAGTGTCTCCGGTTGGACCGGTTGGACCAGAGGAACCAGTTGGTCCAGTTCCTCCGCTTGGAGGAAAAGTTAAAGGGTTTCCAGTTCCGTCAAAATATCCACCAGTTCCGTCAGTTTGAACCAACCTGGGAAAAGTATCAGAAACTTTGACATTGGTTAAATCTAATGGTCCTGGCATCCTACTTTTTTCAAATCAGTCCAGAATATCAAAATCTAATATCTACTTTCTTCTGAGATTTGATTTGAACTGTTACTTTTTTAGCTCCTTCCACAATAAATGTTTCTTCCCAAGGAATGAAAATAGTGTCATCAACTATAACTTCTAATCTGACACGACCCGTTGATTTTTCTGGATAGAAATTCATTTTTTTAAGTGCAACCGCACATTTTCCGTCCTTACTTATTTTACCGTAGAAAACGAGATTGCAAATTTCATGATCAAAGACCAATCGAACTTGCGAAGATGAAAGTTTTGCTCCCTGTACTGAGATGTTACATTCAAAAACTTCTTCCTTGTCTCGATAAATTTTATATAAGGAAGATTCTGATTCATCTTCAGTATTTTCCGATTCTATTTCTTGGTCATCCTCTTCAAAATCGTCTTGGATGTTATCATGGTTGGAACTGTGGCTGTGATTCTGTGGATTTTCAACCTCGTGTTCCCTTGGAGGAATATTTGTGTTTTGTTGAATGACTTGTTCAGACTGAGAACTAACTGGAATATTTTTGTTGAACGATTGTCCGAGAATTCCAGAAATAAAAGAATCTACTGATCCAAAAGTGGCAACATTATTTCCAGATCCCCTGTTCAAGGCTTCTAAAATTGCAGAACTTGATCCTTTATGTTTCCAATCCTCGTATTTTTGCATTATTTTTCTTTAATTTCTGCCTTCACTTGTATGTGTTTTTTACTATACAGATCCAAAGTTTTTTGAATATCATCAATAGTAATTTTAGCGGTTTTCGTTATCTCTTTTTGTAATTTCTTCTCTTTTCCTTTCACCTGTACAATAACCTCTAAAAGTTTATTTATCTTCTCTTCTTCTACCTTTTTCTTAATCAGCTTCTTTCTCATGGATTCCCAAGGATCCATTTCATCAAGAGCTAAAGTAAGGTCCCCTCCAACTATACCTCCAACAGTGTCTTCTATTAATATCGCAACATCTATCCAAATATAGTCAGTGCCAATCCATTCCTCCTCAACTTCTTTCCAATCTAAAAAATACTTGTATGACATCTTTGTATATATTCAGAGAGATTATCTTTCTCCTTAACGAACCCAAGGTACACCTATGGTTTTTGGTATTGTTGGTAACTGTTGCCAATTAAGAGTTGCAGCTCCAATTGTTCCTTTGTAAACCCAGATTGTTCTACCATTAGAGGAGTCGATATCAGTGGCAGTAACGTGTCCTACATCTAGGCTTCCCCCATATGGAACAGTTAAAATTGTTGTTGTTCCAGGTGTACTAGATCTTATAATCGCATTATTAGAAGCTACACCTAAAAAAGTAAGAGAATTTGTTGTATAAATTAAATTCGATCCAAAAGTATGAGTTACACCTGTGCCTTGACCAGTATAAGTTTCGAATGTACATCCATGGGTTCCACTAAACACAACATTGTTTAATGCAGAAAAATTTGCTAAGTTGAAACCACTATTGTTTATAGTGAATGAACTTACAGCAGGACACGCTACTGTACTACCAGTAGAAACAATTGTTCCCGAGGTGAAAATAAAAGTTCTTAACCAAGAAATCGTACCAGAAAATGTAATAGTTCCAGAGGTGTTGATTATTAAAGTGTTACTTAAATTACCAGTAGAAGTTCCGCTAATAGTTCCCGTGCCTGTCATAACTATTTTTGCAGTTCCAGAAGGAGAACCACCGGCGTTGTTATTAGTGAAGTTACCCCCTATATTTACATTTATTCCTGGACCATTAATATTTGCTATAGAACTTGGAATTGTAAAGTTGCCTGTAAAATTAAGATCTGATATTAAGGTCGTGGTATTGGTAGAATTGTTTGTTTGGCAATTTTGAAATGACATCCCCGAAGCGTCAAAAGTGTTAAACCCTGCAAGTAAAATAGTTCCTGTGTGTGTTACTGCACCATTGATGTGAGTAAAAATCGTAGACAAAGTTAGAAGGGATATATTTATATTGACATCACCTGCTCCATTAATAGTTACTGAAGCCATAGCCCATCTAGCATTTGTACTACTTGTTATGTTCATAGTGGTTCCAAGATCAGGTGCAAAAACTAGCGCAGATGTCCCTACGACGGAAGAAAGATTATTCCATTGTACTGATGATCCTTTAAAGGTAATTGTATTACCATTCCAAGTCCATGCGGTTGTTCCGGAAAGAATAAAAGCACCAGATTGTGTCCAGTTACTACCCCAGGTAAGAGTTGCAGTACCAGTACTTTTTTGTATAATCATTGTCACCGAGCAAATACATCCAAGGGATGATAAAGAAAGTGTTGTCCCTGGAGTAAGTCTAAGCGACGATGAACCTGCCATAGTCATAGATGAAGAGCCAAGTGCAACATTACCAGTCACAATCAATTCGGTATCAAAAGTAAGGGTTCCTGTATAACTTGTACAAGTAAGATTTAAACAGTTACGGGTAGCGCCAGCATTTATGATACAGTTAGCACTAGCAGCCTCGAAAACAGCATTGTCAAGAGTAGTTGGAACAGCTCCTGCTGAATAAGTAGGGGATGGCGTTGCACTCCAATCACCAGTAGCTCCCCAGTTTGTACCTGTACTCCTAAAATAATATGTGGCCATAATTTATATATTGAAGCTAGAGATTGTTGTAGGTTGAACTGGAAGTTGTTGCCAATTAGTAGTTCTAAGAAAAGTCCCCCTATAATCCCAGACTGTTTGTCCCTGTGATGAATCAATATCGGTTGGATTAACGTATCCCACATCTATAGTCGCTCCCTGTACAACAGTGAAAACTGCTTGTGTGCTTGGGACAGACGAAACAAAAGAAATCCTAGAAGCTTCAGTTCCAGCTAAAGTAATTCCTTCATTAACTGTATACGTTTTGCTTGCAGAAAAAGTATGGGTAAGTCCTGCAACCGAGGAGTTGTACGTCCTAAAAGTTGCTCCTTGAGATCCAGCGAAAATAGGTGCACCCCCTGTTGCAGCAAAAAAGTTGGGAAATGGGAAAGTAGCACTGTTTAAATTATAAGTTGTTGATCCAGATACTGTCCACCAATTCGCGTTGGGCTGAGTAAATACAATCGTACCTGATGTGTGTGTAAAACTTCGGCCAGCCCCACCATAGAGATTATTTGTACTAAAAAAAGTTACAGTCCCTGAGCAATTTATAATTAAATCTAAACCAAATCTTGCAGAAGCTGGGAGTGTTGCACCTGTTAAAGTGAAGGTAGGCGAAACAGAAGTAACATTAATTATAGTTGTCCCTGTAACTACTTGACCTCCAGCATTGTGCAAGGTTGTAAGATTTCCGGTTAAGTTAATAGTGGATCCAGAAAGTGTGGGACTGATAGATTGCAAAGAGTTCCCAAAAAAAAGAGTTCCACTAATTTGTATATTATTAGCTAATGTGAAAGTAGCAGTTCCATTAAAACGTATATCCCCTGCTATAACACCAAAAGCATTTATAGATAATGTTGAGGCTACAGTAAATCTCAATTCTGTTGAGGCAGTAACTGTCACGCCTGCACTTGAAGTATGAGTGATACTTCCAAAATCTATGAATTTATTTGGATAATTAAACAAAACACTCCCTGCACCATTTATAGTTAGAGAATTTCTTAAATTGTTGTTTCCTGAGGTGTTTGGGTAAGGTGTGCTTATCGTGCAAGTCGTAGAAACTGGAGGTGCCAAAATTATTCCTGCGGTTCCTTGAACAGCTATCGCTTGTGTTGCTGATCCCACTGTTAAATTTCCTCTTGCAGTTATTGACAATCCTGCTCCGTTCACAACCTGGGTGAGGGAAGTTCCTGGAATAAATTCAAGATTTCCTTCAATAGTCCAATTATCCCCTAAAGTTATAGTCCTACTTGCACCGGAGCCTTGAGGTGCAAATCTTAGATTTCCTGTCCAAACTTTTCCTCCGGAAGTCATTGTGAAAGTGCCATTGAAAGATAAAGTTCCTGTTCCTGCCACAGTCATACCTGAAACAAATGTAAAAGGCTGTGAAGTTGCACTACCCGCACCCTGAGAAAGTGTTACACCGGAGTTAATAGTAAAAGTATTTGTGTAATTTGTAAAATTAACACCATTGATTGTAGCATTTGCAGTCACTGTTAATGGACCAGAAGTAGCAGTAGCAATTACACTGTCTGCAGCTACTGGAACAACTCCACCTACCCATGTCCCAGTTGCGTTCCAGTTACCACCTGTATTACTTATAGTAATTACTGCCATTATTCAATCAATCCCAATTTTTGTTGTTGTGTAATTCCACAATTTTCTATACCCAAAATTATATAATCTTCATCAGGAGGCATAAAGTGAGGAATATCTACTGTTATTTTAGTTCCATCAAAATCATATTCAACTAAAGTGAAAACTATGTTTTGATCCTGCATTATTGATTCAGTTTCTGATATGAAAATCTCAGCAGGATAAGTTTCTTCTCTTCTTTGTAAAATAGTGTAAGTCATAAATTTAATTTTTCTCTACTGCTATTGTTAATGTAACACTGGCAACAGTTGTTGCTGAATCAACATTGAATCCTATTACATCATTTGCACTGATTCCTGTTGTTGACCATGTTGCTAAAGTTGTATCTTGTGCATATTGTTGGCTACTCAAAGTTGGTTTATCTGGTCCGGTTCCTGCAATTGCATTGCTAACAGTAGGAACAGCACCTGCATTTTTCCAGATGTCTATTACTATTGATCCTGTTGCGTTAGAAATGAGTGTCCATCCAGTTACAACACAATTGTAAGGTATGCTTACATATCCTTTGGTACCAGTTGTAATTGTTCCTCCTTGTCCATCTATGGTAATTCCGAAAGCATTAACAGTGGTTGGTGAAGGTCCTGTAGATCCAGTAGGTCCTGTAGGTCCAACAGATCCTGATCCTCCTGGTCCTATTGGGCCGGTTGGTCCAACTTCCCCAGTTGGTCCGGTAGCACCTGTATCTCCAGTTGGTCCGGTAGCACCAGTATCCCCTGTTGGTCCAACAGCACCTGTATCTCCAGTTGGTCCTGTGGCACCAGTATCTCCTGTTGGTCCAATAGCACCTGTGTCTCCTGTTGGTCCGGTAGGTCCAGTAGCACCCGTTGGACCAACTGGTCCAGTGGCTCCTGGTTGAGATGGGAAACTAGTAGTAATTACCGAATAGTGCTGACTTCCTTCAGTTCGAAAATTAATAGTTTGAGATCCAGAACCAGTGTTATAAGCAATAATTTTAACAACTATCCTATCACTTGTTAAAATATTGCTTTGGGGAAATACACCATCCAACAGGAACATTGTGGTTGTAGTTGGAATGTTTGTAATCACCTCAGTATCTGAAGTAAAGAGAAGTGTTTCAGTTCCCCCTGTTGCCCGTTTATAAGCTTCATAATAAACTTCCCAATCGTCGGTTCCTGAGTTACCGTCAAAATGTAAATAAGCGCTCCATAATCCAGCGGGAATTACAGAAAGATTTGGGTCGCCTGATGGAGTTTGGAAGGATTGTATAATTCCAGTTGCTCCAGCTGCAAGTGTCAAATTTACTGTTTGTTCAGTAGTTGAAGTTGGTATTTTTGAAAATTCTTTATAGGGGGTTTGAGTTACACTTTCATTTAAGTAGTAAATTATACCCGTAGTGTATCCAGCTGCTCCTGTTGGACCAGTTGCCCCAGTAGCACCTGTTTCTCCTGCGCCCGTTGGACCGGTTGCTCCTGTTACACCAGTATCTCCTGCTGGTCCTGCGGAACCATCTGATCCAAATAATACCCAGGAAACAGTAATCTCAATATCTGTCGAAGGAAATAGATATGTAGGACTAGAACCTGAAATATATGTAAGAGAAATTTGAAAGTAAGAGGGATCAGGATTGGTAACAGTTCCTATTTGGTAAATACCAAAAATATTATTATCAGAGCTTTTCGTTAATTGCAGATAAGCTTTGTTTGGGTTTGAACCAACATAGGATGACAAAGCTGAAAACCAGTTAGTCATGTTTGCATTAGTGCTATCAGAGGTATTAAGCCTTACAGTTGTAACAAGACTAGGATCTAAAGTAGCAGAATTGGTATTATCCCTTAAAGTAATGTAACCTTGGGTGAATGGTGCTAATTCTAAATTAAGACCATCCCATCTTCTACTGTTTGCTCCATCGATAGCTATCCCCGTCACTCCAGTCGCACCTGAATTTCCCGTTGGTCCTGTGGAACCTGCACCAGTTGGGCCGGTTGCACCTGTTGCTCCATCAGAACCTGTTGGACCAGTCGCACCTGGATTTCCTGTAACACCAGTTGGTCCAGTTGATCCAGATCCTCCAGGACCTATAGGTCCAGTAGGGCCTGTTGGACCGGTTGCTCCATCACTACCAATTAAGGTCCAGGAAATCGAATATGATTCCCAGGAAGATAAAGATCCAGAACTACTTATAGGAGTAACATATATTTGAAATCCACCTTTTTCTGAATCAAATTGAGATAATGATGAATCTATATAATCAATGTAATACGTTCCGAAGTTTTCAGGATCTCGTGTATTTTGGATTTTTAATATGGCTTTGCCAGCATTAGCACTATTTGGACTTGTACCTATCCAACTTCGAATTGCTATCCACCACTCATCAGCACTAGGAATAAGAGTACTATAATTAACTGTAAGCTGTTCGTACCAGTTACCCCAGCCTTCTATTGACCATCTACTAGCTTGAATAAAATAAACTTGACTAAAATCCGAAGTTAAAGTTGAAGGGCTTGAATTATCGAATGTATTGAATGAACAAACAGGTTCGTTGTAGTTTGTTACATTGATATTATTGTTGTTTGAGCTGTAAGTTGTTATCGGAACCCAAACATTGCTTGCATTTCTTCGGGTGTCTTGCCAAGCAAATCTCAGTGCATTAGATCCATCGATTCCTCCTGGACCCATTGGTCCAAACATCACGTCGTTAACACATGCAGTTGGAGTTGGATTGCTGTAAGCTCCGTCTGTAGACATTTTAACAATTGCTGTTAAGGATTTATTAATTCTGACCCCAGCAGTTGTTGTGGTTCCTATTTCAAAATATAAATCATTAACTCCTGATATTCCTCCAATATCTGCACCATCGACTATTAATCCAGGATTAGCTGTTCCTACCCCGTCTTGTTCTATTGTGAAACGATCTTGATATCCACTTCCGCCTTCTACTATTGATACGAGTGTAACTGCTCCCGCAGTTATTGTGATTTCTAAAACACATCCTCCAGGGCTGGATTCTAGAACCCCACCTCCTGCAGAAAAAGTTGGAGCCACAACGTACATTCCAGAAACACTAGGAACTGTACCGGATGGAGTGGGATTCACATCGATTACAGTCCCACTTATAGGTTGTAAACCTCTACTGTGTCGTCCATTGGAGGCAAAAGGAGGAGTCGCTGATCCAGGCTGTATCCAAGATGAAGCTATTCTGACACCGTTTTGGTAGAAATTAGCTATTTGTCCATCGTAAGTAATTGCAAATCTGTCACCTTCTATGTAAGTTCCACTATACCTTTCGGCTAGTGTAGTTGTGTATCCTGCTTCAAGGAGATCTTCGCAAGAAAAAGTTCCGTTCGTTGCGAAACTCATAGCATATTCAAGAAGTACACTATCTGGGCTTGCTCTTTGTGGTGAAATAGATGGGCTTCCATAAGATCCAGGTACCCATGAAATGGATCTTGTACTTGTCAATCCTATTAATCTTGATCCACTATAATCAGGAATTGTCCATTCTAAAAAAGCATAATCATACGATTCTTGAGAATATACAAGGCTTCTGTAACCTGATCCAACATCTAAAGTAACACCAAATGAATTCAGACAATCGCTACAACAAAGTGTGGTTGTTCCCTGTCCAGCCACATTGTATATTGCAGGTGTCCATGTTAGTTCTGCGGAAATTCCAGTAGCTCCAGTTGGTCCAGCTGCTCCAGTTGGTCCTGTGGCACCAGTTACACTTGATCCGGTAGTTCCAGTTGGTCCAGCTGCTCCAGTAACTCCCGTTGCTCCTGTGGCACCAGTTCCAGTTGGTCCCGTAGCTCCAGTTGGTCCAGTGTCTCCTGTTGGGCCTGTAACTCCAGTAGCTCCTGTAACACCAGTTCCCGTTGGACCAGTAGCTCCAGTTACACTTATACCAGTTGGTCCAGTTGCACCTGTATCTCCAGTTGGTCCGGTAGCACCCGTTCCAGTTGCTCCTGTAGCACCAGTTGCTCCAGTTACACTTGTACCAGTTGGTCCAGTTGCACCTGTATCTCCAGTTGTTCCAGTTGGTCCTGTGTCACCTGTAGCTCCTGTAGCACCAGTTACGCTAGATCCAGTTGGTCCAGTCACACCTGTAGCTCCTGTTGGTCCGGTAGCACCCGTTCCTGTAGCTCCTGTAGATCCAGTCACACTACTTCCAGTTGGTCCAGTCGCACCTGTAGCTCCTGTTGGTCCGGTAGCTCCAGTTCCTGTTGCTCCGGTAGCACCAGTTGCTCCAGTTACGCTAGATCCAGTTGGCCCAGTCGCACCTGTAGCTCCTGTTGGTCCGGTAGCACCCGTTCCAGTTGCTCCCGTAGCACCAGTTGCTCCAACAGAACCTGTTGGACCAGTGACTCCAGTAGCTCCGGTCATTGAAGCAGACCCAGGAATTCCCTGAGGACCAGTAGGACCTGTTTCTCCTGTAGCTCCGGTAGATCCAGTAGCTCCTGTCATAGAAGCAGATCCGGGTGTTCCTTGTGGACCAGTAGGACCAGTTTCTCCAGTTGCACCAGTTTCTCCAATCGGTCCTATCTCTCCTGGAGATCCTGAAGATCCTGTAGGACCAGTAGCTCCTGGCGAACCAGGAGGCCCTGGCGGACCTGTTGTGCCTGTTCCACCACCTCCACCTCCACCACCTGTATAAGTTGGATTTATAAATTCAGCTCTAACTTCTTCTATAAAGTAGAGAACTGAAGTGTTGTATGTTGCAGGGGAAAGTGTTACTAACTGGTAGCAAACTAAATGATCTGAAAATCCAACGACTCTTGGATTAAAATTATTTTCCCAAAATATTACGGGACATTTCGCTTTTGTTATTATTCCCCCGGTGACGTTTAGGCCATCAGTGAAATCCGATCTATCGAAAGTGTAAAATTGGACATTAGGTCCAATTACACCAGCAGCAATAGAATTATCAATTGTTGCAGATGTAATAGAAGTTAGAAGATAAAAAGGAATCCTAACTACTTCATTATCATCGAATGCAACGCCATTCCAAAGTGAACAAAATAAAAAATCAATGGGAATAGTTAGAGGCTCACCAGATCCATTAGGCCAAAACCTCATGGCTGCAGTTCCTCTATCTATGACTCTACCTATAACAGGATCCCTAGATATTTCGTATGTCTCGGGATTATAGGTTCTTCCACTGACTGTTAATCCTATCAACCTTTTTTTCTTTTATATATTTGTACTCAGAAAGAGTGTTTTTAATTCGGGGAATATATACGAATATGAGCTACAGATTAGAAAATTTTCTAGAAAAAATATCTTCTAAAAAGAAAGTCCTTTTTTTAACAACATCCAATAGATGGGAAGGAAGTAAAGAGGTTCCAAAATCTACACTTTTGGCAAGATCAATCAAAGAAAGAGTAAGCGCAACAACTGAGGTAAACATAATTGATGTGCCTTCTTTAAATATTTTCCCCTGCGAAGGCAACGTTTCTGGAGTAGATGGAAACAACTGTGGAATTAAAGATTCATTGCTTAAGGATTCAGAAAAAAATCCTTCAGGATTTCATAGATGTTGGGCTTCTCTCAATCACGAAGAAGACGAACTTTGGAAAATTTCTAAGGAGATGTTTGAATCGGAAGCTGTAGTTTTCTTTATCAGCGTGAGATGGGGACAAGCCAATGCTTTCTATCAAAAACTAATTGAGAGATTGAATTGGATAGAGAACATTCACTTTACTTTAGGTGAAGATAATTTTGTTTCTGATATTGAAGCTGGTTGTGTGGTGGTTGGTCAAAACTGGAACGGGGAAAATGTTTTAGAAACCCAAAAGCAGGTCTATGAATTCTATGGATTTCAGGTTCCAGATGAGCTTTCTTTTTACTGGCAATACACCCAAGATATTATGGACGAAACCCAGGAATCTTATGAGGAAGCTCCTAAAGCTTTTGTAAAAGAATTTGATCTTTCTATTTCCTCTTTAAAAGAATCTCTAAACAAAGCTTTTCAAGGCTTAAAAAGACTTTTTGATTTTTAACAGGGGAAGAGTTTTTGTCCGACTAATTGCCATATTTTTTCAATACGATCTTCGAAAAAGTGTAAGTTCTCCTTTCCCTTTAAAGGATTTGTAAAATCCCATTGTATTGATTCTATTCCCAAGATCCCTCTATCAGATTCTAATTGGACTTCAAAGGTAAACTCAAATAGTTCAGGATCTTCAATGACTTGCTTTAGATCATAACAATAACAATAGATCGTGTACTTGAGTTTATCTTGATCCATGAATTCTTTAGTGTACGCATCATAGCAAAAATCTCCCTTGATTTTTTTTGCATCAAATCTTAAGTACCCTGAGGAGATAAGTATGTTTCTGAAAATATAGGAATTAGCACTTCCTGTTTGAAGAGACTCAATCGAGATAGAACTTTCCCTCTCTGTATGTGACCGAAATTGGATCGTTGGTTGGGGCATATCTTCTATTTAAAATACTACAGTTCACAAAAATTGTGTCATCATCCGTATAAGTTCCATATCCCTCGTGGATGTGACCAAAACAATTTAATTTAGGCTTTATCCTTTTTATTGCTTTATAAAGCTCTTCACAGCCAACATCTTCACCCTCTAAAACCTTACTCAAGTCATTTCCTAGATAAGCTGGGGGTCCATGGGTAATTAATACATCTACATTTTCCGGAATTTTATTCCAATGATGTTCTATGCTCGATCCTCTAAATCTGTTAAAAGCCCAATTATGAAACCATGGAGTTATAGGAGATCCCCAGAATTTTATTCCCTCTAGTTCAATACCATTATCAATTAATAGATTTATCCCTCTGGAATCAGTCATATTTTTTGCTTTGTCAAATTCCTTTTCAAACAAAAAATCGTGATTTCCTGGAATCAAAATTTTATGGGTATGTGGTAAACTTCCGAACCAATCACAGAAATCTATGACCTGGTCTTCTTTACCGTTCATAGAAACATCTCCACAGTGGATTATAAAATCACCATTTGGAACATCCATTGTTCCATCGTTATGTCTGCAGTGGGTGTCGGAAATCAAAATTAATTTAAGATCTTTCATCTTATCGATTCATGAATTATTGGTCCTTTAAAGCTTCTTTCTAAAACCCTTTTCCCAAATATAAAGGAAAAATTGTAATCAGATATAATTTGACTTTGGACTGTTTCTAAAACATTCGAGCTAGTTAATGTGAGTTGCGTTGTTGCTTTTGTCCTTATTAAAGTGACTTTATACTTTCTCCTTTTTATGGGCTCTTTGAAATGGCCAAAATCAACTATTAATCCGCACTGTCTTATCTCCCAATTCAAAACCATAGACTCAGAATTTTTAGTGAGGTAGAGAAGTATCTCTGTCCGATCTAGTGGTAAAGAAATTAAAAAAATATCGAATCTGTTCTTTCTAAAAATCCATGGGAAAAATCCATATAGGGGAGTAAAGAAAAGGTAATGGACTTTCTTTTTATAATTAAAAGAAAAATGGCCAAGTGCCCACAACAGATTTGATATTTTCAGAAATAAGCTTTTCACACATTATCTATCAAAGTGTAAATTTATTTCCTCCTAATTTCTCTTCTAATTCAGAGAGGCTAAATTTTTTGTAAGCTTCAAAAAGAAGCTCTAATTTCATTTTTTCTTCAAGAGTTAGTACTTCAAGTTCTTCAATTTCTGCTGATCTAAATAAATTTTTCATATGGGTTGTTTTATGTTGTATGTGTCTTAAAGAGTGTTGTTTCGGAACAAAACAATAATGGGCAATAAAATACACATGACAGTAATTAAAAATAAAGTAAATCCAGAAAATCTTGAAGATTGGTTCACAACGAATAGAGCAAAGGTGTATGAAAGATCAGTTGAAACAGCTTCATTATTAGTAAGTAATTTACATTTAGAGCAAGAAATACTGTTTGAATTCTATTGGAATGATGATGTGTATGCAAAAATATACATGAACAAAAAAGACGTCAAAACTGCCATGGAAAAGGCTTTAAATTTCTTTGTTGAGCAGGAAATGTATGAAAAAGCCCAAGCATGTAAGGATATTAAGGACCTTGCAGTTTAAGAAAAATCTACAAAACATCTGTAGAAAAAATCAGAAAATATTATTTTGTTTAACCTTTAGTTGTTAGATTAGCGCAGCAACAAATAACAAATGACAACAAAACTCAATGTTATGAACACAAAAAGTGAAAGTATTGATCGAGCATTTATCGACATTAAGGATGAGAAAGAATTCAAGCTTTGGTTAAAATTCATAGCTTCAGTTTACAAGAACGGTGGAGATATCAAAAAACCTGTTGATATTCTTTGGAAAAGCTTAGAAGGGGAATTAAGCTCCATTAATTCTAAAAACAAAATCCGCAGAAAAAAAGGAATTGCTGCTTAGAAGATTTCTTCTAAATAAGCATACATAGACATTATTGCGGAGATCCAAATAATTAGAACAATCCACTGCCAGTTGTTTCTGATGTACTTCATAGTGATAGGTTTTATATTTTTACAGTTTTAGTTTTAATCTCTGATAAATCTACATTGATTTTATCTCCTTGCACAATAAAGGAAATATTTTCCAATGTATTTTTTAGTCCCACCAGTGCAACGTTTTCTCTTTTTTCACTATCTCTCTTAAATCTCCTTAGTAATGTTCCAAAGACATTTTCCTCAGTGTAAACTATAGGTGTCTTTATTTTTGAGGTTTTGTTCAAATTATCCATAATGAAATCTCTGTCATCAAAAGTTTTTCCTGGAGCAATATAAAAAACATAAGGTGTTGTAACAGAAGAAAACACCTTATCCCTTTCTCCTTTGAAATCGAAAGGTTCAACAACTAAAGTATTTCGTAATTCACTGCTAACTTGTTGGGCATATTGAATTGACCCATCTTTAGAACCGAAGTCAGCAACTAAAACCCTTGTACCTCTTATTCTTGTTTGAAATACCAGACTCTCAATAGTTGATTTGAGTTTTAACAATGAGTCACTACAAGGAATAATTATAGTGACTAAATTCTTGATCAAAATTTACTTATCTTAAAAAAATTTGGTGAATACTTATTGCAACCACCCAAACAAAGATTATTCTAAATAATCTATTCATACTTGGGTCTATTATTTCGTTATAAAAATCCTTGATGTTTTGATCCCTCTCACCTATCTTTATTCTGTTTCTTGTCATCATTAATACAAAACTCAATCCTAAAATTTGATAGTACTTAAAAGTGTTTAAATAAGGAATTTCATAAAAATAAACAATGGAATAAACACAAAAAGACTCCAAAACAGCAAGGGGAAGTGCCAATAAAGTGGCTAATACGATGGCTGAAGAAAGTCTTTTTAAAAAATCCATAATCTATATATTTATATTGTGTGTGGAATGTCTATTCTTCTGCAGTTCTGGATTTGTGCTTCATTCATCAAAAAATTATTAATGTAACCCATAATATTAGCTGCTCCTATTGGGTTAGCAGAATGAACCAAAATTAAGGGAAAAACTATAGGAGTTTGTTTTTTGTGCTTTCTTTCCAAATCATCCCTCTCTGGATTCTCAAGATAAAATTTATCAACTAACCACTTAGCACAATCATAACCAGTCTTTTCTGAAATATTTCCATAGTCCAAAACGTAGTTTTTAGATACGTTTCTAAAGTATTCCTGCATAGCAGTATCACCCAGGTCATGATCCAACGATATAGTGTTTATTTTAGCAAACCCTATTTCATCAACTTTTTTTACAAATTCGTCGTAGTTCCTACAAACAATCCAAGTTTGATCAACAGGGGTTCTTAAGTCGTCTAAGTAGATTTTAACCATCATCTTGTGTTTAGTGTTTTAATTAACCAGGTTTTACATTCTGCTCCTAATCTTATAGCTGCTTTCTCCGCACTTATTTCATACGGGTGGTTACTAAGATTTCTTTTGTAAACCCTTAAATAAACATCATACATAATAAGTATGTTCTGCTGATAGTGCTTCCATTCATGTATCATAGTCCTGCAGATATCAATTAGAGATCTATGATTTTTAAGATAGACTACGATTTCATTTCTGACTTCATCATAGTGACCCCTATATTTTTTACTTCTCTCGTTCAGAATCTTTAATTTTGGAAACCCTAGTTGATATCTGGACCCACCTAATCTGTAAGAGCACCAAACAAAAGCTAATTTAGCAACTTCTTTCTGGAAGGTTGGGTTTTTGTGATTTGCAGCATCACTAGGAAGTTTAAGATAAGTTTTTCTTCGCAGGTAAGAATCTATGTTCATTCGGTCAAGGTTGTGCCTAGGCCCAAAGGCTTAAGCAAGGTTAAAAAGGTTAGTGTGAATCTTTCCCCTCTGATCTTTAGCACAACTAAATTAATCAATCAATCCGCTGATCAGACAGGAGAAAAAGACAAGATTTGAACAGCTGGATGTTCAAATCGGAGTGTAATAAGGTTAGATTAAACTACAGTATTAATTTTCAGCAATACACTTGACCCTAGTTCTGCTATTTGCATCAAGATGATACTGATACCAAACCATGGCCTTGTCCTTTTCATAAAATGTAGCACCCCACTCTGAATGTTCTTCAAAATATTCAGACCAGAAAAGGCCTAAAATTTTTTTCTCGACCCTCCAAAAAGGTTTTCCGTTGTTGATTAACTTGTCTTTTATCTCCAGAACTCTGTACTTAGCCATGTTGTTAATTTGTGAGTGGTGAAACTATTGCTGGATGTGATTGTAGCTTACAAATTACTTCGTTCCATTGATCCGATTGTATATTCATTGCTTCATCTGTATGGCCTTTGTCTGCAAAATCTTTGAGCAGTTGAGCTAATTCGATTGCACACAGAATGTTATCTCTCTTTGATAATTTTCCGGTGTAAGGGTTAGTGTCAGATGAAAGAATTACCAGATTTACTAATTTTCTAGTTGTCATAAATTTAATTAGATAGTGGTGCTTTGATTGTTGGGTGAGATTGATAATTATCTATTTGAAAATCTTTATAGGACCATTTACTTATGTCTTCCATAATAGAGTTACTATCTGACCTTAAATCGTTAATTTGCAGTTTAGGTAATGGGTAAGGTTCTCTACCAATTTGTTCTTTAGCCTGTTCAATATGATTTAAATACAAGTGAGTGTCCCCCAAATTACCAATCAATTCATCTGGAACCATATTAACTTCTTTAGCAATTATTTCAAGTAGTAGTCCGTATGATGCTATGTTGAATGGTAAACCTAAGAATGTATCTACTGAACGTTGATTCCACATTAAAGAGATTGCTCGTTTAGGATATCCATTATCGTCTAACCATTTATCATATGAATCTATTCTGTCAATACTATCAACCTTAAATAAATTCAATCTTTCTTCCAAACTCAACTCTCTTGTATAAACTTGAAATCCATAATGACAAGGAGGAAGTACCATCCTGTCTAATTCGCTTACATTCCAAGCTGAAACCATTAATCGTCTACTGTCTGGGTTTGTTTTCAGTTCGTTGATTAGGTTTGCGATTTGGTCTATTTGTTTTGTATAAACACCAGGGTCTACTATTTTCTCATCACGAGTTGCATTTCGACGCCATTTCCTCCACTGTGCTCCATATATTGGTCCTAATTCACCCCACTTTTTAGCAAACCCATCATCCGTTTTTATTTTGTTGATGAATTCTTCTTGTGTTATAATAGCGTTACCATCAATATATTCAATATTCGGTTCCCAATACTTGACATATGACTTATACGCATCACCATCCCAAATATGACAATTGTTATCAACCAAATACTTAATGTTAGTATCACCCCTTAAAAACCACAACAGCTCGGTCACCATTGTCTTCCACGCCATCTTCTTTGTTGTAAGAAGTGGGAATCCATTTTTCATATTATGACGGATGGTATAACCAAAAATTGATTTGGTTCCAGTACCAGTCCTGTCTTTCTTTTCAACACCATAATCCAAAATTGTTTGGAGTAGGTCTTGGTATTGCTTATCTAGAGAATTCATTTAATCTTATGTGTTTGTAATAAAAGCATCTATCTTACTTCTTTCTTGTTTCATCGAATCTGGATAACTTGTGTAATTAATAACTTGTCCCGAGCCGTCAACAATACTAAGCTCTCCGTCTAAAAAATAGAGAATTTCAGCTTTGGTTAAGCATCCTAATACATTTTTATCTGTTCCTCTAAGCACAAAATTTTCATTCGACTTTTCTAAAACCAATACTGGTCCTTCACTATTCAAAAGTTCCATAGATTTCATCTCTTAACTTTTTGGTCCGTAGCCTCTGTTTTTTGATTCAATTAAACCTTTATTTACAATTTCTAAAAAATTGTCCAGCTTTTTCCATAGCCTTCGAATGTAATTCTTGAGGCAAATGAAACTATTTTTCATACTCTTCATAAGTGTATTCTCTGTTTGGTTCTTCATCGTTCCATGAGAGGGATTGAATGATACCTGCAGCAACCTTTTCTGTACAAAAAATGTGTGCAAAAGATTCGTGTCTTGTTATCTGACCAGTATCTGGATCTGTATCCTTCAAAATCAGCCTAAATTTTTTTTCCATTAAGAATTCGTAATAAAGATAAACAAACTATTTTAGCTTTCTGACGTTGTTAATAAGTTGATAAATCGTTACTTTTAAACAACAAAGCTTAAGTGTGATTAATTATATCTACTGGACTAGATTTGTTCCGGTCTATAGAGATCCGATAGTTGAAAGGATTCTGTCTAACTCAGATTTTAGCTCAGTCTGGTTTGGAGAAGATTCTAAGATGTTATCTGCTAAGATTGCAAGTAAAGAAACAAGTTGATCAAATTCTTTATAGTACTTCATGTTAGCATCCCTTTTGTTCAAGGAAACAAGATCGACTGTGATTTCATTTAAAAAATCTAAAGCAGTTTGGATATTTCCTCTGTACTTAAATTCCCCGTCCTCATCATTCACGCTTGTTTCCATGAAGTCCTCAATTGAGTCACAAGCGACTTGTAATTCATTTTGTGTATTTGCTGATGAACTTGATTTAGATTTTATATCCTTTACATCTTCCACACTTAATTTGGTTACTAGATCTTTTGGAACTTTAAAATTATTGCCAGAAGAATCCAAAGGATTTAGAACCCAAAATTCTGGTGTTTCATCTATAATTTGTCCTTTGCCTCTGTAAGTGTCAACATAACTGCCAATTTCTATCCCCTCAGTCTCATCATGAATATAATCGCCAGGATCACTTAGGAATTTATCAAGATCAAAGTTTTCAAAAATTATTAGATGCTTCATGTAGATTTTATTGCTTATATATTCAGACAAACCCTATAAAGAATCTAATGTTATCGTGCTTACTAAATTCTCAGCATCTTTGTGTTGGATGAGGTCCCAAACTTTCTCTGGTGATGCTTTTTTATCTTGTGTCATTTCTAGGGCTTTTCCTGTCCAGTCTGATTTTACCGCCATGTTTAAAGCTTGCATTTTCAAAGTTGCATCTTTATTTTCCATGGCTAGACATTCTGTTACTATTGAAGTAGCCTGGTTCAGCAGATGTTTACAGCAATCTTTATATTGTGTGCTAACTGGTATATCATGAAAGGTAAAAATATCCTCGAAGTAATTAGAAGAGACACTATATCTTAAATCAACTAAAATCGCATTACTGATGCTTTCTATAGCTTTATTTTTGTTTGCTAATACTTCATGTGAGTGATTAGCTTCTGTGTTAGCTATTAAGTCAGAATGGATTTCTATAAGGGTGTTTAATGCTTGTAGCTCCTTCGCTCCTTCGACTCCCTCAATAGTTAATCTTACATGATCATCGTTCAAAAGTCTTGAATAATTTGTGACTGGTAAATTGATTCCAAATGCCTTAGGTAAAAACTTTATCAGTAATTCTAAAACTTGTGATGGGTGAACTGTAGGAGTGTTCAACCAAAGATTGTTCGCAATTTGAGTAACAGGAGTAATTGAATTATAGCTTAAAAAGAATTCACCGTCTATTTTAAATTCACCAAGATATTCCAATCCTGTAACTATATCAACACCTCCTCGAACAAGAATATCACCATCAGAAAAATCGTTTGGTAAATTGAACCTTCCCTTAGAATCAGAAACGGTTTGATTGGTGGTGCCATCAGGATATAAAAAAGTTACAGTTGAACCAGAAAGGGGAGCATCTGAAATCACACCTGCAGCAGAACCAAATCCTCCAAGGGTTGACATAGAATAATCGCCGGTATCGTTGTCACCTTCTTCGTATGAAAAGGGAATCTTCCTATCTTTTTGTGATTCGAATAGTGACCTTTCTCTTTTCCAGATTTCAAATTTAAACCTAAGTTGATCCTCTGATAAACCTGGGTGTTTTGATCTGAAATCGCTAATTTTCATATTAGCTTATATATCTTGAATAGGTCTACTTGTTAAACCCCAAATTACCACCCTTTTTGATTGATGGTGACTTTTTCATTTCTTTTAAACTACTGATAGCATCTTCGAAATCCTTTCCCATAACTACAACACTTATGATGAGTTCTTTTAAATGTGAGAGGGACATGTTGTCAGTTTCTTCTACCCATTTATCAACATCGATATTGGAGATATCTTGTTCAGACAATTTGTTTGTAATGTAAGATTTCCTAATTTCAGAAGAAGGCATTTCCACCTTGTACCTTCTATCAAATCTCGATGGACGATTTGTAATTCTTTCTTGTAGTTTTTCTGGGTAGTTAGTTGTTGCAATATAGACTACATTTTCTATTTGCTTAACACCATCTAAAATATTTAGAAGCTTGGTTGTGGAATAACGATCTTCACTTGCTAAAGAATCTATATCTTCTAAAATAACAATGAGAGGTCTTTCTGGTTCTATTTTCCTGAGGGTTGGAATAAAATCTATAAAATTTTTAAAATCTTCCTCTTCTTTAATATTTACGACTATTCCTTTTTCTTTTTCAATTAATTTTTTTATACACAATTGGATAATTCCAGATTTTCCACATCCCGGATCTCCCCAAAGTAAAATGCCTCTTTTATGTACAAAATTATATTCTTTGTAAACTGACTTTTTATCCCAAAAAAGCTGTATGTCACTCAATATACTAGAGATCTCAGGGGAAGGAAGCTCATAAAGTTCATCAATATTTAGCTTCTGCTTAACCATAATATGAGACTGTATGTTCGAACTCCAAGATATTTCGTAAAGTCCAGCCGGAATTTGTGGAACGGAAACATAAGAAGGTGCAAAAGTATCATTCTGTAAAATGGACCATCTTGTGGGCGATTGTGTGTCAATATCGTCAACTTCCTCGCTAAATGGATCTATGAAAGGTGTCATTTCTATTTTCTCTCTCATCTTTTTTAGAAAATTATTCGTATCTCTTTGTATCTTTTTATTTTTCATTCAATAAAAATCTGTTACTTATCACTTTGAATGATATCTTTCTATCTAGACTTCTTATTACTACACCCTCTCTATCAAAATTTTTGTTCAAGCAAGATTTGTTATCGGAATATAAAAGAAGCTCATCGATTGTACCAGGAAGCTCGAAATTTGTTTCTAAAATGGGTACAGGGGTCAAACCTAATGATGACATGAGAGAAGAGAAACTGGAAAAATCTAAATACCTCCCTTCATCGATATTATACACATTAAAAAAGAAAACAGTTTGACCTATAATTTTATAAGGATTACTTTGCACGCCTTCCCCTACTAATTCTCCTTGCAAAGAAGCGTTGAATCCTAAGGATTTTAGTTTATTCTCCAAATCTAATGTTCTTGCTACTTTCCAAAAAGTATTGTCAGGAGTTTCTAAAAGTTCGAGATTTCTCGAACAAACACCAAATTCTCCGTCTTTGAAATAATATGTGGCAGAACTTCCGTCCAGTTTTTCTGTAACATAGTATTGACCTGAATTCTCTTTGAAAACAGAATATGATTCTGTCAAATTTTGTATACGCTCCTCGTCGGTTTTAGGAATAAAAGACGGAAATAATCCCTTTGCAATTCCTGCTAGAGAAGCTGGAACAGGAGGTTCATATTTGATGATTCCTAAGCATTCTGAAACGTCCTGTCCTTCTTCCCAATTTGTAGTATCAAATTGATTTCTAATTGAGATCTGCTGAGCACTTTTTAGAGCAATAATTAATCCCTGGGAAATCTGTCCCCGGAGTTTAATTGTTTTCAGTCTAAATCCCTCAGATCCGTCGCTCATTTTTTTGTAAGAGCTTTTTCTAAGAAATTCAAATTCTGGTTCTATAGGAAGAAAAGAATCAATTTCACAATAAACAACTTTGTCACCTTCCTGGTGATTTACATTTTTAGCAACAACAACACTCCATCCATTAACTATGGCCAATTCAATAGCGTCTGCCCCTTCAATTGGCAATATTTGTTTGATTGTTTGTACAGTAGCAAGTTTTCTCATCTTTTTATTTTAATTATTGCTTGTTCGTAATCTTTTTGCCCGATATTATAAAAATCAACATCTACTGAAACACTGGACCATTTCGGATTGACCCCCGTCCAAATCTCTTGTGAGTCCCTGTATATTATTTTACAATTCTCGATTTTGTTTCCTAAAACTTGCCTAATTTCCAATAAGGCATTTTCAATGTCATTGGTCAAAGACTTGTTCCCAAGATTTAAATCTATCAAACTAATCACATCATCTTTTAGTTTCCAGGTATAATCACTTTTTCCTATCCTCATAGTTTTTTTTACAAAAATAGAAAACCAATTCGAAATAAAAAAAGAATACTATCAAATTGTTAGCAATTGAATGTCAGAAATCAATATATAAATGTATGGATCTTCTTGATAGTGGATGGTATTATAAAGAGCCCATAGATTTCGAACATAAACAATGGGTTCTGTTCGCCTATTTACAAAAGGTTGATGATGCCTTTTATAGTCGAATTTTTTCCCCGTGGTTATTACACACAGAAAAAATCACAGATGACATGAAAATATCCCTAGGATATTTAGAGAGCTTTAAAAAGGGATTAACAAAAAAATCAATACTTTTTTCTGTCGAAGGGTTAAGTTTAATAGAGAACAAACCAGCAACTAAAGAAATAGATATAGTACAAGAAATAGTGCAATTCTCAATTCCCCTTTTAGAGCAGAGAATTGATCTAGGAAGAAAATTACACTCACAATATCCAACAATTCTATATGACAAACAACTATAATGAATATTTAGAGCAGATAAAGAAGAAACTTGATGCTTTAAACAAAGCTGCAGGAGTTAATCCTCAGGAAAATATACAGATCCAAAACCACAGAAACAATGGAATGCCTGGCAATGACATTTTCGATATGCTAGGAAACGGAGCTAAAATGTGGATGGAAAAAAATAACAATTCCAAATAATGCTCAAAACATTATCGTAACTTAATGGTCAGTTGGAATAGAATTAGAAAAAGATGAGATGAGAGATTTTAAAATATCTATAAGATATACTGATCCGTCAAAAAACCTTGCTAGATATTTTGCAGAGGTAACAAAAGAGAAAATGCTTTCCGTACAAGAGGAGGCAGAACTTGCAAAACTAGCTAAAGAAGGTGATCAAGAAGCAAAAGAAAAAATTATCAAGTCAAATCTCAGGTTTGTAATTTCAGTAGCTAAATCTTACGCATCAAGTAAATATCCAGTCGAGGATATTATTTCTGAAGGAAACAGAGGACTAATAGAAGCAATAGATAATTTTGATCCTTCTCAGGGATTTAAATTTATAAGCTATGCTGTGTGGCATATCAGAAAAAATATTCTATCTTTCTTAAATACACACTCAAGAACAATCAGACTTCCACAAAATGTGATTAGTGAAATGAGAAGGTATCAGGAAGCAGAAAACTTTTTTATAGCAGAGCATAGTAGAGAACCTTCGGTAGACGAAATCCTCAGACTTATAGACGAAAAAGGAATGAAGCCTTTTCCGTCAGCAGTGATTGAAACTATAACGAACAAACCCGTTCAGGTTTCACTAGATTATGACACTGATGGAGAGGGAGAAAAAGCTTATTCTCCTATTAACTGGATTTCATCTGAAGAAAACACGGAGGATCGGATTTTTAAAAGAGATGAACAGGAAGCAATCCGTTTAATTTTTTCATTCTTAAAACCTTTCGAAAAGGAAATTGCTGAAATGAAATTCGGTTTAGGTGAAAGTGGAGTGGAAAAAACTTTTAATGAAATAGGAATCCACTTTGGTAAAAGCTCCGAATGGGCAAGGGGAACCTTTCGAAAAATAGAAAGAAAAATGAGAAGAATAGCAAGATTAAAAGGAATAAAATCTAGCTCTATGTAAGTTTTACTTCTTGTATTTTAAAAGGCAATTGTTTTTTATAATAGTATAGATGGAAGAAAATGTATTCTTCCTCATTCATGTATCCCATTGCAAATTGTCTTTTACCCCATTCAACATCTTTTCTACTTTTCAAATATTTGTGGGCAATCTCCCCGCCTTTTTCTATATCTTCTTTCAATTTATTATTTAACTGTTTACGAATGGCTTCACATTTTCTTTTTGAAAGAGAAATTTCTTGGATCCATTCATACATTTTGTCTTTCTCATAATAACAACCCATGATCATGTAAACAACATCAGGACTTTTTGCTTTCATTTTTGAGATTAATTTTTTTCCATTCGATTCTTTTCTTCCACATTTCCTGCTTATATCCATTGGTGAAAAACCAACCAATAGACTTATCTAAAAAATAGTCTATGTAGAGCAGTGCAAGTTTGAAGTTCATAAACACAAGATTAATCAACTATCGCTCAGTAGAAAAAGAAACTTTTTAGCACTTTACTGTTAAATCATAGATGATCTTAGTTTTTACTATAATTTTTCTTATTGTAAATCAACTGATTGGGTTTCTATTGATTGATCTTGAAAAGAGACCATATGATCCTGTAGGGTCAGTATTTTTTATAAATTTCTGGAGTGTGGTACTTCTTTGGAGATTTTTCCAAAGAAAAGACTAATGCCACCAGGCCCTCATATCACTTCCATCATATTGACTATCGAAGTCATCTGAGTTATCAAAAATTGCCTTGTAATCAGGACCTTTGATAATAGCAATGATTTCTTCCCAGTGATCTTGAGCAATTTCTTTTGATCTTCTCATCACTTTTAAATTGTGACTTTTCTCTTCAGGAAGTCCCGTATCAATCATCCTGTACGTCATACCATCACCAGAAGGTTCCCAGACTATTTCTGTATTAATGATCGGTCCTAATTCTTTCTCTGCCAATCCCATGTAGTCATCTTTCAAGAAAATATCTAAAAGGTAAGAGAGTCTTTTCATTTTCTCAACCTTTTTATTTTTACTTACAGTTTCTTCAAACGAATATTTGTCGATATACTTTGCTATATCATCTAAGGATGTTTTTACCAAAGGAAGAATAGAATGAGCTCCATTGTAGTTATTGTAATTCCAAAGATCCTTTCTAAAAACCCAGAGATTTCTAAAAAATCTAGGCAGGTCATATCTAAATAAATCGTAAATCTTCCAATGTGCCATTCTCCTTGAAGAAATCTTCATCAGGTTTTTCATGAAGGTGTTTGTGAATTTGAGTTCCATAGTTTATATATGACTGGGTTTAAAACGTAGGTGGGATAAATACATTACAAATATAAGAATAAATGAAACACCTCAAACCAATAGAAGAGTTTATAAACGAACAACTTTTTAGAAATGCCTATGGAAAGTTTCTAGACCTATTAGGATTGGGTGGACCAGAAGAAGTTAAAGACCCTAAACCTTCTATAGTTGGTGGTAGTGTGAGATTTTCAGGTTCAGGTGATAAGGGTAAAAATATTCAGCTTCTTATTGACGCAATGAAAAAGCACGGGATCACAAATCCTTTCACACAAATAGCAATTCTTGGAGTAGTAGGAAAAGAAAGTGGTTACATTCCAAAAATAGAAAAAGGATACGGAAATACCTCACCGGAAAGAATTAGAAAAATATTTGGAGCAAGAGTAAACGATCTGACAGATGCTCAAATCGATCAAATCAAGACAAATGATGAGAAATTCTTTGATCTCGTTTATGGACCAGGTGATAAAACAGGGAAGTCTCAGAAATATGGAAATTCAGCTCCAGGAGACGGTTGGAAATTTAGAGGAAGAGGTTTCAACCAATTAACCTTCAAAGGATCATATGAAAAAATGCAAAAGTTATATGATTCAAAAGGAAAGCTAAACAGACAAGTAAACATTGTAACAAATCCAGATTTACTTGATGATCCGGAAGTTGCAGCAGAATTTGCGGTTCTTTATTTCCTATCTAGAGCATCAAGTCCGCAAATGGCTCAAAAATTTGGTGTTGCAGATATAAACGGTTTTAAAGATCAATTCACTGCTACCAAAGCAATGACTAATGCAAATGCTGGTTGGGGTAACGATGTTACCAATGACGAAGGATTCGTACGTGCCCAACAATTTGCAGCTAATTTTTCAGTTGATCTATCTTCAGGAACCGCAACGATGGCTTGATATATAAGGTATTGAAAAAGCGTACTGTTGTATACTACAGTAAGTCCTTCGGAAATTAGGAAAATTTTGAAATCCTTTAGGTTTTTCTCCTCTTAAAATTTCCACAAAATAGGCGAAACTTGTCATTTAATTTTATTCATAAACCCCTTGTGATTTTTGATTTCATGAATCAAATAGGAATTTTTTTATTCAACAAAAATTTTACTCTAAATAATTTCTTTAAAGTAATATTAATATGCTTTCTTTCCAATTCTGCGAAAGCACAGACTAACCAATATGTCGTCGATCTAGAATACTACAATGGTGTTTTAGAAAGAATGGTACAGCTTCAAAGGGATAGTATGCACACCCTTGAATGGAAGCTACAAAGAACTAAAGTTGTTATGTTGAAAGAGCACCTAAGGAAAAAAGCTTGGGTGAAAGTTGCAATAGGAGAAACAGCTTTAATCGCGGGAGCAGTTGTTGGGGTTTTAACTGGAGCATGGATCCCTGCAGCAATGGCAGTTGGATTAGTTGAAATTTTTCTTTTAGTTGAAGGAAAATACAGATTGAACATTAAACAATTAAAAATAATTAGAAGAGAAGCCTCAGGCGAAAAACTTAGCAACTACATAAAGTAGGTGCTAATAAATAAATTAATAAATTATAAATGAAAAATGTATTAGCAGTTGTTTCATTTGTACTACTTTCTTTTCTGTCACTCGGACAAAGTTTGATAGATGATATAGGTAGACAAGTGTTACTTACACCGAAGCTTGATGCAAGGAAGCATCAGGTGGACGAATTTTTGGATTTTTACAATGTAGAGATTGTGAGCTATTTAGATCAGCTTGACATCTATGTTGTAAGAACAAATGATTTTGATCTTCTCACAGCACTCTGTGAGGATAGTGGTTTATTTGGTATAATCGAAAGAGATAGAATGGAAGAAATCAAATTCGATTATATTCCCAATGATACTGAATTTGCCTCTTGTTGGCATTTGAGACAAGCAAATGACAAAGACATTGATGCAGATGAAGCTTGGGATTTACTTCCAACAGACAACCAATGGGTTTCTGTTGCTATGTTTGATGGTGGACTTGATATGACAATTCCCGAATTTGTTGGAAATGTCGACAGCCCGTTTAATGCTGTGAATGGTACTAACTCAGTTCCCTATGTTAACTCAGAAGATAAACATGGTACTGCTTGCTCTGGTACAATAGCAGCAAGAACCAATAACGGAATTGGTGTTAGCAGTGTTGGTAACAACTTTGTTAAGGTTATGCCTGTCAACATTATGTCGCAGGTTTATGCAGGAGGAACTTTTGGAACTTCTACCGGAATTCAAGTTGCAGCAGTTAATGCAGCAATGGCAAATCCCAATTGTGTTGCTATTGCGATGTCTTATGGTGGTAGCACATACTCTGCAACTCTTGAAAATGCTTTTTTGAATGCAAGGGCAAACGGAAGAGGAGGCAAAGGAATGATGGTATTTGCTTCTTCCGGTAATGGTTATTCAGGAACTGCAGCTCAATATCCAGCTAACTACAATGGAGTTTGGGGGGTTGGTGCAACAACCTCATCAGATACAAGAGCTAGTTTTTCGAATTATGGTCAAATCTGTGACATTTCTGGACCCGGTTCAGCAATTAGAACCACTGACAGACTTGGTGCCGAAGGATATGATCCAACTGACTACAAGAGCGTTAGCGGGACATCTTTCAGTTGTCCAATAACAGCTGCAGCTTCAGCAGTTATCGCTTATAAAAACTGGGAGTTAACTGATGATGAGATTTTGCAAATTCTATCTTCAACTTGTGAAAAGGTTGGTGGTTACACTTACACTAATAATCCAACTTGGCCTTACAGTACTAGAAGTAACGAATTAGGTTATGGAAGGATTAATCTTAAAAATGCAGTTATTGCAACACCCACACCTGGTGGTCCACCTCCACCTCCACCAACAATAGTTTCTAACTACACTGTTAACAATGTAATAGTAACTCCAGCTAGTGTAAACTTAGGAGAGACAATTTTAGTAAACTACAACGCTATAGTTACTGAAGAAGTAAATGTATCAACTACCTTTGCCACATTTGTTGGCGTACAATATAGATATTCAGCAAACTCTACATTGGGTGATGCAGATGACATTATAATTGGTGTCGATAGTGTGAGCTTAGGTGGAGGAAATAATTCTGTAACTAGATCTTTCTCCTATACAGTTGATGGGATGGCAGGTACACGTTACATATTCGTAACCATAAACTATGACAATGCAGCAGAAGAAACTATAACTTCGGATAACACAAGTTTCAAAGCTTTCAATGTTGCAAATCCATCTATGACGGGAACAGACCTTCGTGTGGAACTTGTTCAACCAGTAGCAAATCCCTGGACGACTTCTCTCCAGATAGTAAACACACAATGGAGAGCGGTTAACACAGGAACTACAACAATCAACCAGATCAATTACACAAGAAGATGGATTGATTGCACAGCAGCTTATGGATGTGTAACAAATTCAACTTGGACAGGCACTTTGCTTCCTGGACAATCAACTTTGCTTCCTGCAAACAACACTTATATAAGTGTGAATCTTTGTCACCCAACAAGATGTGCAGTTCCAGTAGGAACTTCGAACACTTTCAGATTGGATGTGATAAGTGTGAACGGAACAATGGGGGACACTGATCCAACTAACAATAGGGTTGATCTTGTTTTCAATCGCCTTGCAACAAGTGGAGAAGATATCATCGGTAATTATCCTCTTCTTGACGATCCTGAAGGTGTTTATATTGAAGACGATTATCCAATTGCTGTAGAGATCTACACAATTACTGGAGCTTTATTGGACATTAACAGATATAGTGAATTACCAAGTGGTATTTACATTATCAAAGCTCAATATATGGATAGAACAGAAACTTTCAAATGGGCTAAATAAACCCAAGACGAAATATATAAGAAAGAGGCTTGGCATCCCGCCAGGCCTTTTTTTTAAACTAAATAACTTGTAACTATGAAAAATCTAATCACTATCTTACTTGTGTTGTTTGGTTACTCCGCATTTTCTCAAGACGGATTGTATTACTTCAATCAAAATGGAAGAAAAGACACTATAGTGAGTTTATACAATTCATCAGTACCTGAGAGAATTCCTATCGGAGACACTTTAGTTACAAGGATAAAGAAAAATCAGATTGATTCAGATGGAGATTTCTTTTTGTTGCTTAAAAGTGGTACAGAAATAAAAGGAAAAATCTTCGTTAAAGAATCTAGAAAATACATTTTATTTGACTTGTATATAGAAGTAATAAATTACACGAATGGTAATTATTACTCAGCTAAAAGATTTTTAAAACCTGAAGATTAATTAACCCTATAATTTGGGTAAGATCCTAGTGTTGGTTTGACATTTGGAAAATAATACATCTCTACGATCTGTCCATATTGTATTTCCTTCCAAAAGCCTCCAGGAACGGTTGATCCTGTTGGCTGCTTAATTGTATTTTTAGAAAAGTCTAGTTTAATATGCACGTAGACATCCTGAGACTTAGCTATTTCTCTTTCTCTTAACTCCAACATTCTCCAAACACCTCTATTCAAGTCTTGGTGCTGTAAAGCACAATTCAAATATGTAAAGGTTTTATGTAAAGTAGCTTTGTCGCAAGAAAAGTCAGCAGCAGGTGCCAAATGGCCTTTATCCCAAACGTTGTTTTCATAATCTTCATGTGAAGATGTGTGGATTGAATCACATTTGTAAAAATCCATACCAGCTCTAGAAGCCTTGCCATTTGGGCATTTCACACTATACCAAATTTCTAGAGGTTGTTCAAATTCTTCAGAGTACAAAATAGTGAAAATGTCAGATTTGACTTTAATAACCCTTGGAGGATAAAAACAAAAAGAAGTTAAGAATGCAAATAATAAAACGTAAATAATTCTAGCTTTCATCATCTAAATTTATTGGGATAGAGAAGTCTAAGTTCGTGTCCTTGTGGAATATCTTTTTTACGTATTCCAAATATCTTTTCTTCTGGACAAGGATCTATCGAATTTTGTAACCTACCATTAATCCAGGTTTCAATTGTTTTAAAATTGTTTGTACAAGCCCAAGTTTCTATAGATCTGTTCCAATATGATCCAACAAGAAAAGGAAATCTAATATTTGTGTTATTAACAACTTCAGCTATTTCACTACCTTGGAGATTAACAGTTATTTCCCCTGACATTTTATGTCTGAGGATCATACTTCTTTGATTGAAGTTTTCGTATAATTTCAAATTTTTCATTACCACGGGTTACTTGATTTGATACCTAATAACTTTCTGTATCGTGCCACATTGCAACTCCAATACTTAGCTTTCCATTTAGGACCAGGATTATCACATCCCATTCTTTTTTGGAAAGACCTAGCTTTTTTTGGATCTGCGTTATTCACTCTCATACCAGGTTCTCCAAAACCGACTTTTACAACATTTCCTTTCTCGTTTTTAGTGTAAACTGAAAATTTTCTGGGACCTCCAGGGGTTCTGTATGGTTTATTAAGATTAACCTTTCTTCCTCTGTATTCTGCTTCATCAATATCTTCATAGTCTTCAAATGGAACATCTAAGTAAATCTCTTGACCCTCGTAGATTGCTTTGGTGCCAGCATCAGTAGAAATTAACCAAACCTCATCCTCATTAAGAGCAATTTTTCCCGTGTTATAAAGAGTTCTTGCTTCATTAACAATTGAAAGCCAAGCATCGGATTCAACTCTAAATACACTCTCTAAAATGCTAAGTCCATTTTCAAAATGGTATTGCATATTTTCGGAGATTTTAAAATTTTCGAAGTCCTGTAAATGATTCATACAGGTTTATATATCCTATTTCTGGTTATCCAAAATAGAATCTTTTTCTAACTTGTAAGAGTAGATCTTTCACGAAATCGGGCGCAACACTTTCTGGTAAAGACGATTCTTTAAATAATCTATCAATTTCAATAATGTCTTTTTCTGCAAAGCTTATCAAACTCTCAAGATCAATTTCTCCTCTTCTTATCGCTAATAAATCATGTGCATTTTTTCTTCTAACTAAAACTCCTTTTCCCTCTGCAATCTCTTTAGCCATTTCAAGAAGTCTGCGACAGTGCATCATGTTTTTACCATCAATTTTTTGGCCATGAGATTCAACATCTACCCATCTTTGCAAATTCCTTTTTTCAAGCCACACTTGATATTCATTGAAATCCTTACAGTGCATAATGTAACCGTCCTTGTTGTAAATGATGTTACAAATAGGGGTTTGTCCATTTGGTATCGAGGAAAGACGTAATTGATTTGATTCTGCAACACTTGCCCCATGTCCAGTTTTTACAAGACCTTTGTAGCTGAATCCCAATGGTAGACCAGATTCTTTTCTGGTTTCTAAATATATTTCACGAGTTTTAGTCGGAACTTGTTCTGAAAAACATAAATGAGCGTCGGTGTCATAGTAAAGAGCATATATGTCTCTTGCATTTGGTACGTTTACTGCACCAATGAATTTCTCGTCATATCTTCCATTGTTCCATTGCTTCCATGGTATAGACTTTTCATCTTCAATTACATAACAAAAATCTAAAACGTCCTTGCGTGAGACTTTGTCTTTGTCCCAGTTTTGTTTCTTGTCCTGTCCCTTAGCCTTCTTGATTTGCTGAATTGCATAACCAGCAAAAGAATTAGAACATTTCTTAGTCACAAATTTGTCCTTATAACGGAGTATTTCATCCATTGCTGGATGTTTGTATAGAATACAGTCTTCGGGCGTGTTTAGAAGCTCTAAAATAGTTGGATTGTTAGTAGATGCAAGTTCTAAAAATCTCTTAATCTCATAAAAGACAGTGTCATTCTTGTCATCGTTAATTTGGTCTTTATACCCATACCCAAGTATATCATCAAGGCTTTGAATATAAATTCCAGCATAGTCAACATCAGAAGTTGGAAGAGCTGTTCCGTAAACTTGCGACCCACGTTTCACAACCAGTAATAGCTCAGCTCCTGAAATTTTAGAATTGACTAAGTTGGTAAACTCTTTCATCATGATGAGAAATTTTTAATTTTCTTCTCAAAAGTAGAAAAAGTGTTCCATACAAAAAAATGCTAATAGTGTAAATCTAAAAATAGAATATCTGGATCGTCCTTATAAAATACTGGACTCCAAACTGGATGGTATTGATTTTTTAAGGTGTCATCTAATTCTACAATGTGGTCTAGAGGATTTTCAACTTTGGGAAATTTACCAGGTTCACCATTCTTCCTTCTTGTTACTTCTTCCTTCATTCGGATATTCATGGTCTTTGTCCAATGGTAAGAATCTCCCTCCTTCAAATAAACTCCCCATCCTTCAGATTTTGATCCTGGAGGGTAAATACCATCCGGGCAGCTTTCACATCCTGACATTCCAGAAATATCTTGTCCATCATAATAACTATCTTCTATTCTCTCAACTATTACAGGAGCTTCGTCTGGAATATTATTTTCCTCAATAAATTTTTTCAAATCACCTACAGTCATAAATCCATTACTGGCGTACTTGAAAAGGTCTTTTTTATCTAACTTTCTCATTTTCTAAACCAATTTATCATTCCATCGTAAAAAGCAGAACCATGATTTATAGATCCATAATCCCTGTGTTCAGCAAAGTGTTCCTTATCTAATTCTTCCATGCTTTCTTCATCGTCAACAAAGACTCTTTTTTTGGGATAAACATTCGTGCGTCTTTTCTTCAACTCATCCCACCAGTCATTTTGTGTCATATATTCGAAATCTGGCTGTATCCTAATTTCCCCAGTCTCATATCCAAGTAATATTTTTGCAGGAAGTCCATAGTACCAAATTTTTCTTCCCTCCTCTTCCTCTGGATTTAAAAAGTTATATGGATGATCCAGCATTTCATCAATCTTAACTTGGGCATGGGCTAAGGCACCTTTCATCTCTCTATAAAAGAATTTATAAACTTCTTTACCATTGGCACTAATAGTGCATTTTCCACCACTTCTTATATCCCATTCGTCCCACTTGTACTTAGTAGAGTTAAATTGTGAATAATGTATACCCCAGCAAACTCGATGAACACCATTGTCAATGTAAGGGATAAGCTCACGAATAATCGGGGCTTCAACTTCTCCAAACTGATTTGTAGTTTCTTCATAATCAGACCAATCTAACCACCATGTTTCAGGTTGGCCGTTGTATTTTCCTAAAAGATGACTATAACCTTCTATAGAGTAAACCTGGTAGTTTTTATCACCAATCCTGATTTCGAAAATTTTTCTAACATTAGATCTTCCAAATTCATCTTTACCGAATTTCTCACAAGCTTCATGATAAGTTAATCCCTTTTTCCCCATTTTAGTATTCATGTTTTATTTTTCAAAATTTATAAATCCATAAGTGGTTATGGATGTTCAGAAAATCAAGTTCAATTTCAAATTTTGGAGAATGAGAATCCTCATATCTGTCCCAGTTAATTTTAAAATTGAATAGACTGATTCCATCAGAAAAATCTCTAACTTTCGAAAAAATCTGGATCTCCCAATACAATTTTCTTTTTGTTGACAAGACCCCACTTCTACAAAATCCTAAAAAACTCATCTAATTTTTTTTAGCCAATTTACGAAATGGTCTGCTATTTCTTTGTCTTCCCATTCGTATTGGGTAAAACCATTTCTGCAATATTCTCCAAAGTTTATCATGTCAATCATGGAAAAACCGGGTGTACTTTTAAGTAAGACCTCAACACGATTTGGATCTACGCCTTCTCCTTCTTGCTCAATAGATTTCCATTCTTTCTCTATTGAGTCGGAATCTAATTGACTAAATCTATAAGACAATGCTTCTATAATTTCACTCATATTTTTGATTATTTAGAACCTATTAAAATCTTTCCATCAACGCTAACCTGTGTCTGTATAACCAATCCATCACTATAAGATTCTTGGCTCACACAGACTTCGATTGCTTCAGAAAAAACTAAATTTTGAATCGCTGCAATGTCTAAATCATTACCATCAAAATCTTTACCTAGTTCATAAGGAAAAGCAAATATCGGATCTGCTTCTTCTATTTGGTTACCCATGAAATCTAGAGGGGACGAAATAATGTACTGTCCATTTATAAGAAATAGTACTTGACATTCGGGATCGAAGAAATCTTTACAAGTTATAAATATCGAAGAAAAATTGTTGATTAAATCCCCTTCTGCTTTCAAAGATTGTTGGTTTTGAGTATCCGATATTTCGTAATAACCGTTATTCAATCCATGAATTTGATAAACAGATTTGTCAAGATTTGATACTACGAAATTTCCAATATTTTTATCCAAGTTTCTTAATAGGTCTAATCTGACTAGTTTTACTTTTCCCTCTAATTTGTCCATTTTCAAAGATTTTAAAATTTAAATTTATACGAAGCAAAACTGAAAAGATTCAAGTTTTTAGAAAAAAAGGATAAATAAACCATGTCTAAGGGGTTTGTTTATTTAATCGTAGAAGCAAACGAGGATGGTCGCGAAAGGTTTAAAATAGGAATTACTAAAAATCACCCTAGGCAAAGATTAAACAAGCTAAAAACGGGGAACTCAAATGAGCTTGAGCTTCTTAAATTTTATGAAAGTGAAAACTACAAGAGGATTGAAAAATGGTTTCACATGAAATATGCCTCTAAGAAAACCATAGCTAAAAACGAATTCTTCGACCTTTCAGATGTTGAAGTTATAAATTTCATCAACGATTGTGTGGAGATAGATTCTACTATTTCGATATTAAAGAAGGAAAATCCCTACTTTAATTAATTACTTCCTAGGTTTTCTTTCTTTCTTAGCTCTTTGATAGAGTTTTTTATCGTGCATCTTTGTTGTTTTGCCACCAGTTATAAAAGAATTTACTCTTGCCATTGCCCATTGCTGAGGTGTCGTGCCCGGCACATGGCCGGTCTTCCATGCGACATACCCTTTTTTCCAAACCTGTGTTAATATACCTTGTGGGAATCCAGTTTTTTCTGATTTGTTTTTTAGTGCCTTCCTTACTGGACTTGATGGAGAGCTGACACCTTCGAAAAGGAATCCTTCAATTTCTAAGATTGAATTTTCATCCATTTGGTTAAGTTCTTCTATGAATTCCTGTTCTAAATCTTCCAGAACTTGCATGAACTCGAAAGGATCAGTTATAATATTTTCACCAAACATTTGTTTGTATTTCTTTGTGTATTGACTTTGCTTTGTTTCTACCTTTTCTCCCTTTCCCGCTTTTCTAGATTTATAATCTGCATCCCAAGGACCATAAGCAGAAGAATCATCATCACGCTTTTTAGCGTGTTTTTTTATTTCCCTTCGCATTACGTTAGGATTTTTTGTTAGATATTTCTTAGGAAGTTTCACGCAAGTAGGTTTCTTTATATATCTTAAGAAACAAATACAACAACCAAAACTAAATTAAAAGAGTAGGTTCTGAGCAATTTGGAAACTAACTTTTGAAGATATGAAAAAAATAATAGACTGTTTTACATTTAATAATGAATTCGAACTTCTGGAGCTTAGACTTGCTGAAATTTATGATGTTGTGGATCAATTTATATTGGTAGAGGCAAACACAACACACCCAGGAAAAAATAAAATATTTTTCTTTGAAGAGAATAAGTGGAGATACGAAAAATGGATTGATAAAATTATCCATCTTAAAGTAAATTTTCCTTTGCACTTAGATACTTGGGGAAGAGAAAAATATCAAAGGAATTCAATTATGCCTACTTTATACTCGTTAGGATTATCAAATGATGATATAGTTGTAATTAGTGATCTCGACGAAATCCCAGATTCGAGCACACTAAACTACATAAAAACTAGTTATCCAATGAAAGGATTATTTAAGCTAGAGATGGATCATTATTGGGCTTCTATTTACAACAAATTAGTATATCCAGAAAAATGGTATCATGCAAAAATAGTAGACTGGGAGACTTTAAAAGGAAGAACCCCAGATGAGTGCAGGCTAGATTTTAATTGTCAATGGTGGGAAAGAGGAGGATGGCATTTATCTTATTTTGGAGGTCCTGAAATTATAATTAACAAAATCAATAGTACTGCTCACCAGGAATTAAACCAGGAAAGATTTAAGATAAAGGATGAGGTAATAAGAAAGGTGAAAGAGGGATTAGATCTTTTTGACGAATGGAGAACATTCCAAAAAATAGATCCTTTAGAAAATACATATCTTCCTAAAAACTGGGGAATTCTTTCAAAAAACGAGGAAAAATATGGGAATAAAATAAAAAACAAAAATAACCTAGTATTAGGAGCCGCCATAAATCTTTCATTAGAAGATATAAGAATTTTTGTAGATTCATTTAGAAGTAAAAATCTTAATGACGATGTATATCTGATTATTGAAGAATCAGCATCGCAGGATAAATTGGATTACTTAAAAAAGAATTCAGTAGAAATACTCTCATTTGAATCAGGGCAAATACTTGAAACGCAACCTAATAATTACAGGTTCATCAAATTCTTAGATTTTTTAAAAGAGAAAAATACATATAAAAATGTTCTTCTATCGGATGTTTCTGATGTATATTTTCAATCCGACCCATTTGATGGATTAGATGGTGAATTCATATTTTTTGCGGAGGAGGATGAATCAGAATCAATAGGTTCGAACAAATTCAATTCTAGATGGATAATACAATGCTTCGGTGAAGAATACTTAGAAAAAATTAAAAATGAGAAAATAGTTTGCTGTGGAACTATTGTAGGATCATATGGGAATATTCTTAAGTATTGTAAAAAAAGCTCCTCAGAAATGATCAGAATGTATAATGAGAGGAAAGACTTCTTTTATGACATGATGGATCAAGGAATACACAACTATATCTGCTATAATTCTATAGAGGATTTTGTAAATCCGAGCATCAAGAAAAACGGGGATTTTTTCGCAACAATAGGTATTACCTGTGGAGTAGCACCTGAATCAATAGAGGTGAATGAATTAAAGATCCACGTCAATAAAAAAATACCATCGGTAATCCACCAATATAATAGATCCCGTGAAATTACAGATTCTATTAAGACACTATTACAGTTGGAAGGAATCGGAGATAAAGTTCTTGAAACTAAAATAGAGGGGTTTTCTATTCTAACATTAAGCAATGATGCTATCGGAAGAGGAATAAATAAGGGCGAGTCCTGGGAGCCTCATATAGTTTCTTTTCTAAGAAATTACCTAGATAAAGAATCCGTTTTTGTCGACATAGGAAGTAACTACGGATGGCATTCATTGATAGCATCTAGCTTATGTAAAACAGTCCACAGTTTTGAGCCTCAATCTTTAATTTATTCTCTCCAGAAAGAAAGTATCAGGAAAAATAAATTTGAAAACATAATTCAATATAAAAAAGGATTAGGTAGCATAATAACACAATCCAATCTTTCTCCTATAAATTATCACGAAAATGGACTAAATATAGGTGACCTGGGTGTGGGATTAAACGGGGAAAATATAGAAATTATAACTCTTGATTCTATAAACATAGAGAAAGTAGATTTAATTAAGATTGATGTTCAGGGGTACGAAAATTTTGTCATAGAGGGAGCTACGAAAACTATAGAAAAAAATCGGCCTATCATAATAATAGAGATAGAAGAATTCCAGCTTTCTAAATTTGGTTTTTCTTCAGCTAACATATTTGAAAAAATAAGAGGCCTGAATTACGAAATCTATCTGATGGAACATTCTTATCCGTCAGATCATATCTGTGTTCCTTTAGAAAAAGCGGATGAATTTGAGAAAAAAAATAATATAGATCCACTCACTGAAAACAACAACATAAGTAACAGTTATGCTAATGGAGTAAGAAAGAAATTTCTGAAATCAAAAAAAAGTTTATCTGGAATACTAGACTTTAATAGAATAAACGGATTTGATAGCGAGGGCGGAACAGACAAAGGAACACTTCATAGCTACATAGAAACTTACGAAAGGATCCTATCTAAATACATTGGAAAAAAATCATCAATACTGGAGGTTGGAGTTCAATACGGGGGATCATCCCTTTTATGGCACGAGTATTTGGAGGATTCAAATCTAGTAATGGCAGACATTAAAGATCAGATAGGAAAAAATATATTGGACAGATTAAATCAGGAAAGATATAAATTCCACATTTTTGATGCTTACACTAAGGAATCACTAGAAAAAATCAAAGAAGAAAATCCCGAAGGATTTGATATTTTGATAGATGATGGACCTCATACATTAGAGAGTCAAAAGTTTTTTATCAAAAATTACATATCACTAGCAAAAGAAAATAGTGTTATGATTATCGAGGATATTCAAGATATAAATCATACTGCAATATTAAAAGAATGCTTACCTGAGGAATACAGGGAATCTATAGAGATTATAGATCTTAGAAATCAAAAAAATAGGTACGATGATATAATGTTTATAGTACATATTGGAGATAAAAAATATAAATCCTCCAATTTGGATTTTACATTTGGATGGATTTCTCACAATAAAGAGGCTTTTGAAAAATACCTAGGTCCTTCTCTAGAAAAAATAGATGGAAAATATCAATCTATATCCACGGACGACTCAAAAAATCCAGCATATAATTACAATAAAATAATAAGTGAATGTAAAACAAAATGGCTTATTTTGTGCCACGAGGATGTAGCATTTTCTAATGATCTTTTAGATCAAATAAAAGAAACCGTAAAATTAAACCCAGATTCTAAATTTTTCGGGATGGCAGGATCTAATGGCAATCAAATAATTTCTTCAGATTCAAAAGAGTCGAGAGATATTTTAACAGCGGATTCATGTTTTATAGTTATTGATACAGAAAACTTAGATCTCAATTTCGACGAAAATACATTTGACGATTTTCATTTATACGTTGAAGATTTTTGTGTACAATTAGGAGAAAATGGAAAGACTATATTGTGTGATTACACGGAACCCTATAATTACCCAGATGAGAAAGAAAATAAGAAAAAATGGATTCTACATGGAGGATCTACATATTTTCAATTGGGTTCTCAGTGGGGAAGATATAAAGAATACAAGGAGAAGTTAAATAAAAAATGGGGAAGAGAAATTCCAACTACATAACAAAATAAATGAAAGATCTAATTTTTGAAAAAATCTGGAATCTCCAGACTAACACACCTACACTTAAGAAGTTTTTCTCTTTTAATTTAGAGGATCTTCAGGATAATCCAGAAGAGTGCCTAAAAGAAATAGAGGATTATCTAGAAAAGCACAAGGATAAAATAGTAGATTTCTCTTTTGAATCATGGATCGACGAGGAGACTTTCCGTCCTATACTAATGATGAAAATGTATCTGGTTGAATCATTAGCGATGCACCTATATCCTTCCAATACTTTTAATTCTTTGCTTCCGTCTTCTAAAGAAGCAATGCTTATAAGAGAAAGGATTACAAATATGATAAGTGAATATGGATTTGAATTTAATACAGAAGAGGTCAGAAAAGTAATTATAGAGAAGCTTAAGTATATTTTAGGTGGGGTAGAGATAATAGACCTAACAACATTTGAAAATATTGACAATGGTGTACATAATTTCATCGTTAGGCATGAAGACAATGAAATGACCTTAAATGAATATTTAGAGCTCGTAGCGAGCAAGAAAAGACATGAATAAGGAAGTTTTAAATATAGCTTTAATAGCACATGATGGTAAAAAAGCAGATATGGTAAGCTTTGTAACCAAGCGTTTAGATTTTTTTAATCGGAACGATGTGGAAATATATGCTACAGGTACAACCGGTAAATTTTTAAAATTTGCAGGAATACAGAAAGTACACTCCATGCTAAGCGGACCTAATGGAGGAGACGCACAAATAGGATCTATGGTGGCTGAGGGAAAGGTAAAAGCTGTTATTTTCTTCCGGGATCCGTTAAACTCACATCCACACGAACCGGATATACAGATGCTTATGAGGATCTGTGATGTTCATTCAGTTCCATTAGCTACAAATTATATGACAGCTAAATATGTAATTGACTGGTTTACTACAAACACTTAATTAGATTTCTTTCTTTGGTCATCTTTGAAATCAAGGTCCTTTGATATTTTAGAAAAATCTTCCCCTTTATAATCGAGCTTAGATTTTCTATACTGGGAAACATTATTAGAGAAGGAAGTAAACACATTATCAACACCGGAATCTGTAGAAGCATAAGTTATAGAATTACCACCTTTGATTCCAATAGATCCCCCAGTTTTAATAGCATCTTGATTTGCAGCAAGGAATAAGAAGTTCCAACCCTCTTCTGTTGTGGTTTCTATCATCTTCATGATGGCTTCTCTCTTATACTCTCTACTTGCATTTTCTTCACCATCCGTAATAATTACAAAAACAACGTCTCTGTCAGTTTTTAATTCCTCTATGGTTTTTCCTATTGCATCCAAAAGAGCAGTTCTACCGCGAGGTTTAAAATTTTCACCTAGAATTAAATTCTCAGCTTCGGTAACTGGAATACTCTTATAGTTAATCTCATATCGATCGTCAAATTGAACTAAGGTTATGTAAGCCTTTCCCTCGGAATTCTTTTGCTCATCCAAGAATTTATTAAACCCATTAACTGTGGATTCTCCGATTTCTCTCATAGATCCTGATCTATCTAGAACTACTACAATTTCTGTTTCTTGTAAATTTTTTTCCATTAGTAATTAATTATTTAGTGCCTTTTGATTGGCTATTTATTTTAGCATTCGAAATCTATTAGTTTCCTAAAGTATATAAAATATGGAGAACCCACTACCATTTGAGGAGGAATGGATTTCAGATAAAATCTCTATAAGAAGATTTGCATCAGATACAAATTCAGAGGAACTAAAATGGCATTTTGATGAAGAGGATCGGGTAATTGAAACAGAAGAAAACACAGATTGGCAATTCCAATTTGATAATAAATTACCACAGCCAATACTTGGTAAGATTCTAATCAAGAAAGGAGAATGGCACAGATTAATCAGGGGTTCTTCTGAGTTGAGTATCAAAATAACAAGATTGTAATTTTTTTTAAACTCGCGATAAATACTTCATGAGCAACGAAGAATATTTAGAAGAAATTTTACACGAAGCACACAGATTAGGTGTGGTTTCAGAGATAATCTCTAGGGTTCCAGAGAACGTTCAAGACAGGGAAAGAACTGATGCTTTCTTAAAGGCTTTCCGTGAAGTTGTCAAAGAAAAAAATTTAGAGCATTCTCTCTAAAGAATAATTTCACTATCAAGATCTATAAGGTTGTGATCTCCGTCTGGTATCTCAACATAGTCATACTTCTTATAAGTCTTAGCATAACTTTTAGCCTTGTCTTTTAGAATTTGAACTATATCTGAAGGCATTTTAGTCCCAAAGCAATCTTCAAAAATATATTTGTAAATTCTAATCGATGCGTTGCCTACCAGTCCTGGAGTTTCGTTATGTTCTATACACCAAGCCTTGTTTTCATTGTCAATAGCAACATCTAAACCAACAAAGTTGAGATTAGGATAGAAGTCAAAAATAGATTGAGCTATAGGCTTTATTTGACTCCAATATGGAAATAAATTGATATCTATAGGTTCCCAAATAAACTTGGATTTGATCTCTTTTTCCTTTGCCTCATTTACTCTCAAAGATTTTGATTTTTTATTATTTGGAGTTCTGCACCAAACGCCAAAAGCCTTTATTCTTTGATCATTGTTACCCTTAAATAACATTATTCTATACTCGTCTTGAATAGGAATACATTCTTGGTAAACATCAAACTTCTTATTTCCTAATTGCTCAATAGAATCTATTTTTTCTACACCCTTGGATTGATAGGAATCATCTTTTTTGGCAATGATAGGAAATCTTAATGTTTTTAAATCCTGCTTATTGAACACTGTCTTTGGGAACCAATCTACTTTTTTATCTAAAGCTTTTTTAGCAAGATCTTTCTTGCCTGGATCGAAGTCTGACGGATGATTATAAATTAAAGACTTCTTAGGTAAATCACCATTCTTCAAAAGATCTTTTGATCTTTTCGGATTTCTCCAGAAAAGCAATGGCAATTCTTTGTCTATTTTATTGAATTTATTTCTTTCATAGAAATCCACCCAATAGTTTTTCATATCATCACCTATCTCTTCCTCAGCATCCTGAAAGTTTAGGGAACAATAGATTTGTACCTTTTTGAAAAAGTCATTAACCATTTTTTCAATGTTAGATTTTTGGAAATTTTCAAAAAGTTTGATGTGTTTCATAGCAGTATATATCTAAAATAAAAGGGTCAGACTTTGGATGTCTGACCCTATAAAATTAAAATAGTGTTTAGGCCAAGAGGCTATAGTATTCTTTGAAATGTTTGATACGATCAGGTAATCCAATAGTTCCTCCGTTTACTCTCTTTGTTACTGCTGTGACAGTTGCATCATCTGCACCTTTATCACATATGCTCCAAAGTCCGTTATTGTTGAAGAAAAATGCAGCAGACATCAATGGATATTTAGTTGCAACTAAATCTGGATTGGCTAAGATATCTTCATCAACCATTTTATCGAAAGCTGAGTAATTAGATTTTCCTGTTAGTTGGATATAACCTCTACCTCTGAATTTATAGCCATCACCAGAAGCTTCATCTCCATTTCCCATTCTAGAAGAATAAACCTTGTTGGCAATTTTTTCGGGTTGTCTAGAATATGATTCGTTTAAGTTTCCAGGAAAGTATTTAGGAAAAATCTTTTTAAGGCCATCAGCTGAATAGTTTAGATTCTCAGAGACAGCTTTGAAACCTCCTGATTCATGACCACACTGAGCTAAGAAGTGTGCAAGTCTTAAAGTGTTTGTAATTCCAAATTTTGCAGCAGTGTCTGGAATCTGTGCAATCACTGCATCCGGAATATGACCTTTTAGTTTATCCAGCTTGAAAGAGCTTGATGGAATGGTAACTGGTGATGCTGAAGGGGCATCAGGAAAAGAAGCAGTAACTCCCATCCGATCCAATGTTGCTGGGCCTGCTATTCCGTCAGCAGTGAGACCGTGTTTTTCTTGCCATTGTTTTAGCGATTGTTCTGTGCCTGGACCGAAATTTCCGTCTGCTCCAATTCCTAGAGCTTTCTGTAATCTTTCCACATCAGGACCTTTAGAGCCGAGTTTAAGAATCATGAGATATATTTTTTACTATATATCCCCAAAAAGTCCTTAATTTACTTAAATGAAATCACTTCGATCTCAATAGAATCTCCTGGACAATATTGTTTATCTACCACGAACGTGTTGTCCCAACAATCAGTTTTAACCCTCCATTGATTTTTCCTGTTGATTTCATCCATAACAGAAACTATTGGAATTTTTTCAGAAGAAACAACTTCACATTTGACTTTCTTGACTTCCTTTTGTTTATCGAAACAGCCGATAATGAAAACTGGAATGATTAAATAAATTATTTTTTTCATAGTCTTTTAGTATCGTTTAAAATCTCTTAAATAAACATGGACCCTTTCTTCAGGAATAGAAAAACAGAAACTTTTTTGTGTGAGTTTATTTCCTCCAGGAAATTTATCATTCATAACTTCAAAAAGCTCCTTTCTGCTTCCTTCCAATTCAATACCTTCAATGTCAGGGTAATTTAGTGTTTTTCTTCCCATGAATATTTTAGTCGTGAAGTCGGAAATAATTCGTCCAATTGTTATTCACCTGCGAATCTATGGGAATTTTCTAAATAAAAAAAATTATTCTCCAGATTTTCCTGATCCTTGCGAAGCATATTTAACACCCATTATAGTACCGATAATACTAAAGGCATTTGTTAATAGAATACCAAACATATTGCTCCAGGTAGAACTAATTATTTGTGTGTCCTTATCTGTGAACATTGCAGTTAAATAAAGCCCGGTTGTGACCAAACCTACTCCTAGAATTATATAAAGAGCAACCCTTACTATGGTGCTAATTAATTCGAATTGTGTTCTTTTCTGTAGAACATCTAAATCATTTTCAGCATTTTGTTTAGCCTTTTCTGCTTCTTCCCTTGCTCTCTCAGATTTAAGCATTTCTTCCCTGAGTTCTTGACTCATCCTTTCGTTGTCATCTTTCCAGAGTAGCAGTTCTTTATTTTGACTTTCGATTTGTTCTTTAGAAGTTTCTGTTTGAGTAAGGGCTTCCTGAAGCTCCTCCATTATTCTTTTGTTCTCATCATTAAGATCCAATAACTCCTTATTTTTTGTCTGGATCTGTTTGGTGATTTCGAGCCTTTTCTTCCTAGTGGCAATATCTTTCTCTGAACACTTTTTTAAATACTCGCTAAATTCCTCGTCCCCACCAGAATCTATTACTTTAATGATGTTACCTTCTAAAAAAAGATTTTTAGATTCAGAGATGGAAATTAATTCCTTCTTTATTTCACTGGTTAGTTTAATCACTTATAAACTTTGAAAGGTGCAGTTCTTTTTTTGTATCCGTCGTAATCCTTTTTAAATTCTTCAAGTCTTGGTTCAATATCATCAGATTTTATAATCCAAAATTGAGCTCCCGCTTGTATTGCTTTAGCCTGTTCATCGGGTTCATTAGATGATGAAATTATACCTATCACAACGTGATTTCCGTATTCAAAGTTGATTTTTCTAATAAGCTCGATACCATCAAAGGAAGAACCTATGATATTCAAGTCAACAAAAACACATTCTGGTTTTTCTGCTGGGTTTTTCTGCCACTGCTGGAAAAGTTTAGCAGCTTCATCTGAGCTGTTCAAGGTCTTTAAAGAAAGAGTTATATCTAACAATGAACAGGAATCCTCAAAAACTAAGTGGAATAAGTCCTCATCGTCTACTAACAAAATTGAATCAATCATAATTTTATTTCAGTTTAATTATTATTTTGGTTCCGATGTCATTTTTATCACACAACATCTCAAATCCGTGCTCCTTAAAAATTACATTAGAAATACTCAAACCCAGTCCCATTTCCCCTTCCTCTTGTTCTTCCCTTTTGCGTTTGATGATTTTTTCAAACTGTTTTCTTGTTAGTCCTCTCCCGTTGTCTTGAACTACGAGATTTTCTTCTTCCATGTAAATTCTAACATATTTATCCTCGTTGTCATTATATTTAAGTCCATTCTTTATAAGATTATCGAGTGCATTACAAAATAATACTGCATTAACCTCTAAGTCAGGAAGCGACTCAAGTTTAACCTGGTTTGAATAAGAGGTGTTGCTCATATAGTTTTGCAATATCTCGGAAATACTAATCAACTTTTTATCTAAAACAACATTTTGCTTTACCAAATTAGTAAACTCGTACACACTCTTGTAAACCCTTTGAGTGTGAGCCAATCCATCCTTAATCATTTTTAAAGAGGTCTCTATCTTAAGATTTTGTACTTCTTCTGGAGATATCCTCTTTTCTAAAGAAGTCAGTCCCCTAGGAATGTATGTGTTAATTCCCGAGTGCATATCGTGCCTGATAATTCTGGCTGCGTGCTCTAAATAAGTGTTCTTTTTGTTTATATCGTCTAACTGGCTTTCTATCTCTCCGTCTTTGACCCTGATTGTTTTTCTCTGTAAAAGAACCATAACTCCAAGTATTGAAAGAACTAATCCAATAATTGCAGTATAAAGATATTTCTTATATGTTTCTTTTTCAGTCTTTAAAATTTCCTTGTCAACTATAAGATTTCCATTTTCGTCTTTTAAATCTCCAGATTCAAGAGTTAAGGTAACAATGTTCTTTTCCTTTTTAAGAGTTTTAATTGTTCCCTCTTTAGTTTCGACTAATTTTTGATTAACAACTTTTGCTTGGAGTAACGAATCTCTCTCTTGAATAAGCTTATTTATTTTATTATCAATCTCTTGAAGAATATTCTTTAAATCCTGCTTGGGAAGTTCTTCGTAAGTTTTTGGTAACGTCTCTAAGAACTGTAAATCTTTTTTAACGCTTTCAACTACAAATAGTTCATCTTCCAAGATTGTTGCGGTTATGACTTTTTCCTCCTTAGGTTCAAACACCTTTTCTGGTTCAACCCATACAGGGCGTATTCTTCTGTCCACTACTGTATCTTGCGATAAAGAAAATAAAGGTAAGAATAGAATTAAAAGGATAAGGGCATTTTTCATTTTTTCCATTGTGATTTGTGTTTCCAAACTTTTCTTTGTCTGATTCTTTCTTGACCAACAAGTTCCAAATCACCTAGTCCCCCAAATCCCCTTTCTCTTGATCCTGGACCTTGTCCGTTTTCAGAATATTCTAAGAATCTTCTATATTCACTGTCTTTCATCCTTGGTAAAAAAATTCCATAGTCGTCAGTTGTAAGAAAATATCTTGAAAGGTCTAAAACATAAAGCTCAGTATCTAAAGGACTTGAGGTGAAAATAATCGAAGGTGAAAGTGACCATTTCCATATGCTATCTAAAAGAGCGTTATTCCATGCTAAAGAGGAATCTAATGAATTTTTGAGACTATCAATTTCTTTATTTTGTAATGAAATAAAACGATTAAGACTATCCGTTGTGTTTTTAAAAGCTTTAAATTTATTTAGCATCAACAGATTTTGTTCATCGATAGTTCTGTTAATCTCTTCACTTTGTGCGATTGTCAGAATAACTACAGAGTCCCCACGAAAAATAGTTTGAATGGGATATTGGTTTTGTGAATAAACCAAAGAAGAAATTAGGAGGAAAACTAATAATAGCGTTTTCATTATAGCATCTTTATTTTCATCTTGGTCCCTATTTGGTTTTTCTCACAAGTTATAGAAAATCCATGCTCGTGAAGAATTGCTACACATATGTTTAAACCTAATCCGGTTCCAGATTCCTTTTGCCCCTCTTTCCTAGTATAGGGTTTAGATAAATGTTCAAAGTCTTCCTGTGTTATACCTCTTCCATTATCCTGTATATAAAGAGTATCTTCTTCAAAATAAATCTTGACAAATTTTGTTTCCGAGTCATTGTACTTAAGTCCATTCCTTATTAGGTTGTCTACAGCAGTACAAAATAGTGGTTCATTCACGCTGATTGTTGGAAGATCTGAAATGATAACTTGACTATGATAAGCAGTTGCAGAAAGATAGTCCTGTAGGATTATTTTTAAATTACAATCTGTTCTATTTAGAACTACATCCTTCTTTACTAAATTTGTAAATTCATAAACACCCTTGTAAACCTTCTGGGCATGTCTAAGACCTTCTTTGATCATTTTGATTGGAGCTTCAATTTTAAGCGAATCTATATCTTCCTGTTTGAGCCTTCTTTCTAAAGATCCTAGTCCTCTAGGAATATACGTATTAATCCCAGAGTGCATATCGTGTCTTAAAATTTTAGCAGCATGTTCCAAATAAGTGTTCTTTTTTTCTATTTCATTTTTTTGTTTAACAGATTCAGTAACATTAGTAGCAATTTTCATTATTCTATATGGTTTCCCATCAGTAGTTAAAATTGGATTATAGGTGGATTGAAGAAAAACCTGTTCCCCATTTTTTCTGATCCTAACTACATCGTTTGAAAAATAAATTCCCATGCATAGATTTTTCCACATGTTGGAATATTCCCTACTATTTTTCTCCTCTTCTGAAACAAACAAACTATGATTCTTTCCTTTTATTTCATCAAAAGAATCGTAACCCATAGTTTCCAAAAAAAGATTATTAGCAAACATTATATTCCCGTCTAAATCAAATTCTATAACAGCATTGGATTGATTGATAGCATTCATCCTATTTCTAATCTCAGTTTCTTTTCTTATAACTTCAGTTACATCTTGTCGAATGGAATGGAATCCCTCTAGTTTACCCCCAGAATCAAAAATTGCCTTGATATAAGTATCAACATAATATAAATGTCCATTCTTCGATCTGTTAACTACAATGTCATTCCATATTTGTCCATTCAAAACTTTCTCATACATTTTCCCCCAGTATCCATCAGGTTGTAGACCGGAGTTTACAATAGAGTGATCTTGACCACAAGCTTCTTCTAGACTCCAACCAGAAACTTCAGAAAATTTTTCGTTGACATAAGTTATTTTTCCGTTTTTATCAGCTATTGAAACCAGAGATGATTTGTCGATAAAATTTTCAGTTTCTTTGATTCTCCTAAGCAAATCATTGGTTTCGTGCATCGAGAATCCAAACGAATATAGCGAAGAAAGGATCTGTGCAAAATTAACTTCTATTTTTCTCCATTTCCTAGAGGTGAGATTCTCTATACAAATCACACCAATATTTGATCCCTTGTACCAAATAGGAACATCCAGCATCGATTTTATCCCTAAAGGTTTTAGATATGGATCAGTAAAACATCTTGTGGAGGGATGGTTTTCAGCATCATTTGCAACTATTATTGGTTCATTTCTCAAAGCTTCAAAATACTCTGAAAAATCTTTTTCGAATAACTCTATTCCGTCTTGGAATGAATCTTCTAATTTTGAATACAATTGCTGACAAACAATCCCAGATCTATCTTTGTTATACAACCAAATAGAAGCTCTATCTGCATCAATCGTTTCCGTTATTTCTTTAGTTACAGACCTTGCTGCTTGATCGATATCACCAAAATAGTAAATTTCATTATATGCCTGTTTAATCAGGGAAGAATTAATTTTCTTAGAATAATCATTCAGAAATATTGTGTCTTTCGTTTTGATTTTGAGATCCCTAATGAGCATAAAAAAGAAGGGAGCGAAAGAAAGGAAACAAATATATTCGGTTATCCTAGTTAACCTAGAACTTTGTACGGTCTCGAAAAGAACTAATGTTTTTACCGAAAAGAATATTGTCATTAAAACAATACAAACCAGTAAAGATATTTTAGAGGATTTAAGCATTTAGTTTACTTGCTATATATCCCCTAAGTAGACAAAGGAACCTATGATTTTCTTAATTCCCTAGATAATTCTTTTTCCTTAATAGAAGCTCTTTTGTCATAGTTTTTCTTACCCCTAGAAAGAGCAATTTTTATTTTGATCTTACCTCTTTCATTGGTAAATATCAAGAAAGGAACGATTGTAATTCCTGTACTTAATCCTCTTTGCAATTTTGCAATCTCACTTTTTTTAAGGAGTAATTTTTTAACCCGTAAAGAATCATGAGAAAAATCACCTAAAGGAGAAACATTTAAGCCTTTAAGAAAAATTTCATTTTTGTCAATATAGCAAAAAGCATCTACCATAGACACCTTACCTGATATTATAGACTTTACCTCTGAGCCTAACAATTGAATTCCTGCTGTATACTCCTCAAGAAAAAAATAATCGAAAGATGCTTTCCTGTTTTTAATGTAAATACTATTCTTCATACGTATAGATCCAATTGCTAAATGTTAAGTGGTCTTTGGTGGAACCTTTATTGTTATAGAGTCACCATTTGAAGATAATTCGAAGCCTTCTGGAGAGAGATTTTTAAAATATTCCAGATAAAAATCAACACGCTCATTTTTTGGACTATTTGAAACAGGTTCTAGGGTAAAAGACTTATATGTCTGTATCCTTGTTCCATAACGTCCAAAATCTGAAAAGGTAGTCATAACTTATATATCTGAAAATCCATCCCTATAGTTGATAAGATAATTCATCGATTTAATCCAGGCATAAAGGCACACAACAGCGTTTAATTTTTGTAGTATTGGATCTTTCAAACCACAAAGTGTAAGCAAAAGGAAAATCAATCCAGATATTCCCACTATGGTTAAACCGTGAGTCCATACCCAAGGCTGCAAAGTGTTTGTAATTAGCTTTATCACCACAGTAAAAAAGAGGACAAGATAAATGAAACTGATTATAATATTTTCATCAAGTCCCAATATGATACCAACATCCTTTGCTGTTGCTATAGCTAAAAATATCGTGTATGCTAATTTTGACATAGGCTAGAATCTTTTTAGAACATAAAGTTTGTTACTTGACCTTGTGTAGGCTGTGTATTTTATCCGATTTCGTTCAACAACATTGATGTTGACGTCTATATCATCTTCCAGAACAAAAGCTGCTTGATAGGTGCTTCCCTGGGATTTATGAGCAGTGATTGCATAAGCGTAACTTACGTCTGCGAATCTTCTGAGAAATTCATAATACTTTATCCACGATTTATCTTTCCCTTTTTTCTCTATTGCTGTTTTTTTCAAATGGTTTGCTATCACCTGAAACCCACTTTCGCTTGATTCGTGAAGGATATCTATATAAAATACTAGTTCCTTTCCATCATCGTTTAGAAAGCTAACTCCTGTTTCATAATACTGAAGAACAATTGATTGATCTTCTATGCTAAATTTAGAATCCTTAACTTTGAAATTGACAACTGAGAATTCGTCATTAGTATTAAATAGGATTTCATTGTTCTCTATAACAGGATTATTAGCAATTAATTTTTCACCAATCAAGATTTTTGCTTCTAATGATTTATCACCATAAATAACTTTCCTTGCTAGGTTATTCATGGTAGAAACAGTTTTGTTCCTCCAAGCGATTATCTTTGCATATTCAGGATCTTCTTTAAACCTGTCGGAATTGAAGTATGAATCCAGAATTGAAGGGAACTTAGATTTTATTTCTGGTGAGTTTAGATTTAAGTACTCGATGCCCTCTCCCCTTTCGGATATTTTGGTTTGTGTCCCTGTGTCAATACTTGGATTTTCAAGATCACTCCTGATTAATATTGAGGTATCGATAATTGGATTACCCTCTTTCTGTCTCATTATTTTTTTAAGCTCAACAGTACAAATTCCATAAAGCTGGGCAAGTTCTGGTCGGAAGGGTATGCAATCAGGTCTTCCCACAGGAGGAATTTGTGCAGGATCTCCCATACAAATAATTTTGATTTTATCCCTATATTTTATGATCTCATGGAATAGATCGTCGCTCAACATTGAAACCTCGTCAATCACTAAGAGTTTTGTTGAAGCAATTGGAGGTCTGAATTCTCCGTCGTTTACAAACTCTTGCTTACCATCTGAAGTAATTCTCTCTTTCAGTCCAAGCATTTTGTGGACGGTAGTGAACACTATCCTGTTGTTAATGATACCAGTTTGTTTCTTAATAACCCTAACAGATTTATTAGTGGGACCAGTTACTGCTATTTTATACCAAGCTTTATTTGGATAAAGAGCTTCAAGAACATACTTGACTAAAAGACTCACACAAAATGTTTTGCCAGTTCCTGCCCAACCCTTGAGTACATAAATATCATTGGAAGAACCTGCAACAAAGTCCTTCAATTGATCAAATGCTAGCTGTTGATCCTCATTCAACATTGAAGAATCAAATAGCCTAATTTCTTTTTTGCCCACTTTCTTTTTTGGATAAATGTAAGAATTATAGTGAAAAAGAGTGGTTTGGGTTCGAAATTTATTCTACTGGATTTCCCATTTCGTCGAATTTGTAGTTGTTTGACTCAATTCTTTGTTCAACCTCTTCTGTCTCGTATTGAGAATCTATTGATCTTGAAATTCTATCTAAAACGAAAATCATATGAGATTTGAATTTCTTTTCCGCTTCCCCTATATAGTGGTCTATTCTAGAAACCCTTTCTTTGGTCATCTCGTCCTCGTTTTCGATCTCAAATTCTATTTGTGTATATGAACCGGAATCTTTAAAAGTGTAATAAAGATCTTCCCAATAAAAAGGAGAAATTCCAAGCCATCCAAGAAACATTTCATTGTGGTTGATTTCCAAAGCTTTTGCACAGTGAATGTATCTTCCCACCTCAAAACTTATTCCAGTCCTTTCATTACCGATCATTGGAGATCCATCAAGATCTTTATCATAGTTTGGGCCGAATATTCTAAATAAATCCTCGTGTGTGGGTTCAAAAAGATAATCATCATCCACTACCCAATAAGGAATATCCTCCGCTCCATATTCTCCCATTTCCATTCCCTTTTGTATTTTAGAAATGGCATTTTTCTTCGCAGGATCGGAAAGCTCTTCAAAACTGAAAGTTTTTGTCCCTTGTTCAAAGAGGACGAAATTTTTGATAATTTTCATCCTCCTATATATCAGAAACTTACTTCTTAGACTTCTTGTCAGTCTTTTCTACTTTTTCTTCTTTTGGCGAGTTGGTAACATCTACAAATTCTCCAAGTTGAATACCAGGGATTATATCAGAGATATCAGGGATAGAAATGGAAGGAGCTTTTGGAACAACAGATTCCACCTTAGTTATAGTTTCTCTTGGTGAAAATATTGGATTACTTAAATCATCTCCTTTTAAGATATTCAAGACATACGTGTGGTCAAACAAATTACCAGGAGGTGTTGCAACTTGAATTGCATCGCCAGTTATGTCGAATGGATCGTAGAGACTATTTCTGGTGCTTCCGATTTCAAATTGTGATGTGATGTTTTTGTGAATATCATAGCCAAACACTGTTGGTGAATTACCTATCCAAAAAACGTACGATGGCAAGCCTAAAGCAGCTGCAGCGTGTTGCATATATGAATCTATGAAAATTCTTTTATCGCTGAACATAAGAGCTAAAGCTAACACTCTTGGGCCATGTGAAAGATAATCTACACCATTTAATCCCATTTGATCCTCTCTCTTAATCTGAATAACTCTATAATCATTCTTGAATTCATCAGCTATTCTTTGAGCTAAGTATGGAGGAATATCCCTTGCCCAGGAATATTTGTTGTTGGTTTGTGCACCACCAAATGGTTGGATGAGTAAAATTGGTTTTGTTTTATTGAGCAGCACTTCTACTTGATCTCTTTCGAGATGGGTAAAGTAAAGTTCGGGGGTTGTACCTAGAGAATCGATTCCATATAAATCGCACCAGACATCAACTAGATGTTTTTTTCTATAAATTGCTTCAGTACTTCCGTAAGGATCATGTGTGAAGATCAATGTGTCTTTATCTTTGACATAATCATCGTAAAAATAAGCAGTTTGTCCAAATTGAATAACTCTATGAACCCTTGGATTGTTAATCCAAATATCTGGATGAGCTGTAAGTATTACAATTTTTCTATCAGGATATTTAAAGTTCATAGCACGAACAACTGCTGTTGCTATGACATTTTTACCTATTCCTCCTGAGATTTGAAAAACAACGTATTTCATTTTTATCTTTCTAAATTATAGAAGATAAAATGACATTGTTTCTAAGATTAGGCCAATAATATTTTGTAAGCTGTTCCATTTATATAAGCACATAATGCACAGGTTGCAGCTGACGAAGTTGTAAGAAGGAGAGGCGAAGAAGAAGATCCCAAGGAAAGTGTAGAGCTAACTCCTGTTGCACCAACTCCTATTATGATACTGTTACAAACGTTATTTGTAGTAGAATCAGCGCCATATCCTATAATAATATTATTACACCCAGTTGTTAAAGTTCCATCGACAGATAGTGCTCCAATAGCTACGTTGTTGCAACCTGTAGTAACAGAACAACCTGCTGACCTTCCAAGAAAAGTATTATATTCACCCAAGGTGTTGCACGAACCTGCATTACTACCATAAAACGAATTGAAGCCTCCTGTTGTATTTCGTAATCCAGCTTGGTCACCTACAAAAGTATTATTAACTCCTATGGTGTTACTACAAGCATTACAATTGCCTATAAAAATATTATTAGAACCGGTTGTATTCAAATATCCAGCTCTGTAACCTAAAAATATGTTTTCGTCTCCACAAGTGTTACAAAATCCAGCTTGCGAACCAACAAATGTATTATAATGTGAAGGTTTACCTATCGCAGGAATTGTATTGTAACCTGCTTGGTAACCAATGTAGGTGTTTTCAGAACCAGTAGAGTTGCAGTATCCACTTTGGAATCCAACATATGTGTTGTGATAACCAGTAGTATTTGCCCCTCCAGAATCTGCTCCTACAAACACGTTTTTACAACCAATCGTATTTGCGTCTCCTGCACATGTTCCTAAGTAAACGTTACAAGATCCTGTTGTGTTTGAAAATCCACTACAGAATCCTAGAATAGTATTATTTGTTCCAATAGTGCCGCAAAAATAAGAACAAGATCCAATTGCAATATTATTTGATCCTGTAGTATTGGCTTGTGCTGCTTTGTTTCCAAGAAAAATATTATCGTTTCCACATGTGTTATTATACCCCGCACCATTTCCTAAAAAAGTATTTCCACCTCCTGTCGTATTTAAACCACCTGAACATGTTCCAATATAAACATTTGAACATGCTGGAGTTGTTTCGTTAGTCCCTGCACAAGCTCCAACAAAAACACTACATCTTGTTCCCGTTGAATTTTTTCCGGCTTGGTAACCTATTGCAGTTTGTAATGCAGATTCTGAACCCAAACAACCCGCCTGGTATCCTACATATGTATTACGAGCTCCTGTAGTGTTACAATAACCAGATTCAAAACCTACAAAGACGTTTGAATCACCAGTTGTGTTAAGATGTCCTGCACAGGTTCCTATGAAAGTTGAACAACCACCAGTAGTATTACACATACCGGACAAGTAACCAACAAAGGTATTTTGTGATCCAGTTGTACTGAATCTACCTGCTAATGTGCCTAAAAAAGTATTATTTCCTCCAAAAGTATTCGTGAATCCCGAGCATATTCCCAAAAATGTATTAGATGAGCCAGTTGTATTACATGCTCCGCTGTTGAAACCTATGAATGTATTGGATCCACCAGTAGTGTTTTTACCACCACCACTTGCTCCAACGAATGTATTACATGCACCTGTTGTATTTAGAGATCCAGCATATGCACCAATCATTACGCTTCCATTGGAACAAAGTGTACAATTACCTGAATTTCTTCCTATAAGTACCATATCGCAGCTACAATCAAGCCTTTGCCCTGCCAAATTTCCTAAAACCACATTACAAGCAACATAACTTTGACAGCTAGAACCACCTGGAGAGGTTGCTGCAATACAAGTACCTAAAAATATATTGCCAGTGTTACATACGAAACAATTGTGCATTACAATACATCTTCCTATCGCAATTGTCGAAGAAGAATCGTAGGAACCTCCTCCCCCCTGAATCAAACTTCCTATATTTATGGGACTAGTTCCAGAGCCACCGACTCCAACATTATATCCAATCGAAATGTATTCGCATGTACTAGGAGTATTTTTTCCATTTGTTTTTCCGATTGTTATACCACATCCTGTTGCACATATACCAACCTCTCCAATTGCTATTGTACTGTTTATCTGATCAGCAAAAGCTAAAACAACATCGCTAAACTGTGGGTTGAGCAAAACATTTCCACAACCAGAAGGAACTCTTGTTGAATTACTGATGATGATATTACAAGTTCCTCCTGTGAAATTTCCAGCTACTCCTCCAGAAGCTCCTAAAATAATATTTTTGGATCCTGTCGTCATACCAGTAGCAGCACAATTTCCTATAATGAGATTGTTGGATCCTGTCGTCATAGCAGTAGCAGCAAGATGTCCTATTATAATAGATCCTGTTGATCCTGTGGCTGAAAAAGCCGAACAATTACCGATAAAAAGGTTAAAAGAACCAGTGGCATTACATCTACCAGCTAAAATGCCTATTGCTAGGTTATTAGACCCAAATGTATTGGTTAGGAGCGTGCAGGTTCCAATTGAAATGTTACAAGCCCCTGTTGTATTGTTTAGAAGCCCGCAGGCTCCAATTGCAATGTTACAAGAAGCTAGCCTGTTTGTTAATAACGAGCATTGGCCAATTGAAATATTATCTGAGCCTAAATTGCAAAAGGAGCCACATTGTCCTAATGAAATATTATTTGTCCCTGTTTGGTTTCGGGCAGAGTTACATAGTCCAATTGAGATATTATCGGTTCCTCTAGTGCCGCACAGTTGAGACGATACGCCTATTGCTATATTACAGCTTCCAGTTGTGTTTTTGGACCCAGCAAAATTTCCTAAAAAAATGTTATCAGTCCCGCAATTTACACATCCAGCAAGCCTACCAATTGCTATTGTATCAGCGCCTACAGTACTTTCAAGTCCTGCACAAACTCCAATAAAGATATTGCCCGACAGAGTAGTGTGACCAGCTCCACTACATTCGCCGATGAATATATTTTTTTGCCCAGTACTGACGTTTAGCCCTGAACAACTTCCTAGAAAAATATTACCGCATCCTGAAGAGCTTGAAAATCCAGAACAGGGTCCTATAAAAATATTATTGTGACATCGGTTTTTATTTCCTGCTTGATATCCTATAAAAACGTTTTGACAACCAGAAGTTGCTCCAGATCCAGCTTCATATCCTATCATGATATTACCACAGGAGTCTGCTCCGGTTAAATTAGCTCCTGCCTGATATCCTATAAGAACTCCTCCTGTAATGTTGCATGCTGATTTTCCAGCTTCTGCCCCTATAAACACGTTTCTTCCCTGAGTGTTTAGCGCGCCACTACATTCACCAATAAACACATTGGAAGTTCCTGTTGTAGTAACGCATCCGGAAAGATTACCAATATAAACGTTGCTACATCCAGTAGTCGTGAGAGCACCAGCTGATGCTCCAACAAAGATATTATTGCAACTAGATCCACATAATCCTGTTCCTGCCCCTTCTCCTATTACAATATTTCTTGCTCCAGTCCCGGTTTGGTCGGGGATAAATATGTTACCGCACGCTTGATTGTAAACCCCTATTCCGCTTAATCCCCCACTTCCATCATTAATCTGAAAAGATCCAGTGACCCCTCCAGGCGATGCCCCTGATCCGCCAGAAGCACTTCCGTAGGTGAAGATATCATTAACTGGATCGTAAATAGGAATTTGTCCTGTTGCACCAGTTGAGCTTGAACATACGGAGATAAATTTTCTATCCGACATTAAGACTTTTTCTTCTATATATCATAGAAGAAAACTGGGAACATAGTTTCTTGACAATTAAATAGAACTGAGAAAAATTCTCAATTTATGTAAGCATTCCTTATCATATAAATTGAAAATAGGTATTCCTAAATTTTTGGCTATCCTCATGGCTTGTCCAGTGCCGCCTTTTATTAATCCCCCTTGTGTCCAGCAAACTATAAAATCTACTGGGGTAGAGAGATCTTGACCTAATACTTGAAAGCTATTCCTTGTCATTAAATCCTTAGCAGATCCTGATAGTCCTGTCCAATTCGGGTGGTGTTTTTTTGCCAACTCTCTAGCTTCTAAAACTATTTTTGGTTCAAAGATATCTAAGAAAAGATCTGAAATATTTTGATTGAATCCTTTCCAGGGTAGATAAATTTCTTTCTCCCCTTTAAATAATGATTCAAACATTAGATCAGCCCCAGGGGCACCTCCAGATCTTAGTGTAAAATTATTTTTATGGAGCATCGAGCAAACCTCCTCAATCATTGGCTTGACTCCATTTGGGGTTTCTCTAGAACCTATTCCTGCAAAATATTTCATAAATAAATTTAAATCTTTTTATAGAAGTCTTGACCTGAACCAGTGACATACCTAACTGAAACACCACCTTTCGTGTGTAATTCGACAAATAACGGATTTCCTATCTGCATACAGATATGAACTTCTCTATAATTCAGTTTCATTTCAATTAGAGGTTCACGATCTTTACCTAAGAATTTTAATTTACTACCCTCTATATTTATTTTTTCACTGATGACCACATGAACGCATCCATCTTTTCCTGACGCATTCCAATCTTCTGCTTTGGGTAAATTATCGAGGGGAATCAATTTAATTTTTCTGTGATTTGCTAAAAATAATGGAATCTTCTCCATTTATCCAAGCTCCTGGTTCTCCAATTTCTATTTTTTCGTCTGTGTAAAACCCAAGTCCGTTCTCCAAAACAACCCAATATTTATATTCGGAACCCCTATCCTGCATCTCAACTTCGGTGACAGGAATAGGGAACCAAGCGTTTTCTATAGTTTGTTCTATGTCATTCCTCTTTTTAGATTCTTGAGCTTCGTTTTTTCCAGAGGGAAAGAAAAAACTGATTAGAACCGATGAAGTTGCAAGTACAAGCATAGCAACTACGAAAGTCCTGAAAGCACTGAAAAATTTCATAAAGCTTTAAATTATTCTTTTTCCCAAACTAGTTCTTCATCAACAAAGATTTTGACTATCTTTTCATCCTTGATTATTCTTTGGATGTAAGCTGATGGATTTTTTATTTTGTCGTAAACCAGTCTTAATCCTTCAGAAGAGATGGTTTCTACAGTTGATCCTCCAGGTATAAGGCTATCTGGATTCTTCCTAAAATTGTCTTTAACTTGAATAGATTTTTCCATTTTTTAAGTATTAAATCAAAGCAAATCTAGAAGTTTCGGACAAATTAAAAAAATTTACTCAATGAAAGTTTTAAGCAATAACACCTTGTTGTGAGTCCCAAGTGGCTTTATATGGTCCTACATATCTAAATGAAGCAGTCTTTGAAGGATTTCTTTGGGCCACGTTGTCCCAAGAATTGAGGTTGTAATTAAGCTCAATTTGACCTTTCTTATCTCCTTGGAATCCTCCTGATGAGTTTGAAATTATATTGCCTCCGTCAACCACAACACCAACGTGACCCGGTCTTGTTCCTCTGGATGTTAGGATGATATCACCTGGTTGGGATTCTGTTTTCCAGTTAGTAATTTTCTTCCATACTGATCCAGGTTTTTCGGATTCTTTAGAAAAGTGTTCCCACATGCTCGAAGTTCCTAAAGTGATAGCTCCACTTCCTGCTATTGCATAACCTGTTGCTCTGTAAAAAATCATAGATACTGCAGCAGCACAACCTAAATTTCCTCCATCAGTTCCTGGAATTTTTCTGGTGGGAACATTCAAATTAGCATAAGCAGAATTAACTATGTTACCAATTGGACCCGAAGTTGGTTGCTTTATATTTCCATTCTCACTTTTATCAGTTATTCCAACAGTCGCTCCATATCCATCCATTTCACTAGCTTGGATCTTTTGTATTTGTACTCTTGGACTTCCTTGACCTGAAGGATTGTCTGCATTCAAAAGATTTGGTTCTTTCTCACCCTCTTCCTCAAAAGAAAAATTAAGCAACTTTGCAAATTTCAGAATATCAGATCCGAATAGTTGTTCGTTTATAGTGAATTGGTCTAATGATTTAATATGCTTCATTATTGGTAATTTATGCGTAACTAGATAAAGATTTTACTGCATCCTCATTGGTCTTCATGTGACTGTTTTCTTTCTGGGATAATTTCGTCTTTACTGAACTTGATATAGACGAAGTAGCGGAAGAATTATTTCCGCCAAAGGAAGTGTAGTAATATTCAACCTTATCCGGATTTTCTTTAGCAAGATTTGTATAAAAACTTCCTACGTCTTGATTGCCCATCCAAATATCTACAAGATAAATCTTATCAAATTCACCAGCTCCAACCTCTTTAAGAAGTTTTTTTCCAGGTCTATATCCTCCAGAGAAAAGATAAAGTATCTTTTTTGATGGGTAGTTTCCAACCTTATTTTGAATTGCTGTGTAAGCCCCAGTACCATCTACGTTGTGATCATTTGCTACGAAGAGATTATATCTGTTATTAAATCCTGCAAAGTAATCGTACATATAAACTCCGCTCTTTCTTCCCCCGACATCAGTTCCTCCATATACTACAACCAAAGGGCTAGTTGGTTTTTCTCCTTGAGTAAATTTACCGAATGATCCAAGATCCTTTGCTGATTCAGGTGCTTTCTCTGTTTTTTGAGTTACAATTGGTTCACCTTGTGAAGTTCCAGATTTTTTAACGGGAGTTGCATCTGAAGAAGAGGATGATTTTTGGTCACCCTTTCCAAATAAGGTCTCTCCAAATTTTCTCACATCCGCTCCAAATAGCTGTTCGTCAATTTTCAAAAATTGATTTATATGCTTCAAATGCTTCATAGATTATATATATCGCATAAATAAATCGATAGAACTAGAAATTATCAGAAAGATTCTAGTATAACAGCTATGAAAAATTACGAAAAGCAAATTGAAGAATTTGGAAAAGAGATTGCAGATGAGGTCGTTCAGAAAATGAGAGATCCTAAATTCACTCCCTATCTTGAAAGGTACAAAGTCGCTACCTCTATCTCAAGAATACATGATGTTGAAATTATGGTAGCAATGGAGGATTTAGAGAAATCAATCTCAAAACACATCAAGAGAATGCTTGAAATGAATTAGGATATATAATTAATATATGTTCAAAAATGGACAAATTCACAATTAAAAAAATGGATAAACTAGATTTTGGAGCTATTAAAGATCTTACAGATCAGCACCAAGAAGTCCCAATGGGAATGAATGGAATCGTTAAGCCAAACTGCCTTCCAGAAGAAGTTCAAGAAACTTTGAATTCTAGAATTGGTGATGAATACATTGCTTATTATTTCTACAGAAATGCAGCTAACTGGTGTAACGAAAAAAACTACAACAAAGCGGGTGCTTTTTTCGATAAAGAAGCAGAAGGTGAATTAGAGCATGGCAAAGGATTACAAGAATATTTAGTTCAATGGAACACTATTCCTGCAATACCAGGTGTAGCAACAAAACAAGAATTTGCTAGTTTAGTTGACATCATCAACAAAGCTTACGAGTTGGAATATAACCTTTTGATGAAATATTCGGAGGATCAGAAAAACTTCCATAGTGTTCACCCGGCAACCTATAACTTTATTCAAAAATACGTTGATATTCAAAATGGTGAGGTAGCAGAATATGCAGATCTTTTGAATGCCCTTGAATTGATTGATATCAACAGCAAACTTGATGTCTTGTTCTTCGAGAAAAACTATTTCTGAGGAACTTCAAAGACTTTTTAAAAAAGCCCTTAGGGCTTTTTTTTTGTGAATATATAATTCATGTCTTTCTTTAAAGAAATCCCTCAAATACTCTCAGAGTTTTCTAAAGCTCAGAAATTGTGGGCTTTGATTCTATTGTTGTTCACAATTGTAATAATTACTATTTCCCCTTCATTGATATCAGCAATAACAATGGACAGAAAAGACTTGGAACAGAAAATAGACAGCAAGCAAACAGAAATTGAAAATTTGAAGGGTTCTATATTTGAGTTAGATTCTTTGGTTAGAACAAACCAAAAGAACTGCACAAATGAAATACTTAAAAGAGAAGAAGAATTTCTAGAAATGCTTGATGAGCTTAAAGACGATGCCTTAAAAACAGGTAGGAACAACCTTGTTTTTGAAAATTTAGAAAAAGGAAATCCTGACAAAGACTCTATTATTCTGGTTAGGCCTTCACCTCAAATTAATACTTTACCAATGGTGAAGAAAATAGAGAAATTTGAGAAAAAAATAAGGGCCCAGAATTTGTCTGAGCCCTTACCTAATTAAAGCGACGAAGCTGCCAATCCAGGCATTAACCTGGTTATATAAAGATATTGAGATATCACCTTGCCTGGGTTAATCTGAATCTTTTTCCCGTTATTAAGTTTTAAAGTTATCTCATGAGATCTTCTTCTGTTACCTTTCCATCTACGATCTTTGAATGCTTTAACTATTCTTACCGAAGGGTCTCTTCCCTCTTTCCATGCTGTTAAGCTAAGACTCATAGGTGGGTGAAATCCCATTTCGAAATATCTTTGAATTAAGATTAAGTCTTTCTCTTCTGTAACCTCTTCTCCTTCCGCTAATTTATTAAGAAGTAACTCGTAAGCATTCCTAATCCTATAAGTTGTTAAAAACATGTCCGAATGTTCTGAACTTTGAGGAAACAAAGGACAGTTTGGTGCAATCCATGCTTTCACTCCTGGGTCGTTTTTCAAAGCGTAATTTAAACTACTGGTAATCTGATTTTTTTCCATATTTATTTATTTTTTGATTTGTTATAGGTCTTATATGCAGGGGCATATGATTAGTTTATGGTTTTTGGTGAAAAAAATTGAAAATTTTTCTACTTGGAAAGAAAAAACACAAAACCCCTATAAAAATCAAGCATTTAAATAAATACTACTTGTTGAATCTAGAAATGATACTGGCTCCAGCCTTGATATTAGCTATTCCTTCTCCCTCTAGATCTGAAGTGTTTAGACCTTTGAATTCTCCTACAGATTCAAAGTTTTTATTGAACTGAGAATAATCGAACTTCAATGGATTCATTGAAGATGTTAGAAGTCTAATAAATCCTCCGTCTTTGCTCTTCTTGTGGGCAATGAAAAGACCAGCTTTAGAAGCTCCCATAGATTCAAACTCAGGGGTCATGTTCTTTAAATCAGAGTAAGACAAAGATTCAGGCATAGATGAATTGATAGGATTTTCGATTTCAGCATCATAAGGAAACCAATCAAAGGTAAAATCTTCGATTACAATATCTGAGGGTAAACTGAACTCCTCGAAAAGTTTTAAATACTTCATTTGTCAAAAATTATTTCGCTAGCTAAAACGGTTATTAAAGCTCCAATTGCACATGAAGCTAATATAAATAAAACAGATTTTACTCTTTGTTTCATTTCTCTTATATATCGAACCACACAAAAAAAGCCTGGATTGACCAGGCTTTTTAGATCTGAAAGATCTTATTATTTAGAAGTAAGCTCTTTAGTTGTTGTAAAGAAGTTACGCTTACCACGTCTAACTCGGTAGATCGTTTGTTTTCCTTTCATAGAAATTGTCTCGAAAGAAAGTTCAGTTCCTGCTTTTGCGCAAGATGAATTTTCAGATTCAAGGCGCAAATTCCAATAAAGTCTTACTGGAAATCCAAAAGCTTGAGTGAAAGACTCAACCACTGCTTCTTCAGTAACTACTGGTTTAGAAGCAACAACTGGCTTAATACTCTTAGGTTTAACAGAAACAGGTTTTACTGCTGAATCAGAACCAACTGTGCGACCTACTCGTACTGTTGACATCGGTTTGCGGATAGTACCGCTTGTTGAAACTTTTTTAGACATGTGTTTAGAAGTTTTGTTATGTTAACATTTATTTGTTAACAACGCAAATGTATAATGGGAATTACTACGAAAAAAACTTTTTAATGGTTTTTTTGAGTTTTTTTTAGATCTTCTTAGAAAAATCCAATAAAATATGGATTGTGAAATTTTCATGATTAATGGTTGAAATCTTTGAAATATATAAGGATAAAGAGGTATATGAAAAGAATATTCGCTATAATCCTGTTTCTAATTATTTCATTTTCAATGAGCTCGCAAACAGGAAACTTATACATTGGTCTATCTTCAGTAGCAATAGATGACAATGCAAAGTCTTCTGTGGTATTGAATAAAGACAACATTAGCTACCTACCCATACCAACGAAATTAAGCCTAATTAGAATTTACTCCAACGATTTATTTTTCAGAGTAGATGGAGGATATTTGAAATTAAATGAGCAGCTTTATGGTGAAAGATACAGAAATCCAGGTGACATGTTTTCTTTTGATGGTTCAATAGGGTACAGGTTAAGACTTAAAAAAGAGTCACCAAGATTCGATAGAAAGAAAAACTTTTTCAGTTCATATTCAATCTATGGAGCAGCTTTAACTGGTTTAGGATACACTTACAAAACTCTTTATCCAATTGAGTTTACTTCCGCATATACACTCAACGCAGGGTTTAATCTCACTTTTAATTTCTTGTCAAGCAAAATTGCTTTCAATTTTCAAACATTGGGAAAGTTTGGTCTTCATAAGATGTTTCCACACCACGGAACAAATTACATAGATTTTTCTATTGGAATCTTTTACAAGTTGATGGACTATAATAAAAACTCGCTCAAAGCTAAAACATTTAAGAGAGAGGCAAGAAAAAATCAAAACGAATGAAATTCATCATCAAAAAAGGAGAGCACTTTTCAAGTCCTGAGAGGATAACGAAAAAGATTTTTGATTTTATAAATCTACAAGGATACAAAGGTTTTTGGACAAAGTTTGATGAATCTTGTCTTTATGATTTAGGTTCTGAAGATCAAAGTGATATAAACAAACTATTTGGGATATCCTCAGGGTTTCATCATAACAATTCTGCAAGATTTGGATGGAGAGCTGATGGGAATATTATTAAACTGTCATCGTATTGCTACATCAACGGAGAAAGAAAATCGAAAGACCTAATCGATTTAAGATTAGGTCAATGGTATAAACTTTCAATCTCAATTAGACCAGGAGCTTATTTATTTGAGGTAGAGGATCAAGAAAAATCTTTATTCTCGTACTTTGTTGGTACAAACCGGAGATTTTACTGGGGATATAATTTGTGGCCATATTTCGGGGGAAATCAAACAGCTCCTCATAATATGGTTATTGAGTTAGAAGATTTCGATCCTTATTTTCAAGGAAGGATTTAAATCTATTTTTCAAAAACTTCCCCGGAGGTGAGCTTTAACTCCTCCAAATCCACCTTATACTTATTGGAAAGATTCTTGAACTTTAACCCGACCAGGAAGTGGATAAAGCCTGCGAAAAAAGCAAAAAGGATTCCAGGGAACCAAATTACCATTAAAGTGTATCCAATGAAGTTGTGCATTTCTCCATTAATAACTACATCAATAAAAGCAACAATAAAAGTTATTCCTGCAATCCATTTGAAAGCGGGAATGTATTTGGCTAACTTCTGAACTTGTACATACAGCTTTAAAATAAAGGATTCAGAAATTTCTTTTTTAAGTTCTTGATTCATTTTTTTATTTTTGTTTGATGGGTAATTACGAAACAACCCTTAGACTTCTTATATAATCTTTACTTTACAAAATTTCACATGCAAAACAGAAAAATATGTTTGGCAATGATAGTCAAAAACGAAGCACAAGTTATCGAAAGATGTCTGTCGTCTGTTAAAAATATCATTGACTATTGGGTTATTGTTGATACTGGATCAACTGACGGAACACAGGATCTAATTACAAAGACAATGGAAGCCTACGAAATTCCTGGAGAACTTCATGAAAAGGAATGGGTTAATTTTGAAGTTAACAGAAACCAAAGTTTAGATTTAGCAAAAGGGAAGGCTGAATATACTTTGGTAATCGATGCGGATGATTTTTTGATTGCACCAAACCCCAGCATTTTTAGAACCTTATCAGATCATGCCTATAAGGTGGAAATAAAGCTTGGGGATAAAACATACCATAGAATCCAAATATTTAAATCCAATCTAGACTGGGAGTATGAAGGAATTTTACATGAGTATTTAAAAATCCCAAAAATAGAAAAATATCAAGAGGGTATCTTGGATGGTGTAACAATGATAGCATCTTCTAGTGCTTGTCAAGGTGATCCAAAATATCTAGAAGATGCACAAATCTTAGAGAAGGAACTTAAGAGAAAAGATTTAAGTGCCAATCTTAGGAACAGATACATGTTTTACATAGCTCAAAGTTATTTTGATGGCAAAGACTATAAAAAAGCAATTGAGTACTTTCAAAAAAGAGGTAAAGCTGGGGGTTGGCCGGAAGAAGTTTATGTTTCGCTTTGGATGGCTGCTAAATCAAAATATCTAAATTCAAGCTCAAATTCCCAAATATTAGAATCTTTTGTCAAAGCTTGGGAATATAGACCACAAAGAAAAGAAGCAACTTACGACCTTATCAATTTCCTTTCATCAGTTGGTAAAAAAAGGTTAGCATTTCTAATATCTAAGGATTCTTTAAATCAGCCTCCGTTAGCTGACTCATTGTGTGTTGACAAATCGATTTATGAATGGAAATTCATTAACCAATATGCAACCCTTTGTTATCAAAATGGATACATTTCAGAAGGTCTAATGGCTCTAGAAAAATTAACAGAATCTTCTATTTTTGTAACTCTAAGCGAAAAAGAACAAAAATCTGTCTGGGCAAATTTAGAACTTCACCAGTTAACTCTAATGTGTAGTTTCGAGGTCCCATCAGGATACGTAAATTAAAAAAAAAGCTCCTGCGGGAGCTTTTTTTGTGGGGGTAAAAATTGCCTAATTGCCAACTAAGAAATTTTTAACTTCTATAACTTCAGGGGTAGTGAACACATACATGTATAACCCGCAGGGGTGATTATCGTAATCAATCGACATTATGTTTTCAGGTTGAATGTTTGTCTCTAAACATTTCTTGCCATTCATGTCATATACTTCAATTGTTCCTTGACTATCCGATAGATTTTTAAAGAACACCTGGTTTGGAGATGATTGGATTTGTAACGATTCTTTCCTTCCTATTTCCTTGCTTGGTAAATCTTCTGCATCCAATTCACTATTAGCGTTCTCTCCGGTGTTTAAAAATCTAATCGTCTGTGAGCAAACAGATGAATTTCCTGAGCAATCTGTAACTGTCCATTGTCTAATCAAAGTGTATTCATTTGAGCAATCGGTATCAAAAGCAAAATCACCCGCTCCAGAAATTGGAGCGAACTGTCCTGGTTGACTCGGAAATACTCCAGAGTAATTGAACCAACCACCAAATCCATTAGCTGAGGAATTATAGTTATTGGCTCCGTTCCCGTACTGAAAACCAAAATATTGATTTGCAGGAGCGTGAGTTAGACTTATTGCAGATCCTGTATAATCGCCGAATCCAGTTAACTCTGCACCATCGCCATTGTTTAATAGATAGTAGATCCACGAATCGTGATTTGACTCACTGCCGTTGCAGTCTGCTTTGAAGCTTGTGGGATAAGATAAAGAAGTCCATTCTTCCCAAGTATATGCTCCAGTAAAAGTAACATCAACAAGAAATCCATTTTGGTTGTTGAATACGTTTGTCAGCATTGCAGATATTCTGATTGTGTTACTATCAATTTGAGTTATCTGTCCAGATTCAACACTATAAAACCTATGGAGAACAGGTAAGTTCATCAATTGCATTCCCCAATCAACTAACCCACCATTTACGATAACGTCGCAATTACCACCACTTGATGCAGGTGGAGTAAATATCGAACAATTGGGTGTACTATCACCTAAATAGAATTCTTCATAATTAACTGTAAGGTTCTGGTCACAATTATCAGAGACTAAGATCTCGTAACCCTCTGGTAATGTTTCTCCCGTACTTAAAACAAGATCTGGCGGACAATTACTTATAGTGGGTTCAGATAAGTCCTGAAAAGAAATATTTTGACTGAAATAAGAAGAGTTACCGCATTCATCTGTTGCGGTCCAAATTCTATAGAAAGAAGAATCACATCCAAAATACTGAACTTCAGTATCTTGATAAGTAAGAACAATGTCCGATGAGCAATTATCAATGACTTGAGGATATGCGAGAGTATCATCAGATCCACATCCCACTACAATTTGACTTTGTAGATTAACAAAAGAAGGGGATGATTCATCAACAATATAGATGTTTTGTGACTCAACTGCTTGGTTGCCTTGATCATCAAAAGCTCTATAAACCCTGAATATATTGATAGATCCTGCACAGTCTCCAGAAAAAACCTCTTCGTAGAATACAAGCTCAACTAGAGTATCACAGTTGTCAAAGACATCAGGAATAGCAGAAGATAAATCATCATTGCAACCTAAAGTCACATTGGGATTAAAGTTAACATACCAGGGATTAATAGTATCACCTGCACAAGACTGAGAAAAGATCTGCAAATAAAAAAGTGTAAAAAATAATAGAAGTGAATATTTCATATTTTGGAAATGGTTTGAAAAATTATACACCGTTTCCAAAAAAGATTACAGAAGACTTACAAAAAAACTTTTAGATTGGATTCAAATACGGAGGTAAACTCCTCTATTTTGGGAATTTGAGACATTGTGGGAGTAAGCCCGGTAGAAAGGTAAGCCTGTATTTCATCCATTACTACTTCTTCACAATAGCCCATTGAAGTAATTAGATAGGACATATTATTGACAACCTCCTGTGGTAGGGAATTCACTAAAGCCGTTGCTTTTTCTTTGTATTCAGGATTCACATAAAAAAGGCCATGAGAAATTTCATGATCCATGATCCTACCATCTTCACTATTAACACCAATAAGATACCATCTAGTTTCTTGTTCTAACTGTGCTTTAACAGCGTCAATTATCTCTTTCATAACATAGTCGTAAGGCGTGGCTAAAGTGTCGCTATTGTCATCTAACACATGATTTATACATTGCTCAACTATGTCTCCAGGAACATTGAAACCCCCCCAATCACCAGGGTAGGTAAAAAAGCTGGAATCATTTTCTTTTCTGTAATGATTCATATACTGAAAGATATCGAAATGCTTTCCTCTAAAATCTGGAAAGGGTGATTCATAAAATTCCTGGCACCTAAGAAAAAGCATTGCCCTTTCATAAGAATCTTCTACGACAACAACAAAAATCCCCGAAGAAGCTTTTTTCAAAGTGTAATTTACCATCTTCATAAATTCAAAAAGCTTCTTCGGGATTTTTTTAAAAAATATTTTATTTTTTCATGAAGTCAAAAGCTGCAGTTGAGCTTGTCATAACAAATTCATGATATTCATCTTGGCAGTGAGACTCATTTACACGAAGCACCAAAGTTGAGCATTTTTTAAAGTGGTCTAGGAATATTTGGTTTTCTTCTGCACTGAGATCATCCAGCATAAAAATAGTTGATGAGTCACTTGACTTTGCACAATTGAAAGTGTATTTTAGACTTTCGGTCCCACACTTCAAAGCCATGTCTACAGTGGGATAATCGTCACAAAAGTAACTTCCAGTAACATAAAAAGCAATTTCTCCCTCTACATTTTCCATTTTCAGAAATGCCGATTTATCTTTCGAGGAACAATAGGCAATTTTGTAAGAAGGATCAATTTTGTTGTCAACTTTTTTAAAAACCCATTGCGAATAGGAAAGATTAGAGAAACAAGTAACAATTAAAACCAGAACTAAATTTTTCATTTTTTTAAATTTTAAATTTATAAACACCCAAACTTATACATAGGTTTAGTAAATAAAAAATGTTTTCTAAAAAAAAAAAACAGAAAAATCTAAAGTATTAATCCTCATCAGGTATGAATTCGAAAGTATTGCTCAGTTTTTCTTCTTCAAGTCTTTCAATATCCTCATACAACCTTTTCAGGAAAGATTTTTCTCCATCATCGCCTGAGACTAACCAATCTACCCTTTGTGCGAAAATTTCAGCTTTTCTAATTTGGTACCAGGCCTCCTTGAAATGAGCAATGACTTCATCCGAATATTGATAATGATAATCGGGGTCCCAGGAATTTTGCTTCTCCCTTTTGACGTTGTTTTTTCTTATTATCTGATCGATACTGTCAGCAATAACCCTTATTTTGTATTGATCGTAATTAAAATGACCACCACTCATATTTATGCAATTTTAATGTATTCTTCAACTTTGTTCCAATACGAAAGGAACATGGGATGTAATTTTGTATATCCAGTGCCATTTGGGAATGGAGAATCATTAAATGATGGGTCGTCCTCCCTACTTTCTTTGATTTTGCTGATCAAAAGCATAGAGCATTCCTTGGCAATTGATGTACAAAGTATTTCATTCCCACATTCAGTGTCCTCGCTCATCAAGATGATCTTAAATGAAGACATAATTTCTTCCGCCTTGATTTTAGGATCTACAGTCATAATTTTTACTTTGTAAATTCAACGCAATATAAATCAACATAGTCAAGTCCTTCTTTTTTTAGATTCAAATAATGACAATTGTATGTCAAATAGCCTTCGTAGTCAGTTGATTTCTTGGGATCAGCAGGAGTAAAACTTATTCTCTCGCCCATTGGATTGTCAGGAATTTTATAACCCCTTGTTACATCATAAAACTCATCAACCTCTTTTTTGATCAGATCTAAAGATTGGGAAACTGCAAGAGGCTTACTCTTATTCCCTTTGTTTGCTCGTAGAATAGCAACATAAACTTTAGACATATTTTTCAATTTTATACCCTAAGTTATAGAAGTAGTCAGAAAAAGGATTCGCAAAAATCTATTATTTTTAGAAAGATGAAAATCCTTTCAAATGAGTTAACCCTTCATTAAAATCTTCCCCTAATATTTTGATGGACCCATCCTCATTGAATCTAACCCCATCAGACCCTAATATCTTTGCATCTTGTCCGATTAACTCCCTGTCCATAAATTCAGGACCAAACTCTTTTACACTTTTTACTCCATCTAAATCTACAACAAATTGTAGTTGCTCAATTCCTTGGTGTTGTTTGATCAATGACTTGATTTTACCCTTTATAGAAACATAATCACTTGAACCACCCTTAACAGGTTTCAATTTAGCTCTCAGTATATTCATGGAAGAAAATTTGATATTCTATATATCACAAAAAAAGCGGCCTTAGCCGCTTCATATGATAAATTAAGATTAATCAAGGATATCAATCGAAACGATTTTGTCTCCCTGCTGAACTTGATCAATAACATTCAATCCCTCAATCACTTTACCAAAACATGTGTGGTTTCTATCTAAGTGTTGAGTGTTTTGTCTATTGTGACAAATAAAAAATTGGGACCCTCCGGTATTTCTACCTGCGTGTGCCATGGACAAAACGCCTTTATCATGATATTGATTTCCTCCATCAAGTTCGCAAGGAATTGAGTAGCCAGGACCACCGGCTCCAGTTCCTTGTGGGCACCCACCTTGAATTACGAAATTGGGGATCACTCGATGAAAATTCAGTCCATTGTAAAATCCCTTTTTAGAAAGATCAACAAAGTTTTTAACAGTTCCAGGTGCATCAGCCTCGTAGAATTCTACGACCATATCACCTTTTGAGGTTTTAATTATTCCTTTCATTTTTTGCTTTTCTGATTTTATCGATGTATCAAAAATGGTTTCAAAATTGAAAACCACAAAAAAAGGGTCCTAAGACCCTTTTTATAAAAGCATTTCAGTTTAAGCCTTTTTAGCTACAACAGACCATACCACACCTACTAATGTCATAGCAGATCCTATCATTTCAGCAATTTGACCATCTGAAGCCAAACCTTTAGCAACTAAAATACCGCCCATGAAAGTAAGGGCATGTCTAACGAATCCTAAAATTTGTTCTTTTTGCATGTTTTGGTTTTCTTCTATATATCCGAAAGTGTGATTTATTAACAAGGCATATCTGTTTTCATAAATAAAAATACATTTGGAAAAAAGAAAATATGATTACGGAGATCATCAACATATCAGTGGTAGGTAACAATTTTAAAATTACCTATGTGATCAGAAGCAAAAAGAAAGCATATCAAACATCGATACCTACTAAAATTCTTTCCAATTTAGACGTAATTTTAGGAGATCAGAAAAACTCTGTCTTACAGACATATGTCACTAGAACACACAAAGAATACTACGAACTCGATCTCACTGAAGTTAAATTAATTTTAGACGATGAAGAAATAATAAAGAAAAAACTGGAATGGATCAAATAGTCTCCTCATCATTATCAGAATTAAAAATATCATTAAATAGAGCTTTGTAAGCTCCCATTTGCTTTGATCTAACCTCTCTAGAGATTTTCTCTAATCCTATAACCATCCCTAGAAGGACAAGCTTCTTTTCATAGGCAGACAATTTTGAGTCTCTAACCTCAAACTCCTCAAACTTTATATCAGAAGCAGAAACAATCATTAGATCAGAAAGAGTCTCGCTACTTGACCAATTTTTGTGGACTGTTTCTAGTAGTGAGTCAAAATATTCCTCATCCAAGCCTAACCCAGAGGTGATAGTTGAATCTTTAGACATTTTCTTTGTTTTTACGTAGCTAAATTAAATCAAGTGCAAAAGCAAAAAAAATTTTTCAAGAAATATATATGGAAAATATCCAAAATGGCCAGAGCTAAAAAAGAAGGTAAGAAAAGAAAGAATAGAAAAAATCTGCTTAAGAACATTAAGAGAATCCAAAACAACGACAAGGTCTTAAAAGCTCTTTCTGAAGCTAAATAGTCTTACTCTCTATTATTCCATTTTTCATCTCTGAATATGAGAAATAAAAGTCCAGGGACGAAAAGCAAAGCACAAAGACCTAATGTAAAAACTAAGGGAAACCATAGTAATACTGTAACTGCAATCCAATTCCAATTTATCAATCCTAGGATTTTAAACAGTATCAGAAAAAAAGAAATAACAAGTGACGAAATTTCATAGTAATATTTCCTGAATATTTTTTTGAATTCCATTTATTAAGTCTACATCGGTTTTAAGAGAAAGTACCAGCCTGATTGGATGTTTAGGCTGTCCTGTATAGATATGAAAATTCTACCATCTTCTCTCTTGGCCTCTAATTCCCACGCACTATCTTTTCCTACTGTAACAATCCACGTGTTTCCGTTTTCATCTTTAGCATATGATTGCCTGTACATTTTGTATTCATCAAAAAACTTTTCACCAAGGAAACCATTGTTTGGTAGACCCTCGGATTTCAAGGTCATCTTTTCAGGAAATTTCAAACCAATAAGCGTGTTGTTTTTTGTGCACTCGATGTAAATAGTGCTTTTGCTTGATTTGACCTGCCTTTTAACCCATGTGAAATCAATTGGGTTTTCTTGTGGCCTAACAGCCTCTTCGATATAAATGATCTTGTAAAGATCCGCATCAAAGTTGTTCTTGTCCTTATAATTTTGGCAAAGAATAAAAGTAGGGGCAAACAGGCATAAACAAAACAGGTTTAGTAACTTCATGTTAACATAATATATCTCAAATCTAATAAAATTTTCTACTACAAATCCGATAATAACAGATATATAACAGAAACTGAAAAAACTTATGTCTCTTAAAAAACTCTTAATCGGAGAAACGACTTATGTCAAAGTTGAAGACAAAAACCGTTTCTATTACATGCTCCAACAAATGCAGGGCAACAGATGGAAAATCACTGGCATTGTGCTCTTCCTTTTCTTCTTTATCATTTTTGGAATCAACATCGCAGTTTTCTGCAACGTAAACATTGAAGAAGATTGGAAAGAAATGCTCCTTATCCTTTTTGGCGCATTTGTAGGTAACTTGAATAAAGTTGTTGACTACTGGTTCAATTCTGAAGATCGTGATAAAATGCTTATCCAAAAGGTTGATGAGGAAGATGGTACTTCACTCTCAAACGCAACAGAAAACAAATAAATTAGAAAAAGCAGAAATTTAAATTTCTGCTTTTTTTGTGGGCATTGCTAGAGGTGTAAAGGATTATTTTAAAAAGATACATAGGATATGAAAAAACTATTTGTAACTCTACTTTTCTTTTTTGTTAATCTTAGTCTGTTTTGTCAGCTGAAAGCTTATGCTGTAAATCTCACTGTTGGAATAAGAAATAACCAATATGATGAATTCTATTGGGGTGAAACTAAGGCAATAGAAGAAATTATTCCAATTTATATAGACAACAAAGACATTACTATCCTAACAGAAAAAGTTCAGTATTATCAGACACTAATGCCTGAATATGAGACGAAAGATGGAAAAGGTTTTTATTGGTTTGCATTTGATTCAGAAATGAAGAAATGCAAATTTTATATGTACAACGACGGAGCAGATATTATTATGATCGAGTACGACGACGTTTGTATTATCTACGGAATCTTGTACGTAGATTAGAAATGTAATGAGTTTAAATTTCTCGGATTAATCTTACACTAAATTTGTCCCCCTTGTAAGCAGAACCTACACTCATGTCCCAAAGGTAAGCTACTTGTTTGGTGGGAAATCCTGAATTTACATCGGAAATCCAATATCCTGATCCTCTGTCAAAATTTAGGATTCTAAGGTCATAAAATTGTTTGAAAAATCTGAATTGGTCAAAGTTTGGAATTTTCCAGCCATCTCCCATTTCCTGGCAGAGATGAACAACAGAATCAAACGAAAAAATACTCTGACCTCTTCCATAATGATCGAATCTAATTTCAAGATCATAATAAGACAAATCATTATCCATGATTTCAATATTCCCAACCTTATGTGATTTGTATTTCATTCGGAAACTAAATGTGTTATACCCAAGCTTTCTAACATGTCTTTATCCCAATTTTTATAAAATCCAATTTTTACAAGTAATGACCTTGCAACATTTAGCTCGGATTTTTTTTGAATCAACATAGCAGGATGTTCCCAAACCGTTTTCTTTCCCAGTAAAGTTAGTGTTTCGTCTGGATGTGAATTCAAAAAAATATATTCGGGATATTCAAGATTGTAACAGTCACAAATATCAGCAAGATCTTCATAACTTATATCTAAATAAGGAACAATACAAATAGAAATTTCTTCAGTGAATGGAACTAACTCAGAAATTGTTGGCCTATTCTCTACAAGTTTAACCTCATCATTTAACCAAGCTTTCATAGCAAAGGGACAAGCAGGTCCTGAATCTAATGATGATATCCTCAAAATCCATTCATATAAAGATTTTTGTAAATTTGTGGAATCTGTTAACATTTTTATTATTTATCCCTAAACGTGAATCAAATACCAAGCTCCATCAAAGTCTTCCACTAAACAGCTTGAATTTTCACAAAAGTCCCCTGAATTCATATAGTCACTTTCCATTTTAGGATAATGTATGTGACCACAAACAGCTACATCATATCCTTTTTGTTTCGTTAATGCTTTAGCATTTTCTTCAAAATCAGAAACAAAATTTATAGCTCCCTTAACCGACTGCTTAACAGAATTAGCCAAAGAATGATACGGAAGATTGAATTTTTTCCTTGTATAATTATAGATTGTATTTAGTCGAATAACTAAGTCATAAGACCACCCACCAATGACTGCAAGCCATCTGGCTTTCATAATTACAAAATCAAGAACATCTCCATGAAAGCAAAAATATTTTCTCCCATCTATCCCATAATGAACGTATTTCCTTGTAATTTTTATATTGTTTAAAGTGAAAGGTATAAATGGTTTTAAAAAATCGTCATGGTTTCCCCTGATATAAATAACTTCAGTTCCAGTCTCGGAAAATTTCATAAATTTTCTAAATATCTTAGTGCAATCCTTTTTCCATTTACTACCATTTTTTAAAGCCCAGCCATCAATTATATCCCCGTTTAGTATTAATTTTTCAGATTTATTGGTTCTCAAAAACTGTATTATCTTGTCCGTTTGAGATTGTCTAGATCCCAAATGCAAATCACTCATTATAATAGTTTTCCATTCTCTCATATGAGATTAGAGACTATTTGGGCTACCTTATATCCAGTGAAAGCTCCAAGTGATGCAGACCCAGGTAAAATAATAAATCTTCCCAGTTTTGTTTTATATTTTTCCCTATTAACTATATAAGAAATGAGCATGTAATAGAGTAAAAAATTTAAAAAAACCAAAGAATCAACTTCTTTCGACATGAAAACAACAATTGAATTACCCATAAATCCCCAAGAAAAATTTATAAAAGTTTCTTTAATCAATTCTAAAGGGGTAGTGATGGCTCCAAAAATATCAATGGATTGAGTTAGGGGATTATCTTTCTTTGCACTTTTCATTTCCAGTAAGTTTTGTGTCCGGAGAAAAATTCTTTATTATTCCTGTGAAGATAGGATTTACACATTAATTTAAGCATGTACCATATCCCCTTATTCTCAAATCTTCTAGCGGGAGTAAAAATATTTTTTCTAAGAATCCCAAATTTACCATTTGAAATTTTTTTCGATAACAAATAGTCTTCTGCTACCTTAGCATCTTCATCAAAACCTCCCAAATTCTGAAAAGTTTGAGTCCTAAACATCATAAACCCTCCAAGACAAAAAGGGGTAAAAGGTTTTATTAATTTTTGAATTAAATCAAAACATCTAAACACGTAATTATAATTTCCATTGGAAGTTCTAACCTTTGTAGTTAAAAGATCGAGATTATTGTTTTTAATTGAATCGATACACTCAGAAAGCAAATTCATATCCAATATGAAAATATCGGCATCCATGAACAAAACATAGGGTGTTGTAACAAGTCTTGCACCGGCATTTCTAGCCTTTCCTGGTAATCCCCCATTTATTACACAAAGGTTAAATCTGTAGGAGTTACAAGATTTTAGAATTTCTTTAGTACCATCATCAGAATCATCGGCTACAATTACGGTTGTGCCATCGATATTTTTTTGAGAATTTAATAAATTCAAAGCAGTAACAATAATCCCAGATTCATTCTTGCAGGGGATCACTATAGTTAGAAGGTCTTTTAAATCCATAAAAATCCGGAGGAAATGGGATTTCCGTTTTTTAGTTTTTCTTGATTTATATATTCAAGAAAAAATGATCCTTATGCTAAGGATTGGAATAATAACAATTTCTTTATTCTGATATTACCACAGAATAAAATCCTCGAACTTTTAGGGGTTTAATATTGTAGTGATCGAGGAAGGATTCGAACCTTCACAGCTGTCATTATAGTGACCGCATTTTTTCAATGCTTTTTTTACCACAAGGCTATAACCTCGTTACGTCTACCAGGAGATAATTATCTAGAATCATCCCACTTCCGCCACTCGATCAAATTGGGTGGGTTAATGAGTGGTTTCCCCCACCTCTTTTTACTCTGTATCAATCTACTAGCAAAGTAGTATCAACCTGCGCCACTCTGTGTTTTTCCCACCTTGAGATTACTGGTGAGTAGATATATCGGTTTTCTATTTCTTAAAAACCTGTTGGTCTTACCCGTTGAAAACATCCAACACTACTGGGAGGAGGTGTGTCGCTCTCCTTTATTCCCATGATGTCCCACTCGCGCCGTAGACATTCTGCGGAATCATTCTTAAAGTCTTGATTCGAAGACTCTGAGTATCTCTTACTCATTGTAGTCAGGACAGGATTCGAACCTGTATGAACACTTTGAAATTTACCTACGCACAGTGAGGTAGTGTTCTTCATCATTCGCATTGCCTAATCATTGAGCGCTTTTACATTTCGGTTGCCGTGCGTGTCAATAAGCGTCTACCAAGGCCCAAAGCGCCTTATTCCGCCACCTGACTATATTCAAAGGAAAACAGAAGATGGGGGTGTGGACATCTGTTTTTACGATTGGCATTTCTTGCTAGTGCTAGCCCCTAATTCCCAACCAACCAGTATTTCAAAGAACTCATAATTTATACTGGCAAAAAAGTAAAGAATTCCAAAGTGTAGATTAAAAATTGAAAGAAAGCTAATTTTTGACTTTAACGCAATTGGGAACGATCTTACCGTTTTTGTCCTTTGTCCCAATTTGTTTGTATCCCTTCCAGCAGGGATTTTTTTTCTCAGCTATAAATTCCTTGTAATTTAGTATCATATTGATTAAATATTTCTAACCGGGCGAATACCCAGTTTGTTAGATCTAGTATTTTTTGAAGAGTATGATCCTGTACTAAAATTTATAACCGCATTGTAACCATCTTGAGTTGATCGATCACTCCAATATAATCCTGTTGGATTAAAACCAAGAATTCCAAGTTTGTGAAGTTCGTACAAATAGCCAAGCTCCTTAAGAGTTGGAATTCTCCAATCACCTCCCCTAAGAGCTGAACATAAAGCCTTACCACTTAAAAATTCCCTATCTGGGAGATCCCTATAGAAAATTTCCAGATCTCCAACTATTAGATTTTTTTTCATGTCAGTATTCCTTATATATTAAAGAACATCATAAATATATAAAAGGGATATTCTCAAAAAATTTCCTAAACTTAAACAAAAAACTAATCATGAGGAAACTATTTATTACCCTTTTAGCACTTGTTCCTGTGGCTCTGTTTTCCCAATCAACACTAAGCCCAGACACTGTTTGCTTCCAATCAACGGAATCAATTTACCAAGTTGATAATGAAGCTGGGAACACCTACACCTGGACTGTTCAAGCTCCTGGTGTTATACTTTCAGGTCAAGGCACCAACATTATTAATGTTGACTGGGCAGGAGCTGCTCCTGGATTAATAGGCACTGCAGTATCTGTTTTTCCTACAAACCAATACGGGTGTGTGGGCCCAACAGTCAATATGGATGTTTTTATTTACAACGAAACACCTGTTGTCACCCCAATGACTTTTTGTTTTGATGAACCATGCACTAATCTAATAGGAACACCCCTTGGAGGAACATGGAGTGGTCCAGGAGTTGTTGGTGCTCAGTTTTGCCCGAGCACAGCAGGTGTTGGGGATCACGTTGTGACATACACATACACAGTAGGAGAATGTGTATTTACTGCCACAGGAACAATGACGGTTTATCCAGTACCGACTATTTCTCCCATTAGTCACGACTAATGAAACGTTTAGTTTTGTTCGTGCTATTGGTGCTGAGCAAATTCTCCTTTACACAGCAAACAATAGAACTTTGCGAAGATTATAAAAACACTTTCACTTATTACTCTTCATCGAATGTTGTGGGGAGTTGGTTCTGGACAGTTGGCTCAGATACTCTTTCACATTCAAATACAGTCACTATCACTTGGGACACTCCTGGGAATTATGAAATAGTAGCTAATTTTGAAAGTGGCTGTCCAATAAACCCTAAAACTTATTGGGTCCATGTTATTGAGTGCATGGAATCAATAATCTATTTTCCCAACGCATTCACACCAAATGCTGATGGGATAAACGACAGGTGGGGTCCAAATGGAATGGGTATTGTGAAAATAGAATGGAAAATATTCGATAGATGGGGATTACAAATTTATGAATCCCACTCAATAGAAGATCTTTGGGATGGCTCTTTCAGAGGAGGAGATTATTATGTGCAAAATGACGTTTATATATATAAAGCGGAATGGACAGGAAAAGACGGGGCAACAGGAAGTAAAATAGGACACGTTGTACTAATAAGATAAAAACAAAAATATGAAACACTGGGTAACAATAGTGTTTTTCATAGCAAGTCTTTCTTCATTTTCTCAGTGTGACAATGCAGATTTTGAACTAGGAAATTTTTCAGGTTGGTCAGGAAGAACTGGGTTTTGCTGCCCAATAGACTTGCCCAATGCAGGATTAGTTGCGACCAGACACCTTATCACATCTGGATCAGGAACAGATCCCAGAACATGCAACCAAGTACCAGTAGTTTCACCACTGGGGGGAAATTTCTCAGCTAGACTAGGAAATCCAAATAGAGGATCTAGAGCAGAAAGCCTAAGCTACACTTATACAGTGACAGCAAACTCAAGTCTCTTTACCTACCAATATGCTGTGGTATTTGAAGATCCTGGACACATCGATGATGAACAGCCAAGATTTGAAACCCAAGTTATTGCAGGAGGCAATCCCATTCCATGTACCCAATATATGGTGAGCTCATCATCCAATCTTCCTGGATTTCAAACCTGTCCAGGTATAGATTGGCAAGGAAACCCTATTAATATTGTTTATAGAAACTGGACAACAGTAGGAGTGGATCTTAGTGCATTTATTGGCCAATCAGTAACATTGGAATTCAAAACAGGTGATTGTGATCTTGGTGCACATTTTGGATATGCTTATATAGATGCAATCGGATGTCAGCCAATGGAACTAGAGGTCTTGTATTGTGTTCAAGATAGTGTTGCAAATCTCACCGCTCCACCAGGGTTTGCAAGTTACCAATGGAGCACAGGAGAAACCTCTCAATCAATCACGGTTGATCCAGACATTTACGATCAAATAACTTGTACTCTAACCTCTTTTTCCGGATGTGTTGCTACCTTGACCACATTCATAAATCCAGCAGACCCGCAAGTGAACTTTTCATCAGAAAATTCATGCTTCTGTGAAGACTCCTCAGCAGAATTCATCAATTCATCAACATCAATCCATAGTCCAATAATTGCTTGGCTTTGGGAATTCGGAGACGGTACAACATCTACAGAGCAATCTCCCACACACATCTATACACAACCAGGAACATATAATGTCACACTAACTGCCACTACTGAATTAGGATGCTGGGATTCAAGAACTTATCCTGTCACATTTTATCCATGTCCAACCATTTCTCCTATATCGCATAATTAAGGACTATTCCACTGCGACTAAATATCCATAAGGATTGAAAGTGGCACCCTTTCCAAAGAAATCACAAATTCCAATATTGATTCTAAATCTGTCTGAATACTGGTCTAGTTCAGCAACAAATTTATTAGGGCCACCTTTTAACGATGGCTGGTTAGAAGCAATCCCGTCCTCGATAATATAATAGCCGCCTTTTTTGACCAAGGGATTAAACTTTATAAAAGCATCCCTAACATCATCATAAACATGTGATCCGTCATCGATCACGAGGATATTTTCATAACCCTCACATTCACTTAAATCATAACTTTGGTAACCTCCAAAGTAACACTTGATCCTGGGATTCTCCATTACCTGATTGTCATACTCCCTTTCTTTCAAATCAATAGTGTGTACCACACCATCTCCTAACTTCTCTAAAATATCAGCAATATAAAGTGCACCACCACCATTGAAAGTTCCTATTTCAATTACTAAATCTGGATTCAACTCAGTTATAACCATCTGATATAAGACATAATCAAATGGACATTTAACATAGTTAATACCCCGGTAAAAAACTCCGAAATGACCAGTTCTTTTACCAGGATCTCCATAAATATCTTTTAGACTAACAACGGGATCAGATTTTTCACTCATAGATAGATGTTTGACATCTTACCCAATAACACAGAAAAATTTCAAGAACTCAACCACTTATACCTTTAGATCTCATCTTGGAGATAATTCTAGAAAAATCTATTCCAGAGACTTTTAATTCCCCAATGTCCATTAAACTCCAAATTGATCTTTTCTCATACGGAGGACTCCAATATGATTGGCCAAAGGACCAATTAAAATAAACAGTATCTAATTCAGGATTTTGAATAATAGTAACACTGGCAAATGCCAAGGGATGTGTTGAATACCCAAGCATATCAAAAACCTCATTCATCACCTCTTTACCCAAATAACTATGTTCGGTTGTGAAGTGGTCTCCCTCAATCTTTTCAATGATATCATTAGCAGTTTGCTGACTAATTGGAAAGATATCCCAGCCTGGTGTATAATGAGATTCGTAAATACAAACAATAGCCGAAGGAACTGTATCAAATTTATCTACTGTTTCAAAAATAGGAAACTCAAGAGGATGACTTCCAATAACAATCCATGCCTCGTCGCTCAATATAGCAGGATGAGAACCATTCTTCGTTACAAAAGATCCAAGATAAACACTATTAGACATGTCTTTTATATATCGGCAAAAATATCACAAAAACATTTTTTTCTCTTCTGGGTTTTTTCTACATTTACTTATATATCCAAGACCTCCAAAATGCTCGCGCTTTTTAGGCCCCCTGGGACCTCTTCAGCTTGTAGATTTTTCTAAGTCCCCTAGACTAAACCAGAGACTTCCAACTTTTGCAAAAAAGTCCACACACTCACACGAGAAGGAATAATCCTGGACAACTCCTCAGAAACAAAAAGAGGATCATAACTCTTAGACCAATCCACAGACTTCACCTCCATAGTCACATAAGCACTCTCCTGACCACAGTACTCTGCATATTGCTCAGACAACTCAGAAAGGACCTCTTCAGAACCCAAGTCAGCAAGACTATAAGGTCCATCACCAAAATACTTCAACATAGGAACAATCGAATCATCTATATAGCTATGTAACATTTCATTACGTGTGACATCAACCACAACATAAATCTGAGGATGAGTCAAAGAAATAATAGCCATACCAAAAGGGCCATCACTCCAATCAAATAGGAGGTTACCATTGACATCACGCATCTCCTCACCAGTCTCATCTCTCTTCGACCTAATAGGAAAATGATGAAACAAACTTATAAGTGCAAAACCCCCTTCCTGCATAAATCCTATTTGTTACTATATATCACCCGAGGCGCATCCCTAGGAACACCCATTCCACCGCGCACGTAAAAATTTCAAAACAGCACACACCCACTTTTTAGGGCCCAACATCCCCCAACATAGTAAATGTATATAAATACAAACCCGAAAACTCGAGGCGAACCCTAAAAACCCCCATTCCACCCCGCACGTAAAAATTTCAAAAACGGACACACCCACTTTTTAGGGCCTAGGCCCACCCCTAGATAATACAAATGGGGATATCTCCTACATAGCATAGAAGGCAAAGAGATATAAGGTCTAAAGACTCTCCCAGACATACCCTTAAGGCGAACCATCTAAGATATACCAAGAAGGAAAGCCTTGAAGTGAAGCTCTAAGACATATAGGGTGTGGAAACTTTGAGGCGAACCTCTAAGACATCAGGTATGGAAACTTTGAGGCGAACCCTAGAAAAAGGCCAATTTCTAGGCTCGCTAATTTTTCTAGGGGCCTAGACCTGGGGAAAATCGCCGTATAGGCCCACCGGCCCCTTGGGTCTGTAAAACTTGTGTTTTTAGGGTTTTTTTAGGGGGATGTGACCACTTTGCATAGGAGGGGGGTAAAAGGGGGTATCCTCTATAGGGCCATTATTTTGGGTGTTTCTTGCAGGATAAGGGTTTTGTCAGGGATTGTCTTTGGAATTGGGGGTGCCTCAGAAGGGATTCTTTCTATAATCAGCATGTACAAAAGGCCATAGTGCTGAGACAATGTGAATGGGGTGCCTCAGAAGTAATCCTGTCTCTGGTTTTTCCGCGAATACTCTCGGAATCTGCAGATTGCTGGGAAAGCATCTTGACATCTGTTTCTTTGTGGGGTGCCTCAGAGAGGCTTATTTTAAGTGCTTTCCTTGGATAATATCCAGATTTGGAGTGACATGATATTGTGGGGGTTCCGCAGGTGGACAGATTCTTTTCCAAATCATGTGATTTTTTTGGGTCTTGTCTCTTTTAGGGGAGTTTGGGAATAGATAGTAGTACTAAATAAATTTTGATTTATGGAATTATTGCTTAAATGGTTTAACGAGAAGGATAAGCTTCAGCATGTATTGGCTGGTGGGGTGATTTTTGTGCTTTTTTCTATTGATTTTAAATGGGTGTGGGCTTGGTTAGCGGTGGTTGTTGCTGCTTTGGGAAGGGAATTATGGGGATATTGGTTTAGTAAGAAGCGTATTAGTCTTGAGGATATAGGAGCGACATTGTTGGGAGGGGGTTTATTTTGTCTACTTCTCTTTGCTCACTACCAGAACAACTTGTAGATGAACTATTAGAAGGGAAGGTGCCTTCGAGTCGGATTTAGAAATGGTGTAACTCTTGGGTTTTAAAGAAATCATGTGTAGCATATGCCTAGATGAGGAGCCTCATATTGGATACAGATGTATTTCTTTTT
>Ga0315909_10000066_pt1 | contig 127254 bp, 135 predicted proteins | sample LakEriMetagenome_11_FD_203527 | JGI IMG/M metagenome (GOLD analysis project Ga0315909, IMG submission 203527) | Freshwater fungal communities from buoy surface, Lake Erie, Ohio, United States - Buoy 2 MA125 | ecosystem: Environmental > Aquatic > Freshwater > Lake | place: USA: Lake Erie, Ohio... | reverse complement strand
GAACTGTGTCTGTCCGAACTGGGTTGGGGCTGGATTAGGAGCGGGGTTAGTTTGTCCGAACTGTGTCTGTCCGAACTGGGTTGGGGCTGGATTAGGAGCGGGGTTAGTTTGTCCGAACTGTGTCTGCCCGAACTGGGTTGGTGCTGGATTGGTAGCGGGTTTAGTCTGTCCAAATAAGGAATTCTGTCCGAACTGGGTTGGGGCTGGATTGGTTTGTCCGAACTGCGTCTGTCCGAACTGCGTCTGTCCGAACTGGGTTGGAGCTGGATTGGTTTGTCCGAACTGCGTCTGTCCGAACTGCGTCTGTCCGAACTGGGTTGGGGCTGGATTGGTTTGTCCGAACTGCGTCTGTCCGAACTGCGTCTGTCCGAACTGGGTTGGGGCTGGATTGGTTTGTCCGAACTGCGTCTGTCCGAACTGGGTTGGGGCTGGATTAGTAGCAGGGTTAAACTGAGTTGGAGCTGGATTGGTAGCAGGGTTAAACTGAGTTGGAGCTGGATGTTGAAATGAAAATTGGCTTGTTACTGGAGTGGTCTGGCAAAATTCATATGGATATTGATATGGAGATAGATAGGGATATTGATATGGAGCAGGAGCAGGCTGTGTATCTCTGCTAAATATATTTTGAAATTCGGTAGAGTATTTGGGAGTTTGAACAAGCCTAGAATAATCATTGAAAACGTTGTGGGGCTGGTTATATATATTAGAATTAGAGGTCTTCTCTACGTCTTGATATCTTACAAACTTTCCAATATCATTCAAGATTATTGAAAAGGTACACTCGAACATTGAGTCTTCAAATTTATCACTAAATACACTTTCCGATACGGGAGTCTGTGAAAATTTATATTCACCACAAGATGGCTGCTTAGAATAGATATAAAATTTTATAGGGGACTTTTGCATGAATTTTGTATGACTCTCTGCAATGTATGTCAAGTCTTTCAAAAAGTAATCATATATACTATTGAAATCACTCTCTAGAAGGTCTGAAGTGACCTCAGGACGCCTTGCAATAATAGATATTGTACTAAGAATTCTTACAGCTTCGTACACAGAATTGATACCTACAAATACCTTGTTATAAGAAGAATTTATGTTGGCAGACCAAGTAGAAAATTCTCCAGCAAGTCTATTAAATTCGCACGGCTCGATTACCGACAGCCTCCCGATGTATACACAACTTGTAATGTCAGACATTTTCTATCTATAAGTTGAAAATCAAATCAATTTTAAACCTTTGTATCTATAATTATATATGCAATTTGACATTATAGACCCAAATGTTGATATCGTTATGAATGTGTTTTTAATAATAGGAAATGTGGTATGCATAGGATACAATATACCTCAAATGATACAGACATACAAGACTCGGTCTACAAAGGACATTAACGAGTGGTTTTTAATACTTAGGATTCTAGGTAACTCTCCTTTTGTTGTGTATAGTATATATCTGGGGAAAGTTAGTCTTCTTATATCTTATTCATTTGCTCTTTTTTCATCTTTCTTTATCGGATATTTTAAATTTTTAGAATTAAGAAGAAATAGACAGTTTAAATTAACAGAGGACGAAGAACTAACTGTTGTATTTTAATTTTTTATTTTATATATAAAATGAAACCGTATCAAGAACTTAAAGATGATATGGCATGAAATAAATGGTAAAGGCAAGAGTAATAACTACAGATTTTTATACGGCATTATACTTTGATAATAATTTATTTGTTAAGTATACAGATAATCAGTTGATATCTATAGAGTTTTTTGATTTTGGAAAGATCTATTACAACTATCCCGAAGTGGATTTTCCGGATTCTTTCCTAGATGATATAGGACACATATTCGAAAATTATAAGTCAGTATTTCTAGAAATATCTAAAAAAGTTAGAAATATCACGCATTAATAAAGCTACAATATGGAACAAACCGAACTTACAGATTCAGAAATGGAGTCTGAAATAAAACGATACGATAACGCTATAAATAAGGACACTGGATACTACTGGTGGAAGAGATATATGTACGCTGGATTCTGGTCTGTATCTTCTAACCCTATAAACCTATGTATAACTATATTTACTGCAATTACAACAGGACAATCTGCTACAGGATCTCTATTCGGAGAGAGTGTGACTACATCTATAAGTATAGCTACACTAATACTCTCTGTTATAAATACATTTTTTAAGCCTCCAGAACAGCTTAGAATAAACCAAGTACTGAAAGACAAGTGGGCGGATCTTGGTATAGAATATGAAGAGGTTCACTACCTGATATCGCATTCGATAAACGATAAGAAAAGAAAGCTAGAAAATATACAAAAATTATATACAAAAGTTGTAAATCTTAAAAAGAATGACGATACAAACTACTTTATTGACTTAATATTCTTAGTAGCAAGATTTCTATGTATTAGGAAGGAAATAAAGTGGTTGCCCGAAGCGAGTGGTGTATATCGTTCTAGTATATCTGTACCTAAACCTATAACAGAATCACATGTTTAGAGTTTTGTAATTAATTACAAAACTTATTCGCATTTCATATTTAGCTTTTCGATAAGGCGAGAAATGTCTCCGATCTCTATTTCCCCCTTTTTGATTATACACTCTGTTGGATCCAGGCCGTCATCTCCGTATGCGAACTGATATATGTTGCCTTCGACGTTTCGAATTGTTCCATCATACTTCACTTGCAAGTCTTCCATAACCTTGATGATACGCCGCTGCATGTATCCAGACTTGCTAGTACCAAGAGCTGTATCTGTTACACCCTCGCGACCGGACATGGCGTGGAAGAAAAATTCTCGAAGGTTGAGTCCGTGTATAAAAGAATGCTTGATAAACCCCCGCGATTCGTATTCCATCTCGGTGGACATCTTTCCAAAAGGATAATGAGGCAAAGTACGAGTACCCTTGTTGAGATGTTTTGGAACACGATTTCCGCGTAGGTTCTGCTGCCCAATCACTCCCGCGATCTGTGCGATGTTGAAGAAGTCACCTTTGCTTCCAGACCCGACTGTTGCCAGGAATCCATTTGAAGGAGATAGGGCGTTTTTAGCGATACGCATACCGATATCTCGAGCCTTGCTCAAAGCGGCGTTTACACGTACCTCTCTAATACCAGAATGCGATGTTGTGTCTTCTATACCCTTCGCTTCCATAAAACACTTTTCGATAGCGTCTTCGATCTCGGAAGTCTTTGTTGCAATACAGTCTTTAATTCCCACGGAAAATCCGGACATGCTAAGCCACTTGTTTGTAAGAAATTGTATGTTATCAACAAAGGTGGAAGCCGCGTCTTTTCCGTATTCCTTATAAAGAATTTGGATAATGGCATTGTCGCTCTTTTTGAATACACCCTCGTACAGAACGCCTTTGTAGATTTTCAAAACAGGCTCTTCTTCGCATGCGTTGTTTTTTGCCTCATAGTTGAAGTCTGATGGGAATGCAAGAGACATGATTCCCTTGCCTGTGAAAGCATTGATCTTCTTGCCCTTGAGTTTAAGAACTCTGCGGATGGCTTGAATCTTGTCTAGGATAAACTGTGTGGACAGATTCTCCCCGTTCTCTTGAATGGCTACATTTGCAATGTTGAAAAACTCTTCTTTAGTAAGCTTTTTTGAGTTTGGTTTTGTCATAATAAAAGCTCCAAGAAGCGAATCCTGTACAATCACAATGTTCGGCTGACTAGATTGAGGAGATATTATGTTGTATTTCGTAGCAGACAACTCTTTCATTTCTGCACGTGCTTCGTATCCCTGTGCAACATGAATATTCATTTCATCTCCATCAAAGTCAGCGTTAAAAGATCGTGTGCTAGCGAGGTTAAATCGAAACGTCTTGCAAGGCCGTATGACAACTTCTTTTGCAAGCATTGAGCCTCGATGGAGAGTGGGCTGACGATTTAGAAGAACAACATCTCCATTTTTAAGCTGTCTCTCCACAACATCTCCCTCTTCAATTGCAAATTCCTGTTTGACTCTGGGGGAAACAACCTTCTGAACCTCGACCCCATTTCGAAAGATTCGATCATTCTCCTTGAGTTTCAGTTCTTTTTGACCGATGTTGATAGTCCTAAGTTCTTTAATCTCTCCATTTATATTCACCTTTCTCACAATCTCATCTCGATACAGAAGAGGTGTGCCTGAATGGAAGACTGCAAACTTCAAGTTTATGCGCTTCTTGTTTCCAGACTTTTTGATAAGGTAATTTGCCTTGCCATCAAGTATGAGAGACATGAGCTCGTCCTTGTTGAATCTGGACACACGTTCCGGAACAGTGAGATTTGCTGCGACCTCTATTGGGATAGCCATCTGACCAAGACGAAGTGTTGGCTCTGGACCAATAACGGTGCGCCCCGTTTGTTCGCATCGCTTTCCCATGAGGTTGTGTCGAATCTGACCCTCTTTTCCGGAAAGACGCTCCTTCAATCCCTTGAGTTGCTTTCCTCCTGTAGAGTGTTTTGCTTTCCCTTGACTGTTATCAAACAGAGTCTTGATACGAAACTTGAGAGTTTGAATGTTCTTTTGCTTTTTCACCTCGTCAGAGTTTTCTTCTGGATCTGCAAGCTTCATGTTAGCCTTTTGCACTTCTGTGTACTGGATAGTCAGATCGTCATCCGCGATGTTCGAATCTGTTACTATGATCGGGCGAGCACACGGTGGAAGCACAACGAGCTGTTGCATGATGAGATTTCTGGGGTGGATGAATTTGGGGTTGAAACCAAGGGTTTCAACATCACAGTCTTCGATGCTGTCGAAAATGTGGAAAATCTCTTGTGTTGTAAGAGGTACGTTGATAGACTCTGAATTTTTTTTGTAAATTGTTTGTATTGTTTCCTCTTGGGATGAGAACATGAACTTGGGTTGAGTTGCTCCGCAATTCATGCACTTTGTAACCTTCTTCACTCGCTCCGCAATCTTGGCGAACCTAATATTCCGTTTGAACTTGTTGAGTCCCTGCAGCTGCACTTGTTCTGTTGTAATGTGCATCTTGTAGCACTTTATGCAAAACAACTTGAGCCACGAGATAACGTGTTTAAAATATCTTGGATGGACGATCGCCTCGTTGAGTGTGATGTGCCCAAAGTGACCAGGACACATCTTCGAGTCGAGGTCGCAAGTTACACATGTCCCGTCGTTGTTCTCTGAACTTATTCCCATGCGTTCGTCGTAGACGCTCCCGATGCCGGCGTTCTTGCAGTTCGTAATCTCGCATACCGATGTCGCAAGAATCTCCTTCGAAGAGAAGATTCCAAAATTAACCCAGTCAATTTCACGTCGTTCAGTATTCATCTCGTATATTTCTATATAAATTTATCTATAGAAATCATTTTTACTTTGCCGGCTTTGTATAAAAACTCTCTATAAAAGTTGAACATAGAATACAAGGAAAACACATACACATTGTGCACGCGATACATTTCCTGTTAGCAGCAGCGGCGTTTCTATCTACTAGAATTTTCAACCTTTCCGCAGACCTTTGAAAATTATCTAGATTCGACCTAACATCTTCTGAGTTAATTAGATTTTCTTTTTCCATTTTTAAATAGTGTCTCATTTTTTAAGCTACCATTGGTGCTTTAATAATCGGATGTGATGCATATTCAGTTAGTTTAAAATCCTCGAATACTACTGGCATATCTTTTAGTATTTCTATTTTTGGAAACTTGTATGGAACGCGTTTAGTCTGAGTTTCAGCAGCATCCATATGGGAAGCGTATATATGTGCATCTCCAAGAGATAAGTTAAAATAACGCGGAGTTAAGTTTGTCATTTTCGCGATTATCATCTGTAGCAGAGAGCTAGATGCAATATTGAATGGTAACCCAAGAAACAAGTCTGAACTTCTGTTATAACAAAACATATCCAAATTTCCGTCTTCAACAAAAAATTGTATAATGATACTGTGACATGGGTACAAAACACCTTCTTTGACCTGAATAGGATTATACGTAGTCATAAGAATACGTCGTGATTTGGGATCCTCCTTAATAGTTTCAATTACGTCTGCAAGTTGGTCTATGTTTTCCCCGTTAAACGTTCTCCATTGGTATCCATACATCGGACCCATCTCTCCTTCCGGATATTTGAACCCCATCTTATCTAAAAACTCTCGAGACGTATTACCTTTCCAAATATTGACCCCTTTCTCTTCTAACATTTTGGTATTAGTATCACCTCGAATAAAAAATAACAATTCTTCTATAATTCCGCGTAAAAACATCTTCTTTGTTGTCAAAAGAGGAAAACCTTCTCTGAGGTCAAACTTAAGATGCTTTCCAAATACACTTCTGGTAATACCATTTCTTCCCTCTGAATCTACACCTGTTTTAAGAACATTCTGTAACAAATTTGTATACTGTATTTCCCCTAGTGTTTTTGGTTCATACTCATAGTGTATAAAGTCGACGAAATCCTGCACAGATGTAATTGGAAGTTTGGGTATACTTACAAATGTATCGCATGTGTATTCTCCATTCATAACAGAATGATGCACCTTTGTAATCAGGTGCGACAAGTTGGTAAACACATAGTTATATATCATACCGCCTCCAATAATAAATATTTTATTTCCAGCACAAAATTCAATAGCTCTTTCAACTGTCTCGAACCGATTGGGCCCTTTCTCAGATGTCACAACAACTATGTATCTATTTTCGAGTATAGGAAGCGTCTTGTATGTATTTTTTCCTACAATTAAATAGTGCCCCATTGTTTTCGCTTTAAAAAGAAAAGTTTCTAGCTTTACACTCCAAGGCATACATCCATTATATCCTATACCACCTTTTGAATCAGTTGCGAGAATAACCTCAATCATTTAGTTTATATTAATTTAATTTTACAATCAATTTTAATATTAATATTAATATATAAATGAATTGGACACCTATGAATATATTCAATAATCCACAAAAAAATAAATACACGCTAAATGGGTTTATTATCGTAACAACATTCGGGAATGCGCCTAGATCCTTTCCAAATGGTAACCCGATACCGGCAGCTTCTACTATAGCAAATGCATTGGTCTTGGGATCAAAATACACAATTGTATTCTCCCCTATTGGAAACATATACATAAATGGAGAATGTATATTTTACAATCCCGTTACAGACTCTGATAAACAGGAAACGTTTAATGTGAATTGGGAGGTCATAGATATACAAAAATATTCGAAATTTAACAACCAAGCACCTATTCCAAATTACTTTTTATCAAACGGTAAAGGAGGTTGGTTATTATTTAATGACACTGCAACCAGCGGGAATGTATATCTTTTGTATAATACAATAAATAGACCCGAGTTTACATGGAACGCAAATGCATATGGAAACTATTGCAAAACGATTCAGTTTCAGGATCCTGGTTGTTATTGTAACAATTATCCCAATCAAAAGCCAAGATGTTCATATGCATATTTGACGAGTGAAGACAATGGAGTTTCTATTTTCTCTCAGCTTCCAACTACACCAGAAAATGCACAGGCTTTTGAAACTATTAACAATCAGTGTGGTTGTAATAGTATATGCAAAACTTGGACTCAATCGGGGGGTTCTAACTTGCCTGCTAGTATGAACCAAGTTCCAACCTGTAATTCTATTCAAAATTTAACATTTTGCGGAGTTGGTATGAGTGCATCTACAGAAGGAAAAATAAATGCAGCCGGGTTTACAGTAACGCAAAATTGCGGTACAAATTCTTCCATGAATACTTCAACGATTACTCCAACGATTACTCAACCGAGTTACACTCAACCGAGTTACACTCAACCGAGTTACACTCAACCGAGTTACACTCAACCGAGTTACACTCAACCGAGTTACACTCAACCCGGAGACGACCCGAGTTACACTCAACCCGGAGACGGCCCAGTTTACACTCAACCCGGAGACGGCCCAGTTTACACTCAACCTCAACCCGGAGTTTTATCAAAACCATCTTCTAAGACCTCTAAAACTATTTTTATCGTTGGAGGAGTTATATTTTTATTGGTTATTATTTTTATTTTTATAATATTAAATGGCCACAAGTAATTTCCTTATATCTCGACTTAATAATACGAATTTTACAGATCAGAATGTCGGTCAAGGATTTCCCTTTTTAAAAATCGTAACTATTAATAGCGACAGTCCAAACTTCCAGATTAAGCAAATGGCTAATGGAATATCTACATCGTTATCCGGCAACGATCTTGCTTTTATGGACTCTGGATCTCTTATGAGTTTACAGAATAAAACTTACTATTATCAGAGTCCTTTTGCTACTAATACCGAAATACCAACAGCCCAGAACGTAATAGGCAACAATCCCGCAACGTTCGCTGCTATAATCGCAAACAGTACATACCCAGTCATTTCGGGTAACGGGCTTCAGGGTGTTTTATATGTTTCTCCTTTTCAGGGAAAATTTATACTTCAAAATATAACTAATTCAAGTACGGGTTCCTTCTCGTTTAATGTTTTTTATAACCCGATGAACAGAAGCAACTTGTCTGATGATACTATTAAAAAGAATATTGCAAACTATTGCGGTATCGTAGGAAATGTTGATCCTCTTTGCTATTGTGTAAACGGTTCACAACAGTGCGCGAATCAAATTTTGGCCGGTAGCGGTGCCATGCTTAAATCAAAATCGGAATCTGATTATAATACGATAGCAAATAACTGTGCTTATCTAAGTCCGATGTGCAATGCTTGGGGTTCTAGCGGAAACGCCTTTGTAGAACAGGAAATAAGTGCATCTAAATCTTTAAACGGTGTAAGCGCATGTGGAAACAACTTTATGTACAGCAGCAATTCTGGAGTAGTATCTTCGAATGGAGTTGGAATACTTGATCAGTGCGGTCTTACGACATCAACTACATCGGCTCCCACCGGACCTTCTGGAGGATATGTTCCGGTATCAACTTCTCCTCAACCTTCCGGGTCTTCTCCTCAACCTTCCGGGTCTTCTCCTCAACCTTCCGGGTCTTCTCCTGCACAATCTCATATGCTTATGATAATTGGAATTAGTGTTGTTATATTTATATTAATTGTTGTTATCGGAATTAAATTCTTATAAAAATTTATTATTTATTGATAATAAATGTCTTTTCAAAATAATCCTTCTGCATGTGGAAATAATTATAAACCAAACGCGGATGCAAGTAATGCTGGTACAATGGCTCAAATGCTTATGAATAAATTGGCAGCTGCAACTCAAGGATGTGACACTAAAAGTATGGCTGCTTCGCTTTCGTATAAAGCAAGTGCAGGACTTGGAGGAATGCTTGGCGGGGCCGAGGGACGCGCCAGTTTAAATATGGCATCGGTAGATGGTTGTCAAGCTTTGCAGTCTGTTGTTGCAAATTACCTTAATAGTATATATACATCCAGATGCATCATAAATAATAACACAAACACTGCCGGTGTCATTGTTACCAATACAACTAATATAAATTCTGTTGCATCTGGTGCAGGATCTGTTCTGTCTTTTCCACCAGACTGCCCAGGTGGACCTAATATAACCGTTTCGTCAATTACAACTCTTAAAAATTTTTCCAGTCTCTCTATAGAGACACAAACACAAATTGCAAATACAGTAAAAAGTGGTATGACTCAAACTCTCGCACAGCTTCAAAATATAACATCTGCGGCCGGAGGAACTCCTCAGGGGTCTGCCAATCTTTCAACTGTTCAACAGAAATTCCAAAACGAAGACATGTTAACACAGTTAAATAATTCCAGTTCAAGTGTTCAAAATCAAATAACACAGCTCACAAATTTAAACTTTGCAGCTTACAATGGAGGCAAGAATACAACATTTCCTTGCGTTATAAATACAAGTTCTATTCTAGATCTCCAACTCGCCGAGATTATATCAGAAGCTTACTCGACTTCTGTGAAGGGCGAGATTGCGGCTACTATGGCCGGTGCAATTAGCTCTACCTCAACTATTAAGAATTTAGCACCTCCATCTGCTTTGGATTCCGGCCCGTGGAGTGCAATTGCTGGTATTGTCGGTGCAATTGTTCTTGCGATAATTGTGGTCATGATTGTAAAGAGCGGAGCCCTTAAAGGCGCAGTCGATGCCGCTGCCAATGCCGCTGCCAATGCCAAGGGGGGTGGTGTGGGAGGTAAAGCTGGCATGTTAGAATCTATGGGAGGTAAAGCTGGCATGTTAGAATCTATGGCTTTCCGTCGCCGCGGGAGATTTTATTAAGTTAATACTTAATTTTTTGTATTAAAAATAATACAAAAATTGTAATTTTATGGAGGTGGAAATGTGGGATAAATTTCCATAGGAACAGATATGACTGGCGGAATAAAATAAGGCAGTAAACCATTTGATTCTAGTTCTGCTGATAGACGTGATTTTTCAAGCTGTGTGTAAGCATCTAATATAATTACGGGTTTTAACTGGGGAAATATATTACAAATTCTCAAGTTTTCAACTCTTGCGTTATATAAAAGAGGGAATGTCGACTGCTTTATACCGATAAAAACATCAACTATTTGCTGCACCGTAACTTTGATCGTTTTAACAGATACCAATTTGTTCTCCCTGTGAGCTGTAAAGATAGCTACTGTAGTAAATGGATCTACTGGAGTAGCTCCAGATAAGACACCCGGAATAGCAGAAGGACCGACATCTACACCGTGAAAAGTTGTTATCGCATATTCGGTACCAATCAGGTCCCGAAATACCTGCTTTTGCTGATCTTCTGGTAGATCTACTAACCTAGGATCGGGATAGACTATCCCAGCAGCGACATTGGCATGTTTCGCTGCTTGGAGTAATGGATGTGCTTCCGGTTTAAACGCATCAGAGAAATAATAGTGAAAGTTTAAAGCTATAATGTCATATGGGCTTCCTATTTCCGAAAATAAGACATCTTCAAATGAGTTCATCTTATTTTCAATATATCTCATTACACACTGAGAGTTTGCATGTGTCTTTAATATTTCTATATTGTTACGTCCAGTTTTCCTCAATGTGTTTCCAGCGTGGATATGGTAGTTTACTCCTGTATACTTTGACAACTTTTCATTATTTTCACTTATCTTTCTCCTATCTAATTTTTTTGCACAATCATCGTAAGTTGCAAGTATAAGCTCCATGTCATATATGTTTGGCCCGGTTAATTTTAGAACTCCGTATTTCCCTGCTAATAGGTAGGAGTAATAATAACTCTGCAATACATACAGTGCCTTATTGTGCTTAATTAAAATGAATGTATGGTCGGGGAAAAACTTACCCGATGTAGTAACAACTCTAAACTCCATATCATCTGAGATAAGTTTTGAGAATTTGTACCACTTGTCTAAGCCAAGAATGTTACTTAATACACTTCTTGTAGTATAACACCTTGCAAGTGAATGAGACATGTCTTCTATACTTTTAAGGTCGAGAATCGGTGCAATTTCTGGTATTAAATTTATAAACTGCTTAGAAAATACTTGCATAAGCGATAGAATAGTCCCGTATCCCATCTGCAATTTTTGCAATAAATACTCAAAACTTCCTAATGCATATGTATTTTCCCTAATAAACTCTATAGGCATTTATTAAATATTGAATTTTTTTAATTGCTTTATAATTATAAAATGGCTATGACAGAGAAAGACGATTTTCAGTCTCGTATAATCAACATCGTACCTCTTGTGACAGGAGAGTCTCGGGAAAAAGAAGCTAAAATTATACGTCTTATGGACTCCGGCACACAAGAGGAAAAAAACGCTATTAATTCTGCAGGTAAAGACTGGGTTGTATTTGTATTCGAGTGCGAGAGCGATATTTATGGGACGGTTATTATACCAAAAGAAGTAAGTGAAAACACGTGTGAAAAAATATCAAATACATTAACATTATATTTCAAGCGCACAGTTCCGACTTCTGAAAAATCGGATAGCAAGTGCATACATCGTTTGCAAGAAATGTTTCCTTCTGTATTTGAAAAAAGTAAGGTCTGTTCGGTATATAAGTTTTCTTAATCTGAATTGTAATTGATTTTATATTACAATTCGTTTAATAGAAAGTAAAGGCGAGCTTCGGCTTATTACATCCAGATGCAAGGTGATATACAATAATCCCGGTACCTAAAATAAAATTCAAAGGAGTGAACATAAGGACAATTAAAGTAAAAATCAAAAATGTAGGCCAGTTATTAGCATGACCACATTTTACAATGCAGTGTATAGCATATACGATAAACGAGATTTCAATAATTAAAATTAATAAAAATCCAATCAAAATATCTCTCAGTACATGCGTGTTTGGATTCCGCCGCGTATTTATTATTATTCCACCTTGATTTTGATCTTGCATCTGAACGTCGGTTATAATTGGTAGAGTTGGGTTTGAAAGACTATCTAGTTTGTCTTTCTGTGCAATTAAGTATACAGATGATAACATTTATTATACATAAAAAAGAAAAATATTTAAAGTATAAAAGTTTCAAGTAAATGATCGACAATGCTGAGAAATTTAAGTCAATAAAGGCTAACGTAGAAGAATACATTTCGTCGGGTGAATATGGTTCTAAATTTTCTCTTACTAAAACTTTCTCAACTGGTACACAAGGAATCTGCGGTATACTTTCATCTGGAGATGTGGATGTAGTGTTTAAATGTTCTCAATATATAGATTACATTGCAGAACACGAATACAATATTATGTTGGGTCTGGATAAAATATCGGAGTTCTGCCCACATTTTTGTAGATCTCTAGGATTTGTAAATTTTAGTATGGAGCCAAAATTCAAAGAGAAGACAAACCCATTTGAAGTGGTTTCCAAGTATCCAATTAAAAAAGGAGTTCTGCTAGAAGAGCTCGTAGAAGGGTCAAAAATGAGTGATTATATTATTTCCCGAAACATAGACATGCTTATTGCAAATGTAAAGCAGGTTCTTGCGGCTATCACAATCGCACAAAACTCTCAGAATTTTTCACACTATGATTTGCACTCGGATAACGTGCTCTTATTGAAGTGTTCAAAAGACGATGTTTCTTTCTACATCTTCGATAAGGAGAATACTCTTCTAGTACCAACACATGGGTATTATCCTAAGATTATCGACTTTGGTTTCGCATATAACGATAATATGAATGACAACTATGCAACAACCGGAATCTGCTTTACAGATTCCGGTATGATGAGTGATAGGTTTGACTGGATTGCAGATTTCAAGGTTTTCCTAATTTCTATTTCAAAGGATATTAAAGACGACATAGAGAATAGTTCCAAATCTATAAAGTTCAGGGATATTTGCCGCAATATATTTTCGGGTCTAAAACTAGATTGGAAAACAGGTTGGGATGCAGACGACAAGAAAGATTACGGAGCATCTACTCTTGTAATGGACAAGTTAAACGATCTCTTATATATGAACAAGTCAATTTTTAGAGATAACGGATACGCTTGTATTGATATCATTCAATCTATGCTTATTTTGCCTCTAGAAAAGAAGCCTTCTACAGAAATCGCTCAGGCTTACCCCGCCTTCTTGCGAGAGTTTAGGAAGATTGAGATAGGAATAAAGAGCTCTACTTATACAATGTATATCCTAAAGTGCCTTGTTGATTCCGCTAAGAAAAACAGGAAAGATTACATCAATGAATCCACACGTGTATCTACCGTAAAGAAGTTTAGGGTAGATGTTTTGGATGCTATCATGAGCGTGTCGAAATTTTTCACACCATCCGACCTTAAATATGAGCTCATGTTGTGTAGTCTTTATAGTCTGTCCGACTGTATCGAAGGATTACTTTATAAGTATATCGAAAAACGAGTAGAAAAGAAGGGAAAAATATATGAAAAGGTCATTCCGAAATCAAACACAGAGATTGTAAATATTATAGATGCTAATTTCGAAGACAAACTCTACAAGTATTCCGAAAAGACTTGTCTCAATATCTTTGATGCGGTTAAAAAGTGCAATAAGAGAGTATACTTGACGGCTGCACAGGCGAAAAAGATGAATGCTCTCCCAAGATATTTTAGGAGTAATTACGCTCTTGATATTTATAATGGTACAAATACCGTAAAGATCCCCTCATACGATCCATTTCACGAGGATGACACAAGCGAGTGGTCTTCTGAAGATCTTTCCGAATCAGATATTTTAGGAGAAGGAGATGATTATTAAAAATAATATAATAAATGGAAGAACTTCTAGATTATATTATTTTCCTTATTGTATACCTGATTATAGATATTTTTTGGGTAGTAGGAGCTCGTAAGCTACATTCTAATACAGTAGAGCTAGTGCAAAATGCTCCTTTAAGCATAAACTTTATTCCAGTTATTTTGTACTATCTAATTGCCCCTCTTTCCTATGTATTTATAGTTAAGCGATATTCAAAGTCTACTTCTGAAGCATTAGGCTTAGCGGCGTTGATAGGGTTATTAATGTTCGGCGCATTTGACTTGACAAATAAGGCAATATTTAAAAATTACCCTTGGAGTTATACGTTAATGGATATGACTTGGGGTGTGATCAGTATGACCATAGCAACATTCGTATGTTTAAAACTGAAAAAATAAATCAAATATATACGGTATAAAATGACTTCTGATAATGTCAGAAATACTTGCATCGAAATGCTGGATCAACGTGGATATGCAATAGCAGAAGACTGCGAGGAGTATATACTGGGGGAAAAATCTGAAACAGATGCAATTGCGGTCTTTTTCGAAGCCTCTCAAAAGCTGGATACAGACAAGGTTAAACTTTACATTTCCAAGATGAAGGAACTCGATCTCAACGCTTGTATTATCGTTTGTAAGGATGATATCACCGCACCTGCAAGGAAAGTCGTAGATGAACTTCAAGAATTCAAAATAGAGATTTTCAAGGAAACTGCCCTCAGATACAACATTACAAAGCATCGACTCGTGCCAAAGCATACTCTTCTTTCCAAATCCGAAGCTCAAGATTTCAAGCGAAAATACGGTACAAAGATTTTCGTCCTATTAAAGACAGACCCGGTAGCTCAGTTCTACAACTTTCAAAGAGGGGAAATCGTGAGGATTGACAGGGCGGATGGAGTCGTGTTTCGCATTGTCAAATAAATGAAATAATAATTTTTATTATTTCAATCTTACTCTTCGGGGGACTTATTAAAACAATTTATAGAGCAATACTTTACAATTTCTGTTTGATTCGCGTCATTCATAACTACAGATTTAAACTCAGTGTTTTCTCCTACATGTTTTTCGCAATAGTCGCATACATCAGCTGATTTCTGGAGTTTTGGAACTTCTCCGTTTCTAATCATCTGAAGATTCTCTTTTAATATGTCAAAAATATCAAGTATTCTTGCCTTTTTAATTTTGGGTTGTTCTGACACTGTTATGTTCATGTTCATTATCTTTTTAATAAACTCTGTATCGTCCTCGAGAATCCTGGTTTTAGAACTCTCATCTGTAACCTTATAGTCTTGGCCTTGAAACTTATCTTTCAAATAGTCTATTCGAAATATCGACCCATAGAAAAACACCTTTTTGCCGTCTTTATTTTCGTTTTCTATAACAGGTCTAACCGGTTTTTCAGGTTTCATACGCTTAATATCTTTTGATCCAACATATTCCATATAATACAAATCCCACCCCATTTCGTCTAGTTCATATTTTCCGAGATTTTTGTAATACGGTTCGAGTTCTGGATAATCTACTCTTTCGGATACGGGAAGAGATACGATATCAACACCTGTATAGTAATTATTTTTAATGCGCTGTGCAAAGACTGAATTCTCATCTAGAAAAACATATAGATCTGCAATCTTGTTAAAGTATGTACGTATAGTATTATTACCATCTCGTGCAATAGAAAGTTCTACTTCCTCTGCATTTGGTATTATAGCAAGTTTGCTCTTTCCGATCTTTCTAGCTAGATTGGTAGTATGTGATCCATCTAATATAAAAGGTCTAGATACAAGCAGATCTTTTTTCTGTTCGGGTGTAGCAAATTTTTCTAAGAAGTAACCGGCTTCTAGTGTAAAAGTATCTGGAGTTTGCATAGCATATGTTCCATCGGAAAATCCATATAGTATAGCCATGCTCACAGTAACACCTTCTGGTGTTGTGAATGTCATATCTCCGTCTTGTACAAAACCTTTTTTAACACCTCGAGTGCATTGTAACTTAAAATACGAATCATTTACTATATACCATGTCTTTCCTTTGTATGTAACTGCAGGCGCATTTGTTCCAAATGACGGTTCATCTGTATATACAGATGTCACTCGTCTTGTGTTCGAGTTGAGCCATGTAGCCGACCTATATTCACTTTTGCACTTGTTAAAATATCGATTGGGATCTGTGGGTATATATGCAGGAATCGGTATAGGAACTTCCCCGCCTTCTACTGGCTTGGTTGTATATTTTACAACAGGTGGCCTTGGAGCGTGTTTGCGCTCTGGAGCTTCTCTCTCCTCTTCTTCCCTCTTTCTTCTTTCTGTTAAAAGTTTTGCCTTTTCGATATCTTCTCTTGATAATGTAAATTCACCTTCTCCCTCAGACTCACTTCCTGATATATCTGATTCGGATTCAGACTCTGTCATCGCAGCTTCTTCGTCACTCTCTTCTTCGTCACCTTCTTCCTTTTCTTTGTATGTCTTTGCCTTTTTCTTTTTGCGTTCTTCTCCTAAATATTTAGACACTGTTTTTTCACTATGACCTATGTCTTCTTTGGCAAGGAACTTTGCATAATCTACTAATGACATCCAGCTTCCAAGCTTGTCAACTATATTTTTTAAACTAGCTGAAATGTCGGTTTTTTCGGAAGCAATTTTTATTACATCTTTTAATGTTATATCTCCGTCTGCGAGTTCGCTTAATATGTCATCTATTGTTTTTGCCATTTATTATACAAAATAATTTTATAAACTATAATAAATGAATTACCAATTGCTAAATTCGTATTGTACTCCAAAGCCCTTTATAGTTGTAAATGACAATGAGATGATAATGCATTGGAAAGAAAAGCAGATGTCTACTTCGTCTCCCGAAGTTTTTGGTCCACCTGTCTGGTTTACTTTGCATACAGGTGCGGCTCATTTGCCAGAAAATATAAGTCCTGTTTCACTTGCACGTATCAAGGCATTTATAGATGGTATTCCAGATATGCTTGTTGCGTGTGCGGTATGCTCTGAACATGCGCGTGGATTTATAGAAAAAAATAAGGGAAGGATTAACAACTTTAAAACTGGATCGGAAATTTTTAACTTCTATGTAGACTTTCATAATGATGTAAATAAACGCCTTAATAAGCGCCTTTTTAGCTATGAGGAAGCAAGAGCATTATACAACGGGAAAAGTGCACGTGTATTGAAATACAATTAAGGGAAAAATTAAATGGTTTAATTTTTCAAATATATTTGATAATGTATGCAAGAGCATAATAGGGAGGCATGTTGTTGTGGGGGAGGGTGAGAGGATTGCCTGTTGCATCTTTATTGTTAGGATCGCCACCCTCGATAGCGCCCGGAGGATTGGCTGCCGATCCTAAAACACCCATCGCCGGAAAATTCCATCCAGTCCACATATTGTTATTTGGATTGCGAACAATATTGTGATTATGCGCTGGCATTTCCTCAACAGACAACTGATGGTATTCCTCGCCTCCAGTATCTCCAACGTTGTATTGAGTTGCAAGCTGGTTAACTGTTGAGCTTGCACCTGCACCAACCACAAAGCGGCCTGTGAGATCAGGCGACTGTATGGATGTTCCATTTGCACCTTGATAGGTAGACCCGTTGCATAATCCCCATCCACTAGGCATAGGTGAAATAGTTCCGGAATACATTATAATACCCCCAACAGGAAACGCGGCTGAAACATTTATATTTCCAGAATTATCTGCCACAAGAGCAGATGTGTAGGTCTGGGTAATTGCTTGACCTCCATTTCCTTGTTTCTGAGCCCAAGTTGCACCCGAAGGCGGTACGTACAACGTTCCAGTAGGATATGCGTAATTATCTTTTTTGGTTAAAACAACAATGATAACTATAACTATTACAAGTACCAATGCGGCAATTCCGATTTTTACAATATTCTGATTCATTTATTAATATTATTTTTATTTTTTTTAAATTTAATTACTCTTCAATATTTCTTCTAGTTCTGAAAAATTTTTTGCGATACTATTCACAAGTATACAATTATCAAAATCAACCCTGTCTGAATTTAAATAGAGGTTATCACATTTTTTCCGAAGCTGTACAACAAGCTTTATAAGTTTTTGTCTCTCCCCATTTATCTCATCTATTTGGCTTTCCAACCCGGCACGCTTGTTTATACGTATGGCGTCGTTGAAAAATCCTCCATCTGTTTCTATGCTTCCAATTTCCTCTTTTAAACTTTTTTCCTGTTTTGCATATTCTTCCAGTCTTATTTTATGTCTCTGTAATTGCTGCATATAGTCCTGTTTTTTCCTGCTTATTTTCTTATCTCCTATGTTTACAGCATTCAGCTTTTTAGTGACATTTACAAGAGTCTCAATATTAGTTGTAGTATTTTTATCCAGAACACTATATATACTTGACTTTATTAAATTTATGTCTGTATTTACGCTTTGTAATTTCTCATAAAAGTATTCTAAATCTGCTACAACAATAAAAGACCTTGATTCTGAGTTAAATCTTTTAACATAATAACAGTCTATATTATCGTCATCTACAATACATAAATAATTATCTTGTATAATACACAAACTATACCTCACACCGTGCATTGCGAGATAAAGACGTCTGAGTTGCCTACAACAATCCTTTAGTATTACTATCTGATCTCTATCCATAGATTTCAGGTCGATTTTCTTCTTGTAGTTATTTTCCATTTCCGCCTCCAATTGATCGTCTTTGCTCTCATCTTTTATATTTACACTCTGTCCGTACATATCCAGTATCACTTTTCCTGTCGGATAATCTCCATATTGTTCCGATACTTTGTTCCCATTTTCAAACTCTATTAGTTTGATAGAAAATACAGTATCTACGTTATCCTCTAGAATAAAATCATATGTAGAGGAAATAAATATTATGATATTGTCACCCGTCACTATAGAAGTTGCTCTTAAAAATCTACATAGGTTTCCCATTACAAAATATGTATCTATAAGAAATCCCGCACTATACAGTAATTTTTGTACTTTTAATAAATTCAAAGGCATTTATTAAAAAATTGGGGTAATGTCTTAAATTAGAATTTAAATTAAAATCCCAAGTCAATATCCTCGCATAGATACTTAATAAAGTTATCTTCCGTGCTCATATCATCAGAAAGACCCGCATCCCGACGCGCAGTCATATACCTATCATAATGATTAGAAGAGAAATCTGGGTTAATCTTGTCTTGCTCTTCAATCTCGAGACGAGTCTTGACTATGATATCCTTCATCTTTGTAAGTTGTTCAAGCGTATTCTTGTATCCCCATACAAGTTGTGCCTTCTTAACACGAAGAACTATGTATCGTTCAAAAGGATCCTCTTGATAATCAGGCTTTGACTCTTCAAGAAGACGCTTCTCACGCTCCTTTATATCTTCCATGTCCTTCTTCTGTTGATCTCGCTTTAGCTTTACGTCTTCCGAAATTGTGTCTGTTGCCTTCTTTCGAATATCAATTTCCTCTGTGTTTGCACAATATTTATCGTCCAAAGTAATAGGAAATGGGCGTCCAGTATACGCGTGAAAAATCTTATGATACGAATCTACATTTCGCATGAGGAATTCAGACCTTTCATTAGCTTCGGTTGGAGTTGCATAAGAACCACGAACCTTTGCAAATCCGAAAATACCATCTGCATCGGGAGTTGCACCCTTTGAAGGGATAAATGAGATTAGTGAATATGTTTGAAGTGGAATAGGAGGGTCTGCATACTGACGCTCAACCCGAGGGAACTTGTCAACAAGGCTTGTATCATTTAGGGCGGTCATTGCAGATGCGAGTTCGGACTCTGTAAGAGGAGGGGCTCCAGTATTTGACTTGTATACAGCACCGGTTCGATCTAGGGGTGAAGTAAGAGAATTTACTTGCTCAGACATTTTATTTTCAAAAAGTAATCTTTAAGCGTACATTTTTTTATTTTATTCTATAAATGAGTGCAAGTGTTTTGAGAGGTCTATCTGCTACTATAGTTTCCCTTATATATTGTTTTAGTACATCGCTTGGTATGTCACTAACAAAAAAACTTTTATTCCAACCACCAGAAGAATATGTAGAAGATTCTTCTATATATCATAACAACGATAACTGTTGGTTAAAAATAAAATGTGAAAATGATACAGATACTATAGTAATATTCTTACATGGGAATGCTAGTGATATAACAATGAATAAAAACTTTGGAAAGGTGTTATCCCAAATTGGAGACGTGTATATCCCAGAATATTCTGGATACGGAGCAATGAGAAAATTATTCCCTAGAAGAAGTAGTGATGTTATAATGGACTGTTTACGTACTTTTTTTGATACTGTTATAAGTGAAGAAAACGGAAAAAATATATGTATAGTAGGACAATCATTAGGATCTCATTATGCCGCTAGACTAGCCTCTGAAGGATACTGCACTCATTTATGTATGATATCCCCATTCTACTCTCTCGAAAAACTTGCATTTGGATTTGATTGTGAAAAAAGAAAAATAGACGCATATGATACAGAAAAATATATACACGTGTTACGAGACCCGATTAACCTTTTAATATTGCATGGAAAGAAAGATACCATAGTACCGTGTAAACACGCTGTCGCTCTATACGATAGTTCGATTCTAAAAAATAAGAAGGTAAGACTAATGACAGATTCGTGTCATTCAAGTTTAAATCTAGATGCGGTATCAAAAGAAATAGTATTATTTTGCGCTTAATTTTTACTTAAGTAAAAATTAAATTACATAGGAGTTAGAATTGCGGGGCGCGAAAGCCGCGGATCCACTTCACGCCGAAACTTCGAAACGATGGTCTTGTTCTTGTTGTTGTCCTTGAAAAAGATAGTTCTTGTTGTAGGGGTGACTTCGGTGATAAAGGTGCCATCTCGGTTCTTGTCGAAGACCATGTCCGGTTTCTGCTCTGGGAGCTTTCCGTAGAACAAAACACCGCGCCATTTGTAAGCCCTGTTGCAGGGTGTTGTCTCGATATTCTTCGCGATGTGAGGAGGAAGTGTTTCGACCGCGCTCCAGTATTTGGAGAGTTCCTTATCCATCGCCCTCTCTTTGCTCTGTTCGCTCCGCTCCGACTTGTAGAAAGCGGACCCTTCGACTTGGAGTACTTCGGACCGCTCCTTTTCGAATACGCGTTTCCGCTGGGCTTCCTCTGCATTTTTGCGCATGCTGTCCTTCATAGTATTGATCGCGCCCATAATCTCTTCGTCGAATTCCCCAGCCCCAATGCGAGTGAGCTTATTGTCATCCTGTTCGATTTTTCGAAGCAGATATTCAATCTGGCTGCGACATTTGTGGATTCGCTGGGCCGTGTACTCGACGTCTGAGCCGCCATGTGATTCGAAGTTTTCAATAGTCTTCTCGTGCATCTTGATCATCGCGCGGTCCGCCTTGATGCCTTCCGACACACGAATGGAATACGCGCGCCTGCGTTCTTCCATCGAAACGCGGGAAGTGAATCCTTTCTTAGAAGAGGTTCGGTTGTTTGCTTGCATGGTGATATGATTCTAAAATAAACTATATAAATCAATTTTATTTTATTTATTATAATAAAATGATATTCGGTAGTATTCTTACTAATCACGCTATAGAAAATTTTAAGACGGAAAGTTATAATTATACTCAGCAGCCTTCTTCTGAAAGTGGGTGCTTACCGTTGTTGATTCTTTCGGTAATTATCCTTGTTATTGAGATCGCCCTTCTATACTATGCAATTACAGTTGCGACATACATTTCCAAGTCTTCCGAGTTGATGTTTGTTAATGTTGTACTCGCTATTACCATGACATTGCCTTATCTTCTTCTCAATCTTATATTCAACCCATCCGCAAGAGCGGCTCTCGGCGAAACAAGCTCTGGGTCAATGCAGTTTAGCTGTGGTATGTTTTAAATTATAATTTTTCAAATTATAATTAGGTTTACCCTTCATATGTTATAATAGCACGCTTCATATACAGGTCAAATGATGTCTCGTCTATATAATTTAGAAACTCATCTCGCATCTCGTCTATTATATCCGAAACAGCACATCTGAAAAACTTTAGAAAAGTCTTTCGTTGTAGGTAGTTTTGAGATGGTATAATCATTTGGGATAATATTTCTCCTGCCAGATTCTCATTACAATTTCCTACGCATACATGCACGCATTCTTTGCCCAAACACAGAACACATTTTCTACATTCTACAATCGACTTTTTCTGAGTTCTAGATATTTTCTTATTGTTTCTTTTATCTAGAGAAAACTCGCATACATTTTCCTTACAATCGCAAAAGTATACATCACTCGCATGAATACATGGTTGGTCTATTATATCTCGTATCATCTTGTTTAGCCTTCCGCAGAGATTTGCCGTAATCTGCTCTGCAAATGATATAGTTATATTCATATCATCTATCACCCCAGATACAGTATTCATTATGCGTTCGAATATACCGCTTGAACAAATCCCAGCAGCGCTTGACAGCTCTTGTAATAATCGAGTTTTTAAAAAGACGAATTGCTCTTGATTTGATATAAAAGAATACATTACAACGAGAGCCGTTTTGAGAGTACAATTAAACCTGGTATACATCGCTTGGTCTAATGATATCCGTGTAATTGTTATATTTACATCTTGAGATGTATCTCCGAGTTCTTTTACTACATACTCAAAGTCTATTGGTTCTGTGTCATTTTTCTTTATAAGAGGAAGTTCTGCTATCTTTTCGTAACAAGCAATTGAACTTTTCTCTATACTTTCTTCGTGTGCATTCTGCGCGTTTTCATACACAGTTTTAATATCGCATGTATTTCCCATTTTTCCAAGCCTCTGAATAAGATCAGAGGCTTTTGCCTTGGATTCTTCATTTCCATATCTCAGAACAACATCTGTAGAATCTGCCCTAGTATTGTACTCTATGTTATCATCTTCTCCGATAGACAATAATGTGTTCACAACTGTTTGATTATACTCATATTTTACAAGCAGAGATTGTCCTGCCAAAATGCGTGTAGATGGTGTATTATCTTCGTTAGAAACAAAGTCAAGAAGTGAAAATGAGTCGTAAAATGCATAATCATTGTCAAGGCGTATTTTCTCTTCTGGTCCAACCCATACTTTTCTCATATGATATGTAGTTTTGAGAGATGTGATTATCTTATATCTATCATTACAATTTATGCGATTATCTCTCAATATATGTAAAAAATATTTTAAGGCAAGATCTCGGTATAATTGGCATCTCATTAAAATAACCACGCTTTCTACTCTCTTCACAGTTGTTATCTCTATGTCATCTATTATCTCCTCTATTACTTCTGAAAGAGGTTTGAAAAAGATATCGTCATCTTTGCAGAAAGAAAAATCTTTAGCTAGTTCTAGACGGATTATGGGTGATATTTCTTTTTCTGAACATATGCTTTCTATGTATTTTTGTATAACAAAAGATCCTGAAAGGGAAAACATATTCACGAGTCTCTTTGTCAACTCTGTGGTATCATCTAGAGAATAAAACTTAACGGCTTGTATTCTGATATCAACTGGTATAGAAAAGTCAAGCGATATATCTTTGTAGTTCTCTTTTGTGACTTCTATCTTTTCAATGTCTTCCAATGCATGTGTTAGTTCATGTAAATGTGTTAACATTTTTATATTGAGTTAAAAACTTTAAATAAAATAAAAACTATAATAAATGGAAAAAATAGTACACCATAAGAAAGGTCCTTTCCCGTTCTACTCTTCGGGTCCAACTATTGAAACTGATACTGACGTGTTTCCATATCCAAGATACTTTAGAGGTGTTCCCGAGAGTGACGTACCTGTAATACTCGAAAGAGAGGCTGGCTGGAAACCAAGACATGACATGTGTTACAAAAATCCAACTACAGTAGAATCTAAAAGATATTATCCAAACCACTGCTTTCAGGCGGCGCCTTCTACCGTTTATCCCTGTTATCCAGAATATATGCGAAAGTATTCTGACAAAGAGGGAATGGATATGCAACTTTTTAGGAAGAACGTCCTTGAATACCGTTGAAATTATAAATTCTATTTATAATTTATTGTTCTTCAAAGAACTTTTTTGTCTCTTCATATCCAACACTAAACATTTCAAGTTTCATCTTTGAAGTGACGTCAAAATTAAAAAAATTCATGTTTCCAGTTTTAAGCTCTATTATGGTTGAACTATCTAATTTATTTAAAACTTTACTTGCAGTTGAATCTGCAATAGGAACATATAACAACTTATATATAAATTCTAGCAAGTTCCTGTTTGGATTATCCTCTGAAATATCATACGACAAGAATATCCCTATAACTTTACTGCCCATCTTTTCAGCTATATCAAGTGGAAAATTATTTACAAGTCCGCCGTCTATATAAAAACTATCCCCGTACTTATACGCTTCAAATACAAGAGGCAAATTGCAAGTCATTCTTATTGCTGTGAGACATGGAAGATCGGGAGTATTTTCTCCTGACAAATACTCTGCCTTGGACTTCGTAGTATTGTAAGTAATACACATAAATTTCTTTTCGAAACGATCTTCTAAATCCCCCATATTTAAAACTTTTCCAACTTTGTTTATAGTCATCTTTTCCAGCTCATCTGATATACTTGAAAACGATACAGCTCCTTCCCCTCTAGACGCGTTTACTATATTAAAACATTTAAGCCTCTCGAATAACTGGTAATGTGTACAGAGATATACAATTACCTCTACGGGTGTATAGCCTATGATTAGAAGATACGATAAAACGGCACCTATAGATGTCCCTATGTAGTTTTTTATGTTATTAATTAGATTCTTGTCTTTTAAATATTGAAGCGCCCCCAAAATAGTGATACCATTTATGGAGCCTCCTGACATTACAATTGTGTCAAACTCTGAAGAAATATGGAAACTCATATTTCTATACATAAAACGAATCTTTAGAACTTTTATTCTAAACATTCAAAACTTTCTTGGCTAACAATGCACACGTAATCATAAGTATAGCAATTATAACAAGATATACAGTACAATCAGATCTGTAGAACTTTTGACATACAGGGCATTCACTGTAATGGTTGTATAGATCTTGACAATTACAAGATGATGTACTGTTCATCTGGGGTTCAAAAGGTTCCTCATATGTTGGCCTATAATTATGTCCCATATTATAGGCCATATGCGTGGGTGGCGTATACATAGGATCATAGTTATTATTTAACGTAGGGGGTGGTTGTGCATACATTGACATTCCCGACTCTGGAGGCGCATTATGAGAGTTTCTAATATAGCGCGATGTCTTCGGTTTTTGTAGTTCCATCGTATCAATATCGGGAAGGTCATCCAAAAAAGTTACTTTTTGATGTGACATTTATTATTCATCGAAAATTATTTTTCTATTATTAATAACAAGTTCGTAATATTCTAAAAGAGTTTTGTTTTTCGTTTCGGATACTAACTTGAAGAGTATATCCCGGAAGTTTGTATCTGTTGTTTCCTTTTGTTTTGTTATCTCTTTTTTCGCTTTGAAGACAACCTTTGTTCCATTTTTCGTGAGCTCCTTGTATTTTTCGGACTTTTTAAAGGTCTTAAACTCATCAAAACTTCCTGATATTGTTAGCTTTAGTTGATCGTTTGTTTCTTTTGGCACAAAGTCCTCTATCTTGTCCATATCCATATATATAATCTTTTTTCTAGGCAAATCTAGATCTATTTCCTTTACATTATAAGGAAACGTAATTATGGGTATAACATTCTTATCCGATTCTCCAAAGGCGTGTTGCATGGCAGATCCCGTGTAATATATGTTAGGTTGCGGGGTTTGTTTAGAATGTATATGTCCAGATACGATACGTGGATAATCTTCAGGCCATCTATCGCCTTCTATCGATATAATAGCTCCCATCTTGCAACCCGCAAACTCCTGATGTGCAAAAATACAATCTGCATCTCTCCACTCTTCTCCCGTTTCTAGCGCTTCTAGAAACCGTCCATTTGGAACATAGGGCACAAAAACCAATTTCTCACCCTTCTTAACAAGCCTAATAACGGTATCAACTATTACAACATTATCCCAATCTTTCATAGCATTCATCCAGTGGTTTTCTGTTAGGAACTGAGAGTTTTGAATGTAGTCATGATTTCCTACAAGTACATATGTAGGTGAAATGTCCCTCATTCTTCTTACAAACTCATATGCCTTGTTTAGTGCTATCGTAAAGATCTTTTCATGTGTATGCAATAGGTCTCCTAGGATAACTATAAGATCTGGAGCCTCTCTTTTAGCCAGACTTTCTATCTTGTCCATAAACATGTCAACTTCAACTACATTTTCAACTCGAAAATGTGGATCTCCAATTGCAATTACTTTCATTTTATTTTTATATTCGAATATTTTAGTTCAATTTTAAAATTGAACTAAAAGCGTGTAATAATGTATAAAAATGTTTCGATCGGCAGCTCAAAGATTATTACATAGTTATAATAAGCATTTCGAAGACCCAGTCAAAAGTGTTACGTTTTTCAGTGCTGTTGGAACAGCTACGGGATTATATTATTCAATCGAAGATTGTAAAGATAGGACACTTGACTTTGAAAACCGAGTATTAAGCGTTACTGCCTATGGTTTTTGCGGTTTTACTTTTGGTGGGATTATAGGTCTATTTGCCCCTGTTATAGTACCTATAGCTATACCCGGAGTGGCTATAGCTACATACGAAAAATATACCAAAAAAGAAAACTGATATTTTATATTCCATTATTAGTATAAAATGAAGATCGAACGTATCTGGAATTCAACCGACGATTTTATATTTGAAGACACCGAAGGTGTGCTACACGGAAACGGAATTAAAAATAAGTTGCTATACACCTTCTACGGAGGGACTAAGATTAGGACTATTGTAGATGATTGTAGTTATTCTGGGCCCGAATATCTAATTGAAATTTTCCAAGAAAGTGGTAAGATTACATTGACAATTGCAAGACAGACAGAACCATCAAAAAAGATTTTTGTATTTACGAAGTTGTATTATAATTAAACTTTTTCTAAATATGAAAAAGTTTATACTAAATAAATGAATATGACAATTTTAACACTAATAATTACTGTGCTATCGCTTGTTTTTATTGTGATGTCTTATTATGGTATAGTCCGTTTATGTAAACTAAAAATGGGATCATGTGATTCGTTTGCGAAAGATTACGTTAAACTTTCAAAAGCCGATTCAAAGTCTAAAATTATTGTTAGTCTGTATGGTACTTCTATTGAAAAGTTAAAATCTACAATAAATAGCATATTTGATCAGACTGTAAGACCAGACCAAATAATAATAAGTGTACCCGAGGGAACAAACATACATCTTGATCCGTATGTAACGGATAATAATCTAATTACAATTCATACCCTATCAAAAGACTATAAAACTTGTTGTAATCTTGTTAGCCCCCTTTTAAGGGAAAAAGATGGCGATACTATGATAATATTAACAAACGAAAATACGGTATACGGAGCCGATTTCATAGAGTCTATCGTAGATGAGAGCGAAAAACACCCCAACTGTGTTATATTTGTTTCAAAGTACAATGCAAAGATATATTCAACTCGGAACAAGAAGATAGATAATGGTTCAGATGTTATAGACACTTCTATGGGTGTTCTCATAAAGCCGCAATTTTTTCCTCCTGATATACTAGATGAAAACAAGTTTATTGAGGATTTAGATGTTATGCTAAGTGTTCAGATGCATAAATATAGTATATGCGCTATACAGTTGGAATATTCTGAAATATTTTCTGACCACACTTTCGATATAAATAGAAAAAATAATATAGATTTACATGCTGTTTATTTTCCGTCTTTTGCTTAGTTATTCTAAAAATTATTTAGAATAATTATCTATAGCCATATTAGCAAGAGAATCTGCTCTTTTGTTCTTGTCGCGATATACATGCTGTACAGATTTGAATTTTCCAAATTTATTTACCCTGTTGAAAAGGGGTATAAGATTTGGATGTCTGCATTTCCAAACACCGTTTATATGGTTCATAGCAAGCATAGAGTCTGCTCTTAAGTTAACCTTGTCAAGCGCGATACATTTTGAATTCAAAATTTCGATACCAAGTAGAATAGCCTTGTATTCTGCCTCATTATTTGTACCTATTTCCAAGTACAAATGGCGGCTTTCTAATTCATTCATATCTTTGTCATATAAAACTGCACCCGCTCCCGATTTTCCGGGATTTCCACGGCATGCGCCGTCTGTGAAAAGAAAGTATTCCGACATATATGTTTCAACATATATGTTCTAATATGAAATTCAATTTTTAATTTACTTACGGCTACGACGGGAGCGAGCCTTGCGAGAGCGCTTGGGTGACTTGGACTTGCGAGCCTTGCGAGAGCGCTTGGGTGACTTGGACTTGCGAGCCTTGCGAGAGCGCTTGGGTGACTTGGACTTGCGAGCCTTGCGAGAGCGTGACTTGCGAGAGCGCTTGGGTGACTTGGACTTGCGAGCCTTGCGAGAGCGTGACTTGCGAGAGCGCTTGGGTGACTTGCGAGAGCGTGACTTGCGAGAGCGCTTGGGTGACTTGGACTTGCGTGACTTGCGAGAGCGCTTGGGTGACTTGGACTTGCGTGACTTGCGAGAGCGACGAACCTTACGGGACTTCGACTTGCGAGAGCGACGAACCTTACGGGACTTCGACTTGCGAGAGCGACGAACCTTACGGGACTTCGACTTGCGAGAGCTGCGCTTTCCACGCTTGCGTCTGATGCTAAAACCAAACTCCCCTTGTTGTTGCATAGCAACCGCAGCCACCAACCCAGTAACTGCGGCGGTGCTAATAAATGCAACAGAGTCCTTCAAAACTCCTAAAAGGCGGCTAGCGCCTTCCATTCCTTGTTGAAGCATTGAAGGATCTTCGGGCTGTTCCTCGAGCGCGTCGGCAAAATCGTCTCCTTCTTCTGTGGCTTCTTCAACTTTAGCAATCTCTTCACGAAGATTAGATGCATCGCCTCCGGCGTCTTCAATCACATCGGCTTGATTCTTCAAAACTTCGGCGGCGCCCTTCAACGCCTCTATTGTTTCATTAGTAGCTGCAACGACTTCTTTCGAAGCATCTCTGACCTCTTGAGCAGCCTCAGCAACCTGTGTGGCATCTCCAGAAGCAGCGGCGTTCTTAGCGTCCTCAACCGCTGCGGTTGCGGCTTTAACAGCATCGGCGACCTCATCCTTAACCTCGGCAACCTCGGCCTTAACCACAGCGACCCCCTCCTCGGCCTTCTTCTTTGCCTCCATTCTAGCCTTCATGTCAACAAGGCTCGTGGCTTGAGGCAAAATGGGCTTAACTTGAGCGGGCGTTGCAAGATCTTGCTTTACGTCCTTGATGTTCTGTATAATATTCATAATTCTACGAGAAGCCTTGCCGGGAGAGCTAGACTTACGCCTGGGAGACTTCGACTTACGAGAACGACGAGACTTACGCTTGGGAGACTTCGACTTACGAGAACGACGAGACTTACGCTTGGGAGACTTCGACTTACGCTTGGGAGACTTCGACTTACGCTTGGGCGAGCGAGACTTACGCTTACGCTTGGGCGACTTACGCTTGGGCGACATCATCGGACCGCTTATATTGTTCCACACTGTAAGAAATTGAGGAGAAGTAATTGTTGCGTCTGGGTGATCTCTTTTATATTTATCAAAAAACTGTTTCTTTAATTCTTGTGACATTTATTATAGTTTTTTAATTTTTTATTTTTTTAATATTGATTCGTAGAATGAATAACATCAAGAAAATGACTGTATTCATATGTACTTATTGTGGAGAGAATTATTGCTCTGGATGTGATTCTTCTGAACATTCATGTAATTCGTGTGGTCTGTTGCTTTGCGATGATTGTGTTAAGAAATGTCCAACATGTGGAGATATATGCTTGCGTTGTATCGTGACATGTGACAATTGTGGAGATGCGCTAACTTGTGCAGATTGTATGCAAGAATGTGAAACATGTTATAACATTTGTTGTCCTGCTTGTATAGAAGATCACGAGTGTGCCGAACAAGAACGCGAAATTCAATACTGTGATGACTGTGACGAGGAAGTAGAAATACAAGAGTGTGATCATTGTGGATCGTGCGTATGCGAAACTTGCTTTGACTCATATCATACGCATGAGGAGTAAGATAATTATAACATAATTTTATGTTATAATAAATGATTTGGATTATAGTTATAGCAGTTATAATATTTATCTTTTTTATATTCAAGATAGTATCAATTAGAAATAGTTTATACGGAAAGACACTGCGTCCTTTTCTTGATTTATATGCAATAGATAAGAATGGAAACGAGATCTTAACTAATATCTTGTTTATTACACATCCGTTTAGTAACAATAGTCAGATAGAAATGTATAAAGATAAGAAGGTAAATGGAAATTTATTTTTGGGAATGACAAGTTATAGTGAATTTCCGGGAATGATATCAAATCCACACGATAGGTTTCATAATCCAGATGATATAGCATGGAAGTACAACTATAATGAGATCGTAGATGGGTGGTGTTATTGCTTTCGAAAACCAGAAAACTTTATAAAGGTAGACAGACCTAGTATTCTACTAAGTGAATCAGACTTTGCAAATTATGAATACCTTGTTTCAAATCCAAATATTACACCAGAATACGATTTTATATACATATGTATCAAAGATAATGACACATGCACCGCAGGATGGCAATCTTACAACAGAAACTGGGAGAAGGCTAAACTAATGTTAGATATAATGTGTAATGATTTTGGATTAAAAGGTTTACTTATAGGGAGAATTAATTGCGAGATACCAGCATCTTGTCATCACCTTATGAATCTAACAGATTTTCAGACTTATCAAGAGTTTATTAAAAATTATAATAAAGTCAGGTTTATTTTTGTGCCAAATATGACAGATGCAAGTCCAAGAGTTGTAACAGAAGCAATGTGTTTTAATCTTCCTGTATTTATGAACGAAGATATTTTGGGAGGCTGGAAGTATATATCTCCGGAGGTCGGGGAATTATTTAAAAATGACATGTCAGACTTCTCAGGGAAGCTCAGAATCTTTTTAAATAATCTAAATAGTTATACGCCTAGAAAATATTTTATAGAAAATTATGGGAAATATAATAGTGGGAAAAAGTTGTTATCTTTTGTAAAGCAAGTGTACCCGAAAGAAAAGCTAAACTTTGATATCGACAGCGTAGTATATATGAAACCCGCTGTATAATTATGTTCGAAAGTAAACACGGGTAATAAATGCAAGAACAGCACCCAACATTACAGTTAATACTGTCGGTCCAATTTCTGTTTCACGTGGTTTTTTGATCTCATACACTCTGATCAGCTCTGTATTGTATTCTTTTTTATTTAGGTTTTTAGCTAATACGTCTGGTTCATCTACCACAACAGCGTATCCATCTTTGGAAAATTGTAAGACACGCTTTACGTCTATACCAGAAAATAGATTCATAAAAACATTTGTATATGACCTATCCTCTGGGTAAATCTTCAAATTTGTTATTACAAGATTGTACTCTGTATTACGTAGAGCCATATCTATTTGTTTTTGAAGCCATTTCTCGTTTTTACGAATAAAATTATTAGATCCAGTGCTTGAGATCATCTTTTCAAGATGAAAGTTGTCGGTTTCAACTAGTCCCATATTAGAAAGTGTTTGTACTGCTTCTAATTTCTCCTTGAGCCTTGGGAACTGTTCCATAAGAATATCATAAGACATTTTATATATAAAATGTCTACTTTAAAATTGTTTATGGTTTAACTTCTTCGCACACGAGAGCTTTGCACTTCTTGTAGTACTCTTTATCGTCATCCCATTTTTTTCTTCATATGGATTAGCTTTTAGTTTTTAAAATTGATTTTTCATGTATTTTTAAAAAAAATAAAAATGCAGAGCCTTATTCAAAGCCTTCCTCACCTCAGCAAGAATGACCTTTTTAATATATCTTTATATCATAATAAACCCGAAGATATAGAATATCTCCTCAAACATCACAGGGAAGATATCAACATATTTTCAGTTGACAATGGGAATTTTCTATTAGAGTGCATAAAAAAGACTAAAAATGTAAGACTTCTTATTTTTGTACTTACATATGGTATTGGGAAATTATCGTCTCGTAATCCAAATTTTGCTTATACTAGCTTGGCAAAGCAATTTCCGGTTATTATACCTTACTTGATTTCGATATTGAAAAGGAGACCATACACTGTATTTGAAGACAAAGAGTTTATAACAGTATTTGTAGATGTCGCTCTTAAAAATAATTGTCCTATCGCAATGAAGGCTCTTCTGGATTTTGAAGATCGGATAAATGAGTACCGGTATACACTTCTTGTGTGCGGCGCGGGAGATACTTCAGAATTATCTACAAAATTGGATATAGTAAAAGAAATGCCAGATGAATGTGTAGAAACCGCATACCTTTGCCGTAACTTTAAAGTGTTAGAATACCTTAGAGAAAATGGCATAGATATGAACCCGGCACAGAAAATAGCAAATGAGTTATCTAACCCGCCTCGACATACCATAGCAAGTTTTTAAAATTTTAAATTTTAAATTTTAAATTATAATAAATGCCAAAAGCTTACAAGCTTAAAAGTGATGTGGAATACACAAAAGGAGGTATTCCCAAGATTTTTCATCAGATATGGATCGGATCTGATGTGCCTCCTGTTCTTAAACTATTTATGTCGTCTTTCAAGAAGATGGAAGGTTATAAATATAAACTTTGGAAAAATAAAGACGTAACACAGGTTAATTTTCCTATTACTTGGTCATATATAGTCATGTTAATGTCTAGGCCGAAAATAGTATGGGCTATGATTGCGGATCTATTACGTCTTGAAATTTTATACCACCACGGTGGTATATATATAGACACAACTGCGGAAGCTCTTCAGAATTTTGATCCGATACTAGAAAATAGTTCAAAATTTATAATGAGTAACGAACAGGAGTGTGGTCTAAAATGTAAATCACATAAGGGAAAATTTATTTCAAATTCTTTTATAGCAAGTGTGCCTCAATATATAGTGATTAAACGGCTGCTTTCAAATGAGTATCTCGAAAATATTAATTTCGATGATCGCGCAAATGTGGCTACCGGGCCATATTATGTAAGAAAAGGAATACACCGCGCGTCAGATGTTAAAATGCTTCCTACAAAGTATATTTATCCCCTAAATGGTACAAGTGATGTAGCTGTTGATGAATGTGTATCGGAAACAAAAAAGAAGGGATTTTTGAAACGAAAATATTTTAAGAAAGATTTTTATGTAAAATTTCCTTGTGATGGATATCCGGGCGCATATATGGTTAAAAATTGGGCTATAGGTGGTACTTGGATATAATTTAATTTTTAAAATTAAATTAAATTGCCTCTATGCTTCCGGGGTCAAATCTGGAGGTGTGGAAATCCCAATAGTCTTGACACCCAAGTTTTAATCCGCTACTCTTATTAGGATCTGCCTTGTACCAAAAAATACGATCTTGCCAGTTTCCAGTATCAATCATGTTATTGATAAACAGAGCCGTATGGTCCCCTGTTATCCCGTCCATAATATCGCAAAACGTGGAAAAGTCGGGAATACAGCCTGCGTAATTTTCCCAAAGAGCGCGTCTACTCTTGAGGTTAGTCTCACGTAAAATAAATGTCCCGTCTATTGAGTTTCGGATTACAGGACGAATATCCATACAATATTGAAGCGAGAGAATGAACATAGTTTTCCAGTGACGTCCATTCTTAAACAACCCCTGAAATAGAGGCTTAGTAAAGATTTTTGGATCGTCTGTACAATCGTCTATAAGAAGCAAACCCCAAGGGTTTTTAAGATGCTTCTTGGCAAGCTTTTGTCTCTTTATAAAGTCCTCAACCTTTGACTCTTCGAGTCTGTTATATATAAATGTATCCGGAAATATACGACTATAAAAACCGTTGCTATCCTCAGTACCGCTCATAGCGACTCCACATGGGATAATATGGCTCTTGCTGTGAATCAAAGCCTCTATAAGAGTAGTCTTTCCAGTTCCGGGCTTTCCAATAACTACAAGTTTTGGACCTCCGTGATCATGATCAAACATCTTATCTGTAAGAGGTGGTATTGTATTAAGATCTAGTTCATTAATCCTTATAGTTGTCTCATCATCTTCCATTTTACAATTTAATATATTTTGTTTAAATAATAAATGGAGTGAGATACGATTTTGTTCGGAAGGTACTCCTGTCTACTGTATTCTTATGTTAAAATTGAAAATTAAAAACTTGTATTCGGAAGTATACCATGGAGTCTGCATCTTACCTGTTAAAAATTTCCGAGAAGAAGCAAAAGGGATTCAGGGGCAGCACGCCGCTTAGGAGAGTTGTACTCAATAACGCGTTCAAGAATGCAATTTACGAATTTCTAAAGAAAGACGCTGGAGACAGGCCGAGCAGACCAGTGATTCGGCAGATGGAGTTTATGCCTATAATAAATGAATAAATATTATTCATTTATCACATGAGACTTAAAAAATAAAAATATATTTCTAAACATGAATTTGTGGGTATTTTTATATAGTAACTTTTCTCCAAAGTGCAAAGAACTTGTAGAAATAATCTCAAACAACGATATATCTATTCAATTTACAATGTTGTGTATAGATGATAAGAATCTCAGAGAACGAGTAAAGAAGAGCAAGGACTTTACAATTAAATATGTACCTTGTATTCTAAATGTAGATAGTACTACGGGAATCGCATCTCAGTACGAAGGAGACAAGGCATTTGAACTCATATATAATATGATACAGCCAAAGGAAACCAAAACACCTATAGAAAATATAGTTACTCCAGCACCACAAGTAACAATACCAAAGCAGGATACATATACTAGTATCGAAGATCTATTTTCAACAGAAGATGACACCGAACAAGAGGAAGAAGACCATGTAGAAGAGGAAACAGTAGAGGAAACAGTAGAGGAAACAGTAAAGGAAGTAAAACAAACACCTCTTAAGAAAAAGATATGTCTAAAAGACATAGAAAATATGAAACGTGAAAGGGAAAATGAAAGCAGAATGAAGATACCTTCTTTTAACGAGACGGGTATCGATTTGCACACTCCTCCCGTTCCAATTAAAAGCAAAAAAACAGGACCCCCTATAAAAGTATCAGATGTAATGAGTCTCGCAGGAAATTAAATAAATTTTTTTACTATATAAATGGTAAAAAAATTTAACATTGTATTGGACTTGGATCAAACTCTGATTTCATCTGAAGATTTAAAGGACTTTGTACCAGATCAAAAGAAAATGAGTAATTTCAAGCACGCAAAGATGGATAACTCATATATTACATTTGAAAGGCCACATTTGCAGGAATTTCTCGATTTTCTTTTTAAGAACTACAATGTGTCTATCTGGACTGCTGCTACGAAAAATTACGCACTCTTCATTATAAATAAATTTATACGAAAACGTGGACGTAATATAGATTTTATCTTTTTCTCGTATCATTGTGATCTATCTACAAACGAAGGAAGAGGACTCAAGGGACTGGATATGTTATGGGAAAAGTTCAAGCTCAGCGGATATAATCAGAACAACACTATCATAATAGATGATAACAGCGATGTAAAAAAGATTCAGACTTGTAACTGTTATCATATTAAACCTTTTTATTATAAGCGAAAAGGAAGCGAGAATGACACAGAGTTATTGAAACTCATGGAAGGTCTTAAGAATATGCATAATTCGAAAGACAAGTGTGTAATAAAGAGACTAATATAAGTGTATTTCAAATTATATATAATTTGAAATTAGTTCTTTTCAAACTCGTTTAAGAGTTGTTCTATATCATCTTCCGTTATGTATTCGCACATCGATATGGCCTGATCTTTGATATAAGATGCTATATTATGAAATATATTTGAAACAACTTCATCTTGAAAATTATTCTGAAGCATATTCTCATATTCCGAGTCGATCTCATCCAGATTTTCCTCTTCTATCTCTACATCTTCAAGATTGTCTTGAAGACCCTTGTGCTTTCTAGTAAAAGAGATACCGTCTTCTACACAATCCATTTTATATATAGATTATGGTATCTTTAATTTCCAATTGCCATCAATTATACGGGGGTACCTCGTGTTTGTGATATTATTCATCATTTTATTTTAATATGCATTAACACGCGAAGAATATCGATATAAGATCTTTGCAAGTTTTATATAATTTACAGGTGTATCTTTGATATCAGGTAAGGCATTAATAAATATTTCAAAAATAAAACGAATGTGTCTTTCATATTCGTTCGCCCATGTTGTAAAGGCGACTTTGCCATCTCTCTTGGGAATATTATTATTATAGGAAGATATAGTTATATACATTTAATTATCTTCGTCTGCTTTTAAATCTCCTAGTTCTGCCTCCAATTCGTTATCAAGCTCCTCAATAGTAGGAACTGTTTCTGGAACCACAGGCTTGTGTTGAGTTTGAACTCCTCCAACAGCCACGCTCATAATATCAGAAATAAGGTTAAATGGAATACCTCCCATTTGTATATCCTGCTGTGCGGGTTGCTCCATATGAACTACAGGCTTTTCTACACGACTGGGTTGTGTGACACGAGTGGGCTGTGCAACTTGAGCCGTTTTAGCCGGAGTTCCATTTAACCTATCTACAATCTTTTCAAGCAAATCTTGTTGTTTGGTTATAGCTTCGTCCTGTTCAGCTATTCTTTGTGATAGCTCCTTTATTATAGCTGCCTGCTTATTAATCTTGTGATTGAAAAATGCTCCCATTCCGCATACCACAATAACCTCAATCAATATGTGAATAGTAGTCGAGTTTAAGAATGAGTTTACATTAAAAGTTGCTGGGGGGCAAGTCTTAGATACGGCATTTTCTTCCATTTTAGTACTATTTTGTAATTTTAAATAGATATTCTAAATTTCGATACCTACTATACTACTAATTTCTTTGGCAACTTTCGAAACTGTTAACTCACTGAGTTTAACGCGTTCCGAAAACTCCTTTAGGGTTATATTCTTGTTATTTCTACAGATCCAAAAGTAGATGAGACCGGCGGCGACAGACTGAGGTCGGGATCTATTTATTTTTGTAGATTTACCGCGTACTATTTCATATAATTTAATAACTTCTTTTTTCTGGTCTGTGGATGCACTAAACTCGCTCATAATATCTCCGACTAAATTTGCAGGTGTAATATGGGTGCTATGATTTATATTGTCTTTTGATATGCCAAGACTTACAAGTTTTAATCCTCTTAATCCAGTCTTTCTGTCGATATGAAAAATTTCTGTAAGAGGTTCGCAAGATTGTGGGTTACCAGATGACTTGTAAGCATGGAATATACAAGCAAACACTATTGCCTTTCGAGTATTACCTCTGTGTATCTTGTCTTTTGTAACCTGAACATACATATCATTTGCTCTTGATATAATAACATCTTTGAAACCCATACCTTCAACATCTTTGAATATATTTTTTTCTTCTTCTACTCGGCGTATTTGGCATCTATTTGGATCTGACGAATGCTTTGTATCAGATTGACCATAATATCTCCATTCCTTGTCTTGTGAAATATTTTCAATTATCTCCTCTCCGCAATCAACGCATAAATATACATAGCCACTTTGAGTAATATTGGTGTGTTTACACACACCTGATTCTTGATTTTTTATTTCTTTTGGAATAAAGTCATCAAATATGTCAAAATCTGATTGTTGCATTTGTTATTATATGCTATAATAAAAAATATCATTATTAAATTTTTATTTTTATCTTGACATAAGTCCTAAACATATCTTCAATCTTTGGAGATTCTGTCTAAACGCTTCTGTAGAAACTGGAGGACGCGTGATTTCAGAAAGCACATCTTCTATCGGGGCATCTGATAAGGGAGAGACCTTCTTGGGAGAGACCTTCTTGGGAGAGACCTTCTTGGGAGAGACCTTCTTGGGAGAGACCTTCTTGGTAATTTCTTCAGTTCCAAGCTTTCTCCTTAGTTCTTCTAGAGATTTCTTGGTTCCAACTACATTGTGTCCATTTATAGTAATCTGTTCAAGCTTCTCCTCGAATTTTCCTACGCAGCTCTTGAATCTTATATCACAGAAATCACTAGGATTGCTGCAGTATGAACCGATTTCGGGATCACACACTTCACCCTTCAGGATATTTATTATATCACTCTTCTTCATCGCTCCGATCTTAAGACCACGCGTTAAAAGAGCAATATCTTTAAGTTGAACCACCGTCATCTTCTCGTAATTCATTTCTTCTTTAGCCGGAATAGGAGAAGGAACTACTACAGGCGCAGGCATCGGTACATCGGCCGGAGCAACAGGGGGAACAGCAGCCTTTGACACAAGATACTCTACAATATCAATCAACTCTGCCTTCTTCAAATTAGATTTCAATTTGTAAGACGGATCAAGGTGCTTAATTAGTTTTATTATATCAGGTTTTACCATCTTATTAAAATCTTTTCTTACTTCAGACATGACTTTTTTAGGAGAAGGAGACCTCTTCTTAGGAGAAGGAGACTTCTTCTTAGGAGAAGGAAGATATCCCTCCGCTTTCAAAGCCTTGATAAGTTCTGCTTTCTTCATTTTAGAAAAGCCTTTTATAGGTATTTCTCGAGCCATATCTTTTAGATCGTTTACGGTGTATTCGCTCATTTATATTAAATAAAATAATATTTAATATATTATTAATTTTCAGACGCGTTATTTATATCTGGAATATCATCTGTATTTAGAGTGGGACCTTTCATCTTTCTCTTCTTTTGGGGAACAGCATTAGACGGGACAGCTCCCGTAACACTATTCACAAGACCCATAACATCTGCACCAGTCTTCTTTAACATCATACGACCTACAAGGAAAACTGCTGTATTCATAACGACAAGGAAGAGCAAACGCACTTCAACCGGCCATTTAGATCCAGTAGGAACATACGACTTTTCACCCAGTTCGATAAGAAGTCTTTCATACGAGTTCATAGATATCATTTGTTGCCTTGCAAACCCGTTCATATCTAACTTGAAAAAATACCCCAAAACAAACTCCATTCCAATGAATGCATAAGACAAGTATTTCTTGTAGTCATCTACAGACCTATCAAGAGATAGAGTGCGCACTGTCGTCTCATATGATCTCTTCATACTTTCATAATCTGAATGTATGCTAAATTCCGGAATATTGTCCGACTTGTAAGATTTCTTTAGAAGTTCAAATTTGAAAAGGAGTTCTCTCTTAGAGTCTTCCTTTTCTTGTTCTGACATTGTGATGTGCGCAACATCCATCATCTCTTTTTTCCTGTTGATTTGACCCGATCTGGCCAGATCGTTCAAAGAAGGAGGATTTTCAGAATTAAAAGTAGGTATTTCCTTCTTTTCGTAATTTTCCTTCTTTTCTGGTTTTACATCTTCGTCATCATTTAGTAGCTCTCTTAGACGGTTTGATATAGTATCCTTTTTACCGCGTTCACTTCCCGCACTACTTCCCGTAGATTCTTTACGGGATGGTTTTCGCCTTCTATAATCATCATCGCTTTCTTCGTCTGTTTCATGTCTTGATTTTTTATCGTCGTCTTGAGATTTGTATTTATCTTCGTATTTTTCAACTAGACGAGAAGGTGAACTGAAAACGGATGGATGTTTGCGGTCTTCATCTTCCGAATCAGAAGCATGTGTTGAACCATGCTGAGAACCACGCGTAGATTCTGGGATACGGTGTTCTTCTGTTTTCGGAGATCCAGGCCTTGAAGCGGGTATATAGTCTGTGTTTATCAGCTCTTGTTTTATCTTTCCCTTATTCTCAATAAGTTCTAGATATAGGATAGGCATCCTTGGAAACGCCTTGGGATATTCCTTTCGACTTTTTGCCGGCAACGGCACTTTAATAATGTTCACCTTTTTTGTCATTATTTTAAAGTAATCTTTTTACTTTAAACCTAGTTTAATAAAAATACTTTCCCGGTCTTGCCATATATTTCCTTTCGTTTTTATCTGTGTTCTGTTCTTCCCAACTCCAAATAGAAGGAACCGCATTATAGTGTTCGGTTTTCCACACCAATAGTAATGCTATAGCGACTGCAATTGTAATAGCCATTATTATATAAACTGTTTTCATTTATTAAGTGAAAACAAAAATTAATTTAACATACATACGATAGTTTACATACGATAGTTTACATACTGCATCCGGAGATTTGACGGTAGTTAACGTAACCATTATCACGACGAGAGGGAGTTTCGTACATCAAATTTGGGTTTACGCTGTAGCGAACAGGTGTCACCATCTTTTGAGGGTAATTCTGAGCCTTCAATCTCTCGGAGGAAGTGAACCCGTGGTAACCGCTAGCGGTATTGCGGTTAACTTGCTGGTGGCGCGCAAGCTGATCTTGCGACAAGTTGTAACCAACAGCTGCGGCCTCCTCCATAGAGTTTCCGGGCTTACGCTGCTGGGCACTAACAAGAGCAAACTTGCCCGTGTTGGATTGGGCAAAACTGCGCTCATTGTACGAGTTAAGATTTCCAATCTTGGCAATATTTCCGCTAGTCGGCTCATAGCCTTCGATCTCATAACCATTATCGTAGCCCCCAATACCGGCGGCATTTCTAAGAACGTAGTTGGTGTATCTAGGACGCAACAAGTTCTCGACATTTACACGGTCAAGAGCGGAATTGCAACCCGCACGCTTCGAGTAAAAAGAATACTCTCCGGCAGGGCGGCCCGCAAGATCTTGATGATTCCATACAGGACACATCATCTCATCGGGATCTTGTTCTCTGTGACTCTGTAGCCTGTTAGCGTTAGCCGTATTAACCTTTCTGGTAAGAATACTATTACTTATAAAAGGAGTAGACATTTATTATAATATTTTTTTTATTTTTTTTATTTCATACAGAAGTATTCTAGTTTATTTTGAAATTTAAAACAATCATTAGTTATTTAACTCTATTTGAGTTAAATAATTTACAAACATATAGAATGTTACGTTTAAAGGATGGGGAAACCAAGGGCACCACCGCTGATACGGATGACATTGTGGTTGACAGCAATGATAACAGTCTCCCAGCGACCGTCGAGAGTTGCGGTACCTTCAATATTATCTGCATCTGGGTCAACACCGCGCATGTTAAGGGTGACGTTGGTGAGCTTGCCGTAGTTGGTAGAGCCGAGAGGGTTGACATCGTACATGTTGAGCGAATAGCTGTACATGTGGTAGCCAGTCTCGCACGGGATGGTCGGGGCCTTGTACCACGGCTCGACAAGAGAGTAGTAATCGGCGGGGAGACCAGCCAAACGCTGAGTGTTCTCATAGAGAAGAGTAGCGTTCGAGACGGTGTCGACGTTGTTCGGCGGAGCAACCCAACCACTCTGCGAGACGCTACCAATGGTATAGTTGGACCACTCGGAAGCGACGGAGCTGTTGCGGGCGCCGAAGAGAAGAAGCTTGACAGCATGTGAAAAGCGAATATCAACGGCATTATCCTTGTTAAGTTGGAAATTGGTACGAGGAGCGGTCTGAACCTGCTCAATGAGGATATCACGAGGGGCACAACCCATGCGCTTGCGCTCGTCGTTGGAGACGAGGGAATACTCGGCCCAAACGTAACAGGCACTCAACTCGATATTGGTAGCAGTTTGACCACCGACCTCAACGATATTGGAACTCTGAGCCGGGGCACCGACAGCGGTATCACTAACATAGGCAACAAGCAACTCCTTCCAGTCTCGGAACTGGAAAGTAATGCGCATCTCGTTGTAGGGAAGAGCAGCCGTAGGAAGAGCCAAACCGGTATCGCGAGTGTAGAAGAAAGGAAGAGGAAGATTGATAGTGAAAGCAGGGAGAATGTTTCCGAGAGCAAAACCAGCGTTAGCGAAACCGCAGTTAGTCAAAGATGCAGTGTTACCAATCATATTATTGTAACCGAATCTCTTAGAGGCGGGGACAGTGAAGGCCGCCCAGAAGTCGAGGTAGTAAGAGTCAAAACGAGCCGCAACCAAGTCGTTGAAGGAGATCTGACACTCCTTGACTAGATTGTGGGCGAAGTTGTGGGTCCAGCGAAGACCGCAAGCACCGGTTCCGGTATCCCGAGCCGTAACAGACGGGATGTTGGCGCGAAGCCAGGTGTGAACGAGGAAGTCACCAGCGCGCGAGATGGCAGCAGACCACTCGCGGCCGAACTGGGCAGTACCAGAGTTGGTAGTCAACGTGGTGGGAACCAAGGTGAACCAGGTCGAAGGCTTGAAACCCATGTGGAAATAAGTAGTGGCATCGGGACCGCCATACATGTACTTTTCGAGCTCATCGAACGTGGCAAGATCGATAAAACCAGAAGTAATAGTGTTACCTTGAACAGACATTTATTATAGTTGTGGATTTTATTTTTTTAAAAAAATAAAATTGCAAAATATGAGTTAAAAGAATTTTTTCCACTTGTAAATATGAATATTGACATAATATCTATTGATAATAAGATACATGAATACTTCCTGGACGAAAGGGATAAATTAGAAAGTTATAATACAAAGCTTGAAGAGCTCCAAAAATTATTATCTTCTTCTGATACCGGAGGATCTATACGAAAACGGTTGAAAGAAGAATGTGACCAGTATAAGGAGAAAATAGAAGATATAACCACAATGTCAAATTACAATTTCTATATTGTGGAAAGCTTTCCTATTATAGAAACGTATAAAAAGATATTATACACTCCAGTTAAAATAAATTTTTTTAGTGTACCAGAAGCTTCAAATACTAACGATAAAGACGCGCTCATATCGGAATATATGCAGATAGCAAAAAAGTACTTGAAGTATATAGATATAGATATCGACTTTTCCCAAAAAGCAAAGAGATTAATATGCGAAGAATGCACGTCTAAGAAGTTGACAACATCAGAAGGTATATTTTTAATATGTCAAAATTGTGGTGCAGAAAAAGACCTTAATGGTCACTCTCTTTCTTACAAGGACATTTCACGCACAACTATACTACAGAAATATACATATGAGAGGAAATCACACTTTAGAGATTGTATTAACCAGTTCCAAGGAAAGCAATGTTCTAAATTAGACGACGAGATATATGATATTCTAGACAAAGAATTCGAAAAACATAAGATGTTGGTAGGAGATAAAGATACTAAGAAGGAGATAAGATACAAAAACGTAGAGTTAGAACACGTTGTTTTATTTTTACGAGAATTAGGATACGATAAACAACACGATAATGCAAAATATATTTATTCTGTTATCACAGGTAAGAAGTGGCCAAAATTATCTCACATAGAAGATCAGCTGATGGCAGACTTTGACGTGCTTGTTAATGCATATGTTAAAAAGTACAAATATGAGAACAAGATCGCGAGGAAAAGTTTTATGAATATACAGTACGTTCTTTTTCAGCTTCTAAGTAAAAATAAATATCCATGTAGAAAAGAAGACTTTAATATATTAAAAACAAATGATAGGAAAACGTTCCATGATGATATAGCAAAATCTCTCTTTGAAGAACTAGGTTGGAATCACGTATCAATGTTCTAAATTGTTTTTTCCCACAACTGTTGGGAAATTAGTGCGAGAAAGAATGGAAAAATAACAAATTAATTTGTTATTTTTAATTGCTGTAATAGTAAGTCACTCCAATGAATACAAAAATAAAACCCACGACCACCTTGCAAAGTATTAGTTCTGGCTTTGTAAGAGCGGGTGAAGATACTAAGAAATCTTGCTTCTTTTCTTCTTCTTCTTCGGTTATAGTTTTTTGCACAGGTCTTACCCATTCGGTGTGTCTGGCGTTCTTGAAAAAGCGAACTTCCAACACATTGTCATCTAACATATTTCCGTGTATTATTTGAGCCATATCTTCTGCGTCTTTCACATATGCAATGTATGCATGCCGCGACACCTGAAGTACAAATACGGGGCTTCCTCCAAGAGACACGATGGTATCATAGATATACTCAGAGGTAATCTTCTCGCTCTGTTTAGACTCCTTTGGAGTAGAAAATTCGGGTACGTTGTTGATAAGTAGATTTGCACCCGCATTCTTAATACCTCTGTTGATAAGAGATGTCGGCTTTCGTTGCTTTCCTTCTGGAAGATATCCAAGACGTACAAGTCCGTTTACAATTTCGTTTGACATATTGAGTTGATATATATAATTTGATATGGATATCAATTTTATTTTACCTGGAAGAATATTACTATTAATTTCGGCCTTTTAATTTAAAATGTTCATTTATTATAAATTATTTATATAATAAATGGAATATGGAACTGTTATAGATAAAAAGCAAAGATATGTAAATAAAGTAGGAGGTTTGACGAATGACAACCATAATAGATATGTGTTATACGAAGCAACAGAAAGTACGTTTGAGACTGTGTTGTTCTCTGAAAAGAATCTACAGTCTATAGGAAACAAAGTTTCAGAGAAGATGGCATGTCTCGGCAGACCTGTTGTATTGACAATGAAGACTATTTCATCTGCTGTTAGTAGTGTATTAAATACATATCAACCACAACTTGGAGATATATTCTCGATATACCACATTCCAGCCAAAGAGTGCAGAAACGATATACTGACTATAAACGAACAGGCTACAGAGTTGATATACAAGCAGCTCAAAACAGAATTCGAAATAGATGAGAACAACAAGAAACTAACAGTTTGGACCACTATATTGGGAGACTTTAATGAACATGGTCTAAGACAGTATTCTAGTCTTAAATTGAATCATAAGCCTATAAACAAGTTGAGATTCAACATGAATTATTAAATATTATTCTATAATAAATGATTGGAATAATATTCGATATAAATACAATAAGGGATTTGCCCTTGTATAATAGTGTAAATAATACAATCAGAGGTAACATTCTCTTTGTAGCTGTAGATGATGATATACTCGAACAGCTAGAAGAAACTAAGGATAAAAAAAGGTTTGTTAGCTCTAGAGATTTTTTAGATGGTATACAGTATAGCTATTGTACCATTTATGATGAGAAGAACAACGTTATATCTATAGACGGATGTGATCCAAAATACATAACATTATTATTGGATACAATAGCTCGGTTCTTTGAGGATGGAGTTACTATTGCAGCATCTTACAGAGATGGTCTTATAGGGAAGGGGTTTGGCTCTCCTGAAGTATGCTCCGAAAAAGGAGACATATGTCTGAAAAAGAAAAACTCCTTCTTCAAAGATACCACAGAGAAAAGCGTAAAGGCAGAATACAATTTCGTGCTATCCCAAAGAGACAAGAACCACTGTGAGATTGTTGTAAAGTTTACTAGGGATACTCGAGACTTTCTAAGACATATTGTAAATGCGGGAGTTACAGTATCTGGAGATAAATATAGAACTCAAAAGGAATTTTTTGGAAATTTTAAGTTGGTAGAAAGCAATCTTTCTGGTAAGAAAGTTGTGCATACTCTGGAGGTTGACAAGTCATCTCTAGTATCTGGAAATGAAGATAATATAAAGGCGAATGCAAGTCTTTACAATTTCCACAGTCATCCATTTTCAGCATACCAAAAGTATAGAGTAAATTATGGACCTCCTTCCGAACAGGACTACAAGTCTATATTTCTAATGATGACAAAGTACAACAGTATTGCACATTTTGTACCATCTGTCGAGGGGTTGTATATTGTATCTCTTAATCCGGAAAAATATAATATTAATCCCGAATCTGTGATACAAAATATAGATTACGATGATGTAGAGACATTAAGGGAGTTGAAGGCATATTTAAAACGTGTAAATTCATACGATATGTTTAGGCTAAAACTTTTGGGTTGGGATTCTAAAGAGTTTGAAAGTGGAATACGAGTAGAGTTTGGAAAGAGCGGAAAGTACGGGAATTGTAAGATAAGAGAATGAATATTACTGTTTTGCAAATAGTCGAAATAATACGCCTCGTTTTTGGTATGATCCTCCTGAATGAAGTTGGTATATTATCGACCATAATTAATAAAATTTAAACTTAGTTAGTTTAAATTATTTTACTTATTACTTAAGCCTTCCCAGCAGTAGCGGGGAAGTGATTCTTAAGAAGAGACTGCAAGCGGTAGTAAGTAAGAGGCTTGTCATCCGTCTTAGAATTGTAGTTAAGGATCTTGGAAAGAGCCGGATCAGCTACAATCTGACGCTTGTCGCTAGGGTTCTGGAGGTTGTGTTCCTTGATATACTGGCACAAGTACTTGGTAACCTCAACACGCGAGTGAAGCTGATCGGCAGGAAGACCGGTAAACTTGGCCATCTCAGAGCTAATCTGAACCGGCTTGAGGAAACCGGAATTGTTATTCTTGCGAGCAGATGGCTGCTTCTGTTTCATAACACGAGCAGATGCGGCCTGAAGAACCTTGACACGACGAGTGACGCCGCGCAAGAACTTAACTCCGGAGTTCTTATCGGAACTATCCCGAAGACGAGCTACCTCTGTATCAAGGAGGTTAATAAGCTCTGAGAAATCGGCCATAATAGTATCGCGCGTGTGAACTACACGCGCCTTATCAAGAGACTCCTCTGCAACTTCTGCGACGGCGGGGGTGTCGACTACAGGAGCGGGAGCAGATACTGAGGTGGCGTTCTTAGTACGAGATGTCTTCTTGGCAGGGGTGGAATCGGCAACAGGAGGGGTGACAACAACGGCGGGGGCCGCAACCACAGGAGCGGGGGCGGCAACATCGGTAGACTTTTGGCTTGACTTGGTAACACGAGGCATTTTTATATATTTTACCCTGTCTTTAAGTCGATTAATTAATGAGGTATTTAAACAAGCTGATTTTATTTAAAATATTATTTGAAATAAATTTTATTTTATTTAATAAATGAGTAATAACATTTCTACTAACTTTGATGGATTTGATAATCTCCAGAATACCACTGCTTTGAAGACAAAAATATTGACATTAACATTACCAACTGGTACAAGTGTTGCAAACACCGAGTTCTATTACTTTGGTGCAGGCCTTGAAAGAGGATCGATAGTTACAAACATTATACCATCTTTAAATCCAGCTGCGGCCGGAACTGGGGATATGACAGTGTCTTATGTTACCGATACCGATCCCGAAACACCTGTAACTCTTGGGGTCATAGACACTGTCGCCGTGGATGCAGGCATTCCGGAATTCACACCAACTGCCGCGTCTCTGAACGTTGAGATTGCCAGTGATTGCGCTATTAGAGTCGCTTTCGCGGCAGACGCTGATTTAACTGCTGACACGACCTATCGCTTTGCTATTATTTACAAGAAAGGTCATTAAAATATTAAATAAAAATAAATTTTTATTTAATAAATGAGTAATAATATTTCTACTAACTTTGCCGGATTTGATAATCTCGATGATCCAGCTCGACTTAATACTATGTTGCTTACCACAACTTTTGGAGGAGTAAATGGTACCTCTGCATTTCCAGGTGTATTTGAGCAGGGTACTATTGTTGTAAATGTTCAAAACACAACTGCGATACCTACAGGATCTGGAGATGTTAGTCTTCAATATGTGCCAGAAGATGGCGGCGTAACAGCTGCTACAACCGTCTGTACATTTGCCGACGCTGCAGCTATTGGTGACGGACCGGTTACTTTTACTACTTTCCAGGTTAAGCTTTCCACAGGAACTGGAAACTTTTATTTTAGACTCAGCTGTGCAGGTGGTGAAGGTACAGCAGTCCCCGTAGAGGGAACTCAAGTAAGTCTCGCCATCACATACTCTAACTCTCACTAAATAATCTTAAAAAATAAACCAAAGTTTATTTTTTAGCTAAAAAATAAAATTTATTTTACCTAAATAAATGAGTGATAATATTTCTACTAACTTTTCTGGATTCGATAATCTCAATAGTACTACCGCTTTGCATCATGTTACTGTTCCTATTACATTCTCTGCAAATGTAGTAGATACAGAAACGGTTTTGGCTGGAGATCTAATAATTTCTGGTGTTTATGAAGCGCAAACGATGATAACAGATATACAGATTTTGGGAACTCTCCCGACCATTAGTGATGCAAATACTTGGACAGTGGAAGCAGTTGATGAAGCCGATGACGTTCTTGCTATTGCAACATTTTTAGGTGAAGAAAATCCAGAGGCTGCTACTTCTCCCGGCTATTTCACTAAAATCGTAGCCGTTCCATCTGGAAATTTCAGACTCCGGTTTACCGTCCCGGAAGCTACAACTTACAACGGCGCCATTCCAGCTACTGCCCCTACTATGTATGTTACTTACATGAACGCACATTAAACATTAACTAAATTTAATTTTAAATTAAATTAAATTACCAGCAAGACTTTGGTTTATCTCCAAGATAAATAAACACACCCGTGTTTCCAAAACTAAAATCTACTTTCCATCCCATAAGGCGTAGGCATTCAAATATAGAGTCGAAGCATTCGACATCCCCTAGTTTATTTATATACTTTGTAATATCTAAGAATTCCTCTTCTGATTCTCGCGATACGAGATGCTCGTATATATCCCATCTAAGTTGATCCAAAACAATGTCTACGTAAAGCTCTTCTTTGTTAGCCTCAATTACATCTGGCATAACAGATTCTATAAATGTTTGCTCATCCATTATTTTATTATAATGGAGTGGTCTTTAATACGTTTCAGATCTCAATTTTCTAACCTTTTCTAAGTCAAAGTTTTCAGGCTTCTCAGCAAAGGCTTTGAAGTATGTGAATAATTTTTGATACTTCTGCATTATCTTTTCGGACTCTTCCGGATCAACCTCGTCGTCACTGTTAACATATTTATCTATAAAAATATCCTTACTTCTGCTAGAAATTTTTTCTTTTGGGTTACGTATCTTTTTGTGGTCATCCTCGTCATCTGAATATCTATGCCCTTTTCTCCTACAATCCTCTTCCGAAGATGAAGATGAAGAAGATGATCTAGACCTATCTGACTCTGACTCAGACTCGGAATCAGAGTGAGAATGATCAGACTCGGAATCAGAGTGAGAATGGTCTGACTCAGAATCAGAGTGAGAATGGTCTGATTCGTCCGATTCTGTATCTACATGTCTTGACTCTAATTTTACATCGTGTGGAGCCATATTCATCTTTATATCGTACGGCTTCATCTCACGTGTAACGTCCTTTTTACCTTCTTCATGACGAAGTGGTTCTGGCTCGATTTCACGTTGTTCGGGCTCCGGAGCCTGTTGCTCTGATTCTTGAGAAGCATCTGGTTGTACCTCGACATCGAGCTTCGCCTTTGGTTTACGTCCTTTCTTAGTCTTAATTGTTGACTCTTGTTGTGTATCAGTAACAGGTTCTTGTGTCTCTGATTCGATTTTTGGTTTATTTTTTGGGTTAGATTTGCTTTGTTCTTTTGGCGAGTTTGATTCGGAAGAGATTTTCTTTTTATGAAAATCGATTTCTGTATCTGGTTCAAGAGGTTGGTTCAAAGATTCTAGTGTCTTTAGTAGTAAGCCTTCATTAATCTTTGGTATAATCCAACCCGGCATAGGATCTAATCTAGAATTCCAACGTCCCATCCCCTTCATAAACTTTTCGTATTTTTCCTTATCCCCGTAAACAGCAATCGAACGATCAGTATAATATACGTATCTTAATTCTGACATTTAGTAAGATTACATATGACTTTAAATTTAAATAAAATATAAAAATATAAATAAATGGTATCTCTAAAGAAAAAGATATTTATCTCTATTCTTTCTGCAATTTTATTTTTTGTCCTATCCCTTCCCTTTACATACAAACTTGTTAATATGCTTACTATTAAGATGGGTATTGATATAGAAGCAGATGGATGTCCTAATATAAAGGGTATAGCGGTACACTCTGTTGTCTTATTCTTAGTTACGTTTATACTTATGTTATTTTAAATTTGAACCATAAAGTAATTAATAATTACTTTATTTATTACTTCTTAGAAGCTACGCGTCGCTGAGCAGGCTTACGAGCAGGTGTGGATTGGCTTGCAACTGGAGTAGGAGGAGCACGGACTTCCTCCTCTTCGCTATCCTCAATCTTACCGTCTTCTTCGTCGTCTTCTTCTTCGGCAGCTGCGGATTGGCTTGCAACTGGAGTATCAACCGATACTGTACTATCTACCTTGGGACGCTGTAGTAGACGCTTAGTACTACCCTCAACCACTCGCACGTTAGCCTCGTAAAGCTTCACTTGGATCGAGATCTTTGATCCGATAAAGATCGACTCAATCTTTATAGCGGCTTTTACCCAACAAAGCTTTCCAATGAGAGTCAAGGGATCCACTGGACTGTCGCTCTCGTCGTAGAAGCTAGTAATAACCTTACCCGCTTTCTTAGACTCAATCAACTTAGGATACAGGATAGGACCAGCACCTTGAACAACATTCTTGTTCTCATCCTTCTTAAAGTAGATGAAGTTGTTAAGCTTCTTCAACTCGGCGCGTTCAAGATCGGGCTGACCAATGCTCTTGCGAACATCGTCTTGGAGTAGGTGATCCTTGCATCGCTCTACGATCTTCTCAAGGAGATCCGAGAAGGTCTTTTCAGCCCTGCTCGCACCATCCTTATTCCAGAGGCACAAAGGAAGAGTGTAACCTGTGATCTTATCGGAGTCGTTCTTGTTAACAGATACTCCAAAGGAGAACAATTCAGTAGTTTCAAATACAAGCTCTCCGACTCCGCCATCAGCATTTACAGTACTGACAGGGATACGGAAATACTTGATAACAGGTCCATTATCTTGCTTGAGCTCGTTCTTCTGCGCGTTTCCAAAGCGCATTTTCGTAACATTGTAAGATTCGGGGTTTGACAGACAGGTGGAAGACATTTTTATTAAACCGTTTACAGTCCTTAAATCAATTTTATTTTTTCATATTATTAACCCAGAATACAGAATATCTTATAACGTCTGGCTCCTCGATGCCCTCGGCTGAACCAATACCGTTAAAAGCCTGAGTCATACTATCCTTTGTAATACCCGTACCGCCTCTGCTTCCAATATACCCCAAGATGTATCCGTATGGATTTTTATATATAATGTCATCTCTTGCGGCAACCGATTGTAATATAGCGTTTTTGTCATGCATACTCAGGTTTAATCCCATTTTCTCAAAAAGAGAAGAAAGAATAAACTTATATTTTTCTTTTGGATTTTTCACACTCTTTAAAGTATAAGAAGTAATACCTCCTCCCGCTCTTTCGTATGCGTTTATCTCTGCCATCATTATATCATCGCCTTCTTCTGCGTATTCATACTCGTCTTCTGATTCTCCTTCGGATTGCATCTTCGCATCCTCATCTTCTTCCTTTTCACTGACAAAGCCGTCATACTCGTCGTTATATTCTTCATAGTCACTCATTTATTTAATGTGTTTAAAATATTAAATAAATTATCGGGAATACTTTGTCACTTCTCCTTGTACAAGTTTTGCCTCTTCTGGCGTGTGAATAGGAGGCTGGAAATCAGACTCGAGATTATTTACAATGACAGATCTCGTATCCATAGCATATACGTCATGTGGGATGGGATATTTTGTATTATCCAACTTTGTTCTTACACATGGCAAGCTATTAACATTGTGATAAATAGGCTGAGCCATTCCAACTCCATATACCCATGTGGATGTTCCAAAACCTTCTCTTATACCACTAGGAGTCGAAATTCTTTCATGTCCATACGGAAGAGCGCAATATCTATTTTCTTTTCGAATATCCGGATCTCCATGTTCTCCGTTTATTCTATAATTATTATCTCTCATTTTTGATACATTAGCATATGAACAAGACATTTATTATATTTATTATTATTATAAATGAGTAAAAAATGCATGTCGGATAAAGATTGTAGAAAAGACCAGTTATGCACCTCATCTACGGGAAGATGTGTTAATATAAGCGGTGTAGCTGGAAAGAGAGAACTTGTACAGAGATCCATCCCCGTAACCGTGCCTTCATTTATGGTTCCAAAGATAATGCCCGGAGTAAATCCTCTTTTAGCAGAAACCAAAGCATATTCGCCTCCGTCAATTAAAAATGGAATGGTACTGAACAAGAAGAGCGGGCGTTTTGTAAAAATAGACGGTAAAATAGGAAGGGAAATTATGAAAGAATACGAGAGTATAAAAACAATCAATGTTCCCGTATATGGGGGAAAGACTCATATCGTTCCCGAACAAGACGTTCAAAAGTTCAAAGGAACAGCAGAAACTTCAAAGTGTATTCTTGATAGTAAGACACCTCTTAGAGAACTTCAGAAAAATACTGTAGAGTATTTCAATGGGAGAAAAGCTCTTCTTGTAGTTCATGGTACAGGTATGGGAAAAACTCTTACGGCTCTTACTGCTGGACAATGCTATCTATCACAAAATCCAAAAAATCGAGTGGTGGTTCTTACCGCGGCATCTCTTGTAGATAATTTTAAGAGTGCATACGATAAGTATGGAAATGTAGATTCTTCAAAGTATCAAGTAATCAATTTCGATAACTTTATGAACAAGTATAAAAAATCCGAGAAGAAAATAAACAAGTGTGATTGTGAAAATACATTGTTTATTATAGATGAGGTGCATACTCTGAAAAATTATGAAGGACAGAAGTTCAGCGCTGCTATGGAATGTGCTAAATATTCCGACAAAGTCTTGCTTCTCACCGCAACTCCATATATAAATTCAGCGTGTGATTTTATCAGCATAATTGACCTTTTGCATCAAAAGTATGTTGTTGGGCCTTCGACAAGGCGTAAACTCGTAGAAGACGACCCTCCCATATATCAGGCTAAGCCAAAGGGTGAAATACCTGGTTGTAGTACGTCTCTCGGAAAGCACAGCAAAGATAGTGTAAAACGACAACTACAGATTATATCCACATATCTAAATGGAATGGTTAGTTTTGCCGAGAAGCCGCTGGGAGGAGATTATCCACAGTTTGAAATACATACAGCTGTTATTCCTATGAACAAGATGTTTGAACTGGAATTTGCTAGGTCTATTTCAGGAACCACGTCGCTGTTTAGCAATCCAGAAAAGTTCTACAACGGATATAGAAGGGCTGTAAATAATATCGGAGCAAATGATTTTTACAATGGAAAATTGGCTTATATCAAAGATAATATTCTAAAACCGGGAGTGACTGGAAATGTAATATTTTCAAATTGGTTAGAATTCGGAGTGAATGTGATTGAAAAGTTTTTAAAAGAACAACATATCACATATGCCATAATCACTGGAGAGACTCCTATAAAGGACAGAAAGGTCTTCGTAGAGCTATACAATGAGGGAAAGATTAACACTCTTGTAATCAGCTCTGCGGGAGGTACTGGATTAGATCTTAGGGGTACGCAGAATATAATCATTCTGGACCCTGTGTGGAATGCATCTCAACTTGATCAGATTATTGGGAGAGGAGTACGGTACATGTCACACGCTCATCTTCCAAAGGAAAAGCAAAAGGTTAATATATACCTAATGACTCTTGTAGAGCAAGCCTTTATATCGGGAAAACAAGAATTCTCCAGATCTGGAGATTATCTTCTATATAAAATTATAGAGAAGAAGAGAGAATTTGGCAAGCTTGCGGAAGATATGTTGAAACAAATTTCTATATTGTAAATCAAGTTAAGTAAGAGTTAACTTGATTATTTAATCGTATGCTGCGATGAATTCGTCGTAGTCCTTCCAGCTGATGAAGTGTGCAGGCGGTCCGTACATCTCTCGCTCCTCCTCCGAATAGTTGGCTGCTCTCGGCACGCGGGGAACACGCTTGGTCTTGCCTGTCTTCGGGTCTTCAACAACAACCCACTCGGTATTCAAGCTTGGCAATGGCATGTTCGTATCTATCTGTCTCAAAAAAGCTTTTATACAAAATCAATTTTTATAGGGTAATACACTCGTGTTCCATAAATGTCTTGTCGTCTCCAGACGCGAGGTTCAATGTAAGCGCATTTACGCCGAAATGCTTTGGAGTATACTTATAGCCATGGAAGTTATCCATGGGTCCTAGATATGTAAGAAACTCGTGTGTGATATCATTGTCGTTCTCATCACTCGCTTGTATAACAGTGTTACTATTGGGTCCCTTTTTCACCTTTATGTGAAACTTATATGTCACCCCATTGATCACGTATGAAATTTCATATAGATTGGGACCTATATGTCTAACTGTCTGATAAAGCCACTGTATTAGCATTAAATAAAGAGCCTTTACAAGCATACAAATGCAAATCCATGTTATTTTAGATACTCCTGAATATTGTGTTGACACAAGATTCTTGAGACGTGTCAACTTGCGTTTCTTAACCTTGTATGTCTCATGTGCGATATTATAGAAGTCCAACTTGTAAAGTAGATAAGCTATCACACTAAGTAAAAAATAGGTAAGCATTTTTATATAACATTTTATACACTTAAATAAAATATATTATAAATATAAATGTATGCTATAATTGACAAACGTAAACGCAAGGTGTACGAAAAGGATGGAAAATTCTACATATACAAGCGGGTTAAAAAGCTTGTAAATAAGTCCGATATTGTCAGGAGTTCTTCCCCGAAAAAACCTTCTTATATAGAAAAATTAAAACGAGATCTTGTCGAAAAAGAAGAGAGATTTTCCAATCTAAAGTCTGAATATGAAGCAAAATACAAGGATGTGCTCAAATCCGCGCAATATACTGTTAAAGATCCAAAGCAACGCGAAACTATAGAAAAACAACAACAAACACTACAAGATCAGAAGAGGAAGTTGGAAGAATGTAACGAGTTGAAATCTGTTATAGAGAATCTTAGGACAGAAGTTCTAACTGCACAAAAAGAAATATCAGTTAAGGAACAGGCTCTAAAAAATCAAGCTACATATTATGATACAAATAACCGACTCAAAGATACGGAATACGAGAAACTTGTAGATAAGTATAAGAAGATCTCAGACGAGCTTGGTTTGAAAGATGTGGAGATAGGGACATTAAAGACAGACATTGAACGTTTCAAACAGGAATGTTCCGTAAGCTTGAAACAAGATAAGGAAAAGTTTACAAAAATGCTAATGACAGACAAGAGTGATTCTGAGCTTCTAAAAGAACAGTTGACTCAAGCTATATTAGACTATAAAAAAGCAAATACTGATCTAGAAAATTTGAGAGCTCGTTTCGCGCAACAAGAGGAAGATATCAGTCAGATGGATGCACAAATTGCGAAATTTATAAGGGAAAAGAATGTTGGTCTTTCTTATGCGTCCGCAGAATACCTAAAAGAGGCTGAAATCCTACGAAAGAGAATATCAGATCTTGAGTCAAGTTTAAAGTACTCTCAGGAACAGGCTGAAAACTATAGAAATACGGCCACACTTGTAATCAATGATATGCATGAACTATCTAAAAAATATAACGAATGTGAAACCGGTAAAAACGAGTTAAAACAACAGGTTGTCAATGTTGGTACGAGCTTATTACGCGCTAGCACTGACCTATCTAGGAAACTTGAAGAGATAGACATGCTATCCGAAATGTTAGAAGAAGAGAGAACGCATAGTAAACTATGTGAAAGCAGACGTGAAGATGAGCGTCTTGATCTCGCTTCATATCAATTTCTAAAGGAGCAATTAGAAGTGAAATTCGGGGATACTATGAACAAGCTTGCGGCTTGTACTACAGAAAAGGCTGAACTACAATCCAAGTTTGGAGATTCTATGAATGATCTATCAGCTTGTAGTATAGAAAAGGCTGAACTACAATCCAAGTTTGGAGATGCTATGAACGAATTAGCGGAATGCAAACTCTCTCGAATTGGTATGGATAAAACACGTATACAGTTGCAAGAAGACTTTGACGAAGCTATGCGCAGACTTGCAGAACTAGAAAATCAGGAAGCTGGTCACGAGGATATGACAGAGAGATTTGGAGATAATATGAACAAGCTCGCAGACTGCACTCTACGGGCTCAAAGGTTGCAGATTGAGTTTCAAGACAAGTCTGACGACCTCGAGTTTTGTAATCAAGATAAACAAGAGACTATAGAGTTGTATCAAAACATATATCAAAGATATACAGATGCCGCTGCCCAAAATTCTATCCTGACTCAGAGAAACCAAGAACTAACCGATACTATTCTTGGTATGCAAGTAGATTTGGAACAGATGAGAGGAAATGTTCCAAATGAGAATGTCTGCGCAGAGATAAAACAACAGTTTGAAAAGTACAAGACAACTACTGCAGAGAATATGAGCTCATATCAAAAACAGATTTCTGATCTGAAAAGTTCCCTTGAAAACGCAAATAGTGCTATCACAACTCTCCAACTTGATTTAGCTTCAAAAGAAGCTGGCACAGATATAGAAAAGATTAGAGAAGAATATGAGGAGACTATAAAAAATATCCAGTTGGATGTACAAACTCTAGTAGATCAATACGAATCAAAGACTGCGCAAACAGAACAAATGCAAGAGCGATATATGTCACAGATACACGAATTACAAGATCAGATAAGGTCTCTTGAAACAAACGTGTCTCAACTCGAAACACAAAACGTTCAATTGGAAGATCAACTATTCGAAGCAGGAGAGATCGAGCACATTCCATGCGAACCTTGTAAGGAGGTTGACGAAGAAGAGATGAGGAGACTCGTTACTAGAAATCAAGTATTGTCAAGTCGTGTATTAGAACTCGAAGGATCGGTTAGAGAAATGGAAAAAATTATAGACGAAACTAATCAAACATACTCATATAATAACAGGATATTGAGAGCTCGTATTACAGAACTCGAAGAGGAGAATGAGGTCAGGAAAAAAGACGATGAAGAATGTGATAGACTAAGTGAGAGAAGCGGGCAATCAGATAGGCTGGAGAGGCGTGTAGAAGAGCTCGCACTTGATAACGATGTACTACGAAAGGAGAATGAAGGGTTGCGTGAGATGCTAGGATGTGTTGTTGAAAACGATACTTGTCAGCAACGAATGGGTGAGTGTATGCAAAGATTTACAGGAGAGGTATTCGAATAATCATTGAATTGTTAACTTGTTCATAATCTCTCTGGTCTTTTCGAGAGATAAGAAAACATTATCGAAAATTTCAGATGGTATATCAACTACCTCTTCACCTCGTTCTTTTGCATCGATGTAAATCACGCGAGCATTTGTTTTCCAATCTAGAACATAAATATGGGTACTTGTGACTTTCATCCAAACATCCTGCTCTTCTTCAAACCTAGTAAACTTGGCACTGCTTTCGTATCTGGATTCTGGTAGGTTTAGGCTTATTTGATGTGTTGTGGGATTTCGGGAAAGATACCAACCTTTGGATACTATCAATTCTTGGGACATTTTTATATTTATATCTTCTGTATAAATATCTTTTTTATATTTAATTATATATTGGATTATAATAAATGTCAATATCATATCACGGAATAGTTGGAAACAAAGAACGAGGAACTGTTGGAAGTGCCGAATCTTGGGGAACTAACAACAACATAATAAAGGATCCTCCCAAGTCAATTACAACAAGACGTATTGATAAGGTAAACGCGGATGGTAGTTTAAATGAGATGTTATACCATAGCGGGGACAGATTTGCAGAAGCTATTAATGTATTTCCCAGAGGAGTTAATCCTATGGTTTCTGTAGAATATGGAAATAGAAATGGATCCAGTGTTGGTGCTCCTGGAAAGATGCCATACAGAATTATGGATGCAGGATCGTTCAGACCTCCTCAGCTCAGACAAGAGCAGCTCCTTCCTCTTTCTCGTCTTCCTCGAAATATAACCTTCGCATCATCTTCGAAAGGTTTTGTAGACTATGCCAAGACAAATAGATGTGAAGCCGCAAAAAAGCCAGAACAATACAGACAGATCAAAGAGCGTGTAAAGGGATTTGTTACGCCTACAAAGAGTGTTACTATTCAAACTCCTGTGAAAGAACACTTTGTGCTTAATTACGTAAATAATAATCCTGTTATAACAAATGTGGCAAGCAATAAGAGTACAAAGACAAATATACAAATTGTAAACAGACAGAATGTAAAGGAAGCTTCAAAGCAAATAAACCAAGTTGCCCAGACTTCGAATCTAAACGGAAAGGCAGAACAGATTTACATGCATGATGAGATTCAGTTGGAAAGAAATTTACCAGCCCATATGGCAACTACAAATCTTACAGGAGATCATTTTATAAATATAGAGCCCGAAAATGAATACGAATTTGATCAGAAAACTAGACCTAGGGATGTCATCGCGAATTCTAATAGTCTTGGAAATATAGAAATTAACCGAAACTATCATCTTGAAGATACTCTTAAGGTAGGTGGTTTTGAAGGTAAGTCAACTTTACCATCTCAAGACAGAAGTGTTTTATATAGCAGAAAACTTGTAAATGGAAAAGAAGAACTCAAGCAAAGGATGAAAAGAGGTATGTAAAATATTAATTTATTAATTTGGCATGATTAATAAATGAAATGCGAGGATATGAAGTTTGATATAAAACCAGACATAGATTACATTAACAATATACTTTTGAACTTTTTTCAGTCGTATACCGCAATGAGGGCGTTGGAATGTTTTTTGACACAACAAGTACATTCTCAGGCTATAATAAAAAAAGGTCAAAACCCTATATTTCCAAGGCTACGTCCCACATGGACAAAGCATGCTAAAAAAATAGGGGAGGGCACCTATGGAAAGGTTGATATGTATACTATATTCGAAAAATCTTTAGTAGTAGTTAAGACCACAAAAGATAAGGGAAACTACATGCTTACTAAAAAAGAATACGAGATTGGGGTAAATGTTCTAAATGCTTTACGGTATCATTGCCCCAACTTTTGCTATACACTTTGCTCTTTTGAACATCCAAAACTAGGCCCTTCGATTTGTTATGAATATGTTGGGAGGAAGAACTTGTTCCACTTTCTATACAAGTCTAGTATTACATTAGGAGATTTTTTCCCTGTATTAATACAGATTTTGTCAGCCCTTGAAATAGCTCAAAAAGAAAGTAGATTTGGTCACTTTGATCTCAGTCCAAATAATATTATGATCAGAGATGACTTGATTAGTTACAGTGTTAATATAGATGATAAGACAATACAGTACAAAGATGTATACTGTCCTGTTATTATAGACTATGGTTTGTCTTCCGCTTTTGTAGATGGAAAAAAGTACTCTCCATATTTAGAAGCATTTGACGAAGGTGAATATGGCAAATATTCATTTCTTGTACAAGGATTTGACATGTTTTTTATTATGGCAGACTTGTGTATCTATGGTGGAAACGCCAATGTAAAAGCTTTTATGAAAGATGTAGTTACCACCTTTTATGGTACAACGCCGTATAATCTCAATATCGAGAAAGATAAGGTGAATTATTGGGCTGCAATATCAAGAACTGTAAGTGCGAACTTTACACCCGGAAGCATGTTGAAAAATATCATAAAGAAGTATCCTATGTATCTCACAGATAAAATAGCAATAGTAGACCGAAAAACATATGATATAAACTCGTTTTCAGAACTTGGACCACACTTGAAGTCTATTACTAATATAGGATTAACTACACTGGAATGCTTTAACAAGTGTAATAGTTATATAATGTATATTTACTACGCAAATGATGAGCCAAAAGAAAAGTATTCAATGATGGACAACGATAGGATACTTCTGTCGATGTATAAAGACATAGTTATTCCAAAAAATATAGTTGATTATTGTGAGAAGTTTTTGGGTTATAAATTGACTAAAATTCCCACTCCCGATGATTATATAAAACGTTTAGATTTTATAGAAGAAATACAAGTCTATGTTGATATCTACTATATGATAATGCAAATACAACCACAAGATAAGATATATACAGATTTTTATACATCATTTGGGAATAGCGATATTTTCAAGTTCTACAAGGATTTTGGCCCTCTTGTTTTTGCAGCCAAGAGATGGATTATTACTTTAAAAGACTACACTAATATAAAATCATGAGTTGTTTGTTTGACAGTCTGTCACGGTTCATACAAGATGAAAGAGTAGACGGAGGATTAATGAGAAAACTAATATGCGAGTACTTGAAATCTGATCCAAAAATGATAGACGATATGACTGCTTCAGAAGTTGCAAAAAATGAAACAGGACTTAATCTAGAGCAATATATATCAAACATGCGAATGGGAAGTACATTTGGAGGAGCGCTTGAGATACGGGCTTTTACAAAGGTGTTTAAGTTAAACGTCCTAGTAAACAGTATCCCAAACAAAAAGGAGATAGAGTTTATAGAAGATACGAGATATAGATGGATTGTTTTGGAATGGACCGGAAACCATTACGAGGCAGTAGAATAATTATCTAAAGATTTAAGATTTTAATTAAAGCCCGTCTAGCTCAGTTGGATAGAGCGCAGGACTTCTAAACCGAGCTTAGTCACCACTAAGTGAGGGTGATGTTATCCTGAGGTCGCGGGTTCGAGCCCCGCGATGGGTGATTTTTAAATTTTATATAAAATTTAAAACTATATAAATGGAATCATTTATTCAATCTGCTGCCGGAACTACATATACAGGACTTGCAACATACGGACGCATACAGTCTATTATGAATACTGTAGGTGGGTTTATCGCCGCAATTATATTCTTTATGATTGGGTATCTTATTTTACATACTTCTAAACCAGATCCCACTACTGGAACATATTCCGAAAAAGTAGAAGGCAACAGACGGGTTGCAATTGGTATGATGATTATTGCCGTGTTTATAATAGTGCTCGTCAGCTTTAATCTATATTTTGCACTTCATTCAAAAACATACGCTGCTGTACAGGGAGGAGCCGATATAGCAGGTATGATATAGTTTTAAATTTTATGTAAAATTTAAAATTGGTAATACATTTACTGAGGAGTGAAACGAGAAGAAACAGATCGACCTCGAGTGGCACCTGCAATAGCTCCGCCAATAAGAGTCCATGTTACAGCGTCAGCACTGCGAGCGTATACGAAACCGGCGGTATTGTCACCTCCTGCAATCCAATACAATCCGTTCCATGCAAGAGAGCGAACATTGGTCATCAAAGTAGCAATGTTGCATCCAGTAGGAACAGCTAAAGTGAACTCACCAGCTGCTCCGTAATCTTCACCGGGTTCAAACGTAGCAATTGCAACCGTGCATCTGTTAGTAGCACCTCCAACAGTACCAAGACCACCAACCAAGAAATATTGTCCGTTGTATGCAATGGCATTAACTTGAGAGTTAGCACCGGCAACTGCTCCAGTTGGAAAAATAAGTTCGGAATCTGTTACTGGAGCCCATGCGTCCGCTGCTATTGGATCGGCGTCAAGTCCTACAAATACTAAATTGCTAATAGTAGTAGCGGGATCCTCTGCAGTAAGAATACCTCCTGCTAAAATATAAGTAAACGTACTATCTAAAGTTCCGTTATCATTTGCAATTGCGTTAATACTTCCCACATTGCCGGCTCCGGTAGTATCAGTGGTTATCGCCGTAAAATTGTCGCTCAAGTCTCCTACCCCAAAACCAAAAACTCTGTTGCCTGCTGCTGCAAGTTGGCCTCCCACAAATACAGGGCTGTTGACTGCTGTTGCTGCTGAGTACGCGGATACGGCTCTGCAAGTATCTCCACCAGGCGCAGCCGTGTCGAATATATTTCCGGAACCAGCTGCAGCCGTGACTGCACCTTGTTGGTTTACAACAAGTACCGCATTACCGGCGACTGTTGAAGTGCATCCAACAACAAAATAGCGAGTAGCAGGATTCCAAGTAACACACGTTGGTTCAAGGTTTGCAACATTATTTGCGGCAGTCTTGGTGAAAGTTATACCATTAGGGCTGTAAAGGATGGGGAGTGTAGTTGCACCGACAGGATTTGTACCTACGACTAATGCCGTATTACCAGAAGACATTGCAACACCGGTGAATGTTGCCAAACTATTCGCTCCAGTAGGAGTGATGTCGACATTCTTTAAACCATTAACCGATCGTAAGAGCTTAGTAGAGGTACACGCAAGTGAAATCGAATCACCAAGAGGATACCTGGCATCTGTAAGCTCGGCGACCTGTTCAACATTGTATGCGTTCTCACTATTGCTAAGAGCGTTAAAACCCATATAACCAAAGTTAGTTGATATGGTATCCGTCATTTTATTATAGGATTTTTTTTATTTTAAATAAAAAATATGAAATATGAAATTCTGTTTCTCTGTATTTTTTATTTAAAATTGGAACTTAGATGCAGTAGCTCCGGTACTTCCTTTTTAATAACAAGTCATGTTCCAAACTACGCTATATAGATCCTTCACCCAACCCTGCAATCCAAGTAATACATAATGGGATTTAGTCCATATGGGTAAAATTAGTAGGAATATTATCCATTCATTAATATCCTAAATTTTGCAATTCCTTTTCTATATATTCTTCTATATTTTTCACATCATATGGAACTTCTATAAGATCTATTTCATTTTCTTTACATTTATATCTCTTTATCTCATCTCTATATTTTTGATTATGGAATGCTTCTTTTGTCTTGTGGAAGTAAGGTACAAATTTGTAATGTTGTATACCATTGTATTCTAGAGCTAACTTCATTTCAGGATTAAAACAATCTAGTTCAAGATTGTAATCTCCTCTTGCACCAGATGTCACTTGGTTTCGTAAGAAATCAGGACGAGCCTTTGAGAACGGTGTTTTGAATCTCATTTCCAAATACCGTCTACAAGTGGTTTCGCCAGTGCTATCTCGCTGTTGTCTCTTTGGTTTTTCGGGTATAATATAATTATCAAATATTTTAGGGTAGTCCCACATATTTTTGTCATATGTTCCACACCTTTTTCCAATTCTCGTAAGGATGCATATAACTATTATAATAATTGAACCCCAAAATACAATTTCAAACCCTTTTTTCTCCCAAAAGTCTGATATCTTGTCGAACATTTATATATACCCAAAAATTAAATTGATTATAAAAGTTATAATATTAAGAAAAATGCCCGTCTACTTTGTCGAAGGAAATATTGGTACAGGAAAAAGTACATTTCTAAAGATGGTTGAAACCCATCATCCGGAATGTCAAGTTATATACGAACCAGTAGACACGTGGACTAGCTTCAAAGATAAAGAAGGAGTCAATATCCTGGGTCATTTCTACAAGGACCCTAAACGATATGCTTATACGTTCCAGAATATCGCTTTTATCTCAAAGATAGAAAAGCTGTCTGAAATAGACGAGAGCAAGGTTGTTTTTGTAGAGCGTTCAATTTGGAGCGACAAGAACATCTTTGCAAAGAACTGTTACATGTCCGGTCTTATGAATGATATCGAATATCAAGTCTACAATAGATGGTTTGAATGGATAGAGTCAAACGCGAAGAAGCCAAACATCATAAACTTTGTGTACCTAAAGTGTACTCCAGAAACAAGCCACAAACGTGTCAACATCAGAAGCCGATCCGAAGAATCTGGGATTAGTGTTGACTATCTTACGCAGATACACGACCGACACGAGGAGTGGTTTCAAACAGAAAGCAATGTGAGAGTTATAGACGCAGAACTCGATTATACAAATAACGAAGAGTTTGAAGAGATGTTCAAGAGAGAATTCTTATTGTAAATAATTAATTTACAATATCACTTAACAGTACCGTGACACACGGCCTTCGCAAAGTCTGCGGATGTTTCGGTTGTTTGCCCTGCGATAGTTTGTCCCATCTCTCCTACCACACACATCACCTTTCCAAGTGTCTCTATTTGGTCATCGTCATCTGTGTCTATATCTTCTCCTAATTTATTTTTAATCTCTTTCGCGAATGTCATAAGGCTTGAAAAAGCGCGTTTAGTAATGATAAGGGCGTTTACGTCCTTTATGAGCTTTCCATTTTCATCCTTGTGATGCATAATACGCCTCGCGACATCGGTACAAACCGCGTTATCTTTTAAGGAGCCGCCAAGAAAGACACTCGCGATACTCTCCCCTCCACCCACAATGTGGTCTATTGTTATTTTCTTTGCATCTTCAGCCAGACTTTCGTCTGTGATTGCCGTGAAGTTCTGTTGGAGAATGCTTATGTTGTTATTGTTGGTTGTGTTTGACTTTGACTTGATAGCGATCTTCAATAGCTTATCTTGTAGGTTTTCAATCTGTTTCTCGAGCTTTTGTATAGTTTGCTGTTGAATATCGATAGTACTATCCCTTAACTCTATAACTTTTTTAAGATAGATGAGATTATCATCTTTGGGAATTTGTTCGCATATCTCTTGGTGGGTTGCCAGTCTATTTTTAGTAGAAAGACGCTTATTACACCCTCTGCATATAAACTCCTTTTCCTTTATTTCCCCCTGTAACTTTAAACAGTACTTAGTTGTCTGCTGATGTCGCAGTAATATTCCTTTGGTTGTGAAGTTCTTATTACAGAATTCACAATTCATTTATAATAAGGGAGGAAAAAAATTTGCCAAAATTTTGCTAAATCTTGCAAAATCCGGCAAAAAATATAATACACAGTTTAAATTTTAGATTAAATAATATTAATGTAAAATTTTGTAAAATCCCGTAAAATTTTGTAAAATTCGGCCTTGAAAAATTTCAACTTCGAAAATTCGAAAATTGTGTGTAGAGCCATTATTATAGAAGAGTATAATAGAAAAAGTCGGTATCTTCCGGAAATTATTTCATTAGAAAATAATTTCATTTGAATAATTTATTCAAAAAGAATTTCTGGTTCTGAGAAATTTTTCTTAATTGTATCAATACTTATTCCAATATTATTCTTGAAAAGAAATTCTCCCAATTCTCTTATATTAGGATGCTCGCAAAAAGGAATCCCACCGTCAAATCTCTTATAACCCTTAAAGAGATCACGAACTCGAATGTGATTTAGCACACTCACATCTATACCCGAATCTGATATAGCTTCGATACTCCCATATTCCGATATAAGTTTGTATGCCTTCTTTGGTCCTATCAACCTTATATTTGAATTGTAATCTGTACCGCACATGATACAGAAATCAAGAAATGAATCTGTTGACAATCCCAGCGCACTCAGCATTTCCTCATAGTAAACCACAGTTGCGGTTTCTGTTGTTGTATTTACTTTACTTACAAACATGGGGGCTCCATATGCAAGAACATCGCTATCTTCCGAAAGCACGAAATCAACCTTACCTTGTTTACACAAATCAGAGCACGTTGTTTCTGCTTCTACTGCAGCATTGAAAAATGGAACTCCAAGAAGACTCATCATCTTTTTAGAGTTTTCAAAGTCGCCTTCCTCTATCCTGACAGATTGTTTACTTATACGTTCAATTTCCACCTCCAACACTTCCAGATCAATTCCTCTACTCGTCGGTTCTCCTGAAAGCAACCTTTTCTGTTTAGAAGAAGATATCTTGTTATTGAGTTCTATCAGAATAGGATCTATTACTCCTGTAGAATATGCCTTTGCTAGAGCAGAATTAAGAGCCTCTATCTTCTCGTCTAACTTGTCTCTCTTCTCACGTCGTGCTTCTCTTTCAATCATCTTCTCTTCTGGAGCAGAAGTGTCATATATAAAACAACAATGCACGTCTAGTTTCCTTAACCTTGAAACAAGGTTAAGAAGAGCAGTCATCCATTTATCACCGAAAATAGTCTTGTACTTGAAAACATATAAACTAATATCTACCGCCCCTTTCTTGTATCTCAAATCAGAGAGATTTATTTCTGTGAATACTTCCGGACAAGTATCACGTAAAAATTTTGTAAGTCCTGAGATTCCCATTTTCCTATCACTTAGATTAATAAAACATCAATTTTATTAATCTTGTTCCGAATCGAAATAGTACTTCTTGTACCACTCGCTCCCAAAAATCTCACGCATTACTTTAACCTCGTCCTCGTCGAGCTGAGAAGGACGTAGTCCGCTCTTCATACCCTCATTGATATATGCAGCCGCTTCCACCAGTCTGCTCTCAAGATCGTTGTTTGTATTCTCGTAGTCTTTGCTGTACATGTATTCTCCAGACTTCTTATATTCGTTCTTTTCTTCTTCGGGAAGTTGGTCGTATAGCGCCTTCAAATTAGGATCTGTAAATAGACTATAACCATCACGTTCTTCCAAACTTAGAATCTTTCTATCAGTCATTTGTTTAATCTATTTTTTGTTTTTAAAACTTAATTTGCTTAAAATTGAATGTTATACTCCAAAATATATAAAAAAATGAAGTTAAAGGCACAACTTAATCTATGTATAGCCGGCTCGGCAATGTTGACACTTGTAACTTTACTTCTCGCTGTATTTTTTTCGGACGATGGATGGTTTTCATTTGGGCCCTCTAAGCATTTAATAATTGCAGGTGTAATTATCGACACACCTGAAAAATATTCTGTTTTGGTATCGATTATCGTTTTCAATTCTATTATTGATATGTTAATAAGCGAATTTGCACAACCCATACTTGGTTTTAATATTTATAATCCAGATAAAAAGATCATTACTGACTTTAGTTCGAAAAGAGAACTGCAAGTTCTCGCAAGTCTTTATTGGGCTTTTAATAATCTCAGAAGCGTGTTTACAATTTTAATATCAATTACACAAGTTGATTTAGCCCTAATTAAATGGTTTGTACTTGAAGTTACTGCAGTATACACAATTAATACCATACTGTCAAAGAAAAGATTTGATACAGAATCAGAACATGAGGAGGAATTAATGAATGTATAGTTTCATTTTATATTATAAAATGAATATAATTATTTCTTTATTTTAGCGGTAGATTTGCTTTTTATTTCTATATTCAGTTTTAAACTTTTCCATACAAAAGAGAGAAATCTTTCTGGTTATTTACACGTTGTTGTCTGGATATTATGTCATCTCGAAATTTCGTAGTGTCATCTACATACGACAGACAAGTACCATCTCTGTACATTGCAAATTCGGGATATTCTCTGTCGAAATGAGGCTTTACAGAGTCCATAGGATCTTTGTACATTGTACCTGTAGATTTAGCACGTGTACCGTAAATTGGACTGTAAAATGGCTCAGAAAATTCTCTATCTACATAGTACTGTATTTGACCTCCAGTTACAGATTTATAATCCGTATAGTTTTTTCCATAATCTTTAAGTTTTGGATTATTACTAATATTGTCGTTTATCAGATCGTATACAACTTGTATAGGAGTAGAATCTAGTTGTGTATATTGATTATGGGCCGAATTGAAAAGACGTGCATCTGCCTTTGTGCTCATTTGTGCTCCATTAGTATCCTGCTTGAAATACGGGCTTGGTTCTGGACCTCTCTTGTTAATGTAAGTATATGTTACATTACTTTGGCATCCGTTGTTGTTCTTGCACGTATTATTTCGGTCAATCGCCGTAGAGGGATTTACGCTTTGATAAAATTTACTTTCTACAAATGGCCTTGTCAATACATTCTCGTAAGACGAGAGATGAGTGTATTTTTTCGGACGTTGTCCCTGTAACATATTTATCCCATTACTTTCCATTTAATATATATTTAATAATTTTATTGTTGAAATAAATGAGTTTTGATTTAGAAGATTTCTTTCCAACGTATCCAAATATAGATAGATCTGAATTAGAATTTATGAATGCATATGATGATAATTTCTATCAAGCCTTGTATAACAAGGAAGAATTCGCATCACTGAAGTTATCCAAAGTAGAGGAGAAGCCAGAGAACGAGGTTCTATACAACCACCAGAAAATAATAGCAAGATATGCTTCTGGACATACTCCATACGATGGAATACTTCTTGTGCACCAAATGGGTAGTGGAAAAAGTATGGCTATGTTTGGAGCGATAGAACAAATAAGGGGGGAAAATGTGGGATACAAAGGAGCTCTTATTTTGACCCGAAATCCACGTATCCTTATAAATCTCAAGAAAGAGCTCGCTACCCGGTATTCCCAGTATTCTCCAGATAATTATGAGAACAGGGTTCTTACAGATAACGAAAAATTGAGAAGATTAAACAAACTTGTGTCTGTCTATTATACGTTCAATTCATTTGACCAGATACAAAAGACACTTTCTGCTATGACAGATGCGGAGATTATAAGAGAATATTCAAATATGGTTATTGCGATAGATGAGGTACATAACCTCAGATTGTACGGTAAAAAAGCCGGAGATTCTATTCAGTACACACAGATACATAGACTCTTACACGTTGTAAAAGGGTGTAAGAAGATAATCATGTCTGGTACTCCTATGAGAGACACGGCAGATGAGATTGCACCCGTTTTGAATCTTATATTGCCTCTCGATAAGCAACTTCCAACCGGAAAAAGGTTTATTGAAAGATACCTCTTTTTCGACAGAGAAGATGGTATAACATATATCAAACCCGATATGAAGGAAGAGTTGAAAGAGATTATGAAAGGGCGTGTATCGTACCTAAAATCAATGTCTTCTGTAAAAGTTGACTATGTAGGCAAACCAATGGGTACATTAAAGTTTATGAATGTAATACCTTCTTATATGAGCGAATTTCAATCTGAAATATATGTGAAAGCATACAGAAAAGATAAGAGTTCTTCCGAAGGCGATGATGATGAAGATGAAGATGAAGCAGAAGAGGCTAGCGCTCCTGGCGTCTTTTCTAATTCTAGACAGGCCACGCTTTTCGTTTATCCAGACGGAAGTTATGGCAAAGAAGGGTTCAAAAAATATATTATTAAAAAGACAGAGACACTTGCCTTTGTCAAAAAGGGAGCAAAGATAAAAGTATTTTCCCCCTCAAGGGAACTAGAGAAATTGAAAGGTTCCACAGATGAAGAAACCCTGCAGAACATAGGAAAATGTTCTCATGTATACGCTACAGTTATACGTACTATTTTGGATAATCCGGATAAGCTTCACTTTGTATACGGCACTCTTGTTTCTGGGTCTGGAAATATACTATTTGGATGTCTCCTGAATCTCGTTGGTTACAGAAGAGGTAAGGGTTCCGAAAATACAAAGGACAAGAGATATTTTATTTTATCTAAGGAAACTTCATCTGATGAGTCGACTAGAAAAATTGTAGAGTTTTTCAGTTCTAGAAAGAACATGACAGGCGATTATGCGAATGTCCTCATAGGAAGCAAGATCCTTTCTGAAGGTATCACTCTCAAAAACGTAACCAGCATTCACGTCATAACTCCTCACTGGAACTATTCCGAGATTGCACAGGCTATTGCACGAGGTATCCGCTTGAATGTACACAACGATCTTATTCAGGCTGGAATAAAACCAAAGATAAAGGTGTATCACCATGTTGGAATTCCTAAAGAGGGTGTATCTATTGATTTGGACAGATACGAGTTATCCGAAAAGAAAGACATATCTATGAAGAATGTAGAACGGCTTATTAAAGAAGCTTCGTTTGATTGCGCTTTGACATATGATAGAAACATATCAAAGGGAGAATTTACACGTGAATGTGATTACCAGAACTGCGACTACAGATGTGATGGTATTATATCTCTCAAACCAGTTGGAAAGTCGAGTAGAGACTATTCTACTTACAATCTGTATTATTCTGCAAAAAATGTTACAGATATTATTTCAAAGATTATAGATTTTTTTAGGCAGAGATTTTCTTGCGAGTTAGATGAGTTATTTCTCCAATTTAAACTGGAAACACCATTTAGCATATTTTCAGCCTTGAATAAGATTATATACGAAAATATAGAAATTAAAAATTGCTACGGCTTTCCATCGTATCTCAGAGAGAGCAATAACATATATTTTCTAGTAGAGTCTCTTGCGTCTGGTTCTGTGTATACTCCAAATAGCTATGCCAAAAATCTCATCGTGCTAGAAGAGATGAGTTATGAAGGTGCGTTTAATAACATGTGTATTGATATGTCATGTGAACACCCAGAGAATATAGAAAGATATGTAGACATGATGTCTGAAGATATTAAGCACGAGTATATACGGCATGCAATCTACTCTCGTGCTATGAATAGTGAGAATCGGGCTGTTCTAAATACTTTGAAAAAATACAATGTAGACGGGATGTCTTATTCTATTGGAAAAATTAAATACACACTAAATGCAAAAGATGAATGGATTGAAACAGAACTTGAAGAAGAACCACAGCCGATAATCGAGATTGAAAATCCGTACGGGTATTCTGGCTCGTATAATGACGAGTACTTCTGTATCAAGAAACACGTAGATGAAGCCGAAATTGCAGATACGCGAGCCACAACTACCGGTAGAAGCTGCCCCAAGTCTTGGCACATAGATGAACTGGCAGATATCGCTATAGAACTCGGAGTTCCATATGAAGATAAGAGTAGCAAGTTCAAGGGAATAAAGAGTATGGAAATAGATGAGATAATAGAAAAATTAAGTACAACAAAAGCAAGGGATTTTATGGATAGATATGTAGATCTTCCTATTGACAAGCTCAGATGTGCTTTGTACTTTTTCAGCTCTAGAAAGGATGTGAGTTGCAGTGCTATACGTAAGTGGTTAGAGAGTCAAGGCCTTCTTGAATACAATGAGACGTGCGGAAAGAGTGGAGCAAAGAAGCTAAAGCTAAAATAAAGAAAAAATGTTGTATGTGAGAATACTCACACGTGATAATATATTCTTGTAAGAATATATTATTCCTTATGAATTATTATACACTATCACCAAAAAATAAATGCATTATAGAAACTTCCTTTTCCGGAACTTCTAATAACAATTTTTCTACCACTTCCTTTAATATTTTTATCCTATTGTTCCACTCCTTTTTATCTATTGTTAATCCGTTAGCAGTAGATTTAAAACAACTGTTATAACGAACTCCAGATTCTTGATACGAATCTGGATTAAATCTAACGAATCTTACCGGACGATTTCCAAGATCTTGAAACAACTGCATTGTCCTTTTGTTTTCACAAGAATATCCACCGTGTCTGTTTTCATCGCATTCTATTACAATTGGAAATCCTTGATCTATAAGAACATCTGGCCTTCTCGCAGAGCATCCACATTCAACTTTCTTATCGAAAACCATTTCCGTCTCTGGAAAAAAATCTTTTAGAGCGTCTCTCATATGGTATTCTTTTGTCTTATATCGCCTTGGAATTTCTATATTGGGATTGAGGACACAATAACAATTAAAACAGTATGGCTTAAATCTGTACCTCGGAGGAACATAATTATATTTGCAGTTTTGGCATGCGTTTTTAGGAGTACATATTACACATGTAAATTTTACCTTATCATGTTCACATATCTGACTCCCTCCACACTCTTTGCACCCGCTCTTCTGTCTGCCATGTTCACATATCTGACTACCTCCACACTCTTTGCACATACTCCTCTGTCTGCCATGTTCACATATCTGACTCCCTCCACACTCTTTACACACACTCCTATGTCTGCCATGTTCACATATCTGACTCCCTCCACACTCTTTGCACGTACTCCTATGTCTGCCATGTTCACATATCTGACTCCCTCCACACTCTTTGCACGTACTCTTCTGTCTGCCATGTTCACATATCCGACTCCCTCCACACTCTTTGCACCCGCTCTTCTGTCTGCCATGTTCACATATCTGACTCCCTCCACACTCTTTGCACCCGCTCTTCTGTCTGCCATGTTCACATATCTGACTACCTCCACACTCTTTGCACGTACTCTTCTGTCTGCCATGTTCACATATCTGACTCCCTCCACACTCTTTGCACGTACTCCTATGTCTGTCATGTTTACATATCTGACTCCCTCCACACTCTTTGCATATTTTTCTTATTCTGTCATGTTCACATATCTGACTCCCCCCACACTCTTTACACACACTCCTATGTCTGCCATGTTCACATATATGACCCCCTCCACACTCTTTACACACACTCCTCTGTCTGCCATGTTCACATATATGACCCCCTCCACACTCTTTGCACGTACTCTTCTGTCTGCCATGTTCACATATCTGACTCCCCGCGCACTCTTTACAAAAACTTTTTTGTTTTCCGTGTCTACAATGTCGGGTATCTCGACTTTCTACAGTTTTATGCTGTCCGCAATATGTTCCAACCAAATCTTTATAATAAGCTGGTTTTACACAAAATTTACAGTTTGGCATTGGTTATAAAAAATAAATTATAAATCCTATCATTTTTATATACTTTGGTCTTTAAATTTAACCCTACAAGAACTTATCTACAAATCTCAAAAATTTAAAACTCTGTAGTTGGATAAGTGTATCTGCGAGATCATCCTTCTTCTTACTCCCCTCTATCTCTTCCAACGTTTCTGTATCTCCTCTCTCCATAAGGATATCCATTGCCTTTTCTGTTGCCCATTTTTTCCTCTGGGGTTTACTCATTGATTTCCCCCCTACCTTTGGCGCTCCCAAAACTTGCGTCTTATAGTATGCTGGGAACTCTACTACCTCCTTACTATCGTCTATTACAACGTTTCCACATTTTGTGATAGGATATCTGAATATAAAATAACTGTGTAGATGTTGAGCCAACTTTAAAGCCATTGTATTTTGCGCATTTTTAAAGCTCATTTGCTGTTCAATTACTATAATACTACACTTGTCAAACACATCCTTGTATGTATCAAGCGCTTCTATCATGTTATGATATATAAGAGAATCTAGATATTTTTCTTTCTTTGTACCTTCTGTAAGATCCAGATTTTTGTATAATATTTTGTTTCCTGTAAGGTATACATTGCTTATAAGAGTTTGAAACTCATCCTTTGGAGTTCCGTCTACATTGTATCTTTTGTTTTTTGGGATACTCGTCATCTTTTCTAAGACATCTATATTTACCTCCTCTACGTAAAAGGCAAAGTTCTTTTTCCCAATATCAAAACTTGCAATGTATGTTGTCATATATTGTTTAATATATGATATCTTTTTAAAGGCCTTTTGAATCAGTGTGGACATCAGTACCCCAGGTTACGCTAAGGTCGTGATTACGACCATGAGTAAGATCATTGTCTTCATCGAGACCAAGAGGTGAGCACATTTCTGGAACTTCCTTTCCTCTTTTACTGTGCTGTACGAAGTAACCAGTAGAAAGATCGAGATTCGGATTGACTGGTACATCGAAATACCCGTGATGGATAGGAGCAATTCTAAGACTGCCTCTGATCTGGTCATTGTGTTGATTGAGACGAGACTTTTTGCTTGCAAACATGATGCGGTCAATTACAACCGGCTGTGCGAAGTGCTCTGTGGTCTTTCCGTACATTCCCATCATATCACAGGGAAGTTTAACCTGAGCGTCTTCATAATTTTCGCGAGTGGCCGCCTTCTTCAACAACTGCCCAGATGCGGAATATACATCCCGACAACCATAGTCTACAATCGGGTTATCGGTGTCGACAGCGTGTTGGGCCATATCGATAGGAGCATAGTGATTGAGTTTGGGACCAGTAACCATAAAACGGGAAGCACCACCTACAAGAGGTTGCATATTACGTCTGGCCTCGACCTCTATTCCTTGTGGAATGGAATCACTATATCTCTCTACAGAATGTACAGAATTTCCAGAATGTACAGAATTTCCAGAATGTACAGAATTTCCAGAATTTCCAGAATGTCCAGAATTTCGGAGTCTAGGCTGAAGCTTGTATGATTTGGAAAAATCAAACCCAAGAGTTCTGTGTTCTTTATTAATATCAACTCCTCTGGGATCGCATACCTTTTCAACGGGTTTTTGTCCGAGCTGGATACCCTGACCTCCCCAAGAAGAAAATCCGGGCTTCTTAACCATACCGTCATACGGATAAGAGTTGTATACAAGGGGGTTTGAGGGGTGGTAAGCCTCCTTGATCTCGCCTTGGAAAAGACATACAAGAGCAGCCAAGATAGTAACCAATGTAATTACAAAGTTAGAGTTTAGCATTTATAATATATAAAATTTTTAAAAAAAATAAAAACAATAAAAAGAGCTTTAAGATAATTTATGATTAGGAATCATAAATTAAGATGCACATAGTGGGGTTCGAACCCACGCACTCTTACGAGTAGGGGATCTTAAGTCCACCGCCTTAACCGCTCGGCCATATGTGCTTTAATTAAAAACGTATATTTTTAAATAAAGAATAATCTTAAAGATATACAGTCTCGTCTAATGTATGATCTAAAAGAATAAAGTCAAGTATAAAATGACCCAGCTTTCAATTGAGCACCTCCAAACTATGGTAGACTGCATTAGACTTCAAGATACAGAGATTGTAGACGGAGATGTTGTGTCTCTTTTTCACTATCGCAGATGTGACGAAGAATCAACAGATCTAGTTAAACAAGCAAGGGGATTAGTTTTTGCAAACGATAAGTTAGTTATGCGCGGGTTTCCTTTTACTCCTGAATATGTTGTGACTCCTAATAATCCGGACATTGTAAACCAAATAGAGAAGATCTTTTCAGGATCTCGATTTTTCGATTCATTTGAGGGCACTATCATACGTGTATTTTATCACAAAAAGTGGTTTGTTTCAACCCCAAAACGTTTGGACGCATCTACTAGCCGATGGGGAAGCGAAGAATCCTTTGAATGTATTTTCCGAAAAGGTATCGACACTGTAGGACAACTTAACGGCAAATTCAACTATGAAACATTCTTCGAGACATTGGATAAGAACAACCAGTACATGTTTTTGCTCAGGAGCACAAAAGATAACCGCATTGTTGCACGTGCTGATATGCCGTCTATTCCTCCAGTGTTCCATGTTGGAACTTACATTGGAGATGTATATAACATCGATGACGACGTGTATGTACCACATCCGCGTGAACTGAAATTCCAAACTCCGGAAGATGTACGAAAGCATATCCTTAGTATTGATCCTCATGTTTTTCAAGGCGTTTTTGTGACGGGACAACACGGTTTCCACAAGTTTGTAAATGGAATGTATCACATGCTTGCAAATGTGCGCGGAAACGAGCCAAACTTGACAAAGCGATATCTTGAGGTACGAACAGACAAGGAAGAATATGGAAAGTTTATGTATCTATACGGAAATTCAAAAGAGTTTGAGAATATTGAGAACAACCTGATGAAGATCGCGCGTAACATTCACACTGTTTATATGAAGCGATTTATTTCAAAGGAGTATGCGGTTGTAGATCCTACTCGGTATGGAGTACTCAAAAAGTGCCACAGTCTCTACCTCCAGAATCGAAAACCAGTTACACTGACAACTGTGGTTACTGTTCTAAATATGGAATCTTCAGATAGTTTGTACCGGATGCTCACATGTTAAATAAAAATTAAATTTGTATTTAAAATACAAATTGTAAAAATAAAATGGTTAAGATATACACAAAGACGGGAGATCAGGGAATTACCGGGTTATATGATGGAAGTCGTGTTTTGAAGCGAGAGCCGATATTTGACGTTCTAGGAACGATTGACGAACTGTCTTCACATATCGGATTATTAAGGTTTTACATAAAGAACGACGATTATAAAATTATACTCACACTGATACAGCAAAATCTCATTCATGTATGTAGTGTAATCGCAACCCCAAATCCTAGAGAAGGTTTAGTTCTTCATGATGTAACTAAAGCCGAAGTTCTAGAGCAACACATAGACGAGATGACTAAAAAATTGGAACCTCTTACACAGCTTATTATTGTAGGTGGTAGAACATTAGAAGAGTCTCAGGCGCACGTGTGTAGGGCTGTAGCAAGACGTGCCGAACGGGAGTTCTTGAAAGCTGAAATACAACATGAAGACATCCAAAGGTATTTGAACCGCCTGAGCGATTTTTTCTTTACTCTTGCCAGATTGTGTGCAAAATCATAAGCAAAACTTCTCCTCCATTCTCTTTGCCAACTTCATTACGCTCTTGTGTTTAAATTGTCCAGAACGAACCTTTGCAGACTTGATGCCTCTGCAATCAGGCTTGCATGATACTGTACATATAGGATACTTATTTTTCTTGGGTTGTAAAAAACATCTGCTACCACATCTCTTCTTTACAACAGCCCGTTGCTTTTTGCTCCTAGGAGAAGCCTTTGCCCATCCCTTTGTACCCTTGTGTTTAGATCTAGGAGATCTTTCCACAATAATCTTGGTACTCTTTCCCCTTTGTAACATTTTATATGTGGGTCCTCCTACTGTAATCATTCTACCTGTTTCGGGATTAACGACATACATTTATTTAATATTATAAAAATATTAAATGTCCAGAATGTAAATTTTAAATGGATGCTTTCTGATACTTTTCTGCTAGGATCATAAAGTAATCATACCATTTCCAAATTTGCACCCTATCACTGTCGTCAAGTCTGTCGCTCTGCCACAGTATCTTGAAATAGTTTACCTTGGTCTTGTCCAGTTTTTCAAACAACGAGGCTGCTCCGGTACCTAAAAAGAAGTTTACATCTCGTTTAGTTACAAAGTCCTTAAGAGGAAGTAGTTTGGAAATAAATACAGACATTACATCTGCAATCGGGACTTGATCATTTAGAAATATCCGAAGCATAACAAGATCGCCCTCTTCCGGGAATTGCTCAATGAGCTCATCAAAAAAATTAACCAATGCGGCCTTAAAATCAATCAAGATCTGAATCTTAGACATTTAATTTAGATTCACATCCTTTTAAGCAAGAGATCCGATGTATTTGAACTTGTTGTTTTCGTATTTGATTGCCGTTATCGATATCTTAATAGTATCGTCGACCGAAATAGTGACTCCATCCCCCACAAACTTTTCACTTTCCCTGTCATAGGTGTAGCCAGTCAAAGTGTGTGCTGGAATAATAACTGTGATAGAATCGTTGATAAAGATCCCACGTGTTGTAATCTGCTTCACTTTTTCTGTAAAGAGGTCTCCCACCTGTGGCTTCATTGTTTCTGCATTGAGGGAGAGTACGAACATGATATTGCTTGTGGCCGGAGAAATATAGTTGTCGAGTATCTTTTCGATTGACACTATCTTTGTAATTATACCGTCGTCTTTTGTGCACTTTCCTTCCCATTCATTTTTCACATTTTGGAGAAGATGGGCTAGAACGTTCGAATCCAGCATCGAAGGCGGCAGAGAAACAGTGCGAGAAATGATAGTTTTGATCATGTTGAAATTATACTATTTACTTATATATAATAATCATTTTTAAGATTAGGGAAAGGTGAGTTAAAGTTTTTAATTAAAAACTTTAATAAATGAGAAACTGTATATCAAGTAGATTTAAATTCCCAATAACTGTTCCCTACTATCTCACCCGATTCGATCGCACTTGCAATTAAACGCGTACTTATCTTTGTAGAAATTGAAGCTCTTTCTAAGTCGTAATGCTCCTCTGGTTTATCTACAAACAACATCTTGCCCGAGGTCCTAATCACTCTCATCTGCAACACAGGTCGATCTTCCTCTGAAAATAGCTTCTCGAGCTCATCTACCTTATCGTCCTTCAGGAGGCTCTCAATTATGGATAGCTTTTTTGAGTTTATCTTATCGCTCTCTTTCTTTCTGACCATTTTGGAGTACATAGTAGAAAATGCATCATCGCTCTCGAGCCCTTTTTGTATACGAACAATCATTCCGACGAGAGTGTCTTCTTCGATGTTCTTTTCTTCCAAACTCTTTTCTATATTTTTTATCTTCGAAAAAAGAGATCTCGACAACCTCGAAGAGTACATACTACTTATGTTGTATGACCTCATAACTACCTGTACAAACTTGCCGTGATTTCCAGCTTCGCCTTCCTCACCCGTTGTATACCAAAAGTTGGTATTACACACAGCACACGTAATTGCATCACATCCGTCTATCTTTTCGACTTTGACCTTACACTTTGGACATTCTACCATATTCTTGATGAGATGTAGAGACTCTAGAACTTCTTTCTTGCACGAGTGGCCTTCTCGTTTGGGTTCCTCACAATCCTTGCAAAAAAGAGTGGCGCATTTTGTACAGGTCATATCAGATGTGATGAAGCCCTTGCAAAAAAGATTGAAACAGACTCTCGAAACGCGATTATCGTTCTCAGTCTCGCGTTTGACCTGAGTCTTAGAAACCTTTTTTAGCTTTCTGGTGAAGGCGATGTTCGCAACCTTCAAAACTGTGGCCGGCATTGACTCTACAAAAAACTTGGCACGCTCTTCTTTCATAAGTCTGTGTATCTCCTGTGCTTTCTCGATCTTCTCTACTTCCGTATTTTTTGACGTCTTGAAGTGGTTGTAGATCAGAGTTTTGTATTTTTGAAAGTATTCCATGTCCAGAATGGAAAGCGACTTTTGATCATACACGCCAGTGCACGAGTCTCTTGGGCAAACAAGATTTCGGTTCTCGGTAGACGATATGTCGATGTATCTGATCATACAGTCGTTGCACATCGCCTCTGTGCATGTGGAGTCGGAGCACTTGTATTTCTTGTCCTCGAAGTCCGTAAAGCAGATTACGCAGTTTGTGTTCATCAGATTTTTTTAGAAAATTAGTTAAAAAAATCAATATTATGTTCGTATCTGCTTGAGGGATTCTCCGTTGTGTTCCGAGTTGATGATGTTCATAATTTGCCTCAGAGTGAGTTTCGGAATCCTCTTAGTTGTCTTTCCCACCTCCAGTTCCTTCAACATCTCCGCCTTCAGCTTGTTCTTCTCAATCATCTGAGATTCCATTGATGTGTTTGAGATGAATATGTACGCGTAGACTGTCTTCTTTTGTCCGGGGCGAAATACGCGTCCAATAGCTTGTTGAATCTTCGCAGAGTTCCACCACAGATCGACCAGCATTACAACACTTGCACACTGCAAGTTGAGACCTTCTGCTCCGGTAGTGTATGTGAGCAGGAGAATGCATTCATCGGTTTGCTCAAACTGCTCCAATACACTCTTGCGAGAATGTGCAGACATTCCGGCATCTATGGTAAGCGTCTTGTATCCTCTCGAGTCCAAAATATGTTGCAGAAGCACAAGAGGAGTGCGAAAACAGGAAAAAATAATCGTCCTCTCCGCCTTGTGCTTTTCTACTTTCTCGAGTATAGCCTTGAATCGAGTCGAGATGAACGACTCTTCGGAATTCAGCCACCCATCAAGCTTGAGCTCCTGAAAACGCCTTCCTATTATTTCTGAAAGCTCGGACTTGGTTGAAAAATCGGCAATATCACAGTATATGTTCGTGATTGGTATGATAGGGGAAATTATGAATTGCCTGATGTACGTTATCATAGCAAGAAGGTACGCGTTGAATGTTCTCATTCCATTCACGTCTCCTGTTCGTTTCGCATCGCGAACAGACTTGCTAAGAGAGTTCAGAATCTCTCTAGAGCATTCAAACACGTATTGTTCTGTTTCCGACAGATCGTGCGATACAATTTCCTCTACATACTCGGGCTTTACAAACTCTTCGTTGGTCTCGCGATGTACTAGAAACCGTCTGAAGCCTGTAAAGCTCGTCTTCATGTGAACTTTCATATCTGGAATTGTCCTGGGTCCCTTGAGATGCAGCATAGTAAAGTACCCGAGAAAACGCCCTGTTTTGGGTTCGTCAAACATAGTACCGGAAAGACCCCATCTGTAATGCGATGAAATGCATGATATGGCTCTGCACTTCTTTGTTTCCACATTAGTAAGAGTCTGTATCTCATCTATGATAAGACATCCCCATTTCACAGAGTAAAGGTACCCGTATCCTGAATGGTCTTTCAACATCGGCTCTGTTGGCACTATATATTCCAAGATAATAGGGCCAAATGCTTCTGGTACAATGTGGTTACAAAACAGATCTTCGAAGTGATACTCTGTGTACGCGTCGACTAGTACTTCAGGTGTAGTAAGCACTAGTTGCGTGTCTGGTTTCGGCTCCCAGATGCCGAAATTCTTCTTGAGATATGGCTTGTACATGATCTCATATTTTAGATCTTCGCCGAATGCCTTTCCGATTTCCCCTAGCCAGCCAGCAAGAAGAGTCTTCGATACAACAACGAGAATGGGACCCCTGTTGTATTTCAACCCGAGACAAATGCTAGTTCTGGTTTTTCCGAAACCAAGCGGTAGAGAAAGTCCTCCTCCTGTTAGTCCTCGCGATATTGCTTCATCGATTGCGACGATTTGATTTTGTTTCAGCTTCTCCATCGTATATTTATGAAAAAGACTTTTTAAAAATCAAAATGATTTTTAAATCTCGTTTAGTAACGTAAAATGAATCTCATGTTGGATCTGGAAACTTACGCTACAACCATGGATGCATGCGTAATGACAATTGGAGCTATTGTATTTGATATGACAGGAAAAGAGCACGCACATTTTTATAGACGTATAGACGGAAACTCATGTGATAGACTTGGACTGTACAGAGATGAAAAGACTCTAGACTTTTGGCGCAAACAAGATGAGAGATTCCGGATAGAGCTGGAAAGCGATGATAATCGTGTTGATATAAAAGATGCACTGACACACTTCACGAAGTTTTGGAAAGATAACAAGTGCGAATTCCTATGGTGTAATGGGGCAAACTTTGACGAGCCTATATTATCTACTGTATATCATAAGTTAGGTATGGAAAAGCCTTGGAGATTTTTTAATGTAAGATGTGTTAGAACTATATACAGCCTTGCAGATATAAAAACGGGAGATCTCGGACCTTTAACACATCACGCGCTTCAAGATTGTAGTAAACAAATCAGGGGAGTTATACTATCTATTACACTTCTAACCGCTCGATCTTGTGTATAGCCGATTCTATTGTTTTACTTTTATTCGAAATTTCTAATATATGTCGTATATAAGTGTTATGTTTAACAAATAAAGCAGATGCGATCATCGCATCTACTTTTACTTTTCCTAACTTTCTAAAATCCCAATTAGTTACAAACTTCTTATAGTTTGATTTGTAATTAAGAGCAGACAACGTACCACAAGATGTGCTTATTTTAGACAGATACTTATTCGGCATATACTTTGCTAGATTTTTCCCAAAATCTTCTTTCCAAGGCGCTATCTGGTAAAATATATTTTTATCTGAACAACAGCTTAAAGCATCTGTAATACTTTGGTCTCCTGTAAGAAGCACATCTCTAACCGAGTAATGTATAAGGGAAAGCATCACCTCATTCGCAACTGGAAACACGTCACATCTGAAAACAATAGTTTTCCCGTCATAGTCTTCCTCTTTTAACACTTTTGTTTTTTCAGACGTTGTTATGTATATATTGTCGGCTTTTACATATGTCTTTACGAGACTCGGGTCGATATCTTTAACCCAAGGAGGACAGATAATTTGCCTTACATTTGGATATTTTCTAATTACCATTCTTACAAAGCGTAATATACAGAGGTCTGAATCGTCTATGGTTTCTGCTATGTATGCCAATGCATAGTCCTTATCAAGCGAAAACTTTTCTATATGACTTTTTGAACATTTTGTATTAGTAAATAGTAAGCCGTCTCTACCTTTTCCTATTCCGGTATTAACATCAAATCCTTTATCCAGCTCGTCATTATATTCAGAAAAGAAAAATGTATTTGAACGTGTCGAATAAGGTATCAACTGTTTCACATCTCCAAACGATATTTCACTATCTGCCATAAGAGGTGCAACTAATATAAGATCATACACCCCGATATTACCTTCTAGTTTTGAAAACCGCCTACACTGTTTCCCACGTATACCACCAAGTGCAATTATGTTTTCTTTGGGTTCTCCTATCTTTTGAAAGAGTTCGGGTGTAGTTGTTGCTATATGTGAGTTTATACCATACCATTCTTTTATGTACCGCTTTATCTTAGACCCGAAAATTATATCTCCGAACCCGTGACATGGTACACATAATATGAGTATTTTAACTGGAACATTTTTTGCTATGTTCGCACGAATACCAAGAAACTCGTTATAGACGGCTCTTCGAGCATCATATATATCTTCTGAGTAATATATCCGTTTTAATATTTTTTTAATTGTTTTAATTGTTTTTTCATTCATTTATAAATGAGTAACGAAATAAATAAATTTTTCGACAAGGTATATGTTATTAGCCTGTTTGATAAGGAAGAGAGGTGGAAGAAAATGGAAAAACAATTTAGAAATAGAAAGATAAAGGTTGAAAGATTTATTGCCGTTGACGGTAGATGCAAGACACAAGGCAAGGAAGGATGCATAGCAAAGATGAAGACCTTTGAGATGGTCTACTCAATTAAGATAAGTAACAAGAACAAGTACCCTCTTCAAGAGGTTGTTCCCGCCGCAAGTCTTACCATCGGTACTGTCGTGCTTCTCCGCGACATGGTTAAGAATGGATACGAACACATATTGATATGCGAGGATGATATCGAGTTGGGACGGTCCTTCTCTTCTAACTTTAAGCGAGGCATAGACGAGCTAAAGGGTACAAAGTATGAGAATTGGGACGTTCTGTACCTTGGATGTGGACACAAATGTGGAAATAGCGGAGTCTCCCTTGAAAAGACCTCTATAAACAAACATCTAAGTACGGCAACACAAACCAAGGCCTATGATTACGAAATTTACTTGAAGCATCCAAACGACTTGAGAACGGTATGTGATGAGGGTGAATGTCCTGAAATATCAGAGCACATGTCTGTTCCCGGGAAAGCCGGAGGAAGTTGGTGTTATGCCTTTTCTCTGAAGGGAGCAAAGAAGTTTCTAAAGTTGATAGACAATGATGCCGGAAATCACGTTGATCACATATATCAATCCCTCGACAACAAAGGAGGGATCAAGGCGGTTGCATTTAATCCTCCTATTGTATGGCACGAAGGGGGTGGTATAAGAGCAGATACCGATATTCCGTGGGCAAATTAATTAAAATAGTATAATATTTTAATTCTAATAAATGAGTAACGAAATAAATAAATTTTTCGACAAGGTATATGTTATTAACCTATTTGATAAGGAGGAGAGATGGAAGAAAATGGAAAAACAATTTAGAAATAGAAAGATAAAGGTTGAAAGATTTATCGCCGTTGACGGTAGATGCAAGTCTCAGGGAGTCGCTGGTTGCATGGCAAAGATGAAGACGTTCGAGATGGTCTACTCTATTAAGATCAAGAACCCGAGCCGAAAGCATATTAACTCTATGGTTCCTGCCGCAAGTCTTACCATCGGTACTATTGTACTTCTCCGCGACATGGTTAAGAATAATTACGATCATATATTGATATGCGAAGATGATATTGACCTCGGTAGAAATTTCGAAAAGAATTTCAAGAGGGGAATAGACGAGCTAAAAGGTACAAAGCACGAGAACTGGGATGTGCTTTACCTTGGATGCGGAGGTAAATGCGGAAATAGAGGACTGTCATATGACAAGACTTCACAGATAAAACATATGACTACTTACAACCAAATAGAAGCGATGTCAAACATGGAATTTTACACTCAGCATCCCAATGACTTGAGAGTGCCTTGCGGATACGACGAGGACGATGACGAGGATGATTGCACCGAAGTAACCGAACACATCTCTATACCTTATCACGCCGGAGGAAGTTGGTGTTATGCCTTTTCCAGAAAGGGAGCAAAGAAGTTTTTGGAATTAATAGACAATGATGCCGGAAAACACGTAGATCAGGTATATCAGAATCTTCCAAACATGGGTGGTATCAAGGCTCTCGCATTCAATCCTCCTATTGTATGGCACGAGGGAGGTGCTATAAGAGCAGACACTGATATTCCCTGGGCATATTAAGTTTAAAAGTTTGAATTATATATTCAAATGGCTCCAGTAACTGATGATACTACAAATACAACTACAACAACACAAGAAGTAGATACTTCTTGCAATTCGAAGACAGACGTCGTCGAAAATACGAGTACCGAGGCGGCAGAAGAGGTTACCACCCCTTCTCATTTCAAAACAGATACCGATGATGTCGAGGATACCGAAGTAGAAGAGGAAGATGAGAATATTTTTGTTATCCGATTAAACGACAAGAATTATGGGTGGACTTATACTATGACAGAAGCTCGTGCCGCCGCACAAGAGCTCTGTGACGATATCTTATCCCAAGACACATCTCTTATTACATACAGCGTTAAAAAGGATGATGAAATCCGTATATATGGAATATATAGATTTTATTTTCTAGCATACGAGAGGCTGATGCATATTATCACAATCGACGAGGTTCCGCGTCTAACGTTTACCGACTAGATTTTTAGGGGCAAGCTTGTTTAAAAACTCATCTGCGGACATTCCAGCAGGCTTTAAGATCTCATCCAAACCATCCTTTATCTTCTCGATTTTCTCTGTCTTTACACTAGCTGGCAATCGAGCCATCTTTGCAGTTCCAAGTCGCATCTTAAGACGTTCCTTTAGTTCTTCATTTGTAGGCATTTTATTTATATATTTATTCTTAAGACTAATTTAATTTGTAATACATTACAAATTATTTACTTCTTAAACAGCTTGGAAAAACAGCTTAAACATCCACTGGCTTTTTCCCGTATATCTTCCGTTACGTCTTCTACTATATCTTCTACCATCTCTCCGATGTTAATATTACCACTAGACACACCTACCAACGTCTCCATAACACGGGGCACAAGAGTCTCTACAACTGCAATCATAATGGGATCGTTATCCATCTCAGAGATTACAAATTCTCTCAAAACCGTAACCATCATCATCGACTTCTGATTTGTCGTAAGAGATTTGAAAGACTGAATAAAGTTGTAAAGATCAATAATTACACCTGTAAGATTTGCAAGGGTAATCTTATTTCCAGCAAGAAAAGACTTTAACTGCTTTGCAACTTGCTGTAAAATAGAAGCAGTGGAGTCGGCAGGAGTTGGAACCGGAGTAACCTCTGCCGGAACCACAGGAGTTGGAACCGGAGTAACCTCTGCCGGAACCGGAGTAACCTCTGCCGGAACCACAGGAGTTGGAACCGGAGTAACATCTGCCGGAACCACAGGAGTTGGAACCGGACTTGATTCGGGCGTATGGGGGAGTTGGGGGATAACATCTATTGTCTCTGACATTTTATTATAGACGAAATTTATTTAAATATTAAAATACTAAAATAAATGCCTACTAAATATCTCGAATTAGATAGTACGTATAGGAATAGAAATCTAAACGAAAACGTGGGTCCGGGAAGTTTTATCTCTCAGATAGCCCAGACAGGAATGGGAACACAGATTACTGCTGTAGACCCTATAACATACGCGTATCCGGATATAGTTTTTACATATGAACAGACAAATTCTCCAACTTTTACATATACTCAACCAATCGCAAATACAGGATTTTCTTCTGAGACAAAATTTTTGTTAACAAGTGGTGATGCTGCTGCTCATGCAGTAAATGGGTTTTTTGTCGGTGCCGTTCTTAGTATCCCTATAGCATTTATAAGTACAGTTCAAGCAACCGGAGGCCCTCTTAATTTTAGAATCACAGAATGGATTAAATTAACAGACACACAATTTCTTGTTTCTACAGAACTTCCTGTACCTCTAGCAGTAGCAGCTGCAGCAACTCCTCCAGCTAATAATGTCACTATAACCATATTTCAACCTTCTACGGATATAACAGCCGTAGGTGGTGGAGAACATTATGTCTACATACCAAGCAGTCTTTCTATTTCAAATTACTATACAGGATCATATATATACAATCAGACTCAAAATTTAGCTTCTTTGATAACATCATACGATAAAGACACTCATCTTGCTCAAATAACAACAACTATAGAGTGGGATGCAACAGACGTCCTAATTGTGCGTAAACAGCTTCCTAAAAGTTATTCGGATGTGCTTCCTTATACGCAATTTGCGGTGATTCCGTCTGCAACGGGAGCTATTAACGCTATCGCACCCAATAGAGTAGTCGATCTCTCTATTACTAACGGAGGTGCGGCAATACCATTAGGCGCTTCATTTATAAACAGCTTCCTCAGATTTTTTGAAAACACAACTGACTATACAGTAAATAAAATAATTGGAATAGTCTTAGAGCTTACTCCGGTTGGAGGGGGTGGGACAACGTATGTTATAGATTACGATGGCTCTGCCTACTATGAATACAATAATGCTAAAACCACTGCACAGTACACGTCATCTGCTGTTCTTGACACAAGCATATATGCTTTACCCGCGGCCCCGTCTCTATGCGAGATTATGAGTTTCAATACCGATAATTATTCCCCGTTTTCGTACAATGGAAGTATGTCCTCTCAGAATCAAGCTGTCTCATATGATGTAACTCTAAACAGCCTTGTACTTCCGAATGTCGTTCTTAAAACAGGGGGGAGAATTGCATATTATCCTTTTGTATATGTAGAAATTGAGAATCTCAGCACAACTACTGGAGGAAATAGAAATGCAATTTATTCTAATAATCCAAACGCGGCGAAAGCTGTATTCAAGGTTCCTATCACAGATCTTAATCACCCCGCGACTACGCCTTTCGTTAAGCTTACTGGGAATGGAATGACACAAACACTTGTTTTCAAGTCAAATACAGATATGAAAATGACAGTGCGACTTCCTGATGGATCTATATTCACGCCAGCTACAAGTGAGAATCCTCTCGGAAAGGCCCCAAATTGCCTTATTCAACTATCTGCTTTATTCGGATTGACTCGAGTTTAAAGAAAAAACTTTTTTAATAAAATGGACTTTATTAAAACTATTCGGAAAAACACAAAAAGTAACTCAACTAATGTTGTTTTGTCTGAAGATCTAGACCTTGTTATGAAAGATAACATCGAGGACTGGAAAGAGATGATGCTATCCAGGTCTATGGAGGGATATGATCATGTATACATCTGGGAGTTTGATGAGAAGGAGATTGTTTATATACTCAAACGAGACGATAAGATATCCTATGATATAGACAAGCCTCGTACCTTCTCTTCTGGTACAGAAGTGCTACGTTCATATTCTAGTGGAAAGTTTTTTAACAGCTCTGACTTCAGAGATTGGATTTTAGACATATTCCCCAGTTGTACTACTACTCTTGAATATAGGGGAAAACGTGGGTATTTTGTGCGTTTGAACTGGTAAATAAAATTTTATTTTATTTATAAATGGACACGTTGTCATCTTTAATAAAAAAGAGACGTAATAAGACTCATTATAGCGACGAACTTGTAGAATACTCTGGAAATATATCCATTGATCGAAATCATTAAGATAACTCTTAATGATGATAGTCGGTTATCTGAACTTTTAACAATTGTAGCTTAATTTAAATAAAAAATAAAAAAATATTTTTTTATCTATAAAATGGATACTCTATCATTTCTAATGGCATTAAGAAAAAAGAGATCTACCGGAGCGCGTAAGTCGAAGTCGCCCAAGCGCTCTCGTAAGTCGAAGTCGCCCAAGCGCTCTCGTCGCTCTCGTAAGTCGAAGTCTCGTTCCCGCAAGGTTCGTCGCTCTCGTAAGTCGAAGGTTTGCAAGGTCTGCGGTAGCAAGTCATGTGTTTGCTCTCCCAAGCGTTCCCGCAAGGTTCGTCGCTCTCGCAAGTCGAAGTCTCGTAAGAGCAAGTCACCCAAGCGTTCCCGCAAGGTTCGTCGCTCTCGCAAGTCGAAGTCTCGTAAGAGCAAGTCACCCAAGCGTTCTCGTAAGTCTCGTAAGAGCAAGTCACCCAAGCGTTCTCGTAAGTCTCGTAAGAGCAAGTCACCCAAGCGTTCTCGTAAGTCTCGTAAGAGCAAGTCACCCAAGCGTTCTCGTAAGTCTCGTAAGTCTCGTAAGAGCAAGTCACCCAAGCGTTCCCGCAGGTCTCGTAAGTAGAAGTCGCAGAAGTTAGAAAATTAAAAAAGATGGCTCGTTAGTTTTTTAATATAGATTAATTCAATTAAAAAACCCCAATATCTTCTCTTTTATACTTTCCATACATTCTCGAGTTTTGTATTCTACATGTATACAGTCCGATTCTATAATGTGCAATCTTCCGGTTTCATCCAATGTTTTCAATCCAATGAGATTCTCCTTGTACTGATCCGACTCCTTAAGCGGAATTATATCAAGGGAGTTATCGTTGTAAAATTCAAACTTGCAAGATTCCTTTGGAACAATAACACCGTCTACTTTTGACCAGACCATTACAAAATTATCTAAGCTGATAACATGACCCGTAGAAATATCAACTCTCTCATTATTAATAAACGGAAGGTAACTTGCATTTTTGACATAATCTTCATATCTATATGGGTCTTTCCAGTATCCCGCAAAAGAGTAATGGTCTTGGCTATATTTTTCATATACAGTGGGAATATCGTAATAGTAAACTCCAGAATGCGGGGTTCCAAATGTTACAAGAGAAGAGACAGGAGGATCATTGTATCTTTCGGTATATCCACGCGCTAGAAGGCCACCTTGAGACAATCCGATAAAATGAAACCCATCTCTAATGTCTAGAGTTTTGAGTTGAGAATTCAACTCATCTAGCTGCCACATCATTGGTTTCCTTATGCTATCGATTTGTCCATTTCCGATTTCTATACTATATACCTTGTTTCCAGTATTCTCTTCAAACCAAACACCAATCTCGTTTAAGTCGTCTGCAGACGACAAAATACCGTGCATCAACACAACAGGTTTTGAGATTGTCAAAGCAAAAGTAAGCAAGAAAGATATCAAAAACATTTTATTATTTGAGTTTTCCCTTTAAAATTGAATTATTTTAAAAAATATTCGAAGGTATTCCCCGAGATGATTGATACCTCTTCATCTGAGTTTGCCGTGTCATTCATTCAGAGCTTCATTCCGTACCCCGTGATGAGCATCTTGTTCACACGGGAGGAACTCCGTCGAGAAAAGTTCTTCGAGACTGTCGAAGAGTATATGGACTTTGTAGCTCGCATCGACCAGGAAACAGCGGAACTCAACGACGAACATCAATCCGCAAATGAAGTGTTTGTATCAGTTGCAATTCGTATCTTGGTACTTCTCGCCCAAAAGTCGTACGAAGAGGCGTTCAGAGATTTTCACATATGTGAAGCTTTCCTCGACCGTATCAAATCGTTTTCTACCGGTCGGCTTTGCGTTGAAATCAGGAAGACCAAATACATGTACGGTGTAGTCGAGCCTCAACAGGCTCCGAGAGGCTGGACTTGCTCTGTCTGTATGTCGCGTTCCGAGTCACATCTCTGCTACAAAACCAAGTGCGGGCACTTTTTGCACTACGGATGCTACAACGCCATCGAATCGGAATCCTGCCCGCTCTGTCGTCAGAACATGTAAGTAGTAACTAAATAAATATAATCTTTTTTGATTATATTTTTTAATACAAGAATAAATGTACAATGTTGGACAAGCTGATAATTTAATAAGTCCCGGAACAGGTTCTGTGAGTATGCCAAGTTATACGAATGGATGTCTATCTCTTGAACAATATCCGTGTAAATATAAAAATCCCAATTTACATAGTAAGCCAAAACAAATACAAACAGAAATAAATAATTTTGGAGATTATGTAGATGCATACGATAGTACATATCCGAAAACTGAAACTGAAAACTATGAGGAAAATACTCAACACAAACAAGCCGGTGAGATAGAGGATAAACACATATTTCTTATTATGTTTATTCTTCTTGTTGTTGGAATCGCGCTCGTATACATTAATATGAAGTATATGCATTAATTTTTTATTTCTAAGAAATAAAAATACGCACAGGATGGGTTTCGAACCCACGACATTCAGGTTAACAGCCTGACGCTCTACCAGCTGAGCTACCCGTGCACATATAAATGTTCCTTATTTTTAAATTAAAATTGAAAATTTAAATATATATTTTGAATTGTATAGCCATGTCAAAACGAAAGCTTACCGAATCTGAAATCGAGAACATTCTCGCGACAATTCAACATCAACGCGGAATTCCTGTTGCTACTGCCACGGCGATTGCGGAAAAGATAAGAGGTAAGATCAGGAAACAAATCGAAGATCAGGAGATCTATCCAAAGATGATCCCAGAGCTTGGGAAGCGCATTCTCGCGATGTATGAGAATGCACGCGTACAGTCGGGAGAAAGTGTTGGTACTATTGCTGCTCAAAGTTTCGGACAATTTCAAACACAAAGCACTCTGAACTCTTTCCACAAGGCTGGATTAGCCGAAAAAACCGTCGTATCCGGAGTTCCAAGATTTGCAGAGCTAATTGGAGCTACAAAGTCTCCCAAGGGACGCGCATGTATCATCAAGTTCAAATCAGAAAATGACAGTATACAAAGTCTCAGGAAGATGATAGGGTCATCTATTCTCGAGTTCAAAATCAAAAAACTCGCTGACAACATCACTATGAACTTGAAAAAAGAACCGGAGCCTTGGTACGAGTCTTTTAAGATACTTCACAATGACGACTTTGAGGATATGAGCACGTGTGTTACCATTATGTTCAACAAGAAGTACATGTACGAGTATTCGATTACCCTGAAACAGATTGCACAGAGGATAGAATCTGTCTACTCGGATCTCATATGTGTATTCTCTCCCAACCACTTGTGTCAAATGGATATTTTTGTAGATACCGAGTCTATCGAGCTTCCCGAAAACATATTATCCTTTATAACGCAGGATAATATGGTTCCGGTCTACATTGAGGAAGTAGTGATTCCAAAGCTAGAAGATCTACAGGTATTCGGGATATCAGGAATTGCGAACATATTCTACTGCAACGAGACAGATCCGAAGACAAAGATTGAGTCATGGCATCTTGAAACAGAAGGAAGCAACTTCTCAGATCTGCTTGCACACCCACATGTAGACGTAGAGAATACAATGACAAATGATATCTGGGAGATATACAACACGCTGGGCATTGAGGCAACACGTCAGTGTCTGATTGAGGAGTTTGGCTCGATTATGTCTGGCATCAATCCTTGTCATTCTCGTCTCCTAGCGGATAAGATGACATACAACGGGATTATCACATCTATCTCTAGATATGCGATGAGGGCGGAAGGATCAGGGGCGCTTTCCAAAGCGTCTTTCGAAGAAACACTTGACAATCTCCTAAACGCTGCAGTATATGGAGAAAGAGAGTGCACAGACGGTGTATCCGCAAGTATCATATGTGGAAAGCTTGGGAAGTTCGGCACAGGAGTATGCGAATTGAAGGTTGACATGTCAAAGTTAACCGGTATTGTGTTCAAAGGAGAGGTAAAGGAAAAGTAATTCATTTAATTAAATGAATTGCAAGAATAAATGTTGTTTATTGATTATAGAGAGTATAGAAAGGATAGAGTAGAGATTAAATTTAATTATGTTATTTATGGTTCACTTCGCGGTGTAGATATAAGTGATGTATTGACGTCTCTTAATAGTCCTATTATGTTATTGACATATCCAGACGATGAGGTTGTACTTATTGTATCATACGAAAAATGTCCTCTTTTTGAGTGTTTGCAGAGCAGTTTTCCAAATAAGATATTCTTAGAGATATCAGATAAGGTACTAAATCTTCACTATTCGGAATACCTAGCGGGTGTACAAGAAATGACACGGGTATCATTTTTTCTAGAAAAGAGACTTGATATACAGGAAATAATTCCAAACCTATTTTTATCTGGAATGAACCACGCAGATGATAATGTAACACATGCCAGCTATGGTATAAAGAGTATAGTAAATGTAACAGATGTAACAGACAGCGTCCCAAATACATTTGAAGATGATCCGACATATACGTACATGAAATTAAAAATTAGAGATTCACCTAATGAAAACATATACAAGTGTTTTGATATATGTTCCGACTTTATATCACGCGAGATAGAAAAGGGGAAATCTGTACTCGTACATTGTGTTGCTGGTATTTCCAGATCTGCAACCCTTGTTATGGCACATATTATGAAGACTCGAAAATTGACTGTAAGCAAAGCATATTGGATTGTTAAAAATAAAAGATGGGTAATAGAACCAAATATGGGATTTTACAACCAACTTTTAGAATACGAACAAGATATATTTAAACAAAAAGAATAAAGATTAAAATGTGTGGAATATTTGGATGTTTTGGAAATTATGATAGAGAAGACTGTTTAAAGTGTTTAGACTCTATAAGATCAAGAGGTCCTGACAACCAAAACACAGTCGAGAGGGAAAAATACTTTCTTGGATTCAATCGACTATGCATCAACGATCTCACTGAAAATGGAAATCAGCCAATGTCAAGTGGAAATGTACATATGATGTGTAACGGAGAGATATACAACCATCTCGAAATCCAAAAACACTATAATCTCGAATGTAAGTCACGTAGTGATTGTGAAGTTATATTGCGTGCATATGTTTCAGGTGTAGATATGGATGAACTATGTAATATGATAAATGGAGATTTTGCCTTTGTTATAGTAGATGAAAATCTAATTATTGCCGCAAGGGACAGAGTCGGTGTAAGACCTCTATTTTACGGATTTACAACAAATAGTCAACTAATAATTGCATCTGAAGTAAAAGCTATGAAGATGTGTGAATCTGTGCGTCATATTGTCCCTGCACATATATATCAGTTCTCCAAACGAGGACCACGCTGGGAATATAGTACAGTTAGATATTGGGAAATGCCAACCCCAACCATACTGTCACATCCAAAAGTAGGAGAATTTAGAAAGATACTTGATGATGCGGTTAAACTAAGACTAGAAAGCGATCGTCCTATTGGATGTCTTCTTTCTGGTGGATTGGATAGCACTGTTGTAACATATCTTCTCGTACAGGCACTTGGAGTTACAAATGTTAGGACTTATTCAATCGGGATGGAAGGCTCTATTGATCTTTATTATGCAGATAAGGTTGCACGGGATTTGGGCATAATTCATACCGAAGTAAAGTTTACTCCTCAAGAGGGTATACGTGCTATTCCAGAAGTTATAAAAGCACTGGAATCATACGACATCACAACTGTGAGAGCAAGTGTCGGTATGTATCTATTAGGAAAATATATAGCAGAAAATACAGATGACAAGGTTATATTTTCAGGAGAACTTTCAGACGAGTTGATGTGTGGATATCTTTATTTCCATCATGCACCGACTGACGAAGATGCTTATGCGGAAAGCAAACGTCTAGTCTCTAATGTATATAAATATGACGCATTAAGGGCGGACAGATGTATCTCTACACACGGACTCGAGTTGCGTGTTCCATTTGCAGATAAGAATGTAATGGACTATTGTCTTAGTCTATCCGGTAGCGTAAAGAGACCGAAAAACGGAGTCGAAAAACGTATAATCAGAGAGCAGTTTGTCGGGGACATTGCCAATGATATATTATGGAGACGCAAAGATGGGTTCAGTGACGGTGTGTCTGCTATGGGTAAACCGTGGTATGAATATATAAAAGAGTTTGTAGAGGACAAAGTTACCGACGAAATAACAGATGAATTTCCCAGCAAAGAAGCGCTTTATTACAGAAACATATATCGAGAATTGTATCCCAACTTTCATAGGCCGGTAGAAGAACATTGGATGCCAAAGTGGGTAAACGTGGATAAATCTAATCCATCGGGGAGAATAATTAAAATAGAATAAAAAATGGAAACTAACATAATAATTGCGGGAGTTTTAGTATTGGTATTGTTGATTGTAGCAGGAGTATTTATTTTCCGCAAGAAGGACAACTATATACCCGTTAACGAATTCCGGCAGCCATATTTTCCTCATCGTATGATGTATGGTGATATGAAAAGAAGTCGTTTTAACCCGTATATACGAGGTCCTGTGCTCTTCCCCCGCAAGAGGGTTTGCAGGGGGATGTGGGATTTATTGACCTCTAAATATTTTGCGATTCATTTTAATTTAAATGAAAATGAATCTCTTTTCGTTCTTATGGCAATCGCGACATTTGAATGTAAATTTTGTATCCTTATGTTCCTGTAAGAATGCTATTACTATTTGCTTGAGTGTAATAGGTTTTGTTGTATCTGGCCAGACTTTTTCTAAAGCCTTCCTTAATAGTACAGGCCTTTCTTCTCCTATACCATGACATCTATCTGTAGATCTATCCCCGCAATCCGGGCATTTAAATTTCTTAACATATGACTTAGTAAATGTGCTTTGTATTAGATTTGTAAAAATGTTCGCCGCACAATCTCGTATGAAATCTTCATGTGACGTATCTATTATTTTTGTCTTCCAGTTATCTCCTTTTTCTATATCTTTTATTCTCTTATCTATGTAGTTGCTGTGTATATTCATTTTTCTACACGTAAAAAGATATTACAAATCAATATTAAACTTATCTCTTCCAATTATTTTTATTCCCAATTCTTCTGCTTTCGTAACCTTTGAAGATTTTTCTCCCAACTTTGCTACAATAAGAGCAGTTGTTTTAGACGAGATGCTTGTAGAGACAGAACCACCATTGTTGATAATGTACTCTTCCAGTTCCTTGTCTCGAAAACCCGAAAATACATACTTCTTTCCCTCTAACTTGTTAGTCTTTGAATTGTTGTCTTCTTTTATGTTTACATATGCCGAGATGTCAGAAACAAAATCTCTAAAGGCTTCGATAGACTCTACGATGCGTGTTGCTGTCTTTTCCGAAAATCCCTCTATCTTTTCTAGTTGTTTTACTGTGATATCTCCGTCGAGGGGATTTAGGGAAGAGCAAAGTAATTTTGCACGTTTTACTCCTAGTCCAAACCCAAATACACCGCTTGCACACATGAGGTTTGCAATATCAACCTCTTCTAATGCACTGTGAATACTATTGAAAATTTTTTCAGACATCTTCTTCTGGAATCCCGGAATCTTTATAAAGTCGTCTTCTCCCGCTCTTAGAATCGAGAGTATGGTATCGAATCCGTTGTCCACGAAACGCTTTACTAGTCCCTCGTTCACATGCTTGATACCAATGGTAGTAAAAAAGTGTGTAATCTTTTGAATTGTAACTACATCTCCTCCGTCTTTTGCGATAATGTCTATTCCTGTCTCGTTCCACTGATAATCTATATCTGGCATCTTTGGTTCTTCAGACTGAGTTAGAACCTGTACTATATAAGGAATGATATCCCCGCTCCGTGTTATAAGAAGCTTTGAACCCACGTTAATCTTGTTATTCTTAATATAAGCAGCATTGAAACCAGACGTATATTCTATTGTGATACCAGTTAGGTGAACTGGCTTGATTCGAATACGTGGTTTAATAATAGAATGTCTGCTTACATTCCATTCGACATCTGCAACGGTTACTTCTGCTACTTCCATTAGCATCTTAAATGCAAATGCATAATCTGGATTTCCAGAAGCCGCAAGATTGTTTCGGTTGTATGGAACATTTCCCTGTACCACAAGTCCGTCTATCTCATATATGGAATCGCTCTTTCGCCTTTCCAACTCGCCAGCGAGGACATCCGAACTGATAGAATCTAAGATTGTATATCGGGCTGTTAAAAACCCAAGAGTTTTTAGCTTTGTAAAGCTATCAGACGGAGTATGTCCGACCTTGTCATCTACAATCTCGTATGCAATGAAGATGAGATCCTTTACCCCATCTCTCATTGTTTTTGAGTTGATCAGCCCAATTATAGTGATAAGACAATTCTTCTTATCTGTGTGCTTTTCGTTATACACAGAAACAGGCATAATAAACTCTCCCCTAACTGCTATATTTTTAGGACTCTTTGGGATACTGTTTATCATTGGTGCAAGGTAAGATATATCTGCACCTTCTGTGCAATCTCCTCGTGTGTACAACTTGATCTCCCCTTTGTCGCTGTATGTCACGAGACATGATACACCGTTTAACTTGTCGCTTACAACGTACTCTTTTGCCGCGTTATCTTTGATCCAATCTTTTAGCTTTGAATCCTCCCCCTTTTTAATCTTGTCCATGCCCCCCAGATAGAAAGGAAGTGTTGTCTTGTTATCTCCCTCTCTGAGTTTACACCCAACTTTAAGGTCTTCTCCGCGTTCTGTAAGCAAGTCTACAAGAATATCGTATCTCACGTCTTCGATAACAGGTTGTCCTGTATTATAATATCTGTTATCTAGGTTCCTCTTTATCTTAAGGAGATTCTCTGTGGTTACTTTTGAAATATGTGATCGGAACTTTGAAAGTTCAAGAGAGTTATACTTTTGAATAATCGCATCCATTTTTAATTTTCTAATATGCGTTAGAAAATCAATTTAATTTATCTCTTTCCAATAAAACTTTAGGAGATATACGTTTGTTATCATTCCAAGAATAAGAAGTCCCTGAGGAGAAAATGGATTTGCAAACGAGTCTGAAAATACTCCGCATAACTGTCTGAACAATTTAGGGATAAGTAGCTTATCCTCTTCTGCAAAATAGATTTGTGCAATCTTAAGCTTTCTTTCCTGTGAGATATTAGGAGGACCCGACTTCATGAGCTGATCTGCTATTACAGGATCTACTTCTCTATTCACCTTTTCGAAGCTCTCAATATTCTGATTTATCATCTCTAGCTTCTTTTTCAGGAGTACGTGAAATGGAAATGTGTGTATTATGTAAATTACAGGCACAAGTATAAACAAATTAAACTTACACATATATGGGGATACTATACCGCCGAATATAACAAAAACCCACACAAGTATATGTATAACATACACTGCCAACAAGCACTCTTTATCCATTTATTTAAATGGATAGATATATTTAATTTAATTAAAGTGTAAAGTTGGGTGGATAACTCATAAACTGGATTCCCCGTCGCTTACACTCTGAAACAAACAAGTGTTCCTTCCCCCTATCTACACGTGCAAATGTACTCTCCGCGTTATAATCAATATTGGGGTGGTTATTAAACAGACGGGTAATTCGCATTACAGTTGAAAAAATAGAAACGTCTTTTTGAGGCATTTTATATATACTATTTATCTTTTAAAACTATTTATAAGAAGTGTCCGGAACTTAAAATGAACGCACAAGATATTTGGAATGAATATAGAAATTCTGGTTTTTCCGTTTCTGACAAGGCAAAAGAAATGATTTTAAATATGAAGCAATACGAAGGTGTTAGACACGAGATCTGGCTCAAGTCTACAGGTCGTATAGGATTATCAGAGCTCTTTGTACATGCGTATTATGATCAGAGAGAAGACATGTGTCTCTACTTGTTAGATAACAAGGTGGACTATAAAATAACAAAACTATATGTAAATCCAGACTTTAAGAGATTAAATACATTCCTACTCTAAAGATTTTATATTAAAAAATATAAAATGTCATATTCATAAAATGATTCTTCTTTTGAAAACTACTATATTAACAATTTAAAAAGATTTATATATTTTATATAATACATATATAAAATGGAGTTAGGATATGGATCTACTTCTACAGAATACGGATATTTAAAAAATGTAATAGAAACAGTCGTCGGTACAAGCGGAGGAGGTAGTTATGGTATGTTTATAGCGATTATGCCGCAAACCGCTCAAGAGGGAATCGAGTTTGATGCAATCGAGTTTGATGAAGATGCGGTTACACCCAAAAAGGGTGTTAAATTAAATGGCACTTTTGATGGTGTTGTAATTGACAATGAAGGTACTTATAATATACAGTACAGAATACAGTTTATTAATGAAAATTCGGATATAGGCGAAGCTTATGTTTACCTTGCAAAAATTGTAAATGGATTTTTTACACCTATAGACAATTCAAGAAGTGTGTACACAATTACACCTTCTGCCGATCTAATCAACCCTTTACTTATTTCTGCAGTTGGTAACTTTATTGTAAACTGCAATGCTAAGGACGAGATTGCTCTTATGTGGAGTGGAGCCGATGGGATAAGTATATCCCTTGACCAAGAAGAAGATCCGGATAATCCGAGTGTGATATTAACCGTACAAGAAGTTACAGGCAGAGGTCCGGCAGGTCCGGCAGGTCCGGCAGGTCCGGCAGGAGGCCCACCAGGGCCTACGGGTAATCGTGGTCCTCGTGGAGCTGCTGGAGCTACTGGACCTACTGGACCTAGTGGAGGACCGGGCAATCTTGTTCCAACAACATATGGGCAATATATTTACTCAACTGGAACCGTTTGGGCGATTGGGACAAATGAAATTAAACTTGGAGCTAATGCCGGACTAACCGGTCAACAAGATTTTGCAGTTGCTATTGGAATTAATGCAGGAAGTACAGGTCAACAAGAATCAGCAGTTGCTATTGGAACTAGTGCAGGAAGCACGGGTCAACAAGGATTGGCAGTTGCTATTGGAAATGGTGCAGGACAGAGTAATCAACAAGGATTGGCAGTTGCTATTGGAAATCAAGCAGGAGAAACAACACAAGGAACTGGAGGTGTTGCTATTGGAAATCTAGCAGGAGCCGAAGGTCAAGGACTATTGGCAGTTGCTATTGGAGCTTTTGCAGGAAACGATGCTCAACGAGAATCTGCAGTTGCTATTGGAACTGATGCAGGACAAACAACACAAGGAACTGAAGGTGTTGCTATTGGATATCAAGCAGGACAAACAACACAAGGAACTGGAGGTGTTGCTATTGGAACTGAGGCAGGAAACGATGCTCAACGAGAATTTGCTGTCGCTATTGGAGATCGAGCAGGACAAAAAACACAGGGAATTGGATCTGTTGCTATTGGATATCAAGCAGGACAGACAGATCAACAAAAATGGGCAGTTGCTATTGGAATTCTTGCAGGAAACGTTGATCAAGGAGATTCGGCAGTTGCTATTGGAATTCTTGCAGGACGAACAGGTCAACAACAATCGGCAGTTGCTATTGGAAATTTTGCAGGAAGTACAGGTCAACTAGAATCGGCAGTTGCTATTGGAGTTGCTGCAGGAACCTTTGATCAACACGAATCGGCAGTTGCTATTGGAAATGGTGCAGGAAATAATGGTCAACAAGATTTTGCAGTTGCTATTGGAGCTAATGCAGGGGAGAGTAATCAACAAACATTGGCAGTTGCTATTGGAACTCAAGCAGGAAGAACGGGTCAACAACAATCGGCAGTTGCTATTGGAGATAACGCAGGAAGCACGGGTCAACAACAATCGGCAGTTGCTATTGGAAATAGTGCAGGACGAACAGATCAGGGAACATTGGCAGTTGCTATTGGAAATTTTGCAGGAAACACGGGTCAACAACAATCGGCAGTTGCTATCGGAACTCAAGCAGGACAAACAACACAAGCAACTGGAGGTGTTGCTATTGGATCTTTTGCAGGAAACACGGGTCAACAACAATCGGCAGTTGCTATTGGAAGTGGTGCAGGAAACGTTGGTCAAAAACAATCGGCAGTTGCTATTGGATATGATGCAGGACGAACAGAACAAAAAGATTCGGCAGTTGCTATTGGAAATCAAGCAGGAAATACGGGTCAAGGAATTAATTCGATTGCTATTGGAAATTTGGCAGGACAAACAACACAAGCAACTGGAGGTGTTGCTATTGGAAATAACGCAGGAACCTTTGATCAACACGAATCATCAGTTGCTATTGGAAATCAAGCAGGACAAATAACACAAGCAACTGGAGGTGTTGCTATTGGAAATCTAGCAGGACGGATAAATCAATTAGGTTCTGCAGTTGCTATTGGAGATAACGCAGGAAGTGTTGTTCAGGGAGAATCAGCAGTTGCTATTGGAGATAACGCAGGATTTACAGATCAGGGAACTGGATCTGTTGCTATTGGATCTCTTGCGGGACAGACAGATCAACACGATTCGGCAGTTGCTATTGGAGATCAAGCAGGATATACAGGTCAAGGCTCATCTGCAGTTGCTATTGGAGATCAAGCAGGAAATAATCGTCAAGGAGATTCGGCAGTTGCTATTGGATCTTTTGCAGGAAGCACGGGTCAACTAGCATCGGCAATTGCTATTGGAAATAATGCAGGACGAACAACACAGGGAATTGGATCTGTTGCTATTGGAAATAATGCAGGACGAACAGGTCAACAACAATCGGCAGTTGCTATTGGAGCTGGTGCAGGACGAACAACACAAGGAACTGGAGGTGTTGCTATTGGAAATCAAGCAGGACGAACAGAACAACAAGATTCGGCAGTTGCTATTGGAAATCAAGCAGGACAAACAAGACAAGGAACATCAGCAGTTGCTATTGGAAATTTTGCAGGAACCACGGGTCAAGGAGTATTTGCAGTTGCTATTGGAGATCACGCAGGACGAACAGGTCAACAACAATCGGCAGTTGCTATTGGAAATGGTGCAGGACGAACAGGTCAACAACAATCGGCAGTTGCTATTGGAAATGGTGCAGGAAATAATGGTCAACAACAATTGGCAGTTGCTATTGGAGCTGGTGCAGGACAAATAACACAAGGACTATTGGCAGTTGCTATTGGAGTTTCTGCAGGAAACGATGGTCAACAAGAATCGGCGGTCGCTATTGGAAATCAAGCAGGAAGCGATGATCAACAAGATTCGGCGGTCGCTATTGGAACTCAAGCAGGACAAACAACACAAGCAACTGGAGGTGTTGCTATTGGAACTAGTGCAGGACAAATAACACAAGGAGCTGTATCAGTTGCTATTGGAGCTTTTGCAGGACAAATAACACAAGGACCTGAAGGTGTTGCTATTGGAAATCAAGCAGGAAACGAAGGTCAACAAGAATCGGCAGTTGCTATTGGAAATCTAGCAGGACAAATAACACAAGGAACTGAAGGTGTTGCTATTGGAAATCTAGCAGGACAAACAACACAAGGAACTGGATCTGTTGCTATTGGAACTAGTGCAGGAAATAATGGTCAAAAACAATCGGCAGTTGCTATTGGAAATGAAGCAGGACGCACGGGTCAACAACAATCGGCAGTTGCTATTGGAAATAGTGCAGGAAGTACAGGTCAACAAGAATCGGCAGTTGCTATTGGAAATGGTGCAGGACAGACTGACCAACAAACATTGGCAGTTGCTATTGGAAGTAGTGCGGGAAACACGGGTCAACAAGGATCGGCAATTGCTATTGGAAATGGTGCAGGACAGAGTAATCAACAAGGATTGGCAGTTGCTATTGGAGTTGCTGCAGGAAACGAAGGTCAACAAGGATCGGCAGTTGCTATTGGAAATCTAGCAGGACAAACAACACAAGCAACTGGAGGTGTTGCTATTGGAAATAGTGCAGGAAATAATGGTCAACAACAATCGGCAGTTGCTATTGGAGCTTTTGCAGGACAAACAACACAAGCAACTGGAGGTGTTGCTATTGGAAATAGTGCAGGAAATAATGGTCAACAACAATCGGCAGTTGCTATTGGAAATAATGCAGGACGAAGAGGTCAACAACAATCGGCAGTTGCTATCGGAAATTTTGCAGGATTTACAGGTCAACAACAATCGGCAGTTGCTATTGGAAATGGTGCAGGAAGCACTGGTCAAGGAATTAATTCGATTGCTATAGGGACCAATTCGGGAAATACAAATCAACCAAATAATAGCATTGTTATAAACGCGTCGGGTGCTATACTTAACGGAGCCACCGGCAGCGCTTTCTATGTCAACCCCGTGAGGAATACATCAGTTGGTGCCCCATCCTTTGGATTGATATACAACACATTAACAAATGAAATTTATTACGATAGTGCCTTATCTGTTACTGGCCCTGGACCCACCGGTGCTACCGGTGCTACCGGATCCGCAGGTGCCGATGGTGCTACCGGAGCTACCGGAGCTACCGGATCCGCAGGATCCGCAGGATCCGCAGGTGCTACCGGAGCTACCGGTGCTACCGGAGCTACCGGTGCTACCGGTGCTACCGGATCCGCAGGTGCCGATGGTGCTACCGGAGCTACCGGAGCTACCGGATCCGCAGGATCCGCAGGATCCGCAGGTGCTACCGGAGCTACCGGAGCTACCGGAGCTACCGGTGCTACCGGATCCGCAGGTGCCGATGGTGCTACCGGAGCTACCGGATCCGCAGGATCCGCAGGATCCGCAGGTGCTACCGGAGCTACCGGAGCTACCGGATCCGCAGGATCCGCAGGATCCGCAGGTGCTACCGGAGCTACAGGAGCTACGGGTGCCACAGGACCTACTGGTTCATTTTCACCAACTGGAACCTATAATGGGGACTATATATATTGGAATACGAATACATGGGTTGTTGGATCACAGAATGTTACATTAGGAACTAATGCAGGGAATACGGGAGGAGGGACAAATAGGGTGGCCGTAGGAACTAATGCAGGACAGAGTAATCAGCAAGGATCGGCAGTTGCTATTGGAAATCTAGCAGGACAAATAACACAAGGAACTGGAGGTGTTGCTATTGGATATCAATCAGGACAGACCGATCAACAAGAAGGGGCCGTTGCTATTGGAGCTCACGCGGGAGAAACAACACAAAGAACTGGATCTGTTGCTATTGGAGCTTTTGCAGGACAGACTGGTCAACAAACATTGGCAGTTGCAATTGGACCTCAAGCAGGACAGACTGGTCAACAAACATTGGCAGTTGCAATTGGACCTCAAGCAGGACAGACTGGTCAACAAACATTGGCAGTTGCAATTGGACCTCAAGCAGGACAGACTGGTCAAGGAACATTTGCAGTTGCTATTGGAAATAGTGCAGGACAGACAACACAAGCAACTGGAGGTGTTGCTATTGGATCTTTTGCAGGAAACACGGGTCAACAAGAATCGGCAGTTGCTATTGGAACTAGTGCAGGAAACGATGGTCAACAAGCTTTTGCAGTTGCTATTGGAGCTTTTGCAGGAAACACGGGTCAGCAACAATCGGCAGTTGCTATTGGAACTAGTGCAGGACAGACAGGTCAAGCCGTATCGGCAGTTGCTATTGGAACTAGTGCAGGACAGACAGGTCAAGCCGTATCGGCAGTTGCTATTGGAAATGGTGCAGGACAAACAACACAAGGAACTGGAGGTGTTGCTATTGGAACTAATGCAGGAAATACGGGTCAACACGAATCGGCAGTTGCTATTGGAGTTGGTGCAGGACAGAGTAATCAACAAGAATTGGCAGTTGCTATTGGAAGTGGTGCAGGAGCCGAAGGTCAACAAGGATCGGCAGTTGCTATTGGAAATAACGCAGGACAGACTGGCCAACAAACATCGGCAGTTGCTATTGGAAATGGTGCAGGAAGCACTGGTCAACAAGAATCGGCAGTTGCTATTGGAAATGGTGCAGGACAAACAACACAAGGAACTGGAGGTGTTGCTATTGGAAATCAAGCAGGAGCCGAAGGTCAACAAGGATCGGCAGTTGCTATTGGAAATGCCGCAGGAAGTCTTGATCAAGGAGAATCAGCAGTTGCTATCGGAAATCTAGCAGGATATAATCTTCAACAAGAATCGGCAGTTGCTATTGGAAATTTTGCAGGACAAACAACACAAGGAACTGGAGGTGTTGCTATTGGAAATAATGCAGGACAAAGAACACAAGGAACTGGAGGTGTTGCTATTGGATATCAATCAGGACAGACCGATCAACAAGAAGGGGCGGTTGCTATTGGACGTTTTGCGGGACAGACTGGTCAACAAACATCGGCAGTTGCAATTGGACCTCAAGCAGGACAGACAGGCCAAGGAACATTTACAGTTGCAATTGGACCTCAAGCAGGACAGACAGGTCAAGGAACATTTGCAGTTGCTATTGGATATCAAGCAGGACAGACAGATCAACAACAATCGGCAGTTGCTATTGGATATGCTGCAGGAAATTTTGATCAAAAATCATCAGCTGTTGCTATTGGAAATCTAGCAGGACAAACAACACAAGGAAATGGAGGTGTTGCTATTGGATATTTTGCAGGACAAACAACACAAGCAACTGGAGGTGTTGCTATTGGAAATCAAGCAGGAAATCAAGGTCAACAAGAATCGGCAGTTGCTATTGGAAATCAAGCAGGAAATCAAGGTCAACAACGATCGGCAGTTGCTATTGGAAATTTTGCAGGAAGCACGGGTCAACAACAATCGGCAGTTGCTATTGGAAATAATGCAGGAAGTACAGGTCAAGCCGTATCGGCAGTTGCTGTTGGAAATTTTGCAGGAAGCACGGGTCAACAAGAATTTGCAGTTGCTATTGGAAGTGGTGCAGGGGAGAGTAATCAACACGAATCAGCAGTTGCTATTGGATTTCAAGCAGGACAAACAACACAAGGAACTGGAGGTGTTGCTATTGGAGATCAAGCAGGACAAACAACACAAGGAACTGGAGGTGTTGCTATTGGAAATCAAGCAGGAAATCAAGGTCAAGGAATTAATTCGATTGCAATAGGATATCGTGCGGGATATACAAATCAACAAGCAAATACGATAATTTTAAATGCATCAGGTACCGAATTGAACGGTGTAACCGGAAACGCATTCTTTGTAAAACCAGTTCGTCTTGTTGAAGTAGGAGAAATTGATTCTTTTAGACAAGTATATTATAATGTCAGTACTGGAGAGTTCGCATACTACATACCACCAGTACTATAAAATTTTAACAATAATTTATCTTACGTTACTAAGATAAATTGTACAAAAACTAACTTTAGAATAAATGAGTATCTATAATATTGGAACTTACTATTCCGGTGGATATTACAGCGCGTCACAGCCAGAAATGAGTTATTTAAATTATGATATTAACACCGCTGTTGGCTACAGAATTTTTCATATTACAAACACATGCGGGAAAGTTAATCAGTAATCAAACTCTCTTGCTTATGCGGGGCAATCTTCGGCATGGAAACGCGGAACTATTATGGAACCGAGGGTAATTAAGGTTTCTAATAAGTACTTTATTAGAAATTGTAAAATTATGCTTAGATTAACGAGACTTCTTATGTTACTTACGCTTGGGAGAACGCTTGGGAGAACGCTTGGGAGAACGCTTGGGAGAACGCTTGGGAGAACGCTTGGGAGAACGAGACTTACGCTTGGGAGAACGCTTGGGAGAACGAGACTTACGCTTGGGAGAACGGCGAGACTTGCGCTTGGGAGAACGGCGAGACTTACGCTTGGGAGAACGGCGAGACTTACGCTTGGGAGAACGGCGAGACTTGCGCTTGGGAGAACGGCGAGACTTACGCTTGGGAGAACGACGAGACCGTAACCGTTTATTATTGAAACTAAGTTCCATTCTTCTGCTTATTTGTTCATCCATCCGCAATGCCTTTTCCTTCATCTTTTGCCTTTCTACATGTTTTCTGTGCTCTATAAATTGTAACCAATCATTATAAAGTTCATTATGGGTGGCATTAGGAAACTGCATTTTTTCATTCATTAGAAAATACTCAAATTCATTGCGTTCTTCTTCTGGGTCTCCTCCCGTGTAAGGCCCCATTTGTTTCGACCCCGAAAGTATGCGTTTAAACATTTGACCCCAACTTTCAGGTTTGGGTTCACTATCGCGCAAGTATTGATCGCGTGAGGCCCGATCACGAGCATCAGCCATGATTCTCGAACGACGTTCAATCTCGTTACCCACGATTGCATTATGTTCTGCAATTTTTCTGTCTTGTTCTGCAATTTTTCTGTCTCGTTCTTGTTTTAGCAAGTGAGCCCGTGCACTCTCTTCAGATCGTTTTTCATACCTTCGAGATTGCAATGTTGGTATATTCATCTTCTGTCTAGGATGACTGTATCCGCCGTATCTGTCATCGTAGGGGCTTCGTTCGTCAAATCGTTTGATTATCTCAATTTCTTCTTGTGACATTTATTATTACAAAATAATTAATGTTATTAAAAAAAATAATATGAATGGTTTATTTAATTACGAATACCTTCTTCATTCCACAATTTCCAAATAGCAATATGAAAGAACTAGCTGTTTAACTTATCAGTTCGTATAAGTTCCTGTAGAAGTTATCTTTTATATTGTACTTATTATATTCTAATAGTTTCAAGTACTCTTTTGCTTTGGAAATAAACTCTGTATCAGTCTTCGGTATGATAGTGTAAAAGATCTGGAAATTATAAAGTAAATTATCTATCCACCATTGCGGTGCCATTTTCTTTTTTGTAAAGATCATATTATACATCTTTACTCCAACTTCTTTTTTTCCAACATTGTCACTTACAATAATCATATAGTAAGGTAAGTAGAAATCAAAATCAAGCATATCTGCAAATAACTTACCTGAAAGGGAGGTGTCATTTATATAACTATTCTCATACCAATCTTGTATCATAGTATAATACATATATGCAACATCGTTTTGTCCCTCGCAGCAGTAGTGCTGAACAAGTTTAAAAACTCCCTCTGCTCGTGTCTTGTCAAACTTCAGAGACTTTACAGCCCAGTACAATGCTTTTTCCGTTTCGTTTTGGGTTTTATATATATTATGTAAGCATATACAACTTCTATATTTCTCTTGTGTCCACCCGTTTAAATTTATTGTCTTTTTATACCATTCTATTGCGTTCTCATAATCTCCGGCATCTTTATAGCTATTTGCACAATAGAATGCATACCTATTTCTAAGATCATCACCCTCTGGCAACTCGTTAAACGCCTTCGTGAGCAAGACAGCATCCTTTTGGTATTTCAGAGGGTCTCTCGCCCTTTCTCCGTTAGTATTAGCTTGTATATAATAATTACCCTGTAAATAGGTAGTTCTATTATCCCCTTCTGTTAAGTGTATATACTCGTGTAACACACCTACATATTTCCATCTTTTTCGGTTATTAACAATACATACTCTCCAAAACCCCATACTATTACCAATCCCAAAACGAAAATGATATGAGTCGTAATCGTCGGTCGGAATAGTAATTTCTCCGTGTAGCTCGTCGTCAGCGTCAAAGACAAGAAGGAGATCTGTCTTGTCATACGCGTATTCCAATGCCTTTGTTCTGTTCCAAGCAAAGTCCCGCCACTCATCTTCGTGTAGCTCTCCATTTATCCCTTTCTTTTCAAAAAAAGTAGTTATAATCTCCTTTGTATTATCAGTCGATCCCGTGTCTGAAATCACCCAGTAATCAAAGTTTATTTTTTCGCATAGATTTGTGAGTGTCTTTTCTATAATACTAGATTCGTTTTTCACTATCATATTAAGTAGAATAGTCATTTTAGAAATAAACTTAAATATTTAAATATATATAACTAAATGGAAAAAACGAAGTTTAAATTACTCTATTTAGACGACTACGCAAACAGATTGTCTGAGCTTATTAACCTGTTTCCCGTAATAAAACATGAATTTCCGGATGTAACGTTATCTGTGTGTTGTGATGTTTTAAAAATTCCAAAGCCTGATCTAGAGTTGTTAGTTACGTCTAGGTATATATCATATGAACCAGATAAGTACAACGGTGTAAGCACAGCCGAAATATGCTTTTCAAACTCTATAAGAAATATATCACTTGCAAAAGACAGAGGATGCCTATGTATTACATCTACAGATATAGCAGATAGGGATTGCGTTGTTGCGCCTACTATAAAGCTCCTCCTCAACTCATTGCGAATTTTTTTCAACTCAGACTTATACGATGGAAAAATAAAAAAAATAAAAGTAAGAGTATATCCAAGTTGGCAGAGCTCAGAACATGTAGTAGATTTTTTCAAAAGAATGGATAACAATGGTACTATAGAACTCGTTTCGTCTGGGTATTGTGATTATAACGTTGTATTAAATTCCCCCCAAGAATATGTACCAAAAAATGAAAAAACAATAGTATTTTTGATGGAACCGATAGATACTCCAACAAGTACAAAATTTTTAGAATGGACAAACCCATATGGAGTTAAATATTTTACAAATCATAATACAGAGTGGCATCTTAGTTGGAGTTATTCTAAGTTAATGTCTGCCCATATCGAAAAGACGAAAATATTATCTACTGTTATTTCGGATATGGAGTTATTAGAAGGACACAGACTACGTAAAGCATTTGTAAAGTATTTAGACAAGAATATGAAGTTTGATATATACGGAAGAGATAAAAATTATGATAACCATATAAGAGAGCTTCCTCAGTATGAAAAAGATGATGCAATTTTTCCATATAAGTACACTATGAATTTTGAAAATACAAGTAGGATAGGATATTTTACCGAGAAAATAGTCGATGCTATTCTAGGGGAGTGTCTATGCTTTTATTGGGGATGTCCGAACATTTCTCAGTATATAGATAGCGAATCTTATATATTACTTGATATCACAGACCACGAATCGTCTCTTAAAAAGATAAAAGAATGCATAGAGCAGAATGAATGGGAAAAAAGAATACATGCAATTAAAAGGGAAAAACAACGTATTCTCAATCATCTTCAGATGTTCCCAAAACTAAAGAGAATCATATCAAATACACTTGCCCCGCATATACCAACATATCTTATTAATTTGAAACGACAACCAGAAAAATTAGAAAGTTGTATAAAAAAGATACAGGATGCGGGTATAGAAATGTATGAAAGGTTCGAAGCAGTTGACGGTTATGATCTAGAATGGAATGAAGAAGTGGAAGAATGGTTTCAACTGAAAGATAATAATCATCCCTACATACAATACGAAAACAATATAGGCGTTTTTGGATGTGCTCTTTCTCATATTAGATTATGGGAAAAATTTGAGAAAGACACTATATCGGATATTTGGATGGTATTAGAAGATGATGTTGTATTTAACCACAACTTTGCATCTGAGTGGTCCGATATATACAAGACAATAAGAGATGATGATTGGGACATATGTTATCTAGGATTCTTATTTTTTGAAGAGGCAATAAAAGACACAGATATAAAAATAAACGATAAGGTATATCAACTTGTAAAATCCAAAAAGAGGTTCAACGTTGGGGGTACACACTGTTATGTGATTAGAAGGTCGGGATTAAATAAGATTCTTAATATCGCAAGAAACGAAAAAATATCCACACCTATAGATCAATTCCTAATAGACAATTATGACATTATAAATGCATATCTTGTATATCCGATGCTAACAGATCAAGACAGAAAAATACCCAGCAGTATACAAGGAACTCAAAAAACATTAAAAGGTATTGAAAAAGGGATAGAAAAAATTAAGTTATAATAAATGGATTGTACAAACTCATTTGTATCGGATGGTAAGTTTTATTATCATTCCGCGTGGGGACAAAAATGCTATAACACTCCTATAGAGGCGTGTCAGAACCCACAGAGATATGTTGATATTACAAACGGAAATGCAGAACTTGGATACTGTAACAGTATTCAAGTAACTGAAAGTGTGGAAGACGACGGCCCGGTTATGATTTATTTCGAAGGTTTCGAGATGAAGAAAAGCATCGTTATACCTATGATTATAGTTGTGCTTTTAGTTTTGATAATTATGGGAATTATTATTTACTTAAAATAATATATTTACTTTCAAAAATGAACGCAGATTTAATTGAAGCTCTTCCCACAGAGAAAGTAAATCATACAGAACAACAGGTCAAGATTGCTAACATGTTGTTTCAGGAGAACAAGTCACTTCTCAGTACTATATCATCTGAATTAAAAGATGGTATAATTATATGCATATTATTTGTGATTTTTTCTTCTCCTCAAGTAAACGATATAATTACTAAAAATATTCCAAGCTCTAATAACGCTCTTGTATTATATGGAATTAAATGTGTGGGGATAATTATACTGTTCTATATGCTTAAGAATTTTCACTTATCTAGGAAGTAGTACAACGAGATTCGCATAATTGGAAATTTATGTGGGTATTAGCATTTATACTTTTTTTTGATTTTAATCAAATTAAAATCAAATTATTTATATTTTTTTACTGTATTTTTGGACGCTATATTACACAGTATTCTAGACTTGTCTATACCGATAACATTGTGATACAGATCCTCTATAGTATTGCGCAGATCCTCATCTACACGCGCAAGAAGGTATGCGATCATATCGTAGTAGTCCAGAAAAGAGGAGTCTACTTCCTCGTTATTCTCGAGTATATTCTCTACTACTTCCTTGTTGTTAAACGTCTCGTCGTTTATTGAGATAGAAAGTACACTCGGAACCGAAATATTTGGAAATTCAGAACTCAGTAACAAGTCCCTTTTCTTATGTATTAATCTTTTAGAGATCGTGCACTCGTAAAACGAATCTTCTAGACGCTGGAAGTAATACAGAATCTTTAGTCTATCGCCTCCAAAATCTGGAATGATATAAGACACCTTGTAGGCATCGTACTTTAATTTATCATAAGAGAAAAACAACCTAGGACTCCCGATGTTCAAAACGAAGTCACTCCTTGGCTTGTACTCAAGTTTTGAAATAGCGTCTGCAAATTGTAACGGAGAATATTCTATATCTCCTTTATTTCGGCTTATCATGTTCGAAAACGAACAGTCACGTGCTACATTTTTTGCATCATATACGCTGTTTACGTCTGGTCTAAAAAATCTCACAAGATCTTTCAACATGTGTTCATCTCTTCCAGAAACATGTCGTTTGAATATCACATTTACAGACGAAAGAGTGATTGACATTATATCCTGAATTGAGCTAAAGGTGAACATGTTGATCACACCATAATGCAAACCGTTGAACACCACATGCGATTTCCCATAGTCGATAATGACCGGAATGATTCTAGTAGTAACTTCAACTGTTTTGCCGGGCTCAACAACATAGTCAAAAATATAGTCCCTGTCTCTCGTTTCCAAAATCACATTCCAAGGAAAGAGATCGTAATGTACAAATCCGTATTCCATTTGAGCAACTTGTAGAGCTAGAGCGAGTTGTATAAGAATCAGCTTGAAATCTGGAATGTTGAAAGACTCGCTAGAAAGCCAATCGAACATGCTAACTCCATTTATTTTTTCTGACACTAGATCGTCGGCCAACGTAGTCCCAAATGTAAAGTTAAAGTTTGGAACCTTCTTGAGAAGGTGATTTATAACGTTTACTCCGATATAGGCCTCGTGTATATTCTCTTCCAACTTATGTTTGTCACTCGTAGTTTTAACCGTAAAGTCAAAATCTCCGTATTTGTAATGTCCAACACACGACAGCTTGTTTCTGCAAATCACGGATACAAGGTTGAGATGTCTTTTGAAATCTACTTTAGACAGAGCATAAAACTTGTTAAAAAATCTCGGGTAATTTGCTCCGATATCTGGCACCCTTACACCATACGAAGGTCCATCTCTAAGAGTGGTTTGATTTTTACTCAACCACTCTTTCTGTTCATTGTATTGTATAAGAGATGGACTTGTAGTGTACTTGTAGTTGCCTCCGATTATTTTCAATTCATCTAGAGTGGTTTTCAGATGATCCAAAATACAATCTTTACACAAGTTCTCGACATAATAAGATCTGCAATTTTCCGCCATCTTTTTACACTCGGAATCATGTGTTTTACACCACTTGATCTTTTCGATCAAATCTGACAAATCACCCTTTACAGGAACATAGTGTACATATGGTTTAATGTCATCTGAAAACCACATCTTGTACTCAGACTCGACAAGCAGTATACAACATCCCATGTTCATTTCCAAAGACAAACGAAAAGCGCTAACATGTCCGTCTATGTTTATAACGTACTTATACTTTGCCTGCTCTTCTGGAGACAATTTGTCGATCATCTTAAAAGGAAAAGTGGTATGATCTATCGTTTGTAGGAATTGAGATCCCTGTACTTTTCTTGGCCTGACTTTCCACTGTGTTATGCCAGCGTCAAGAAACGGAAGACCATCCTCATCTTTTTCGTTTAGACTTGATAAAAAGGCGACCTTTAATCTGGGATTAGTTTCGATTGTTACTCCTGCACCTGTAGAAGAGCCTCGGAATACGGCAATTGATTTTCTCTCTTCCCAGAAAGTGGAAAAGTCGTAGTCCCACTTATCACTTGTTTTTGGGAAGGATACACCTTCGAAACTCCTCACTCTAGACCAGTCTTCTGTTGTCGGTATAGCAACATCTGCAAACTTTTCACCTGTAACAGACGACAATATCGGAATATATCTGTCGTACTTATGAGACACAAGAGGTTTAGCATCATCGTCCCACATATGGTTGTATGGCTCTGTCCCATCTGTTTTTAGAAGAGGAAAATCCCGTCTGTTAATAAACAGTTCGATATCTGGGACTTTCCTATTCTTGCACAATTCAGAAATCATATCATACACATGATGTGTGCCGGTATCTCCTTCCGATAGCGGGAACTCATATCTCACAAGGCAGTTGTTTGCGTACCAACCAGATGTATTAGTATTGACGTATTTCCCATTGAAGTGTCTCCCTTCAAGATAGGAAACATGTCTGAGAAAATTTATAATGTTATTACCCCTTACCTTTATCCTATCTCCCCACTCGTTTATAAACTTTGCCTTGCTGAATGGCAGGAAGGTTATAAGCTGGTTGTCTTTGATTCGGATGTATATCGCTTTTTTGAACTTGTGAAAGAGATATCTGAATGTATTTGTGACATCTTCGCCAGACAAGTTGTGGTATCCTATCCAATACTTGTCCACATCAACGACACCTTCGAGGGGGTTAGAATCGGAGTAGTCCCTTCCATTTTTGAATTGCTCTTCGTCTCCGGCTGTAAAGTACGTCTGTGTGAAGTTCCTGTATCTAGGATTTGTATTCACTTTGACGTTTCTTTCCATGATGCTATATTCAGACAAAGAAAACTTTAATTTTCAATTTTAAATTGAAAATTATTTAGAGTTTAATCTTTTCTTCGAATGCAAATCCTATAGATCGGAATGGTTTGTATAATCCTTTGTTTTCATATTCTACATTTGAAAACGACTCTCGGAACTTTTCTATTGTCAATATGCCTCCGTATTCTTCTAACAATCTCCAGTGTGGAGCGGGTATTACTTTAGAGATCTTCATTACATCAAACATAAACCTAGTGAAAAGGTACTCGGAATCTGCATATATTGGATTTTTCTTGTTATCGAGTATAAATGCCCACATACAATTCCAGCTACAAAATATCCCGTCTGTCTCATAATAATCATTCGTATCTTTTCTGACCTCGATACTTCTATCTATTTTTTGATCTGGAAAAATACTTTCCTTTACCGTAAATTTGTCTTTTGTAATCTCGGAAAAATATGTTCTAGATACAACATTCGAGACATATTTTATAGGACATCCAAGAGGCGTGGTAGTAAATGTATGTCTGTCCCAAAAGCAACAATACTTCTTACCCGAATTAAAATCAATACTTGAAATGAGACAGTGGTGCATTTTTCGAGTCTCGTCTACAAAGGTAAGAGAACCCAAAATCTCCTCTATTCCTGTAACATTTGAAGAATTGAATTCGATACCATATTTTGTATATGTTTCCTTTAAAGATAAAGGAAGGCGAATACTGAATATATATTTCTTTGTAGTCTTTCGCTTGCTCATTTCGATATTCTGCTAAATAAAATTAATCATTTTTATTGTATAATAAAATGGATATAGACAATATATGCAAACAAACTAGCATGACAACTATTTTTGTTGTACTGTTTGTTATTCTTAGTTTATGTTTTGTTGTTAGTACAAAAATAGGCATATGCGTTTCCATCGTGTTCTTGGTATTATTTTCAATGATATTATACTCAAGACGTGATATAAAGGAAGGATATGAACCTGTAAAAACGAGGATGAAAGGCTCAAATCGTTATGGAGGAGGCTACCAACAGACAGAAGATGATATGAATAATGAAGGTGGGTCTTATTATGTTCGCAGAGAGACATACCCCGAAGGAACCGCGCCTATACCACAGCCCGGGATACTTTCCGAAAAGTTTAAAAAGAATCCTGGTTCTTATATTATAGATCCCGAAGTAAAAACTGTAAAGACTAGCTATATTACTACAAAGGGACTTGACATATCAGGAAGTAGATATTCAAATACAACATGTCCAAAGCCTGTTTCGATTGGGTGTTCCAAGTTTCTCAATGATCCTACTACAATCTCTGACCAAGTAGTAGGAAAAGACCTTTGTTCTAAAAATCATATGTTACAAGGAGGGGCTAATCCAAAGACTCTTATACCTCCTATGATAGCTAGACCGTGTTATAGTATTGACTGGAGAGATACGACAATGGTTATACCTAATATAATAAACGGCTCGAATAACGAGAACTTATACAAATCTGGTTATATTTCTTCTGTAGATCTAGAAACACCAGAAAAATCGGAAGAAGTAGTAGAACATTATTCGTTTACAGAGCACGAGCCAAAGCATGTAGAGTACGCCGAAAAATCTTGGTCTAACCAGATTGATATGGCAAATGGATATGGAAAAATGGAATCCGGATTTCCCCGAAATTTACCACAAGGTAATTGTGGAAAAGATAAGGCATTTGACGAATACAACAGAAGAATATTTACACAAACCGTGCAACCTGGTGTATTCTATAAAAATGATATAATAGAACCAATCAACTCTAACATCGGTATCTCTTTTCAACAAGAGTTTTTGCCTCGAACATTTAAGGATGTTGATAATGGTATGCTAATTGAAGATCACGATCCGAATGACGCTCCGAATCCTCCTCGTATAATGAAGATGCAGGAGCCCGACATTTATAATACATATGATCCCAGATTTAACGGGTACGGCACATCTTACAGAAATTATCTAGACCCAGTTACTGGAAAAGCCAAATATCCATACGACGATATCAATGCTGTAAAGATGCCTAACTACATTGTAAGGAGCAAGATAGATACTCACAACTTTGGAGATATGTACGGTGCAATGCAAAATACAGGGCTAAGTTTAAATGAAATCAGGAAAATGGCCGAAAAGTCATTTATAGACGATACTACAGCTTTTAGAGATGACATTACATCTAAACTTATGAGAAAGACAAATTCTGAGATGTGGCAACGTCGTGTTGCTCCTATCTCGAAGGCTCGCAGAATGCTTGGAGGTCGTTAATATGACAATCCAACAGATACTATAATAATTCCAGATACCATCATATACGCTATCATACATTGTAATGATATGATAGCCTTTTCCGTATCAGTTTTTGGTATTAACGGGTCTCCTCCTATAGTTTGAATAGATATCGATTTGTACAAAGAAGACATGAAACCTATTTTAAACAATTTCCAATATAATACCGCAAAAAAGAACGACATAAAAACTGTAACAAAGAACAAGTTTCCCAACTTTAGAGAAAAAGGGATTTTCATTTATTTAAATGGAGTATAAATAAATAAAATGTCAAAAAAGAAACCTGAGATAAAATACGAGCTGGTAGGTCAATTGGGAGAAAAAGGAAAGGAAGGCAGAACGCTATCTGTGCGGGATATTTTTGGATGTGAATACGCAATGAAGACATTTAGACGCAACAAACCACCTGAAAAGTTAATGGAGGAAATAACGCTTCAGCGCAAGTGTTCAGATGCAGGTATATCTCCAAAAATTATAGACTACTCATTAGACGAGAAATATGTCGTTATGGAGCAAATGGAATGTCACCTTCTAGATAGCATGAAAGATATGGGGGGATTACTATCTGAAGGACATCAAAAACAGCTTATCGAAATATTCAAAAAACTAGACAAGATCAAGGTTTTCCAAGGCGATGCAAATATTTTAAATTATATGCTGAGAAATGGGAAGATTTATATAATAGATTTTGGATTTTCAAAACATATAGATGAGAAGCTTATGAAAAAACTAGAATCAAGAGTACCCAACTATGAGATTATGTTGTTAGGATTTATACTAAAACTAAAAGAAATGAATTGCCCTACTCAATCATATAGTATATTAAAAACACATCTCACAGAACAGAAACGAACTCAATTCAACATCTAATTTCTTTTAACTAAAAGAAATTAATTAGCACTTAGAATCTTCCGCATATACTCGTAGTGTATTTTTGAGACGGCCAGATAGTGCAAGAGACAGTTCCCTTTTTTGTCTTTCCAAGTGTACTCGGGGTGCAACGCGATAAAACGGTAGACGGGGCGTATCTGTTCCGGGGAACCAAATTTCAGAAGTTCCAGTACGCGTTCTTCAAAGACGTGGTGTTTTTCCGCATCTGCGTACTTCACAAGTACAGTGTGCAAGTCTTCAACAAAAGATGCACAGGCGAGATTGACACATTGATAGAGAGTATTGCATATTTCTTTGCTGTTTGGAGACATACTCAAAAGCATCTCGAGTGATTTGACTAGATCCATATGAGAGAATTGGTTGAAGTAAATGTGTGCTTTTGCGACTTTAATCTCGGTTGTGAAGTTCAACAACAATTTGTACATAGTGGTGTCTCCCTTTATGAGTGTTTGGATTGCGATGATTGGAAAGTCGAGAAAGGGGTAGAGACGGCAAAGAATCTCGAGACATACGATGCTCCCTTTCTCTATGCAGAGAAAAACCGCATTTTTGATATCCCGACAGCGGTCTGCCATATCATGGTCCACCGTTGTATAGTAGTCGTCCTCAAGTATTTCGATTTTTGAGTCGTCCACGTCTGCGTAGTTTTTCGGAAGGAATTGCAGAAGTCCGGTAGAGTCGTCCTTTTCAATGAAAGCGTCCAAGTTTGTTGTCATCTTGGGTTGAATCTTGGATTGAAGGTTGAAAATTAAGTAAATAAATCATTTTTATTTACTTAAGAAGAGCGTAGATCAGCGAAAATGCAAGAGCACCTGCAAGTATACTTACACCTGTTATATACAGTATAAATTTATAATCATTCGAATCTTTTCGCACAATCAACCGCGTTTGTTCATTCATTTTTCATATGATACTAATACTTTAAAAGTCAATTTTAGAACGATATTATCGTGTTATATACTTCTATAGCAGTACCCAGCTCTCCGAAATCTGAATACATACGTGTTTGAGTTTTTCCTACAAGCAAACTAACTATAATATTTTTGAAATTGGAGCACGTGTATTTGTACATATCATCTCCCTTCTCAAATACGCGAATCTGAAGGGAAGTACCTTGCGGAGTATATGTATGAAGGGGGACGTCATAATTGTCTTCTATTGTTCGCGTTTGTAATACCTTCCATTTGATATCAGACATTCGCATAACCTGTTCTCCCGTATCGTCTGATATTAAAAATATATATTTCTTATCCTTTGAAAGAAACGACTTTATCTTGCAGCAATACATAGCATGTCCGCTTGCTATGTTCTTTATCTTCTTACATAGAGGGTTATTAAAGTAATGTGTTACGAAATTGTAAACTTCTATTGTATCCAAATCAACACCGTCACCTCCTATAAATTCTGCATATTCCGACATTTTATGTATCTAGTAAGTTGTTTAAAACGATAATATTTTTTTTATAAAATGTTATCCGAGCATGTTAGAGATTAGAAAACACGGATGCGACAAAGATGTTTGTAATAGAGATAGAAACCATAAATACTGTAGAATGGGGAAACTGCTACAGAAGGTACGAAATGAGTTTAATTTCTTTTAATTAAAAGAAATTAGTTTACTTTCTGGAACGTCTCACCTTGCGAGAACGTGACTTGCGAGAACGTCTCGCCTTAGGTGACTTGCGAGAACGTCTCGCCTTAGGTGACTTGCGAGAACGTCTCGCCTTAGGTGACTTACGAGAACTTCTAGCCTTAGGTGACTTGCGAGAACGTCTAGCCTTAGGTGACTTACGAGAACGTGACTTGCGAGAACGTCTCGCCTTAGGTGACTTACGAGAACGTCTCGCCTTAGGTGACTTACGAGAACGTGACTTGCGAGAACGTCTCGCCTTAGGTGACTTGCGAGAACGTCTAGCCTTAGGTGACTTACGAGAACGTCTAGCCTTAGGTGACTTACGAGAACGTCTCACTACGGGAGACTTACGAGAACGTGACTTACTGTAATCAACTGTAGTACCATATGGGGATGTAATTATAGGATGATAAACAGGAGATTTTTCTGGCTTTATAGGTGATGTGGGGACCCCGTTTAGACTCATTATAATATCAGGTAGTTCTTTAAAAAACCCTATGTTAGTTAACATTTCCTTAATCTCTTTATCTTTCTCTATACTATTTAACAGGACTGTATACTCGATATCCCGACCTGTCCTGATTCCCCACAATTCATCCGCTACTGCCATTTCTATTAATTCTGCTGTTACATATTCGAGTATAGTGGAAAGAATAATCATAGTCTTTTCATCTGCAGAAATACCCAAATCAGCCTTGAGATGATTAAATGTTTCTTCATTACCAAAAGCAATACTATATTTAGAATTTATTTTTGCCTTTTTAATTTGTTCGTATACGTGGTCTCTAAAAGTTATCATATGTGCAGGAAGATTCTTGGGCATAATACGGTCCAAATTATAGTAAATGTCTTTCTCCTGAATATTCTTGAAATCCTTACAAAGAGCCTTTGCAAGCATATGAATTATAATATCTATAAGTTCAAATGTTTTTTCAGAAAACTTGAAATCAAGTACAGTTTTTATATCTAAACCCATTCCTGATGAATTGATAGACGGATGCATACCCTCAAAATACATTTTTTTCACGTGTTGTATTTGTTTCAAAAAGTCTTTCATTTATCTTAATAAAAAATTAATATTTTTATTAATATAATCGTTATATTGTTTCAGAATTAGTTTTCTGCCTATCTTGTGATTCGGATTGCATACTACATTCTGACTACGAAATGATGTAAAAGACTATACCATTATCAATATACATTTTAACCGTAAGAGATTCCACACATATCATCAGTTTAAATCGATAGAGAATTTTCCAAACTTAGAATATGTATCATTTCAACCGAACACATAACTTTTAATTTTCGTATAAATTCCGTCTTCTTCTACTACTTTTTTGCTTTGTTCTTCTCTCTTTTTGATATCTGATTCGAAATGTCTTATAATTTCCTCTAATATCCGTATTCTATCTTTTGCATTTTCCAAATAAGTTTCTGTAAGACGTATCTGACTATTCAATTGTATAACCTCTTGCCGCCACAAATCGTTGGATAATTGCAAAGAGACTATAACATCTTCCATTTATTTAACGAGCTTAATTAAAATAATCAAAAATATTAAAACGAAAATCGTTATTAAGATCATAAGCAATGTCTTATTCGAGTCGGACATGTAATTCTCCTTTGTATTACCCTCGATGATAATAGGTTCGTCGAGTTCGGGACAATTTTTACACTCTCCATACGGACAGTGTTTACACCATCCTGCATTTCTACAAATCTTACAGTCTCCGTATGGGCAGTTTCTACACCTACCTCTAAGAGGACAATTTCTACAGTCTCCGTACGGGCAGTTTCTACATTTTCCAAGTCTCTCACCATAAGGCCCTATACCATATATATGTCCATGTCGAGGTTCAATTATGCGCACATCTCCTCCATACTTTTCTTTTTCAACAACCATTTATTATATATCAACTTGTTTAAAAATTAAACAAGTTATTTATTTCTTAGGAATAAGTTCGATCTTGACACTCATTGCGTTGAGCTCTTGGAACAGAAGCTTTGCAGCGTATGGTATGTTGATACTACAAAGCTTATCATCTTTACATGTCTTACACTCCGTCTGCGAAGTAGAAATCAGACCGCATATAGAACACACGATCACGCTGTAAGGATCCGACATCTCAAACAATCTTTCTTTCATAAAGCGGCTAAGTCCGAGACTGATAACTGCATCTCGCTCCATCTCTCCGAAACGCAACCCACCATCTCGACTGCGACCTTCGAGTGGTTGCTTTGTAAGGCTTGTTACTTGACCCTTTGCACGCGAGTGCATCTTATCGGATACAAGATGCTTCAATCTCTGGTAATATGTTGGTCCCATAAACACTTGAGCATCCAGCTTCTTTCCTGTATATGGATCGTAGAGAGTTTCACACCCATGTCTCTCGTAACCAACACCCTGTAGCTGATCGCATATTGTTTCAAGCACATTTGTGCTGGATCTGGAAAACGGAGTTGCATTCCCAAACTTGCCCTTCACAGAACCATATTTTCCAAGGATACATTCCATAAGCTGATTGATAGTCATACGAGAAGGGATACAGTGCGGGTTTATAATCAAGTCGGGAGTTATACCATCCTTCGTAAAAGGAATGTCCTCTTGACTAAAGATCATACCGCATGTACCCTTTTGGGCGGATCGACTAGCAAACTTGTCTCCGACCTCTGGTATACGAATAACACGCATCACAATCTTGATCAGCTTGTGACCCTCTGGGGTACTTGTAACGATGATGTTGTGTACAATACCCTCATCTCCGGTCTTTATAGCAACTGAGATATCGCGACGCTCTTCCGTCTTATCTTTGTTGTTCTTTATAAACACCTTGCCAATGATAACATCATCCTTCTTAAGATGATATCCTCTCTTTGCAATCCCGGCCTCTGGCCCCGATGTTTGAAGATAAGAATAGTTGAGATCGCCCTTGCGTATATCAAGAGGGGGGACTTCGATAGACTGATATCCCTTGTTGTCGTTTCTCACATCCTGATCTGAGATGGTAAAGTAGGTAGTAACTCGGAACAAGCCACGATCCACAGATGCTTTGTTTAGGATAATAGAGTCCTCTTGGTTGAACCCCTCCTTGGTGAGAATTGCAACTATAGGAAGCTGCCCAGATGGCATGTCATTGAACCCAAGCATTTCGGCCGCGTTCGTGCTAACAATTGGGCGTTGTGGATAATCCAAAACATGAACCGTTGTATCAGCACGATGATTGTATGACAGCATTGGAATTCCAAGAGCCTGCTTTGCCATAGAAGACTGGTAGCAATTACGAGGAGACTGCGAATGATCCGGAAAAGGAATGATACTAGCGCAAACACCCAGAATCGCATAGGGGTCTATCTCGCAGAAGTCATAATTATCTTCTGTATCTTCTAGAGTTTCGTAAGAGGTAGCAACAACAGAGTTTTCAATCTCGCTGCTATCAATATACCGAATGTAACCTTCTTCCATGTGCTTTTCCCAGTTGGTAATTGGTCCTTCGTATATTTTTCCGTCTTTAACAACAAACAAAGGGCGAAGTACACGCCCTTCATCGCAAAGGATCCGAACTTCGTTGTCGACGGTATCATACACGGCGGATACATCACTCGCAATAAGCTTATTGAGACGATGTGTGTAGATCTCCTGAATAAGCTCGTCTGGATTCTCAGTGTTTGTAATAATCACACCGTTCAAAAGAACGAAAATACCGCTTTCGGATATATTCTCACACTTGAGAATTACGTCTTTTGTAAGTACGGTAGAAACACGTTGGCTTATTTTTACGAGCAGTGAAAGGTTCGAAACAATACCGCATTGGCCTCCTTCGGGAGTCTCCGCAGGGCAAATAAAACCAATCTGAGACTCGTGTATCTGACGAATCTTCTCGTTCTTGCTATCCTTTCCGGTTGTAATAATACATCGGCGAAGGTGAGACATTGTAGATGCAAATGTCATCCTATCAAGAACTTGCGAAACACCTTGTTTCATATACGTCTTCTTTTTCACACTCCAGTTTCCAGTAGAAAAACATCTACGAATGTTTTCTGTAAACTTGGAGGAGTACTTGTTGATGTGATACACAATCTCGGGCGACTTCGGAAGAAGAAGAGACAAGCTTTTCACAAGGTTGCTAAACATCGATCTGAAAAGTTCTCCGATAAGAGCACCAGAAGTCTCAAAACGTTTGTTTGCAATATTATCGCGATCGTCATCTCGTCTGACACCGATCATGGTAGAGATGAGCTTATGAAGCATGTAGCCCAAAAACGAAGCCTTGTCTGCAAGAGTTGCAGTTATCCCAAGGTGTGGGAACAGCTCCATTTCCACGATCTGCTTTGCATATGCTGTTTGCTTATCCTTTTGGATGGCGTACATAGGATATTTTCCGATATACGCGATAGCTTCTTCTCGCGTCTTGATGTGAGCAGAGTCATACAGTATGTACTTGATATACTTTTTCCCGTTTTCAAACGTCATGTTGATAATCTTTTCGATATCGGAATTCTCAATGACACCGAGAGCTTTCAGAACAATTCCTGCTGGAATTTCTTCCTTGATGTTTGGAAGAGAAAAGTAAATTCCTTTGCCCGAAAGAGAGATCATCGCACGAACTACCACAGAGTATCCGCTCTCTTCTGCAATAGAACGAATCTCGGCAACGTACTTGTACTTTGTGCTTGTAGTCATTGTCTGTTCAATCACCTGTACAAAGTTGTAGTTGGGGCGCTGTTGGAATATAATCACACGCTCCTTTCCGTTTACAACAAAGTATCCACCCTGATCAAAAGTACATTCCTTTGCTTCGATCTTGTTTCTTTCGTTTTTGTTATAGAGGTTGCAGATGACCGAGTTGAGCATGGTTGGAATATAGCCGACTATCACACGCTGAGCAAGCTTGGTGTCTACAAGCCGTTCGTTGTCGTACATCTGGGATGTAACATCGAGACACACCGCCGACTCATAGGTCAGGTCGCGCAAACGCGCTTCGTTTGGAAGTAATGGGCGAAGAGAGCGGTCGTCGCATGCGATTTTCGGAGTATCGACGTATACTTGCCCAAAAGTGTACACATACTTTACTCCTTTCTGATGAGGGACGACTATTTCCGGAGTCTCGTTTACGATGCGCTGAAGTCCAGTAGTAATCAGATTGTTGTAAGAATCAATCTGCATATGAGCAGTTCCATGTGTTGCAAAGTAGTCTACGAAAAGACGATGCGTATGTGTATGCACCATGTCAAGTTCGCTGCACTTCTTGCAATGAGTTGGAGTTTCTGCTTTTTTGCTTCCGAATTTGGCAGCCGAGGATTTGCATACTTTGCAAGTGGTTGAGTCCATTTTGAATTAAAATATGTAATAATTGGCTGATTAAATCATTTTTAAAATAAAAAAATCCTATAATAAAATGAGCAACAATTATATTTCTCCATACTACGATACTAACAGGTCGATGATGATGCAACCGACACATCGTACCGTAGCCCAAGATATGTATACCACACTTTCAACATCTACAACTGCCCCAGACTCGCCTATGGTAGTACTTAATCCCTATGATAGAACCTATAAGTGGTTCCATAATGGATTTAACCAATATAAGCTTCATCCTAATCAATCTATTGCACGTGGTTATCATACTATCAACACTGCTTATGGAGAGGCCCCTATTCAAACTCAAATTCAGCGTTCTTGTAGTGGTAATTTACAATGAGATAGCCTGATTTAAACAAGTTTCTAATTTGAATATTCAAATTAGAAAATGTCAATTACACTTGTTTAATTCATTTTTAAAATAAAAAATCCTATAATAAAATGAGCAACAATTATATTTCTCCATACTACGATACTAACAGGTCGATGATGATGCAACCGACACATCGTACCGTAGCCCAAGATATGTATACTACATTGTCGACATCTACAACTGCCCCAGACTCGCCTATGGCAGTACTTAGCCCGTATGATAGAACATATAAGTGGTTCCATAATGCATTTAACCAATATAAGCTTCATCCTAATCAATCTACCGCACGCGGTTATCATACTATCAACACTGCTTATGGCGAAGCCCCAATTCATACACAGACTATACGGACATGTTCCGGTTACAATGAATCTCGGGCAATGATAGATGATAAGAGACGAGAACTAAACAATCTTGAAGTTGAACGAGAATTAGTATTGAAGCATTTGGAGAAAAGCAACGTGAATCCAAGAGTGGTAGAAGAGGTGCGACAGGATTTTCATAGACGTGATATGGAAAGACAAAATCGTCCATTGGTAACCGAAGTGGACCGACAACTAGTCTTACAAGATTTGAAAAAACGCAACGTGAATCCAAGAGTAGTAGAAGAGGTTAGACTAAATGTTCATAGACGTCATATGGAAAGACGCTAAATTAAAAATGATTTCTAATTTATTATCTGAATTAGAAAAATGCCGATTATACTTGAACAGTATTCTGAAAAAGCAATAGTTCTTTTCGGAGATACGGAAAAGGTAAAGGATCGTATCAAAACTCTTGGAGGAAAATATAATTCAAATCTCAAGGGTCGTCCGGGATGGGTTTTTACAAATAGTTCTCGACCCAGATTAGAGGCTTTCTTGAAGACACTTGAAGATGGGGGAGATACAGAAGAGATAAGGGTAGAACCAACCAGAGTTTACTCAAGTGTGGAACCAAATGTAGATGTACTCCTAAAGCGTGTCGAACAGCTTGAACTCAGGATACAAAAACTTGAAGGAGGGGTAAATCCTAAACCCGGCTTAGAACCCATTATCGAATTTGAAGAGGCTGATGAAGTACTTCCCAAAAGACTCCTAAAGCGTAAATAAAAATTTAATTTTTATTTACAAAATAGTGTATAAATGAGTGGTAATTTTAGAGATTTTTTGAAATACCTTAAAGAAAGCGGAAAATCTGAATCGCTAAAAGGAGGTGATTTTTTAAGGAAAGCTGCCGCACTTTGGAAAGGAAAAGAGTATTCTCCTGCAAAAAAATGTAGAGTAAAAGAAGATTGTGAAATATGGGAAAAATGTGGAGTAAGAGGAGGATGTGTCAGAGATATATCATATAAAAAACCTAAATCTCCTCCTAAATCTCCTCCTAAACCCAAAGTTGTTACTAGGCTAACAAAATACGATCTGATACGAAAAAGAGACAGGATAGTAGAAAGACTAAGAACAGATCCATCGTTGTATCCTCTTATGAACGGTGATGGATTTGTAGATATAACAAATATAAATACATATGGTCTTAATCAGTCTCAATTAGAATGTAGCGAATTGGAAATGATTATGACTGAAGATAAGACATTTATAAGGGCTACATATGGTTGGAAAGGTCCTATTGCATATCGAGTATTATACGGGAAGTATATTCCATACACAGGAAGGAATCGCATCTTCTGTTTATCTCATACATCTTTGTCGGGTCTGGGGGATCTTAATTTTGGAAGGAGAGTAAATGTCCTCGATACACCCGACAGATGTCCTAACAAAGGTGTAAGGGGTTTTGTAGATGTACACGAAGCAGTGAAAAAAGGATTAACTTTCTTTTCCAAAGTAGGAGACAGATATGGAAATAGGATTTTCTCGTTTGATCCGGAGTTAAATCGGAATTTTTTCAAAATAGAATATGCAGAAGGTCATTTTGAAGAAGAAAATATCAAAAAGACACATAAAGAAATTCTTGACACATACAAAAAGTTTATGCCTGAAGATAAGGCGATCAAGATGTTTAAGAAGTTGATTCTGGAAAGCCCGTAATTATTACATATGACATAGGAGTAGCCTGGTCCATTTTATTATATAATATAGCATTTAAAATCAAAATTGATTTTAAATAGGGATTATCAACTAATAAAATGGAAGAGAATTTTGAAAGCTATGACCCGTCTACAAAGACTTTTGTTGTAAATACTAACCTGATAATCAATATAGTGGATCTTTTCCAGAAAAATATACTTCCAATCACACCTTACATTGTAATTAAAAAGAAGCGAGGTCGTAAGAAGAAGGGCTCAGACGAAGATCCGAATAAAGATATTAAATGTGGTTCTATAATTTTGTTTCAATATATGAAGGATTATCAAGGTGTACTACTCAAGTCAAAAGAAAACTCGGGATTTTTCCGTAACTCTGTTACAATTGTCATGTACGTTGAAAATAAACTTATTAATTTTAAGCTGTCTAGAAACGGTAAGTTTCAAGTTACTGGTTGTAAGCACGATGGACAGGCAGAAAAGTGTGTATTGTACATTTGGAAATATATCAAAGATACGCCAGATATTTACTCCTTCTCGGAAGGATCAAACCTTACAGCTATATACGATCCTGTTATGCATAACATAGATTTTTCCCTTGGTTTTCAGGTTAACAGGGAATCATTGGATGACTACATAAACATGAACACTCCTTATACGAGTCTATTGGAGACAACATTAGGATACACGGGGGTTAACATAAAAATTCCAGTAGATGTAGATCACGTAGATCTCAAGATTAAACTAAAAGAATATAGAAAATCTGATGTAAAAACTACACTTATAACATTTGAAGAGTTTATACTCAAATACAAAAAGAAGGATCTACGCAAAAAATTATACAACACTTTTCTGGTTTTTCAGAGCGGAAAAGTCATAATGTCGGGGAAAGTTGGATTGTTCATGGAACCTTCTTATTATGAATTTGCTTCAATCATTAAAAAATGTGGGAAAAGTATTAAAGAAATTGAAACCTAATTTGTTATATAATTGTAACAAATTATTTTTTCCTGTTAAGAAATACCGCAAGCAATATGACAATACATATTACAATTGTAACATGAACAGTGTACATTTTAGTATAATAGCATATCTTTTTCCAGGAGTTTGTATAGTTCCAATCTGTCAAGCTTTGTTTTTGCAGTTCTGTCATCTTGTATCCAAGTCTTTCTACAAGACTGTTCATGCATGTATTTCCACATCCGTGTGCGAAAAAGGGAGCTGTACCTTTGTAAAATAATTCCCCGTTATTTATAACTACAGTATCTATGTCAAAATTTGAAAGCTGATTTGCAATTGTTAGAAAAAATATAGACCCAGTGTCTATGTAAATACTGTTAATGTTATTTGTAGCATACTTTGTTATGAGAACCTGATCATCGCTATCAAGTGAGCTATCATAAGACTTTGCGGTATCCAACATCTTTTTTATAGCGCCTTTGAAGCCGATATAAGTACCCGCATTAATAGCAACTCCGTCACAGTCTCCGAATATTATTTTACCTAAGATATGTATAAATATAGATACATGTTTTTCATGTCCGACTATTATATCTGTACCGGTTGTTTTTGAAAATAATCTAAACAATGCCTCCATCTCATCAAGAGGTCTTAACACGATAACATCGTACGCGTCTATAAAGCATACCACCTCGTTATCGTCTTGTATACTATTTATATAATCCTGTACCATATTCATTCTCCATCCGAAACCTTGCCATTTCTCCCCAAAACCAAGCACATCTAATTTTACATTATTTCTAGTACATGATTGTTGTAAAAAGTCAAAGTACCCAGCAGAATGTGTCGCGACGGTAACTAATCTCATTTATATTTTATAAGATATTTAATCTTATAAACTAAATTCGAAAAAAAATGTGTTATATAAAATGCCAACAGTTGCAGAACTAAAGGATATGTTAAGATCAAAGGGTCTTCCTGTTTCTGGTACAAAAGATCAGCTTATAAAGAGATTGAATTCTTCTCCATCACGTAAGAGTAAGTCCGGATCACGTAAGTCCGGATCACGTAAGGCTAGACGTAGTAAGTCCGGATCACGTAAGGCTAGACGTAGTAAGTCCGGATCACGTAAGGCTAGACGTAGTAAGTCCGGATCACGTAAGGCTAGACGTAGTAAGTC